>JACCDQ010133573.1_pt1 | contig 45051 bp, 38 predicted proteins | sample 7446031 | NCBI WGS metagenome assembly JACCDQ01 (sample SAMN15323442, study PRJNA562643) | freshwater metagenome | isolation source: river surface water | place: USA:Blue River Watershed | collected 2017-08-17
CCTGGCTTGATCTGGTGCAGCATCACTCTCGGAACCAGCGGCACATTCGGAACCGCCATGATGCTCGTGCTCAGGTGCTCGCATGACCTGGCCGTGACCATCTCACCTTGAACCACGTAGGTGTCGTCCACCTGCTCAATGCTGTTCAATTTCCATTGTGTGACGACTGGGAAGAACCTTGTTTCGGTCTGCTGGATGATGAACAGCGCACCCATAAACCCGACAACCGTTGCTGAAAACCGCAGCAACCATCGGGCAATACGCCCGGTGCGCGTTTCAAACAGCCAGTCAAGGCAGTTCATTTGTGGACCCCGGCTTTGAAAGCATCCCACAACGCCAGAGCCACATAACCGATCACCAGCAGCGCACCGCCTTTTGCAACATGCTCAAACAAGCCAAAGCGGAATCGGTCCCAGGCGTCGGCGCTCTTGATCTGCTTTTCGTGCGCGATCCGGTGGCCGTGTGGATCACCATTCGGGAATGCGTCAGCAATGAATTTGTGCAGCTGGCCGAATTTCGTGTCGATGTGCAGGATCATCCGGCTCTCGTGCTTCGCAAGCGCGTCCGCCACCGACTCCTCGATCATGAGCGAAACCTTGTCCTCGGTCAGCGCAGCAGAACGGCGGTCGCCCGCTCGCCGGTCGTGTTCGTGTTCGGTGTGGTCACTCATGCGCGCATCGGGTGGTTAGATTTGGCGGGATTGTAACTGTCGTGGTTCTAAAAGCAAACCACTTCGGTCAGCGGAAAGCCTCGATGGCGTCACGGTACAGAGCCTCTTCTTCCTTCTCCAGCTCCTTCAGTTTGGCTCGTTTTTCGGCCAGGCTCAGTTCGGTATCGGCGTTGATGTCCACCATTTCATCACGCAGCGCAGCCGCAGCACTGGTTGTCTTGATGATCATGCGCTCCAGTCCCAGCAGCTCGGATTTCTTTGGGCTGTTCAAAATGGCGTCCATGGCATCACTGTCGCCCGCCGCCTTGGCCTGCTTGAACTCGGTCGAAGCTGCGCGCGCCTCTTTGGCCAGATCGTAGAACCGGCCTCGGATGGGGCTCACGTCCTGGCCCTTGGCAAAGGCTTTCACCACGGGCACATCGGCCATTTCAATGACGCTGGCATCTTGTGCGGCCATTTTGCCAAGGCTTCCCATGTCGGCAATAAACGTACCAAGTCCGCCTGTATAGGTGCGCCACCAGTGCTTCAAGGTTTCAGGGCTTACCTTGGTGATGTCGTTCTCGTAGCGCCCTGCCCCCATAGCTTCGCCTGCCGATGCAATGCCTTGGGCTGCGCTGTCGAACATCGTACCCTTGGTGTTGCGGTTCATCTTCAAGTTGTCCGGGCGGTCCTTGGTGAAGTCGCTTTCCGGCACGATCTTGGAGCCAAAGGCGTTGCGGTTGGTGGTCGATTCAATGGCGGGCCTCAGTACGGTCGGCACAACAGCCGTCACAGCATCCAAAGGCTTGTTGTCGCTGTCGTAGCTGAAAAGCCCCCTGAACGGAACGTAAGCCTCAATGAATGAGGACATCAATCTCCCGCTTGCTTCGGTGGCGGTCACGGCGCCGCGTCGCGCCTCTTCCAAGGCCACACCAGCAGCAAAGAACGGTGCAAACTCCAATGACAATGGAACAACGATCTTCTTGCCGCCGATGTTCATGACCAGCTTCTTGGATCGCACTTCCCAGCCTTCGCCCAGCCAGCGGTCCTCGTCATCGTCAATCCCCTGCCCTGCCGCCCACATGCCCAACAATGCCAACCCTCCAAGCGCAGCCCATGCCTGCTTCTTGTGCTCGCCCTTGGTCAGTGTGCGCAATGCGTTGGCGGTGCCCTGCACAGCGGGATTGAAGAACAGGTAGAGCGCGCTCATCACGCCGGTCTGGTTGCCCTTGCGGTCGAAGTTGACGGTCACGTTCTTGGCGGCCTGCGCCGCTTGGCCTGGGGTCGCCCCGCCTTCTCGCAAGGTGATGTAGAGCGCCAGCCGCAAGGCGTTTTCTGTTGCCTGGTTGGTCACTTCAATGACGTGGGCCATGCCCATCAGCATCTTGCGCCCAGCGATCCAAGCCGCTTTACCCACCTTGCCGTCGGCCAGATAGCCTTTGGCGCCATAGGCATCATCGAACAGGCGTTGCAGCGTCTTGCCCTGCTCTTCCAGGTCGCTCATGTGCGAGGCGCCGGTCTTGCCGCCGTTCATGCGGTACTCTTTGAGCATGCGGCCGGTTTCCCCGGTGGGCTCCTTGCCTGTTGCTGCAAATGCGGCCAAAGCCTTCAAGGCACCCGGGTACTTGGTCCAGGCTTTGGCTGTGACGCCAGCCCCTTGGTTGCCCAGCATGTTGATGGAGCCCGTCTGCACGTCGCGCAGCGGGTTGGTGATGATGAAGGTTGGCGAATAGGCGGTGTAGATGCGCGACAAATAGCGCTGCACATCGCTGAAGGTCTGCAACACCCAATTCATCTGCTTCTGGTTCATGGGGCGCAACTGCCCCGCCAAAGTCTCGTCCTTGATCTGGATGCGCACGCGCTGACCATTGATGTAGACCGGCACTTCGTTGGGTTGCAAAGGCTTGGCGAACTCGCGGACCTTCTCGCCGCGCTCGTCCAGCACCTCGTAGCCATAGGCCTCGGCGCCCTTGGCTTCCATGAAGGCGTCAACCTGCGCCTGCGAAGCAAAGGCCGCCACCTCTTCACCGTCTTTGACGATGGTGAACATCTGCCCAGCCACATAGCGGCCTTTGGGGGTAACGCCCACGGTCCACAGCTTGGAGTCAGGGTTTTTCAGGACCAGTTGCAACAGGTATTGGCGCGCAAGGTTTCGCTCGGTTGTGACCACCGCCTGCTCGTAATCGCGCATCACGTTCTCCATGATGTGCTCGTCGCGGCCTTCGTGGCCCATGGCCCGCTTCACCTGTGGCCCGTATTCACCATCACCCTTTAGGGGAACATAGAAGTCATAGGCGTTGGTGTAGGCGTCATACTGCTCGGCTGTCAGCATGCCGGATGCGAGTTTGATCTCCAGCGTAGCCCTGGCAATCGCCTGCAAGTCGCTTACATGCTTTTGCAGAGCCCTGTCGGCGCGGTGCTTGGCAATGATCTTCTGGGCCACATCGGTGTTCATGCCCGAGCCTTCGACGCCAATGAACTCTTTGCTGTTTGGGTCGTGCTTGGGGTTGATGCGTGCAATGACCGGGTTGCGCTCCAGTGCGTGCATGGCGTGCGCCAGTTCCTCCACTTGCGCCAGCGTGTGCCCGGATTTGGCAATTCGCTGGACCAATGGGGCTCGCATCTTCTCGCGGAAGTCTTGAAGGCGTGCTGCGATCCGCCCCGGCCTGTTGCTTTCTGCCTGGTAGTAGTCCGCGTACTCGGGCACTTTCTCGCCGGTGATTTCAGCAATGCGGGCCTGCACCTGTTTGATGCGGTTGTTGTTGTCTTGGAATTCGGCCTGGGTCTTGCGCAGCTTGCCCTGCTCGTCCGGGGTCAGGCCGGTTGGGGTTTGGGTGCGGCTGAAATAAGTCTGCTGAATCTCAACGTCGTCACCACTGAAGATGACGTAGTTGTAGGAGCCATCACCATCGGCACGGCTGGTGCCGTCTAGGTATTTGATGCCTTTGATGCCATGGCTGGCCAGATGCTCGCTCGCGCCGCGCTGTCCGTACAACTCCAGCTGGCGCCCGGCCAGCAGTTTGTAGATTTCCTCGCCGGTCATGCCCATGCCTTGGGATTCAAAGCGGGAAATGATGGTTTCATCAGCACCAGGCGCAGTACGGATCGCGTCATCCACGGCGTTTTGCACCTTCTCCGACTGCTCACTCAGCGGCTTGTCCCACAGCAGGTATTCGTTGTCCTCGGGGATTTCTACTTCGTAGAGTTGGCCGGGTGTTTTTGAAACCTCGTATTCGCCATCCGCACTACCAGCATCTTCTTCCGCTTTTGCAATAATCTTTTCTGCGTCTTTTCCTATCAGGTCAATAAGCTCGCTGTCGTCAAGGTAGCCTGTTCGGGTTATGCGGTCACCCGCATCGTTGTAGGTTTCTGCAACCCAGTTTCTGTCACCCGCTATTGTGTATTCCTCAACTTCAACCCGCGCAATTGTTTCGCCAGCAAGTTTTTCCCTATACCACTCTGCAATATCCTTTTGGCTTGCAAAGTACAACCCCCACCCGTAAGCCTGCGCACCCTCACCAGTCCCAATCTTGTCCGTGCTGAACTTCTGGATGCCTCGGTGTGGGGTGCCGTGGTAGGCGCGCAAGAACGCCACCTTCCCGCCAGGCTTCATTGCGCTTTCGCCACGCTCCACCCAGTTTCGTGCAGGCAGGATGTAATCCCGGATCACTTCAGCATCTGATAGCTGCAAGTTCGACATGCCTGGCACGTTCTGGCGCAGCCATGTCTTGATCGCTGCAATCGCGCGCTTTACAAAGCCGATTTCTGGCGTGTTTTGAGCCATGAAGGCCAACACCTCTTCGGCTGCTTTAAGCATTGCGGCTGGGTTGTTGGTGTCGAAGCCGTATTTCGCGGCCCTGGCCAGCACGTCTTTTTTGCGCAGCGCGACGATCTGCTCCAACTCAGACTTCAGTGTCTGGCCAAACACGCCACGCAAACCGTAGTGGCCTAAGCCTTCGTGGAATGTGACGCGAGCCACGTCCTCGGGCTTCTTCAGGCCGTACCACACATAAACCTTGCCACCGTAGTAGAACCCTTCCGGGTCGCCAGTGGCCCCGCCTTTGCGCTGCCTTGCATCCTCTTCCCGCACCGCTTCTGGGATGTTGGCGTCTTGCAGCGAATGAAAGAACTCCACCTTTGGCGGGTTGGCCCAACGTCCCGCAATGCCGTTTGCCATGCGCTCAACCATGGCTGTTTGCTCGGAGTTGGCGACTTTGGCAACAGCCGATTGCACCGCCGTGCGCCGGAATGATGGGATGTTGGCTGCATGCTCGGGCAGTAGCCGTGCCAACACGCCAGGCTGCGCCAAGTATTCCTTCAGCGCCTTCCGGCCAGTGACGATGGTGCCGTCAGCGAATGTGTAAACGCATGTCATGGAGTGGGTTCTTTCAGCACTTGATGGTCACAAGGCCAGCGTCTTCTAGGTCGCCAAGCACGTTCCAGAATTTGGATTCGATGTATTGTGCAACATCATCGGCTCGGCTCATTCGGATGTCCGGGTTCGCCGGATCGAACTGGCCGTTGTTTCCGATTGCGCTCTTGATCTGCTCGGGGCGGAAGGCGACCCACGATGTGGTGCCGTTGCCGACGGCCCCGGGGTCTGGTTCAACCAATCTTGCACCGTCGTAACCGGAAGCCTCAAGAGCTTCACGAAGCGCGCTGTCGCCGTCAAAAAACTTCCAGCGCGAGCGTGGATTGGCAAACCGCAAGTCAGCCACCCTGCTGTAACCCGCTTTGCGCAAAGCCACCTGCATGTCAAACGAAATCTCCCCGCGCATATCAGCGGGGTTTTGAATGCTTAGGTAAACAGGAAGGATGTTGGCCGATTCACCTTCCGCAAACAGGTCTGCGTACTCGGGGCTGTCAGCAAAATAGAACCCATTGCGGAGCTCTACGTCCTTGAACTCAGTGATGTCTGCACCCGTCCCGTGATACACCACCAGCGGCAGCCCATTGGCATCGACTACTTTTGAGTCTTTGAACCAGCGTTTGAACTCCGGTGTTTGGGTTTGGTCTTGGCCGCGGCTCATGGCCGGCTCGTCGGCTTTGGGCTGTTCTTTCTTCTTGGGCTTCAACTGCTCAACCACGGCCAGATGGCGGGCCTTGGATTCAGTCAGTTCTTTTTCATGGCCCCACGGCTTGATCTGGGCTTGCAGCTTGGGGATGTCCTCGCGGCTGCGCTGTGCGATTGCACGGGAGCGCTCGGCTTCAGCGGCCAAGCTCTTCACCGTGTTTTGCAGGCGCAGCGCCAATCCTGTTGCAGCCGAACCTGGGTTTGCCTCCAGTTGGTATTCACCCTTGCCTGTGACGGTCAGAACCGCTTTGCGGGTCAAGCCCATGCTCGTGTCATCCACGGACAGTTTGAAACCGCCGTAGGTGCCGATCTCGCGCGATTCCTCGCCTGCATTGTGCATGGCGTCCACAGCGGCCAAGATCGCTTCGCCAGCCTCGCCGTGCTTGTCAAAGGTCTGGTTGCCGATCTTTGCTGCGAACTCCTTGGGCACCTTGGGGGTGTCGGCCTCCATGATTGCAGCTTGGCCATCGTGGAACTTGGCATTGTCGGCAGACATGCGCATGCGGTCTTTGATGCGGAACTGCTCGCGGTTGTGCTCGGCCTGCTGGTTTTCCAGCTTGCGAATGGCTTGGCGCAAGCTCATTTCTTCCAAGATCAGCGGGTTGCCCGATGATGCCGCCTTCATTTCGGCAGAGTTGGCGGCTTCGCCTGCAATGTCCTCAATCTCGCGGGTATTGCCCGCGCCCTTGCGCACCTGCTCAATGAACCGGGCCTTGGCTTCGATGGTCTGCCACATGCGGCTGTCAAGCGTCTGCTTGGTGGCGTAGCGGTGAATACGAACTTCAAAGCCTTCCGGGTTGGCCTCGTAGAGCTTGTTGCCCTGGCGGATGATCCGGCCTTCACGCTGCTCCAGGTCAGATGGCCGCCACGGGGCATCCAAGTGGTGCAGTGCCACCAAACGATCCTGCACGTTCATGCCAGCACCCATCTTGGCGGTGGAGCCGAACAGCACGCGCACGCGGCCTGTGCGCACCTTGGCGAACAGTTCTTCTTTCTGAAGCTCGGTGTTGGCGTCGTGGATAAAGGCAATCTCGTTCTCGGGGATGCCTTGGGCGATCAGCTTGGCTTTCAGGTCGTCATAGACGCTGAATGAAGAATCCAGTGCCAACAGTTCGTCCGGGCTCATGGCGTCGAGTTTCGACTGGGCGGCTTCGTCACCCTCTTCGGCCAGCTTCACCAGTTCGCGCAGCGCGGCGGCTTCTTTGGCCACAGCACCTTTGGGGGTGGACAAGTCGATAAACACCAGTTGCGTGCCCTTGTCGGCGCTCCACTGGTCGTAGGTCGCCTTGATGTTGCTTGCGGCCACGTTGACCTTGGAATCCGGGTTGTCAGGGTAGTTCTGGTCAATCAAGCGCATGTCGAGCGCAGCCTTGCGCGCGTCTGACATGATCTTGAGCATGTTGTCCGAGCCCTTTTCCGCCTTCTTTGGCAGGTTCTCAGAGCGCCAAATCAGCGAACCCTCTGGGTAGGTTTCCTGGCCGTTTTCGTCCACGGTCGGGATGCCGATGTAGCGGGCCTGATCCTGGGAGCGCTCCACCACCGTGTTTTCCGGCTTGCCGGTTCTGACCTTGGGCACGGGCAGCTTCTTGCCCTGTGCGGCCAACTGGCGGTTGATGTCGTCGCGGTTGATCACGTCAGCAAACGACTGGTAGCGCTGCATCAGTTCGGGCATATTGACGAACTTCGCAAAGCGCGAATTCATCTTGTACTGCCCGGATGGGCTCAGTTCCCAATCCGTGACCACTTCGCCAAAGGTCTTGGCCCATGCATCAAAGTGGGCAATGCCCTGATCTTTCAGCGTTCCATAATCCAGGTAGCGCTGCACGGTATACATTTCAGCCATGGTGTTGCTGATGGGCGTGCCTGTTGCAAACACCACGTTCTTGCCGCCCGTGCGCTTCAGTACGGATTGCACCTTCATGAACATATCGGCGGCTTTGTTGGAGCCGGTCGGGTTGCCCAAGCCCGCCACACGCTGCATGCCGGTGGAGAAACCCAAGTTTTTGAACTCGTGGCAGTTGGAGACAAGCGCTCCGTTGGCGAAGTAGTTGTGGTTGTCGGCTACTTCGATATCATAGACCGTCGAATGCTCTCGACCACAGAAGCGGTATTCACCATCACCGTCTCGTTCGAGAACCGCAACAGCGACCACCCGACAAGCGACAATGCGCGATCCTTCTTTGCATCCCGCTCTCTCGCCATCGGCGATCTGTGCGATGACCCGTCCAGCTCCACGGCCAACATTGATGCCTGACAGGCCAAGTCCACCTTGTAGGCATTCGGAAGCCCTGGCATCAGGTGCTTGATCGGTGCCGTCTTGATGACGTGTTCCGCAGTCAGCGGCAGAAGCGACATGATCAGGAGTTGAGGCTCCGTCAGCCGTCCATTCCCCCCACGCTGCACAGGTCGATGCCCGATAGCCTTGAGCGTCCGCGAGACTTTGGCTCGCGTCTCCGGTGATGCCATTGGGTTGTTCAACGTCATGCGCTCCGAACTTGCCGGACTGATGCGCCCCTTGAGTGGAGAGTTCTGCCACGTTGCCTTCATTGCCTCCCGCCACTTGTTCTGCGATGTGGGGTCGGCGTGCTGCATGCGCATCTTGCAAGAGACGCTGCAAAACTTCCGGGGCTTGTTCGGATGAAACGAAATCTCCGTCCCGCAGCACGCGCACTGCGCTGTAACGCGGACTGCCTTCGTGGCTTTCGGCGTAGTTCCCTCCAAGCGTGAAAACGTGATCGCCGGCTGCGATGTCTGCGGCACGCTTGTACCCGAACCCATCAATCCAGATTTTGTGGTTTGGCGTGCAGATGAATGATCCAGACTCATGAATAACCTCCATCAAATGGCCGCGTCGAGTATTTGCGTACCAGTTAACAACAGGCTTGTATTCTATCGCATGAGTTGAAGAATCCCAGCTTTTTACACTCACGCTTAGCCGCTTATTGACAATCTCGCCAATTTTCATCTGCCCATGATCTGTCTCTACCATTGTGTCGTGAGTGAAGCACTCATCAACAAGCATGGAGTCCACTCCCAGTTCATTGAAATAGAGGTTGTCGTCCTTGTTCCCGGTGTCGAACAGGCGCTTCAGCTTCTCTTCCAGTGCGGCCTTTTGCTTCTCAATCTGCTTTACGTTGCGGCTTGACTTGCCCTCGGCAGCGCGCATTGCACTTATCGAGGTGTCCATGTCCGCGATCTGCTGCTTGATGAACTGCTCTTGGAATTCGGGCTCAACCTCCACTTTACCGAATGACGAGTGAGCAACGATCACGGCATCCCAATCACCTGTCGCAATGCGTGCAAACAGCTTCTTGCGGTTGTCCTTCTCAAAATCCTTCTTCGTCGCTGCAAGGATGTTGGCGCCCGGGTAGAGCTTCATGAAGTCTTCCGCCCACTGGCCCACCAAATGGTTGGGCACCACGAGCATGGGCTTTTGAGCCAGCCCCATGCGGCGCATTTCCATGATGCCCGCGATCATCGTGAAGGTCTTGCCTGCGCCGACAACGTGGTCCAGCAGCGTCGTGCCGGACTGCACCATGCGCCACACGGCATTGGCCTGGTGCGGGCGCAATTGGATGATGTCATTCCCCACCTTGCCGGGGAACGTCAGGTGCGAACCGTCGAATTCCCGCTGAACATCGGTGTTGAAGGTGTCGTTGTAGATGCGGTGCAGGCGCTCGCGGCGGGCATCGTTGTCCCAAATCCAGTTCTTCCACTCGGCTTTGACGCGCTCCACCTTCTCGTTGGCGGAAGTGGTTGCGGCCTCGTTCAGCGTGCGGGTGCCGTCGCGGTGCTCGTCATAAATGGTGATCTGCTTCTGGTTTGCGGCAGACTCCAGCACCTTCAGAATGTTCGCGCGGTCGGTACTCCATTGCGTCATGGCAGACTGGGGCACACGTTCGGCGTCCAGCGTCCATGTGGCTGTGATGGGGTTGTAGATTGCCTTGATGCGCTGACCCTCGGTGATGTGGCTCACAAAGTCCTGCATCACATCGGCTGGCACCCAATGGGCGCCGGTCTTCACGTCAATGTCCACAGCCTCAATGTCGGCGGGTTGCACGGCGCGCAGCTCGTCTACGTTCGCCTTGAGGGATGAATCACTCTTGGCAGCATCAATGGCCTGGGCCAGCTTTTTCTTGACGTTGCCGGACAGGTACTGGTCGCGGCTTTCCCAGCCACCCACTGGGTTCTTGAAGATCAGCCCACCCAGTTCTTGGGCAATCGCGTCTGGCGTCTTCCCGTACAGGCTGGCCATGTAGTCCAGATCAACCCGGCCACGCTCTGACAGGGATGTGACCAGGGCATCCTTGGCGGAATTGGCTTTCTCGGGCGCCTTGTATGGGGCCTGGGTGCGCTTGGTGAAGATTGCGGATTTCTGCGCACTGGCCGGTCGGGCTTTCTCGCCGGTCGTCTTTGCAACAGCGGCAGAGATGCCTTTGTCGAAGTTGTCTTCAAGCGCGGCAAGCTGCGGCCATGTGGGATCGTCGCGCATCAGGCGCTTGTTGGCGTCCCCGTTGATCGGGCCATTGATCTTCACAAAGGCGTCGTAGGCTTTGTTCAGCGCAGCGCGGGATGCCTCCAGCGTTTTCTCTTTGACGCCATCGGTCAGTTGCAGGCGGCGCACGTCGATCAGGGCGTCGCGCACCTTGATCATGCCCGAGACACGCTCCTTGGCTTTCTCGTTGGCAAACACCACGGGCACGGCTTGCTGTTTGCCCAGCATGTCCTCCTTTCGTTCGTAAATCTGCCCACCCTGTTCGAAAACCGAACCAACCTTCACATGCGAAACGTCGTGCATAGGCTCGATGGTTTCGCGGGTCGGTTCGGCGCTCGGTGCATCCATGAAGCCCTTTGGCAACTTGGCCATGGCCTCCTTCATCAGCGCGGGTGTGTCTTGGCCTTCGCGCGCCACCAATGCGGCATCGTCCGGGCGGTACATGGTTCCAAATGCGCCGAACTCACCCAGCATCATGTCCGGGTTGCGCACGAAATACTCGTTCAGCGGAACCTCTTTGCCGCTCTTGTCCTTGATGGTCTTCACGTCCATCCAGCGTTGGCCGGTGGGCTGCTCGCCTTCTTTCAGCTTGCGCAAAAAGATGATGTCGGTCGTGACCTCGGTTCCCGCGTTCTTCAGGAAGGCGTTGTTGGGAAGTCGGATCGCGCCCAGGAACTCGGCCCGGTCGGCAATGTAGCCGCGAGCCTTGTCGCCTGCGCTGTCCAGCAAGCGGTTCGTCACCACCATGGCCAGCACGCCATTGGGTTTCACCGTGTCGATGGACTTGGCAAAGAAGTAGTTGTGAATCGAGAAACCACTGATCTTGCGGCGGGTCGGGTCGTAAATCCCCTCGCGTCCGAATGGCGGGTTGCCAATGGCCAGTTCAAAATAGTTGTCAGGCGCGCTGAAGTCCTGGAAGCCAACGGGGGCTTGGATGTTCGCCTGCGGGTAGAGTTGCTTTGCAATACCGCCCGTGATGTGATCCAGCTCCACGCCGGTCAACTGGCTGGCAGAGCGCATCGCGGTCGGCATCAGGCCAAAGAAGTTGCCAACACCCACGGAAGGCTCCAGCACGCGGCCACCTTGGAAACCAAAGTGCTTGGCGGCATCCCAGACAGCCTGAACAATCTCGGGGCTGGTGTAGTGGGCGTTGCGGGTTGACGAGGCGGCTGCGGCCAACTCGTCCTCAGTCATCAGCGCTTTTAGTTCAGCGGCTTCTTTTTCCCAGCCCTTCGACACTTCGCCGTTGTCGCGGTAGAAAGCCTGCGGCAATCCACCCCAGCCCACATACTTGGCCAACACGGCTTGTTCGGCCCGGGTGGCTTGGCGGTTCTCGGCCTGTAATTCCTTGAGCAAGCGGATCGCGGCCACGTTCTGCTTGAACTTGGTCTTTGCTCCACCCTCGCCAATGCCGTCTTCGTCGGTGATGACAAAGCCATCGGCGCGGTCCTGGGCGCGGGTTCCTGACTCGGGTGTTAGGTCGGGCTGGTTTCCTCGCTCTGAAGAATCTGGCTTTGCAGGGCGTTCGCTTCGTTGAACAGTGCTGCTCCACGGCTTTCCACTTCGTCCGTCGTTTCCTCGGGGGGCAGAAGCAGGTACTTCTCGCGCGTCATCTCCCACGCCTCCTGGTTGCTGTACCCGTTCGCCTCCAGTTCGCTCATTTCCTCGTGCGTCCGTTCGGCTGCTTGTTTCAGGGCTTGCCCCAGCTTGCCCGCCCGGTTCAGTTCCTTGAACAGCGTCGGATTGTTTTCCCGCCAGCTCTCGCGGGCTAGGCTGATCCAGTTGTGCAGGTTCATTGTCATTTCCTTTGGCTTCCCCGTTGGTGATATTGTCCGCTTGCGGTTTGATGGCGTCAACATCAGTCGCAGCAGTGGTTTCGACTGGCTTTGCAACCCCATTCAGGCTGTCAGAAACCTCGCGCACGACATCGGCCATGGCGCTGTAGTTCTTGTCCAGCCCGTTGGCTGCACCATCCAGCACAGCGGCCACGCTCACCACGGTCTTGGGCTTGCGCAGTTCCTCAATCACGCTGCGCACAGCGGCCTTGGCATTTCCCTCCCGGCTGTTGCGGTTGGTGATGTTGCCCATCTGCTCGTAGAGCTTTTCCAGGCGGTCGGCGGCGGCGCGCTCGGTGTCGCCATTGATGCGGGTGCCTGGGGCGTCCTGCTTGGCCGGCAACCACCCTTGCGCGTGGAGCGCCTTGATCTTTTCCGTGATCCCGTTGTTTGGCAGTTCGCTTGCCTTGGTAGTTTGGACACCGGTTCCGATGGCGCCAACAGCTTGAAAGGCTTGTCCCTGCTGTTTCGCGTCAAAGCCTTCCCACCATGCCGCAAAGCCGTCGGCTACTTCTTCTTTGGCCTGTTCGGCGACTTCACCACGACCGGCAATGAACTCGTCATAGCCGTCTTTGCGCTTTCCGCGTTCCTTGGCACGGTCAATGGCGTATTTGATGTTGGTCGGAGACGTCGTTGCAGTAACCGTTGCCGCTCCGCGCTTGCCTCGAATGGAAACTGTGCGGCCATTGTCGGTCACGGAATTAACAGACACGGCAGACGTGACCTTGAAGTCATTGAAGACAAGCACACCCAGCTTGTCTCCAGCCTTCAGGTTCAGCTCTTCCTGGACCTTTTTGGCGCCTTTTTCGGCGCGCTGGGCCTCGACAACTTTACGAGCCATGTAGACGTCGCGGCTGAAGTTCGATTGCTCCACTTGTCCCGTGTAGCCCATCTCCTTCGCCACGCGGGCGTTCATGTCGGTGTTGTAGAAAACACCGTCGTCCATGGCCTTTGCCACGACATCCATGATGGCTTGTTGGCGCGCCGTCGGTTGGTACTCTGGGTGCTCTGCCGACTTGCCTGGGCTACGCCAGTCATCAAATACGTTCTCGGCAGCAGGCGGCTGATACTTCTGTCCTGCTACTTCTTCTTTGCCCGCTGCATCGGGTTGAACAGGGGCGGCCTCGGCTGGCTTGGCTTCTTGCCGGCTGACCACTGCTTCTGTGCTTGCGGGCTGCCGCTCGGTACGGTTGTCGCTGACATTGGTTTGCTCCTGTGCGGTGGCCTTCGCCACGATGTCCCAGCGGCCACCCTTGCCCTTGGCGGCCTCGTGGGTGTCCTTCAGTCCGTTCTTGGTGATGAAGTCCTTGGCCTTGACGCCATCGTTGAACCACGCCTTGCCGGCTGCGATGCGCTCAAGGGCCTTGGCGCGCTTCTTGTCCACACCAAACAGGTGATCGAGGTCTTCTTTGCTGGCGGTCTTGGTGGGTGCAGCCTGCGGCGGCTGGGTCGTCCCGGCCCCTTCCTCCGTGGCGCCCACAGTGGGGGCAGGCTGCGTAACTTCTACCCCAGCGGCTTCCACGGGCTCGGCTCGTCCCGCGTCGGAAAGTCCTCCGGTGGCTGCGGCAGTGGGATTCGTTGCTGCTGGTGCTTGCTCATTGGTTGCCTTGGGTTGCTGGGCCTCCGCACGGCTGTTGATCTCGCGCTCCACCAGTTTGCGCTGTTCAACGAGCATCTTGTTCCAGCCGCCATTGGCGGGCTTGGCCTGGTCGGCAATGAACTTCAGGCGAGCGCGCAGCTCTGGCTCGGTCATGTCGGCCAGTTCTTTGGGCTGGGGCGGTTCGCTTGGTACGGCTGCTTCGGTAACGGGCGCATTCGGCGCCACGGCCTCGGCAACACCTGGGGCTGGCTCCACGCGCACGCTGCGCTCGAATGATCCGTCAGGCTTGGGCGTCCAAGTGGCAATGCTCACGCTGCCGTCATCGTTGGCAGTGCGCACTTCCTTGGGCTCTGCTACCGGACCTTCAGGCGCTACTACCGGACCTTGCTCCGGGGTAGCGGGCGCATTGTCTTCTGCGGCCACCTCCAGTGCGTTGGTCAGCGGGGTGTTGGGCGCCTCGGGGGTGATCGTTACACCATCCGGGCCGGTGGCGAAGTTGTAAACCTGCCCGTCGTCGCCAGTAACCTGCACAACACCGGGCGCGGCCCCTGTAACAGTGCCGGACACTTCGCCATCTGGGGCGGTGACGGTAACGCGCTCGGGGGCTGTTGCTGCGTTTTCGGCAGCGCGAGCCAGCGGCCCTGGTGCGGTGGATGGGGCTCTGGGGCTTGTCGGGATTGCGTTCTTTGCAGCACTGGCGGCGGCTTTGGCTTGCTCTATGGTCGCGCCTACTGCGGTCTGTGCTGCGGATTGGCCCAGGCTGGCTACGCCTTCGCGCAACGCATCACCGTAATCCACCTCACCACGGGCAACTTGCTGGCTTGCACCTTCGCCAATGGATTCACCGGCAGCATCCACACCAACGGCTGCTGCGCCTGCGCCCACTTTGGCGCCCAGGGTTGGCTTTGCTGCGGCAATGGCGGCTTGGCCTGCGGCGGTGTTCAGCGCTTCCTTGCGGGCTGCGCGGGTGCTCATGTCAATGCCGGCGTCGGCAAGTTCCTTGGTGGCGATCTTGCGGGCTGGCGCTGTGGCAATCTTTCCACCCAGGCCCATGAAAAGCTGATCCACGGCGGCCACGGTCAAGCCTTTGGCTGCGCCCTGCTTGAGTGCTTCGCTTTGGAAATTCTTGTCGCTCAGGATGGCCAGCACGTTTTGCGCGGTGGGCGGCTGCTTGTTTTCCTCAAGTCGCTTCTGCACCATGTGCTGCACTTCGGCGCCCAGTTCGGTCGCAGTCGTGCCAAGGACCATGCCGGTTCGGCCGCCTGCAATCGCGCCGACTACCGTACCCGCTCCAGGAATTGCACTGCCAATGGCGCCACCGCCAACAGCACCAGCAGCACCAGCGGCCAGTGATGGCAGTGAGTTGGCTGCGCTGCGGGCGATTTCGATGGAGGTTTCTTTGGGATTGGTCAGCGAAGCCCACAAGGCTTTGGCGCCGGCCACGGTCGTATCAACCACGCCTTTCGCATCGGAAACACCTTTGTAGGCGTCGTCGATCTCCTGTTGAGCAATTGTCTTGGGCTTCTTGGCTTGCTCTTGGATGCTCTTTGCCAAGTCTTCGGCAAGGCTGTTTGTGTCGCCTGCCCCCAACGCCCATCGGGCAGTCGTGAGCGAACGGGTCATGTCATCGAAGCCGCCCTTGGTTTCTTCTGTCAGGCGGTCCAGGTAGGGCCTTCCCTCCACCTTTGCCTGGAAACGCGCTGCCTTCTCCATCAAGTCTTCACCGGCAGGCATGGCCTCTTCCAGCGTATCCACAAAGTCGCTGTCCGATAGAGCAATGGCGCCTTCTGGCGTATCGGAAAACTGGTCGTCGATGTTTTCGGGCTTGCTGGCTCCAAAGCGGTTCGGGCGCACGCGGTTGGCAACCGAACGGGCGTATTCCGAAACCGTCATTTCGCCATTGGCCAGGCGGAATTTGGCCATCACATCATCGGCGTAGCGTTCGGCGGCGGGGCCTGATCCGTTGTAGCGGCGCACGGCTTCGCGCAAGTCGCCACCGGATGCCTCCAGGTTCTGGCGCAACAGTTTGGCGGCAGCGGCCACACTTTGTTCGGGGTCGCTCCAGTCAGTAATGCCGCGTTCCTTGTGATAGCGGCTGTTGTGCTGCATCAGCCCGTAATCGGTCGTGCCGTTGGCGTTGGTTGCGCCCACTGCCTTTGGGTTGAAGCTCGATTCCTTGCCTGCCAGTGTTTTCAAAAGGCTCGGCGGAATGTTGTATTCCTTCCCGTACCGCTCAAACAGCGGGTCGAAAGACGAAGCGCCTGATCTTGTCGGTGCCGGGATGGGTGCCCTTACCGCCTCTTCAGGTGTGTCAGCAAAATCGGAAGCTGAGAACGGGCTTGTCTGGAACGGATTTTGTGTGGCCATGCGGAACCTTGAGACGTTGGCCCGATTCTATCGGGTGTGGTTCCAAAATAGAACCACTTGGGGCGCGCGACTATGGCTTTGGCAGCCCGCGTGCTGCTGGAGACTTCGGCACTTCGCCTTCAATCGGCACATACTTTCCGTCAACCAAGTGGAACGGTTTGCCAGTCCCTTTTTGAAATTTGACCGGCAGGTCTTTGTTGTAGGCCATGGGCTTGTCGGCAATGCCCGATGCCTTGTCTGAAGCTGGCTTCGCGTCCCGGTAGATCACACTCATCATGTCATCGACGCGCTTGTTCTGCTCTTCAGGCGTCAAGCGGCCGAACTTCGGATCGTTCTTCAGAAGGTCGGAGGCGATCAATGCGCGGCGCTCCGTCGGGTCGGTCGTTTTCTTGTGATCCCCTGCCCCCACCAAAGCGGGCATCATCTTCTTGATGTCGTCGTCGCTGTAACCCGCATCCCGTAGGCTATCGACTTGGGCGTCTATCTTGGAATTGACCTTGGCGTTTTCTCGCGCCACTTCCCGGTCGGACTTCAGGCCTTCGCGCTTGTCGAGGCGGTCCTGCTTCATCTCTTCTAGGGATCGCGCACTGCCGGCCTTGACGCCTTCCATATAAAGATCGTCCTCGCGCTTGGCCTTGCGCTCCTGGGCCTTCAGTCCGGCCTCGTATTTCATCTTCTCGGCGGCGGCTTGCTTGGCCACTTCCTGTTCGAAGAGTTTTTGCGGGTTGTTGGCCCCACCCATGGCCAGCATCTTCTCGCGGGTCATTTCCATCTCTGTGGTTTTGCCTGTGGCTTTGTCCTTCAGCGTCACCACGGCAACCTGAGTGCCATCCTCTTTGGTCAGCATCTTGTGGCCGGTGTAGTCCACGCCATCATTGATGTGGTCGGTGTAATACTTGCCGAACTTGGCGGCGGCGGTGTCGAAGTCGGGCGCTGTGTAGGCGGCAGCCCAATCCTTGATGGCGCGCTTGCCGTTCACACTTTCGGCGTAGTCGGTCCATGCCTTGGCCTTTTCGGGCTCGCCGTTGATGACGTACTGGGCAGCGAGCTTTGGCACCGTGTTCTTCATAAACAGGTCGGTGCTTGATGGCGCGGCCTTTTCCGCTGCGGCCATGGCTTGCTCACGGGTGTCGTAGCTTTGGCCATTGACCGTGAACTTGCCGTTGGGCTTTTGGGCCACGCCTGTTGCTGCCACGGCTTGGGGCGTCGGCTGCACGATTTCTGCCTGCTTCTCGGGCGGGCTCAATGTTTGGCCCGGACCAGACTGGGGCGGTGGGATTGGCGTGCCCGTGATGGTGCTTTGCCGAACGGGCATTGAAGATGCGGCGGTGGCTGCCCCGGCTGGATCAGGGTTTGCGGTCGGGCTTGATGCGCTTACCTCTTCTGGTGTTTCCACCTTGGGCGCTTCGGCGCTCGCTGCTGGCGCTCCCGTCGTGCCGTTTTCTTTCACCATGTCCCGCACAGATTGTGCGCGCTGGGCTTCGGCCTCGGCCATGCCTTGCTCGCGCAGCTTTTGAATCTGCTCTTTCCTTTTCCACTCATCAATCGTGCCAACAAGTTTGATGCCGCGCTCGATGCCAGTCGATAGGCCTCCGGCAAACGCCCCAAAGTTAAACGCCATGGTTCAGCACCTTTCCATAATCGACCATCTTGAAACCGTCGCGCCACTCGCTGACAGCCTCTGGAATCACCTTTTCCACGTCTTGCGCCATGACGCCAAATTGCAAACCGTGGCCCAACTCATCTTGGTATTCCGGCTTGAATTCATAGGTGTAAAGCGGAATCCCGTTATGCAGCTTCCCGACTTCAATGATGTTTGTCTTCAGTCTTGCGTCGGAAATGAGCCCGTACTTCATGGCTCCGACACCAAGCGTTCCAACCAAACTACCAAGCCCCCCAGCACTCGTGGCGTTGGCCTGCTGCTGTGCGCTCCAGGCGCTCAACTGGTTGCCGTAGAGGTTGCTCAGGATCGAACCGGCGCTGTTGTTGGCCCCGATGTTCCCATTGAAGCCTTGAGCCATGACGTTGCCGTTCGCATTGAACTGGGCATTGGCGCTTGCGTTGTTTCCAACCGCAGAGTTGCCAGCGTTGGTGCCTATGCCATAGGCGGCGGCGGTGGATGATGCCAAGCCCTTACCCATGTTGATGGCGTCAGCCTTCAGGGCCAAACCTTTGTCGCGCACGATCTGCCGTGCGTTGTTCTGGGCGCCGGCTGCTGCCAGTGCGGTGTTGGTGTCGTTCGCTCGTGTGATGCCAGCAAAGCGGCCCGAGGTTGGGTCAATGCCCATCGAGGCCATCTGTCGCTGCTGCGCCTGTTGCTGCACCGCCGTGCTCGCCATCACATCGGCTTTGGCTGCGGCTGCTGCTGCGGCTTGCTTTTCAGGGGTGTCGTACTCCTGCGCCGTCTTGACAAAGGCATCTTCGACCGGCTGGAACGTGCCCAGTGTCCGTGCGCGATCCTGCTGCGCCCAGGTGTTGGCTTGGTCTTGGGTGGCAAGCTGCTGGTTTACAACCTTGGTGTTCAGGGCGTCGGTGGCAACTTGGCGTTCGTTGCCTTCCGCAAATTGCTCCTTGGCGAATTCCAGCCAACTCTTTCCCAGCTCCACGTTGGCTTGCGCGGCCTGCCCAATGGCTGGATCAGGGGCTGGCGCTCGGCCGCCTCCTTTGCCGTAGTAGCACATCTGGCCACGGCCAAAGCGCCCGCTGCGGGGCTTGAAGCCATCCTCGTGCAGGTTCGGGATGTCGTGTAGTTTGTAGTCAACCATTGTCTGGCCCTCGATAGAAGCGGCAAGTTTCGCGTAAAAGTCCGAGAGAAATCAGGTCTTTGCCGCCCGGTCCGGCTTTGGGGTGATACCCCTCGCGCACGAAGCCAAGATTCTCGTCGAAGGCCAAAGCCTCTGTGTTGTCGGCTGGCACCAGGCCCGTGACGCGCAACAGGCCCAGTTGATGGAATGGGTACGCAAACGCTGACAGCAACAGGGCTTTGTTCATCCATGCTTTGGTGCCGTCGGATGCAATATGCATGTTGCAATCACACTCAGAAAACCCGTCATACACCACCACGGCCACCAAGTTCTCGTCGCGCTCCAGCCCAATCGTCTTGGCGTCGGTGCGAAAGACCACACCAATGCGCTCCTGAGCCCACGGCAAGAGCTGATCTTCACGGCCATAAATCAGTTGTGCCATAGTCGCGCCAATGGTTCTGAAACAATACCATTGTACCGTTGAGCCCTTAGAAACACCATTCCCCCTAGACTTTCGGGATGGTGGCGTTGCCCAGCACGTTGGAGATGCGGGACAGGGCGTTGAAGATGGTGGCCACGTCGGCTTGCAGGGCGTTGAAGTCGGCCTGGGTGGGGCTTGCTGTGACTTGGGCTGACTTCAGGCTGATGCTGGCCAAAGCCCGCAACTCAGAGCGGCGCACAGCCGACAGGGATTTGGTGGAGTCACCGCGCTCGCCGGTCAGCTTTTCCAACGACTCCCTCACCCTTGAAATTTCTCGGGCCGCTTGTGCTGCTTGCAGCTGTCCAAACGTCAATGCGTCGCCTCGTGCCATTTCAAGCCTCGTTGAGTTCTCGGACGGTCGTAGCCATGGTGATCTGATCCACCTCCGCCGTGCCGTTGACTTGAATTTCCCATTCCTTGGCCAAGACCGACTTGATGCGGTTGACGCGATCCAGTTCGGTCACAGTGCGGATCAGCTTGCCATCGGCATAGACGCGCACAGAAATGTACTTGGCGCCTGGCAGTTCCAAGGTGCCGTCACCCATGATGGCAAACTCGTTCATGGCCTCGCCGTTGATCTCTGCTTCCATGTCGCCTGCAAAAATAGCGGCGTTGTAGGCCTCTATCTCGGCAATGGCTGCATCTTGCGCGGCCTGGTCCTCGACAGTCAGGATGTCGCCGCTCTCCACCAGAATGGCGCCAAAGCTCGCTGGGCCTTCCAGAACGATGCGCTTGGAGGTCCACGTCATCACGTCGTTGACTTCGCCCAGCGCGTCCCATTCGTAGACGGTATCGTCCACCAAGTAGTACAGCTTGCCGGTGGGCAGGTCGTAGCAGAAAGCCTGGGGCGTGATGGCGGCCCGCAATACAAAGGGCTGCTGACCCGTCATATCAATGATGCGCGTGCCCGTGGTTACGGTGCCGTCCACCTCAACATTGGTGAAGCTGGCAAAGTAGCGGCCTGCAAACTGCCCCGCCACCAAGGTGGATGGTGATAAGCGCTGCCACTTTGGCCGGTTGTAAAGCACATCGGTTGCCACTGTGGCGTTGCCATTGCTCACCACCACCAGCCCATCGTTTGATGGGTAGGCAACGGAATAACCCAGATCGACCACGCCCCGCCCGTTGACGCATGGCAGGTTGACTTCGATCTTTTCCTCAACCATGGATTCTGGCGAGTTGCCCCCAGCGACATAGGGATAACCCTGAGTGCCCGCGACAACGGTTGTTCCATACGCTCCAAGGCCCACAATGGGGAAGGCTGCTGTCAAGCGGTACTTTTCTGGCCAGGCGTGCGGCCGGTACGGTTCGCAAAAGCAAAGCTGCTTGCCGGTAAAGCCAACCATCATGCCGTTGGGCATGGCGATCAGTCCAGAAAGGTCGGCGGGTGGCTGATTCCAATCGCGTGATGGCAGAACCTCACCAAAGTCGGTGGGGTCTTTGGTGTCCACGTAGTCAGAAGTGGTGGCGGTGCGCTCATCAATCAGGAAAAGGTCTGTGCCCGACTGGCTGGATGACTGGGATCGGTAAATGCGCTGCTTGCTGATAGCGCGTCCGCTGGGTGTGGCCTGGAAGCCAGAAAGCGTAACGGTCTGCCCTGCCTGCCAACTCACATCGGCGCTGATGGGGCATGGCTCGCTTTCTTCGCCAAAGTCTGTCACCCAGGTGTAGACGTAGAGCCTCGTGGTCACGTCACCCGACCCAACCCCGGAAACCGCCCCACTCAAAGCCACCGTGGGGTATGGCACAGCCAATTCATAGATCGTGGCGCCAACCCGCATCTTGGGGGTTCCGTCGCCCGTGTAGTACAGGCGATCCGTCGCCACTGGGCCGGTCACAGCGTTGACAACATTCTCCCAGGCCAGCCAGGTTTCACCCCATTTGTAAATGGTCTGGATGCTGGGCATGCCTGTGAAGACGTGCGCCACGCTGGCCCTGCGCACAGGCTTCAGGCCGCCATCGTCCAAGCGGATGTTCTCGGCGTGCTGCGATCCGGTGTCGGGCAGCAGGCGCGGAATCAACCGGGGGATTTCGCCAGAGAATTGAGCGAAGCGCAGTTTGGCCATCGGGTTAGACCTTGATCTCAGTGATGGTGATGGATGACGCCAATACGCCACCAAGAACCCGCGTACCACTCACCCCGTTGAATGTGGTCGTCCCTGCGTTGTTGCCGCCAGCACGCACCTTGAATGTCGTGGCGCTTGTCGTGCCAGCCACCATGCGGTGGGTGAATGTGACATTGAAAGCAGAGCCCGAGGCGCCAACAAACTGGTGCGCAGCAGCCAAGGCGTTCGCGGTCGAATCCTGGAACAAGGCAGCGCTCATGTTCTGGGCCACGCTTGATGCCAGATGCAGCACAACGGTGATCAGCAACACATTGGAGGCGCTTGCAGGCGTGATTGTCGCCGTCATGTACTCATTGCCCTCGGTGTTCTGAGGGATTGTGTCGTCATTGGGCATGGTGGTAGTGCCCGTGGATACAGCACCCGTCTGGGTGTTGACCACCTGCACAACGTCGCCTGTTTGCTTGGCGGCGGCTGCGGATGCTGCTGCGGATGCAACGCCTGAGACAACATCAAGCTCGGCCTGTGTCGCCAGGTCGGCGTCGGTCATTGCTGCGGGTATTTTGGTTAGCGCCATTCATCGGCCCTGCCTTTCTGTTTGGTTGGTCATCAATCAACGCATGCGCACTCATGTCTTGAGCATCGCCAAAACCTCAGCCTCGTTCACTTTCAGCCCGTAGGATGTGGCAATGAACTTGGCGAACCTGGCTGATTCATCTTTTGCGCAGTAGCGCAACTGCACCCGGTAGGCTTTCACCTCGCACCACAGCCTAAATGATGGAATCATGTCGTAGGCCGCGTGGTAGAACACCGCTGCAATCGGCGTGAACATGGCCGCGTCCAGCATGGGCAGGCCGTAGTACAGATGGGCCAGCGCGAAGATCGCAAGCATGCTCGGGATGGTCACGGCCCACCATTGCCGCACGTGCTCCAGTTCGTGCTTGTGCAGGCCCACGTCGTTTTTGTACGCGGGTTTGATGAATACGAAGAACAGCTTGGCAATACCCGCAGCGTGTGCGGGTAGGCTGTTGGTGTAGATGGTGATGGCGGGGGTCATGGCAGTTTGATAAAACCAACCCACACCGTCACAGCGCCAGCAGTCAGCGCGTTGGTGTTGGCGGTGGTGGTGCGCAACCTCGCTGTGATTGTTCTGACGGACGAGACAAAATCACGCAGAGATTTGTTGGTGGCATCGTAAAGGCGCGTTCCGCGTGACGTGACGCCAGTTGCTTTGTAGCCAGTACCAGCACCGGTAAACACGTTAGTGGCCGGAATGTAGTTGTTGTACGGAGAGCCAGCATCACCAATTTCCAGTGTCGCTGCGGTCACGCCGCCCCCTGAAAATTCCGTCGTCAGCTGAAAAACCACATCAACCACATAGGAGCCAGCCGGTATTTGTGATGGAAGGCTGTAGTCACCGATCAAAGCCGCAGCAGCGAAATCAGCATAGGTCAGATTGAGCTTGTACCAGTGGTATGTTTCAGAGCCAAAGCCAAGGTTTTGCAAAACTCGACTTGAGTTGAAAACCGTGGTTCCATTGACGCGGAATCCAGTTGCACTATCAATAGTGCGCGGATAGTCGTCAATGCTGTTGTCTGGGCTCATTACATCAGCCACAACACTCAGATCACTGATGCGTCCAGACGTGTTGCCGGAAATCGTGGTGGATGTGCTGTTGATCGTACTCGGGAGTTTTCCACCTGTGCCGGTTGAGGTGTTGATTCCCCACAGCCCGTTATTCTGGCCGCGACACCCAACCAGCGCAACGCCCCTTGCGCCAGCAAAATGGAAGCCATGCTCGGTGCTGTCCAGCGAATAACATCCGTTCAGTACGAAGTTTTCAGCATTCTCAAACTTGTAGTTGTCTTTTGTGTTTTGTTCTGCACCACAGCCTATGAAAGAAAACGCATTCGGGAAATTGGATGTGTCACCTCCAATGTAGTAACCAAATTCGGTGTTCTGGTCGGCTGCGGTAGTGTCAAATTTGAAATAAGAGAACAATCCGGTGAGGCTGTACCCGCTACCGCCGTTTAGCCGTGCAAATGTGCTTTTCAGAATCGTGCTTGTGCCTGATCCGGTGATTGCAAAGCCATGACGCGCGTTGTTATTGGAATCGCAGTTGTCAACCTCGGTGAGGATAGGTCGTGCAATGTTGATGCCGTCATGGAATTGGGAAACATTGACGTTTTGAATCTTGCAACCCCAAACGTTATTCGCTGTTCCTGTGAGTTTGATGCCCGAGATTCCAGTGGTTGCAGTCAGCGCTCCCTTGGTAATCGACATATCCTTGATGACGATTCCATAAACCAATGCTGCGTCAGTGGTTTCGTCCATCTCAAAAGCGGACACATCGCCAGTCTGATTGATGATGGTGTTTACACGGCCATCGCCAAACAAAATTCGGTCGCGCTTCAGACGAACAACAGCTGTCAGCTTGTATGTTCCTGCTGGAAAGTGGACCTGTTTGCCTGCGGTGATGGCCGCCTGAATCGACGTCGTGTCATCCGTCACGCCATCGCCTATAGCCCCAAAGTCCTTAACGCTCACACTCTCCCGAAGCTTCGCCTGCACTGTTGTGGCTACTGCGCCTGTGCCGGAGGGGGTGTAGCCAACATTGAAGGACTCGGCCGCTGAAACCGTGTCACCGAACACCACGAACTGCACTTCATCCCCGGCAGTCAGGCCGGTGGTGAACACCACGGAATTGGCGCCTGTCTCGGTGTAGTCAAACCCAACAGCCAGCAGCAGGCCATTCACAAACACCTGCATGGTGTTGGAGCCTGGAATGTAGCCGTTGGCCAGGGCAAAACCTGTCTGGCTTGCTGTGGCCACTTGGCGCTCAATGGTGCAGGTGCCCGTCATCACCTGGGGCGCAGACTGGGTGTAGCGCGCCAGGATCACGGTGGTATTGGGTGGCGCCGTGGTGAAGGTCAGTGTGGTGCCTGATGCTGTGTAATCAATGCCGGGGTTCTGGGTCACGCCCGAGATCGTCACAACCACTTGGTTGGAACTGTAAACGCCAGCCGTCAGGGTGAAGTCAGTTTGAGAACCCGTGCCGGTGAACTTGTCCACGAACACAAAACTTGACCCAACACCAGAACTCACCGCCGTCCATGTGTTGGTTGAGCGGTCGGCCACCAGCCATGCGCCTTGCCATTGCGAAACCAGGGCATAGGGTGTTGCGCCGTTGATGGTGTTGCCGCCAGAGCCCGCCACATAGACTGCATTGGTGTCATTGCTTACCTTGGTCACAGCAATGATGAAGTCTTCGGTCAGCGTGCTGATCAAAGGCAGTGTGATCGTGCGCGCCGCAGCCGTGGAATCAACGCGGATCAGGTTGGATGCGTCGGCCTCCACCACCGTGTAATCAACAGACTTGTTCAAAACACCCGTCAAAGCGTGCCTGTCCAAGCGGTCGAACTCTGTTGAAAGCTCGCCAGCGGTCAGGCGCAGATCAATCCGGTCCGCAGCGCTGAAAGAGTAAGCAGTTTGCACGCCTCCCACGGCCTCGGCAGCGCGCACCACAGTCAGCGTGTCAGTTGATCGGGCCGTGACCTTCACCACTTCCTTGGTGCCATCGGCCTTGATCAGTGTGGCCATGAAATACTGGCCGGCGCTCAACGAGGGGAATTTTGCCCCGTCGCCTGGGATCAGGGTGATCGTGGTCCCCACAGCCGACAGATTGGCGGCCAGCCGGGATGTGGCGTTGTTGGCGAATTGAATCAGTCGGGTCATGTCAACGTCTCACGTCAGTAAAAAGAGGCTCGGGTTCGCTTGCGGGCATTTTGCTGCCCGGTCGAGCCCTTCAAGGATAGCCGGTCGAGCTTGTCGGTGAACTTCTGGGCATAAAACTGGCCCAGGTCCGGGCTTGAGTAGGACTGTCCTGGAATGGTCAGCAGTCGGCCCAATGCGCCCCAGCCAATGTACTCGGCGTAGTCGCTCAAGAAATCAGGCAGTGTGGTCGTGGTTTGGTTGGGCTTCAGTCGCAGGCACAAATACAGGCTGCCGTCAGCGGCAGGGCCTGGAACAATGGTCATGGTGTTCTGGCTGATCTGAGTGATGTACTCAGGCAAGCCCGTTCCAAGCTCGTCTGTGCGCCACCCCGGGGCCAAGGCATCCACGTCGCGCGCGGTCTTTGGGGTCAACTCTCGCCCATCGAACAGGGCCAACTCAATATCGAACAAGGCCGAATTGGCTGGCGTGGTGATGGTGCTGGTTGTGGGATCGGTGCTCAGTACAGTCAGCGTGCTTTCGTACTTCCACATGCGCGTGCGCTCGCAGAACTCGATGGCGGCGCCACGGATCGCCTTGTATGCGGTCGGGTCTGGTACGCCAGGTGCCCACGGGCGCACATAGCCCAGGAAGGAATCGAGCGTGCTCATGATGCCCTCGCAAATTGGCCAAAATTCTTATTCGCTGCGGCAATGTAGGCATCATGCGCGGCGGCTGGGTCTGTGAATAGACCGAGGTAGGTTTGGCGGCCGTTGATCCGGATTTGCGCCATGTACTTGCCCACTCGCTTATTCCAGCACACGCCCTTAAAGCCGGTTGTGTTTGTTACTGGCTTGGCACTGTTCCATTGGTTTTCCAATCGGGTAGCCGACCGCAGATTCTCAATGCGATTGTCATTCCTCACGCCGTTGATGTGATCTATCTCGTCAGGAACGTCGCCGTAATGCCATAGCCAAACAAGTCGATGAGCAAGGCATTGACGGTCATTGACCGAGATTGCCAGATAGCCGTTTTTCTTCTTGTAGCCAGCAGGCTGCCCCATTTTAGTGTTGTTCGATGTCCTCACGCGCCAATAAAGATCGCCGTCGCGGTATTCAAAAAGCTCTTTGGCTTGAGATTGTGTCAATGTGATCATGTTGCTAGACACTATTGCCAGGTTGGTTGGGTGAAGCCATGTTCTGGCTCTGCGCCTGAAGTCCCAAGGCCTCGCCAAAAGCGCCATAGAAGCCAGCAGCCTCGGCGGCGTTGGCGTATTCGCTGTCCTTGGACTTGGCGCGGTAGGCCACGTAGTTGACCACGGCATCCATGGCTTCCAATCCAATGTCCAGATTGTCGCTTACGGTCGCAACAGCATCAGGAATGGCTGCGTAGGAGATGCGCACATTGGTGCCAGCCACCGCAGGCGGGTAGACAAAGAAGTCTTTGGGGTTGCGGTCGTCAAAGGTGAATTGACTGATAACCGAAGCCTGTGTGGTGCTGTGCCAGTACGGGTCGTCGTCGTCGAGGTTCTGGCGGTCGGTTCTGCGAATGGACCGGCCTGGTGTGGTCCCTGCCCCCATGTTGCAGATCACATCAAAAAGCTGTGTGCCGTTAAATGGAATCGTCTGGTAGGAGCCAGCCACCAGAGCCTGCGTGGCAATCTTGGCGCATGCGGAAGGCTTGCGCGTGATGATTGCCATGCGGCTATCGTTGATCCAGCGGATCAGTTCATCATCGGCCCAGCGCGCCTCATCAGCAGCCCGGTCTTTGTCGAGCAACAAATCAGTTACGCGGTCGATGATGTCCTGAACAGCGATCATGGATTAAGCCTCCAACTCGGCTTTGATTTTGTCGATGCTGGTGCGGTGGTGGGGCTTCTTGCCAAACTTGGCTTCGTACTGAGCCACCAACTCGGCGCGCTCATCGGTTTTGCCTTCTTCGGCATCAGCCAGATCGTCCAGCATGATGTCCAGCTTCGCAGCGCGCTCGTCGTCGCCCAGGTCGTTCCACTCGTCAGAGGTCAGGCCGGAGGCTTCAAAAGCCATCTGAACCACTTCCAACTGGGTGTAAGCCTTGCCGTTCACATCGAACTGCGGCGGGTGTTGTTCGCTGCCAGCCAGGGGGGCGGTGGAGCCAACGGGGGCTTCAATCACAACAGCGGCCTTGACAGCCTGCTTGGGCTCGCCTTTGGGGGCATCAGAGCCGTGATAGACCTTGTAACCTTCGGGAATCGAAAGGAATCGGTCAATGTGTGCAACTTCGGTGATTTCGGCCACATGGGCGCCATCGGCCAAAGGTTCAAAGTGGTACTCAATGCCGCCCAATTCGGCCTTTGTGCCGCCTTGGCGTTTCAGGGTGCATTCAATCTTCATGGTGGTTCCTTTGGGTTACGTTGAAAAAAAGGGGCAGGGTTTTTAAATCCTGCCCCTATTCTATGAATCAATCGGTCACAGAAACGTATTAGAACTGCACCTTGTGATCCATGGGAGCCGTAGTCACCAGCAGGCGCACACGTCCGGCAGCGGCGGTGGCCACAGCGGCGGCGATCTTCACGCCAATGGAGCGATCAGCTTCGGTCGGCAGAACCTTGAAGCCGGTGGCCAGCGACATACGGGCCAGGGCGCCAGTGCGAGCGCCAGTGTCGCCACTGAAGAACTCAGCGCCGATGGTGCGGTTGCTGGTGGTGTCGCCAGGCGTACCGGACAACAGGCCCACGTCCAAAGTGATGGTCGGGGTGCCGTTGGAGTCCAGATCGTCGGGAATCAGCACCATGTCCACCACGGTGTGGTAGGCAGGCAGCAGACCCACGTCAAAGAAGTTGCCGTTGACAACCTGTGCGGCGGTCAGGTCAATGAAAAACTGGTTGACAACGAGGTCGCCAGCGCAATCCCCGTAAATCGTACCCAGCTGGTTGGATGCAAATTTGCTTGCAGCGGTGATAGCAGCCATGTTTCTACTCCTAAAAAGTGTTTGGTGAGCGGCCCGCTTTCACGGGCCTAACTCATCAGGCGTTGGGGTTGGCGGCGTAGGTGTCCAGAGCGATCACGCCGAAGTCCTTCGAATTGAAGGTGGTCTTCTTGATGCCGCCAATGAAACCGGATGCCACGGTCGGTTCGTTACCGTAGTCCTTGGTGTTTTCTTCCCAGGAGTAGCGCAGGCCACCGGCAGTACCGTAGGCCACGATGCCAGCCTGACGACCCAGGAACAGGGCACGCGAGGCGTCGAGGTTGGTGCCAGCGCCGTAGTCGCTGAAGCGGATCACGTTGCGGTGCTTGTGCAGCACCACGTTGTTCACCATGCCCAACGCACCCTTGAAGATGGGGTTGTTGCGGCCTTCGGCAGCGGCAGCGGCCTTCTGGATGTCCAACCACTGGCCAGTGGTCGTATTGGTGCGCATGTCGAATTCCTGGAAGGGAGACATGATCACCACGTACTGCTCGTCGGCGCCGTTGGACACGGGCACCATGTTGGCAACGCTCGGGTCAAGCGCCTGCATCATCGCGGCCTTGTTCGCAGCCTTCTCGATGACGGTCACGGTCATCTTGTCAGAGCTGGTGATGGTGGCCTTGGAAGTTGCGGTGCCGCCGTACACAATGTGCGCAGCGTCAGGGGCGGTGAAGCTGTTGCCAGCAAAACCGGTGTAGCTGGTGTCTTCGATGAAGTCCTGGTTGATGCCGCGAGCACCAGACAAGTACATGAAAAACAGTTCGTCCACCAAGCGAGCGAAGTAGTCGCCCAAGCGGTTCTTGGCGATCATGCGCATGTCGTGCGAAGTGCGCTTGCGGCTCATCTTGCCACCGGCAGAGGCAGCGTGACGCACCTGGTCGATGATCACCTGATCGGTGTAGAACTTCAGGCTTTCTTCCTTGCCTTCCAAACGCGCATCGCCGTAGGTCGGCTTGTTGCGCATCTGCACGCAGAGGTCGAAAGACACGTTGTCGCCCGCGTCGGTTTCCAGCTCGGTCTTGCGCTGAATGATGTTGTTGTCGTCAACACCGATGAAACGGTTTTCGAAGTACGACTTCTTTTTTGCGTCCACCGCCAGATTGGCGGACCATTTTTTTTGCGCCTTGGGATCGCCAAAGGCAACAATCGTTGCAGCCATGAGAAATGCTCCTATGAAGGTTGAAGTTCATCGGACGCACTTCCTGCGCAATCAGATGGCAGCATTCTAGCCCAAGTGGTTTAAAAAACGCAACAGTGGCATTGAATGCGCACCAGAGGGATCAGTTTGACGGGGCTATTCCACCAATTCCGTGCTTGGCCAGGTGTGAGGCCATTGTCTGCTGGGTGCGTTTGATGGGGACTGAAAGCGGAGCCTCGATGGACAGGCGGGCAACCCTGCCACTCTTTTCGTCAAGCGTGACAACGGCATCACCAATCTTCACGCTTTCGCCAACCCTGAGTTCTATTTTCAGCATTCAGTCCCCGTTCAATCAGGCAGATGCCAGATAGGCATTCCGTTCGGCATCAGACATTCTGCTCAATGTCTCTTCGTAGCCAAGCGGATCACTTGAAGCCATCCGGTCCAGCACAGCAAAGCGCCCGCCGTTGGTGTCTTCCACGTCTGCCGATGGCACTTTGGCCAGGTTGGGCGGCAGTTCGCGGTCAATCGGTGGCTTCTTGGCCTTGGTGGGCTCGGCCTCGGCAAACTTGAAGGCTTCTTTCAGAGACTTGTGAGCCTCTTCCAGAAACTTCTGGCCGGACCAGCTTGCGGTTTCGGGCTTTGCGGCCAGATCGCGCACTTCTTGGTCAAGCGCCTTGTAGAGTCGCGGGTTGTCCTTGTAGATCGCATGGTTCTCCACGAATGCATTGCATGTGGCGGTCCATTCGTTCTGAAGACGCTGCTGCTCCATCTGCGCGGCCAGTTCGGCGCGGTCTTGGGCACGTTCAAGGGCTCGCTCTTCACGGGCCAGGGAATCAAGCTGCTTCTGATACTCCTTGGCAGTGATTTCGCCATCGTCAAACTGGGTGAGCAACGCCTCTTTCTTGGTGTCGATCTCGGCCAGCTTGGCGGCTGCATCCTCGGGAGGCTGCGCAATGAGGATGGGCTGCTGCTGAACCGGCGCCTCGGCCACTTCCTTGTTGTTTTCAATCGCTGCGGCCTCTTCGGCGGCAGTTTTGGCAGCATCGGCAGATTCAGCGGCGGCTTTTTCGCCCTCCGCGTCGTCATCGGCTGCTTCAATGTCGGTGCCTTCAGCGCCAGTGTCCTCGTCGTCGGCCAGTGCTGCACGCTCTTGCTCGGTCAGGCCGTCATCAATTTCTACGCTCATTTCAGGTACTCCTTGTGATTGCCGCACCATGCGGACTAGGTTGGATTGTATTCATTTCAGTCTTCCAGCAACATCATGGCCATCATGGTCATAATTTGCTCTTCTTCCTTCAATGCCTGGTCTCGTTTGGCCTTGGCATCTTCGGACAATGGGCTTTCAATGGTCAGCGCTTTGGCAGCCAAGGCTTTGGCCTCGTCGCGTGCGCGCTGCTGCGCCGCCTTCAATGCCTGGGCGCGTTCCTCGGCCTGCTGTCTGGCGAGCTCTTTGGCCTTGAGGCGTTCGATCTTCTGGAAAGCGGCTTGGGACACCGCAACAGCCTGGCCTAGCTTGATGGTTGCGAGTCGTGCTTCCTCTTTGTCCCGTCGCTCGGCCTCCAGCACAAGGCGTTTGGCCTCTGCCTTTTCTGCTGCTATGCGCGCAGCCTCTTCGGCCTTGAGGCGTTTTTCTTCGGCTTTGGCGATCTCGCGGGCCAACTTCTTGGCCTGCGCTGCCTCTCGCGCTAGTTTCTTGGCCTCGTCAAGGGCTCGCTGTCGTTCGGCCTGGGCTGCTTCTTTGGCAAGCTGCGCCTCGATGGCTTTGGCAACAAAATCAGTCTTGGGCGCCTCTACCGCTGGGCGCGACTTGGCAATGACCTCGTAGCTCTCGTGTTTGTGTCGAGACTGGCCGCTGCCGTAATAGGTCGGCGCTTCAGCAGGAATTGAGGCGACAAGGCCAAAGGCTGCGCCAAAGGCTAGGCCCCAGCTTTTGCCCCATGCGCTGCTCATGCCGGACCCCACGGATCAGCTTCAGAGCCACTGCCGTCAATGGTTTGGCCTTTGACCTGCACCATGTTCACGGGAATAGGCGTGGCCTGCAATGCCGCCATGACCGAGGCAACAATCTGCACCAAGCTTGGGTCGAGGCTTTCGGTCAGGCTGCGCTGCGCTGCCGTCCACACTGCGGAGGCGGTTTGTTCGGGTGTCAATGCCGTGCCCGTCACCACGTTCTGATAGCTCACAGCGCTGTTCACCAATGAGGACACCGTAGCCGGATACACAGGGCTTCCTGCGGCGTTCCAGTATGGCGTGGCGTAGTCCTCTGAATACAGCACCCCAGATACCGCTACGACGTTCGGGTCGTAGATCAGCTTCCAACCATTGATCAAAAAGAACGTGATGCCCGTCTCACCTCCGGGGATGGGGTCAGCACCAGAAAAGCGCATGGCAAGCAGCGCCCAGGGCTCGCGTTCTTCCCAGCGAACCCAAGCGTTGTAAACATCGTCACGGATGCTCAGTGCAGTGACGCCGGAATGCACAGTGATCGTGCGCGCAGCGCCATCAAAGGACACTTTTTCTTCCAGTGCCCACTGCTCACCCCAAGCGCCCCATATCAACGCGGCCATCGCTTACCACAGCTCTTTGTAGCCAAGATTGACCTTGGCGGCCGTGGCGCTCGCGGTCAGGCGCGTCACCAGGAACGACCAAACCTCCGGCACGCCATCGGCGGCCGTCAAAACACCCTCGTCGTTTTTCTCAAAGAAGGCGTCCAAATCCAGCGAGGCCGCGCCCGCGTTGAAGTACAGCGTCTTGAACCGCTGGCTCCCCGTCGTGTCCACGGCCCCGGCGTAGTTCACTTCGCACGCGCTCGCCAAAGCGTCCCAAGTGCCGCCTGTCACCGCAGTGTCCTGCCACAATGACACGGCCACCGGCTGGTCGCACCACACGTTCAGCGTTTCCGGGTACACCACAACGTGATTGTGCTTGCCGTTGTACGCTGCGAGTGTTCGGATGCTGAAGGCCACCGCGTCGGTCGTGACGCCTGTCAGGCTGGCATCCACGTCGGCAAAGCGCCAAAACGCGTAGTCGTCAAAATCTCCCTCGGTGTACGCCCCAATGCACACCACACGCATGTCGCTGCTTGACCCCGTGGCCCCCGTGTTCACGTTTTCCATCGCGGCGGGCAGCGTGCCCGTGCGCATGTACGGCAGCGGGTGCGCCCCCGCGTTCTCAAACTGGTGGCACACAATCCGCGCGCCGTCCGGCGTGTAGACGCCGAACCGTACCCGGCCCGCGCCCAGCCACTGGTAGTCGATCCAGTAGACGTTGATGCCGGTCAGCACCATGTCAAAGCCGCTGATGCCCGTGCCATCCACCTTGTCCGTGTTCCACGCCGCCTTCGCAACGCGGGTTTCGACCACCGATCCGCTCGTGCTGTTGCGTATGACCACATTCAGCGTCGTGCCCTGTAGCTCAAAAAACACCCCATCGCTCTCATCAAACGCGCCCCACCGCCGGGTATTGCCAGCCTTGCCGGCGTCCCCCGTCGCCACGGTCATCTTGAACAGCGTTGATGTGCCCGGGGTGTAGTAGTGATACCGGTTGGTCAGCATGAAGCACCGGCTCCCAGCCGCGCCCGTGACCGACAACACCTGGCTTGACTCTGCTGGGGTGTAGTTTGACGTGCCGCCCGTTGCTGTGATCGTGCTGAACAAGCTCTCGTAAGTGTCCAGGCTGCTCTCGTACACGCCCAACGCGCGCTCCGCCGTGACCTTCAGGGAGCCAAAGCCCGCCATCGTCGGCTGGCCCTCGGCAAACGTCACAGAGGCCGCGCCTTGGTTGTTGATGGCCTGCCGCTGTTGCGGGTTGGTGCCGTCGGCCAGGTGAAAGACCTGGGCCTGAACGACCTCGCCTCCGACCGTGTGCTCTTGTGTGTGAAGGCGCTTCCCCGTTGAATCGGGGGGCACCCTCACAAAGCTGTTTGTGCCCATGTGTTACCCCTTACGCCACGTAGGCGCGATCTTGTTCGGCTGACAGGGAAATCGGGTTTGACTTGGATCGGGTGATTGTGCCGGTTTGCACTACAGGCTTTGCAATGCCCTTGTTGCCCGCCACCACCGTCACGCCAACGTCACCGCCCGGACTGGTGAACACCGAACGCCCGCCCTGGGTGTTGGTATCGTAAGCGAACGTGAAGTTGATTTCCGCACCAGTGATGGTGCCTGAAATTGGGTTGCCGTCTTTGTCATTCAGCGTGATGGCTGTTGCGGTGCCGTAATCATCCGCGCCAGTCACCGAGTCGGTGATATACATCCGGTAGTAGCCCGTGCCACCGGAAGTCAAGTAGCTGTTGAACTGCAACTTACCAGCAGCAGCGTAGTTGTATGAACGCGGTACACCGTTCTGGTCGATGAAATACACGTTGTTGATGTAGGCCGGGTCAATGTTCTCAATGAACACCGACTGGCGGCAATACAGGTCCGGCCCAACGAAGTACATCAGGTCGTCAGCGGTCGCACCAGTCACCGTTCCAGCATCGCCAGAGGTGTTGATGTTGCTGTTCTGGCGCAGCAGGTATTGCACTTTGGTATAAATTTGCTGCAATGTGCCTGCGTTACCGGCCACGATGATGCGGAACGGAAAATCGTCACCAGCCGTGTTCAGGTCTTTGAGCTGGTTTGTGGTGTAGTAGCTGACATTGATGCCGGTGTAGACGCCTGCACCGATGCTGGCATCAGGCACCAGAACGTCCAAATCATCCTCGTTGGAGAGCAGCACGTTGACCGTGTAGGCGCCGGTAGCTGTTTGGCCGGTGTCTGCCAGGGTGGAGGTCTTGTACTTCTTCTGCTCTTCACGCACAAAGGCCTTGAAGAAAGTGCGCTTGTCGAAGTTTCCATTGGTGGCATCACCGTAAACCTGGATACCCTCGTTCACTTCATCATCAAAAGTGAAATCGGTAGGCGCATCAACCGATGCACGCTGGTAGTAAAGCTGTGCTCCTGTGTTCACGTCACCCAGCGAAACGATGCCCACATGCACTCGATTGAGGACGCCAGCACTGGAGTATTCATTCCAGCCACCGTCGCGCAGCATCTGACGAGTGGCGTCGTCCGCAGGCTTCCATCCGTTGTACGAACCACCATCAAAACCGAAGTTGAACTGGCCCGACTTCGCGTCAATCACGTACATGGGGAACGGGTATTTGTTGTAGGCCGCCGTTTCCCAGAGCTTGATGAACTTGGAATACAGGGCCTGCAACGTCAAGCCTTCTTTGGCCGACGTGAGCGAACCATAAACCGCAGTCTTGAAGGTCTTGGCGCTGGTGTCGATCCAGATATTGCCATCGGTTCCAAGGTTCACCAAGGAACTTGAAACTACCAGATCGTCGCCATCGGTGATTTTTGCCATGCTTTACTCCTGAGAAAGAATGATGATGTAGTTGCTGTTCGCAAGAACGGTATTGTCATGCAAGCGCACAGCAACCCGCATTTCCTCGCCATTGGCGAAAACAATGGGGTTGGCGGTTTCGTCCACCACTTCCCCAATGTGCTTCTTGTCTGTCGAGTCGAGAATCTTTTTCATGGCAGATAGTTCCTATCTTGTACTTGAGAAATCGGTAGCGAGCCGTCGCCATCGGCCAGCAGATAGTTGCGCACGGTGAACGGCACATAACCAGCCTTGTAAACGCACACATCAATGTAAGTGCTGGCTGCATACGTGTAACTGTATGCGTATGTGCTGCCGCTGTTGGCGTCGATATTCGCCAGCTCTGTCGTGGTGCCTGCGGTCAGGATCACGATATCTGACCCGGTGACGATGCCCGTCAGCGTCAGTGTGCGCTGTCCGCTGATGATGTTCACGGTTGCACCCGCAGAATGATAGGTCGTGCCGCCTGGCGCGTTGATGTTCACCGTTCCAGTGGTTGCCGTGACCCGCAGCGCAGCGTTGGCCGTGCCGGTGGAGCCGTAGCCGGTGAAGGTGTTGCTCGACACTGTGTAGTCGCCGGCCGCGCTAAACCCCTCGATGGCATAGCCGGTTCCTGATGAGATGAACGCGCAGTCCGTCACAGCACCCACGTTACTGGCAACCAGCGCCTTGGTCGCTGTGGACTTGTCAAACGTACAACCCGTGATCGTTGCGCCGCCTTGGGTCACAATCCCGCACCGTCGGAAGGTGGATGTCAGTACAGTGCTGTTCGACTGAAACGTGAATGCGTCCATGTCGTTGAACGTGCAGGTATCGACGTTCACGTCTGCATTTGCGACTGCCTCAAACCCTCCACGCGCAACGGTTCCAAGCGCCGTGACAGTAAAGTTTGTCAGGTCAACTCTTGAGGATGCGTTGCGCACCTCCCATTTGTTGAAGTTGGTCGAAACCTTCTTGGTGTTCAGGATGAAAATCGTCCGGTTGCTGTCGCGGAAATCGACCGCCGTCCCATCCTGGCCGAATGACAGAAGCCCCTGCTGGAAGTAAGCGCCATCACGCTCATACAGCAGCCCCCAGCGGCGACTAATGTCGTTTGCGTAGCTGGCCCCGGCAGAAAGTGTTGCGTACCCGTTGGCAAGGTCGCCATTGGTCATGCGGAAGTCTCCGCGTCCATAGCGCATTGCGTCCACGCCGAACGGGTTGCCTTTCAGCGAACCCGATCCAAGAATCTTGGCCATGCCGCCGATGTACTGCTTTGTGCCGCTCGGGGAGCCGGTGGTCAGGTCTTGCGCAACGGCATCCGGGTTGCAGACGTAGCAGCCCCACCCGCCGTACTGGTGGGTGTCAGAGCCTCGGACATACCAGTGGCGGTACGCTGCGGTTCCAGAGCCAACAATGATCTGCATCCCACCGTTGGCCTCGGTGTCCATCAAGTTCGGGTTGTTGTAGGTGATCCACGCAAAGATGCCGCCATCGGTCGGGATGGTGATGCCAGCGCCGTTGTTGAATATCTGGCCGCGCGTTGCAGCCGTCCAACCCACTTTGGAGATGCAGCCTGCACCCTGAATGAAGTAGTCAGTCTCAACCGAGATCGCGCCCGTACCAATGGCCGTCCAGTTCGTCGTGCTGTCCGCAAGACTGATGTCGGTCAGGTCAGTGGTGTAGCTTGCTGCGGCCATTACTCGTCAACCTTCTTGCCAACAAACGAACCGTCGGGCTGCTTTTCAATCACGACTTTGCTCTGCTTGGGCCGGCTGACCTCTTTCATGGACTCGGCCATGCTGGCAATTGCCTCGGTGATCTCGGACAGTGCGCCGATGGTGCCTTGGCTTATGTCCTTCATGGCAGCAACGGATGCGGTCAAAGCCTGTGTCTCGGCCTGCTTGGCTGCTGCGGCCATTGGCATGTTTTGCGCAAGCCCTTGCTGCGGCGGCATGGCAATGGCAGGCGGCCGGGTTGGTGCAGGCATGCCCATGGGGGCCTGCATCTGTGGTTGCGGTGGTTGTGGCGCCTGGGGGAATGGCTGCGTGCCCTGCATGGGTGGCAGCGACAATGGGATGCTCACCTTTGGCGGGGCAAACCCGGCCTCTTGCAGCATTCCATCGGCCACGCGCGAGATTGTGGGCATGGTGATCACGGCTTGCGCAGCCACCATGGCCTTGTCCATCGAATCGACGTTCAGATTCGTGATGGTGGCCTTTTCCTTTTCGGCAAGAACCATGGCCCGGAAGGCCTCGGCCTGCTTCTTGAGCGTGTCGGACTTGGTGCCCTCCAGCTCTGCCATGGCCATTTCTTTTTGGAAGGCTGCGGCCTCGGCTGCGTTTTGCTGCTGGGCAATGTCCTCTGGTGTTGGCTCGGTCTGGTCCGGGTCTTTCATGCCCGTCTTGGAGCGGATGCGCTTGGCGATCTCTTCACGGTTGGGCAGGTCCATGCTTTCCACGGCCAAATCCAACAGCATGAGGCCAACTTCGGGGGGCATCTTGGCGATCATCTCCATCAGCTGCTCGGCTGCGGCCTGGCGCATGGTGGTGCGCCAATCGGCCTCAGAAATGATGAAGTCGGCCTTGGTGCTGATGATGTCGTTCTCAGGCAGGCCGTTGTTGATGCGGATGAACTCAGGCGTGCCGCGCTCGTTGGTGATGCGGAAACTCTTTTCCTCGCTGCAATACTGCTCCAGCAGGCTCAACTGAATCTCGCCCTGCATCTGGGCCGCAAGTCGGAGGTTGTCGAACGGCTTGTTGGTGGCCAGCGATCCTTGCTCTTGGCGCTTTTGCACGGCCACACCCGACACGGCATTGGTGGTTCGGCCCAACAGTTCGTCGGTTACGCCTCCCACTTGCTGGATCATGTTGATGCCACGCGACATCAGCTCCAAGTGAGGCGCAGCCAGGTCGCGCTCGGCGTTGAGCACCAGTTCCTTGCCCTGTCTCTTGACGATGATGGCATCTGGGCGGGCAACCTCTTCGGCAAACTCGTCAATCGTGGTTCCTTCGGGCAATGCGCCCTCGTCCATGATGACCTTGTTGCTGGACAGAATGTGCAGCGCCTTGGATGCGCGCTTGTTCACGTCGTCCTGAATGTCCCGGATGGACCGGATCATGCCGTAGGGCAGGTTGTCCCGGCCACGGCGGTAGCACCACACAGGCGTAAAGCGGAAACGGTTGTGGCGGTACGGGCTCGGGCCTTCCCACAACAGGTCTTTGACCGTCATGTGAGCCAGCCGCACGCGCATCATGAGCTTGTTGGCTAGCCTTGAGGCGCCGGAATCAATTGCATCAATGTGCCGCTGGTCGTTCGGATCGTAAATCTCGCCCTTGAACACGCCACCTTTGAGCCGCTGAACCTTCTCGGGCACACGGTATTCGCATTCAATCAGTCGCACCCGTCGGCGTTTGTGGCTGACAAGGGTTCGCGCAACGGAGTAGTTGGAGCGGTCAAACTCCATGTAATCCATGGGGACATCACCATCCACCATGTCAAACGACCCATAAAGACTGGCATCAACAACAGCATCTTCGATCTGCGCCTCGCGTCCGGGGAATAGGGCCTTGGCCACGTCCACATCCACCCACTTGGAGCGGAAAATGTACCGGCCATCGGAAAAATCGAGTTCGGTTGATGCCGAATCGTGCAGGATGTTGCGCCACGACTCATACCGGGAATACAGCGGTTCGCCGTCGTCCTCGTCCTGTGCGCCATCTTCCAGCCAGCCAATGCCCACCTTGATGGCGTCCTCAAACGCCCGTGAACGTGCAAACGGCAGGCGGTTCACGTCACTGAGGTACTTCAGCAGCTTGGTCTTGATCTCTGCCGGGGCGGTGTCTTCCTTCTCACGCGGCAGGATTTTGAAGTCGGTGCGGCCGCGCTTCTCAGAGCCGATCACCCAGTTGATGGTCTGGGCAATCACGTTGTAGACGATGGGGGCCTGGCCGCGCTCTTTGAGCTGTGCGGCTTCTTCCTCGGACCACTGGATGTTGTCGTAATAGTCCTCATCAATCGCCATCTGAAAGCGGTTTTCGCTCTGGCGGTCCAGCTCTTGACGATAGTACGCGATTAAACGGGCGTGCAGTTCTTGGCTGTCTTCGCTGTCCAACCGATTGGTTGGGGCTGGTTCGACCATAGCGCCCTGGTCCGGCAATCGGTCCACTGGAGTCGAAAGTTTGTCAACCTTGGTCAGGTTCTGGTCGCGCAGGTCGAACACGGCTTTTCCTTAAATCTGCTTGGTCTGCTCGTAATCCATGACCTCAACAGCCAAGGATCGACCGTCGCCCAGGTTCACGCGCGCTTCTCCAACCACAACAGCCTCGGTCGGATCGACGGGCATGCTCACAAGGTCGGGCAGGTGCGAGTGCAGGATGTCAGCAATTCGGTGGGTCGTGGTCATGGAATCTTCGAACCCAAGCGCCTTGGCAATGCCTTTGGCAGCTCGGACACAGTAACGCGCATCATTGTATAGATAGGCTGCTGATAGAGCAATCACACACGGAATCACTGTTGAGGGCGGCCGGTAGCGCGGCAACAACACCAGGCATGGCTCGGTCGCTTCTTGGTCGTCGTTGTTGATCCAAGTCCCGAACAGCACCAGATCGCCCAGTTCGCGCATAAAGTGATGTCTGGTCAAATCAATAGCGTGGTTCATTGCGGTCTTTCGTCTTCGTCAAAGGTCAATTCGGGCGGGTGCGGGATGGATTCATGGACGGTGATTGTGCGATCACCGATCGTCTCTTGCAGGCACGGGCCGCACACGAGGCAGTAGTAAACCTGGCACTCGGGTGCGGCTTCGGCGGTCATTCCACAATCATCCAATCGTCGGCCAGCATGTCGGTCTGGCTTGCCAGCCAGGGCACGATCGCGCCGGGGGTGTTCTTCGCGCTCAGCGGGTAACTGATGACGATATACGGCAGCGTGCTCACTTCGCTGAAGCTGATTTCATAGAACCCGCCAGCACCCCTGCCAACCAGCGCCAGCTTCAAGCCCTTGCCGTTCCATCCATCGCGCTGGACAAGGTGCCCCTTTTTCAGTGCCTCGATGGCCAGGCCAAAGTTCATGCCGGTGGTGGGCCGGTAGGCGTTCTCGAATTGCTCCTTGGGGCTCCAACTGATGTATCCCGCATGTCGGCTGTCGTTTCCCTTGCCGCCATCGTGGTACTCAACGAGGTAGCCCTCGTCGGCGCCGTTCTCGTTGGCGGGCAGCTCCCAGCCACGGTACTCGTTGTACTCAGCCCGGTTCATTGGCTTGGCGTCGATGATCTTGGTGCCGATGTAGGTCTTCATGCTGCCTCCGCCAGTTTGGTGCGCAGCTCGTAGCCCATCAGCGGCCACACCTTGGCCACCGCGTTCTCGCGTGCAATCTTGCGGCCAATCTCGGCGTTGAAGTTCGCGGGCGATGCGCAAGCTGATTCGCCAGTGACGGTGAATCCGTTTTTGAGGGCGAGGACGCAGAAGGTCACCAAAGAAAGGGGGCCGGTTGGCTCAGGGCGATGTACCAGAGGTCGACGCTCATAGCCCTTATCCGCCGTCAGGGGGCCAACGTAGGTCTGTTCGCTGTAATCCACGATGGCGTGCCCGTTCTCGCGATTCCAGAATTCGGATGCAATGACTGGGCCCGCACCAGCCACCCCATCTGCGGCGGTGAAGTAGTACTCGCTGGCAATGTTCGCCTCGATGTCCTCAGGCGTCACGCGCGGCGCGGTCAGGCCCTTGGCTTGAATGTCCTTCTCAATCTCTTGGTCACTCATGGTTTCTCCAAAAATCCCGCTGAAAACGGCCAGCGGGTTGCCGTTATGTGGTTCGCCAGCTCCGTGTGGCTTTGCGTTTGGTCACACCCCTGCTGACGTTGATCATTCCGCCCGCGTAAGCCTGGGCAAACTGGCGCAGTGCATCGGCTGCTTCGGAATGCCCTCCAGACTTGTCGGGCTCACTTGACCAACACGCTTGGCGCTCGTTCCACTTTCGCTTGTACGCTTCGATATGCACAATACCATCTTTACAGTGCGTTTCGTCGAAATAGAGCATCGGGAACACGTCGCGGGTCTGCTGAATACCCCAGTTGATGTCACCAATTCGGGGGACGATCTCAAAGCGAATACCCGGCATCAACTCTTCCAGCATCTGCTTGGGGCTCTTGTTGGTCGTCTGTCCTTGGCGCACATGGTCTGCATCATGTGGCAGAAACATCGTGTCCCATGTCATCCCCAGGCCTTGCAGCCACTGGCTAAAGAAGCTGTACGGCTCGCCCCAACCTTCCTTGAATCGGATAACGCGCCACTCCATCCCCAAGCGCTGGATCACCCACACCGCCGTGCCGTCGCTGTTGCCAATGTCCCAGAACGTGAAGGCTGGAACGCCTGGCAGAACTGGAATGTGGTGCTTGAACTGGCCGTTCTTGCGCGCTGCGGCCAGCTGTTGAACGTAGTACGTGCCCTCGGTGCTGACGCTGAACGCCTCGTCAAACGTGGACGGGTACTCCTGAAACATCATCTGCTGGTCGCCAGCAAACACTTGACGGCAGGTTGTGACGTACCAAGCCCGCTTGCCTGGGCTCAGTTTGCGCCCGATCTTGGCCTCAACCTGCTCGAAATACTCGTGATCCTTCGGTGTGATGACCACGCCTGATGGGTCAATCTCATATTCGTCGGCATCCCACCAGCTGGCAAAGTGCAGTTTGAATTCCAGCTGTGAAAGTGCGCGGTTCTCGTCTGATGCCGCCTTGGCCTCTTGGCTGATCGAATAGAAGGCGCCATCCCTGCCCTCGGCCGTTGACTCAATGAACACGATACCGTTTAGCGGAACAGCGGGTAGCGTGCCGGTCAGCACTTCGCGGGCCTTGTCGGGGTATTTGGCGCAAATCTTTCCGAACTCTGACACATGGACAAAGTTTGGGGTTCCGCCGCGCATGGACGTTCCCACGCGCACACCAGACCCATTGCTGAACTTCATGCTGGTGGTGGTGCTGCTCGTCACCGAAACCATCTGCTTCACAATGTCGGGCAGATGGTCGTAGGCCAGTTTGATCTTTGAATCGAAAATGTCCTGTGCCGTTGGCAGGTCTTGCGCAATCACGCCCACGTCGGCCCCAGGCTGGAACAGCGCAGTGTCCAATCCAAGCAGCTGGATCAATGTCGAAAACCCGCGTTGGCGGGCTTTGGGGATGACGTTGCGCCAGTGCATGTCGCGCAACAGCTGCTCTTGCGCCTCATTGGGCTTGAACGGGACAATCTGCTTGTCCTTGTTCTTGATCTTGTAGAGGTGCCGAATTCTCCAGTGCGGGCTTTTCAGGCACTCAACAAGTTCGGCCTGGCTTGCGGGAATCACTTCCCGCCCCCTGGTTTCATAGGCGTGCCTTGAATCTGCTGCAACAGCGTAGCCAACGGGTTGTCGGGCTGCACGCCGTGATTGAGGTCAACCTTTTCGCCCCACTTGCGTGGATTCCACTTGGCCAGCAGCTTCAGGCGCGTCTCGATGCGCAGCTTGGATCGCTGGATGTGTTCGCCGTTGAGCTTGTAGCCAACATCGTCTTGGCCATTCGCTTCCATCCAGTCGTTTGTGGCTTTGTCCGCGATTTCGAGGCACTCCTGGGCGATAGCGTCTTCACCTCGCTCTCGCGCGCACGCGATGCGTTGCCGCAGGTCCGGGTACTTCTTCTCCCAGTCATAAACAGCATCCCAAGACGGCATGTGCTCATCCCGGCAAATCTGCCGAAGCGGCTCGCCCTTGCTCAAGCGCTCCACAATCTCATCGACGATTTCAGGCGTGTACTTCGTGGCCCTTGGTCGCGGTGCGGCCTTTGGTTTTACGACCTTCGCGCTTGCTTTTGGTGTGGTCTTCTCTCGTGCCATGGCGTTAATTTGTAATCTTGAATTGACAATTCCCATGTCGGCCCCAAAAGTCTGGTGGCATTCAAATTGCGATTCGAACCAAATGGTAACAGAATCGAACCAGGGGGAATAGATGATAAAGGCCATTCAAGCACCAGTCGCTGGGGCGGTTCTGCTGTTGATGGTGATGCGCGATATGGGGAATGGCGTGGTGAGGCTTGAGTCAAGCTGTGTGCTTGATGCCTCTGATCTGCCTTCCGAGGTGCTTCTTGCTGGGGCTGCGCCTGTTCTGCTTCCCCTTTCACGGGACATGCAGGACTGTGTTGATGTTTCGTTGATGTTGAACGGTTACGCGGCGGCGTCTTTTCGAGGTGGGGCCGCTCGATGCGTGTGTGATGCCATCACAGAGGTGTGGCTTTGGTGAGTCCGTTCCCATGATTGACCGGCCATTACTTGCGGCCACTCCCGGCTTGGTCTGCCGTTGCGCAGAAGTCTCCTGGCGGGACGCAACGGTTAGGCATCATGGGCTGGTTGCCTGGTGGACAATTCCTGACTGAAAGAGTGAGAGGCCCCGCTCGGGGGCATTGTATGTCACAGCTCACTGCCCTCGTTCGGCGTTGGGGTGTAGTGGGGTGCTGCTTCCCGTCGCCCCGCCTCGTAGGCCAGCCGGTAGAACTCCTTCAGCGCCTCGACGATGGAGCCGTCAAACGCGACACGCGGCATATCGCCATCGTAAACGTGCATGCCAGCCGCGCGGGCCAGGTTTATTATTTCGGCTGGGGTCATTTGGTTCCTCCGTTTTTCTCGCGCAGTTTGGCTTCGATGACGCTAACTAATGCGGACAATCTACTCATATCTAATCCACAACTTGCGTTTTCAGCCATGATCCTGTCATCTCGCCATATATCATCATCGTTCAAAGAAACCCACTCGCGCTGTGGATGGGGTGCGGCGTCAGGCGCTGGTGGCAGTGGCATCCAGTGAGTTGGATGTGCCAGCCCCAAGTTTCCTTGGTATTCGCTAAACCCGTGGCTGATCCAGCCTGAACAGAACTCGCCTTCTGTTCCGTCAAATCGGCCATAGCCGCGGACAAAACCAAAATCGCCCATGTCTCTGCCGATGATGACCGTGCTTCCATCTTTCTGCGCAGTCTCAATCGGTTGCCACGCCACCGGCTCCTGCTTGGGCTGCACTGCAAGCGCCTGCAAAGCGCCCTCGCTAGAGGCGATTGCTTTCTCGATAGCATCGCGGAGGGCTTGGTCTGCCTCAAGGGTCGCCGGGCTGTTCATGCCGGTGAAGGCTCTAAACTTGGCGGCTTCGTGGTGCAGTGCCATGATGTTTTCGATCTGGTTCATACTTTTCCCCTCTCGATGGCAAGCACTGCACGGGCGAATGCAATTCGCTTGTGCCCTTGAGCGTCGCCGTATTGAAACTCACCAAACGGCCAGGCGGCTTCAAGTATTTGCGCGTCAGTAATGGACTCTCCTTTATCGACCAGGCCACGCTTAAACCCCAGCGAATAAGCGTGGTCTTGGGCGTTCTTGAAAAATTCGTCGATCTTTTCGTTGAGCCAGTTGGTGTCCGACTGCCAGTTTTCAGTCAGAACATTGAGGTCTTGTTGGTTCATTTCAATTCTCCTGCCAGTGTGAGGGCGGCTCGGATCATTGCTGCGTCCTTGCAGTGGCTGATTTCCAAAGCGTCCATTTCGATGTGGTCGCGTGCAATACGCAGCGCCTCACGCAGCGCCTCGTTTTCAGCATGAAGCCTTCGGAGTTCTGCGGCTGACTGAAGTTGAAGGCCCGCATCAGCCCAGCACAGTTCCATTTCCTCAGCCAGCGCAATCGCCCTCGGTGTGCATGTGTGGATTCCAGCGGGGTTTTCTTTCCCGCAGCGGTTGCATTTCATTTTGTTTCTCCCAGCACTTCGCGCAGTGCGGTGATGGCTATTTGGAATCCAGGCACTTCGTCCGTGTTGATTTCCAACGCCTTGATAGACCAACTCAGTGATGCCAGCACTGTTTGCATCACATCGCGCTGTTCGATGATCTGCATGTTTGCTTGGTCTAGCGCGGCTTGCAGGGCTTGGATTCTGAGTTCGTCGGTCATTTCATTCCCTTCCCAATTTCTGCTGCTGCACGGACGATGGCTCGGCGTGCTGCTGCGTAGCTGTCAGCCATTCCCCCTTGTGCCCATCCAATGTCCTGTTCAAGTGGCATCGCTGATCTGCTCAAACAATCCACCATCAGTCCCAACTTCACCGCCAGCCGAAGCGCGTCGCCATCGTTACCTAACGGATCCCAAATAATGTGAGTATTGCTGTCTTGATGCTTCCAGTAATCCGGTGCAATAAACTCACACCCATCTGGTATTTCAATCCCAGCAGCTTTAGCTGCCAATTCAAGCAATTCACGGTCGGTCATGCTTCCACCCCAAAGTTAAATGCAATCAACTGGCAGAAAAGCCGGTACTGCTCCAAGTGCTCTTTGTTGTCCGCGTGTGTGTTTTCGATTGCTTGCGAGAACTCCAAGACCGTGCCGCTGAAGCAGCCGCAGTTCACCCGGACGCCCAGTTTTTCATCAACATGCGCAGTGGTGAATCTGCTTGACGATTTCGCTGGGCCGATGCTCAAGTAATCCTGTGTTTTTGACACCCAAGCGTTGCCGGACACCCGAGCGTCGCCGGACACCTGAGCGTTGCCGGACACCCGAGCGTCGCCGGACACCCGAGCGTCGCCGGACACCCGAGCGTCGCCGTACACCAAAG
>JACCDQ011679153.1_pt1 | contig 44970 bp, 40 predicted proteins | sample 7446031 | NCBI WGS metagenome assembly JACCDQ01 (sample SAMN15323442, study PRJNA562643) | freshwater metagenome | isolation source: river surface water | place: USA:Blue River Watershed | collected 2017-08-17
AACCACAAATCTCATCAATCAGAATTAAATTGTGTTCTCCTTTAAGATGCGAAGCTTGATCCAAAATTTTAAGATGGGCCGCAAACGTACTTAAATCCTCGTCAACGCTTTGCGAATCTCCGATGCCTGTTACGACCTGTTTGAAAAAAGGAATACTAGATCCAGGGGCGCAACAAATGGGTAATCCACAACGGGCCATTTGGGCGGCCAATCCGATCGATTTTAATAAAACCGTTTTTCCTCCGGCATTGGGGCCAGACAGAATCAATACACTTTTTTCTTTGGAAAGCTGTACGGTGTTGGTCACTATTTTTTTAGACGAAAGCTTCAAAAGTGGATGGGCCATATCTTTTAGCAAAATGACCTCATCATTAAAATGACAGCTTTGGGCTTCAAGCAAAGTGCTCAATTGGGATTTACAAAACACGACATCGCATTCTTCGAGTACAAATTTAGATTTTTCGAAATCGATGGCTTTTGTCGCAAGGTATTCAGAAATTTCATGAAGTAGTCTTTCAATTTCATCTTCAATTTCAGTTTCAATTTGGCGCAGGCGATTGTTCATGGGGATGACGACCTCAGGCTCCATGAAGACAGTTTGTTTGGTTTGCGAACTGCCGTGAATCACCCCCGGAACAAAATGTTGCATGCCACCTTTGACCGGAATGACCCAGCGACCCTCGCGCGTCGTGACGTATTTCTCTTGCAACATGTTTTCCATTTTATGGTCGTGAACTAAGCGATCCATTTGGCTTTGAATTTGACGGCCAACAGATTCTTTTTCTTTAAATAGTCGATATAGTTTTTCTGAAGCGTCCATTCGGATATCTCCCGATGGCGTCATCAGTTGATCAATTGCCGATAGGGGTTCTTCGGCGCGCATCAGTCTTTCGATTTGATCGTGAGCCCAAGCCGTAGAACTGATCTTCAAAGCCTCATGAAGCGCAACAACTTCGAAACAAAAGTGACGTATATCTTTAAGTTCTAATGTTTTAAGGAGTGCCTTTTTTTTTAAACGGCCAATCCAGAGTTCGAATAGATCTAAGCTTTGCATGTGTGGTCGAACGCCACCTAGTATAATTTCTGCGCCACATTCGATTTGGTAAAAACTTTTTTCAGCCTCGCTGGCCGAACCAAGTGGTCTGGTGTTGCTTATAATTTGCCGAGCGCTTTCGCTTGTTGAAAAGGATTTTAGCTTTTCAAGTATTTCATCCCAATCTAAATTTTTAATTTGAAAAGAAGACTCTTTATTTTGAAACATAACATCTTTACCGTGAAACATGGTTTTCCTTTGAAGAGTGTGGTTGCCCTTTGTAAATTAACAGCACTAAGACGATGATCCAAAACAACCAATCGTAATGACCAAATCGAGTGTATATAGTTTGCGGAGCCTTTTCGAGATACTGCACTTGATAAGTGTGTCCCCAGCTTTGGCCAATCGGAGAATCTTCAAGTCTGTCACCATTGGCTAAAATCACAGAGGTGATTCCGGTATTAGTAGAGCGAACAAGGGGGCGGCGTACTTCAATAGCGCGTCCCAAAGTCATAATTTGATGCTGAAACGGCTCGGCCCACCATCCAAACCAAGAATCGTTAGTCACATTAAAAATAATCTGGACTCCTTTTTCAGCAAGGCCTCTAGAGAACCCTGGATTTAAGGATTCATAACAAATTTGTGGGCCTAATTTGATATTTTTTCCAGCCAAAGGGATCTCTCGCACAGAAGGACCTGGCCCGAGTTTGTAATTTCCAACGAAAGGAAGAAGCTTATAAAGAAAAGGAAATTGTTTTCCGAACGGCATATATTCGCCAAATACAAGAAGATCAGTTTTGTCATAAGAATCAGCCAGAGTAGGGTTTTGTGGGCCCATAAAAAAAACTGAATTGCTAATTAAAGAATTTCCAAGGTGATCTTTTTGGGTCACGTCGACAGAATAGCCCCCAGTAATTAGCGGTCGATTCCAAGTTAAAAGATTATTTTGCAATTGGCGTTGTTCGTAGCGGCCTAAGAAATAAGGATCTAGCGGAAAGGGCATAGCTGTTTCAGGCCACAATAAGATTTCTGTGTTTGGGTTTTCTTGAAGTAGTTTGTCGGTTAATTTCGAATACAATTGTAGAATGTAGTTTTGATAATTTTGTTGTTGTTCAGATTGAACTTTTTCAGCATTACCTACATTGCCCTGAATGACTCCGAACAGCAGGCCTTGATCAAAACGGCTCCAGCTCTTGTGTTTAACCTCACCTAAAAATGTCAGGCCAGCGAAAACGGCTAGGGTTGTGGCAATGATCTTAAAAGTTTGTCTCTTTTGCGTTTTCCAGAAAGTAAGTCCAAAAGTGATGAAAGATTGAGCGACTAAAAGCCATGTCGAAAGCCCCCAAAAGCCTACTGTGTCGGCCCATTGATACAACGGCCACTTCATCCAAAGTAAAGAATAACCAAGGTTCCATTCAAAAATGCTGGGCCAAACTCTTTCGATCAAAGATAAAGACAAAGCATAAAGCAGTAACTGTATTAGCTTTGAAGATATTTTAAAACTTTCTACGATTTTTGCGGAAGCAATAAGTGCGATGGGTATGTAAATATGCATCAAAGATGAAAACAGGAAAAGCGCTATAGCTGCGATGCTCCAGTGAAGACGGCCGAATTCTGTTGATACGTAATAGATCCAGTTGAAGCCAATTAAAGTTAAAATAAATTGTGTGATCCATCCTAAAAAGAAGATTTTTTTGAAAGGAACATTTTGAGTTGAATCGGCTTGAACTTCGCTGGCGGCAAGCCAAAGAGGCGAATAACAGAATAGCAAAGCCCATCCCGGAAACGGGATGTAAGAAGTTCCAACAAAAATACCACTTAAAACAGCAAGAAAAAAAGGTCTAGGAATGGACTTGAAAAAAACCAAAAATTTAGTCATCCTATAATTCGTAGCACAATCTGTTATTCGGGGGAAGACGCAGATGAATTTAGATTTAGGGACAGGAAAGCAACTGGATACTCAGCCACAAACGCATGGTACTGAAAAGCATGCGCAAGATGTGCGCTTTCGGTGTCCACATTGTCAAAAGCTATACTGCACCCAAAACAATGTTTTTGAAGGGTCTCCTATTGCTCATCCGGCATTTGATTGTGTTTCATGTCATAAATCCTTTTCTTTAACCCGCGAATTGAATGAATTTGGTCTTTACGTGACAGACACGTCTAGCCAAATGCAATTTTCAGCCTGCCCGAAGTGCTCTCATCTGCGACCAATGAACACTGACGAGTGCCCATCATGCGGAGTCATCGTGAGTAAATTTGAAGAAATGCAAAAAGTAGAAAGCCCTTATTTGTTTCAACTGAATCAAATGTGGCAAAAGGTTTTAGCGGACTTCACAAGTGACGAGGCTCACCAAAAATTCATCAATGCTTGTCATCAGAAAATGGCATTGAATTTTGCTTTTAAAAAATACTCGGAATTGAAAAACACATTGGGCTTTGATTTGGCCTGCGACCATTATATGCGCCAGGTCGAATTGCGTTTAGAAGAGCAATTTAAGGCGCAAGAGCATAAACAATCTTCGGCCGCGCGTTCTAGATTATCACGAACTCAAATCATTTTTTGGTCTGTCGCATTGTTAGGAGTGTGCAGCTTAATTTTCAATAAAATTAGACCCACGTTTCCGAACTTAACTGGTCTTGTCGTGGCGGTTACGATTTTATCTGTGGGATTAGCCTTATTCTCGACAGATCAAGGCCATATCAAATTAGAAAACGAAAAAAATTAGTTCTCTTGTTTCGGATCCTGCGAGTCGCCACCAAGTCTTAGGGTCGGCTTTTTCTTACTTCCTGAAGGCCCGATCAGTGTGTCTTTTAATTGTTTCGCAAAATTTCCGATTTCATTTACTTTTTTTAGATTCGGATCTTTGCGCAAAGTGTTTTCTGTACTTCCGTTTGAATTGAATTTCATGTCGACATCCGCAGATACAATCCCCGAGAACCCCGTGTCAGAATCTAGAATAGTTAAAGACTTGTACAAATTTAATTGGCGAGACGTTCTTGTTTTTGTAACCAATGATGTGGCTGTGTCTCCAGTTGCTAAAATATATTTTTTTATTTCTGCCGCTTTGTAGTATTGATCTTTGTGTGACATCACTAAAACGGCTGCCCCCGTAACGAAGGCTGTTGCTTGTGATGTTCCTGTCATTAAACCGTACGAGTTATGCGGCAGGCACGACAAAATGTTTTGCCCCGGTGCTGCGATATCAACGGTATTCACACCAAAATTAGAAGAAGCCAAAACTTCGGTTGTTGGATCGATCGCCGTCACTGAAATGATATTTTTTAAGTTATAATCCGCCGGATAGTAATGATATTGATCTGAATTCGATCTTTCGTTGCCGGCGGCTGCAACAAAAAGAATACCTTTTTTTTCAGCTTCAGCAACTGCATCATGCTCGTCTTGAGAATAATCGGTTCCACCACCTGAATAGTTGATGATGTGGGCTCCCATTTTAACGGCATATTTTATCGAAGCGATTGTATTTTTTAAGTTGTCCGTATTTGGAACTTTAGGATCAAAGTATTTTAGAACCATCAAACTTACTTTAGGAGAAATACCACTGATACCTTTTTTGTTTCCGGCTTCTGCGCCGATGATTCCTGCGATGTGAGTTCCGTGGCCATGGTTGTCATCAAGTTTGTTATTGTTTGAAACGAAATTCCAGCCATGAACATCATCTATAAAACCATTGCCATCATCGTCGATACCATTGCTGGCTTTGTCTTTACCGTTGGCGTCTTTTCCGCTTTCGCCTGGATTTGTCCAGAGATTTGTTTTTAAGTCTTCGTGAAGTTCGTCAATACCAGTGTCGATCACTGCAACAATCGTGTCTTTGCTACCTTGGGTAACTGACCACGCACGTGCGGCATCTGATTTTTTAAGGCCCCAAGCCTGCTTGATCGCTGGATCGTTAAATAAAGCAGAAGGTTCATCAATGACCTTGTCGGTTTGATCTGTAGCCGATCCTAATTCAAGATTACGTTTATCAGATTTTTTAGCTTTGCTGGTTGATTGGGTTTCGCGCCCCAAGCTATCTGAGTTAAATACGTAGTTCGCGACCACGGCGCCGCAGAAGACTAGAAAAGTGATTAAAATCGAGTAGGTGACATTCTTTTTCATAGACTTCTTTTCGGTCATTAAAAAGAAGTTCTGAAAGCCTGATCATTCAAATTAATTGGCTAATTCAGGGTCGGATTGGTCAAAAACTCGACTGGAAATGGGTGTTCTTCGTCTCGTTTTGAGATACGTTCGTAAAATAACTTATTTCGCGCGATGATTTTGACGTAAGTCCGGGTTTCATCATATGGAATTTCTTCGATGAACTCGATGATGTCTGGTCGTTTTCTTGTTTTAAGCCAGCCCGCAAGTGCATTCGGGCCCGCATTGTAAGCTGCGGCTACAAAAGTAAGTTGGCCAGATTGCCGTTTAACTTGTTCCATCAATTCAAAAGAGCCAAGCTGAATATTGACGTTTGGGTTGTAAAGATCTTCGGGTTTTGAGTAGCCACCAACCGTGAATTTTTTAGAAATATGCTTAGCTAGGCGAGGAATCATTTGCATTAAACCGATCGCGTCTGCCGAGCTTCTAGTTTTTTCATTGAAGGCAGATTCTTGTTTCATGATCGAATAGATCAATGAAACGGGTATTGAAGTCTTTTCAGACATTTTTTTTACGTCGTCATAATAGGGTTGAGGAAAAAGAAGGTCTGTGAATTTAGAGAAGACTTCCATTCGAGAATTATTATCAAGCTTCGAAAAGCTAGCAAACAAAGGAAGATACCTTCTTCCTTTGTCGGCCAGATAGGCCCCGAGGTTGACTTGGTTTTCAAGTATTCCTTTAGAAAGTATTGAGATTGATCTTTCGGCTATATTAATTTCTTTGTAACGTATCAAATCGACGAAAATTTTATTTTCTTCTTCATTCAAGAATTTGAGTTCGGCATCGAACGGGAATTTTTTTTCAAAATTAAGCTGAGAAAGTGGGGGAAGTTTGATTCCCAATTCGTTATATGTAACGAGCCCATAAAAGCTAAAGAAGTCATCACGAATGATTTTTTCAAAAACTAACTTGGCTTCAGTTTTGCGATCCAGTTGATTGAGACAGCGTCCTTGAAAAAATAATGCACGCGATCTTTCGCTAGCATCAGTCGTGCTTAAGGCCAGGTCCGAAAATGACTTTTCAGCTTCCTCCCACTTTTTTGTTTTGTACAATATCCAAGATTTAAGCCAAAGAATACGATCCGTCGTGAAAGAGGCTGGCTTGGCAGAAGGCGATCGCATGTCTTCTAAAGCTAAGTCGTAGTATCCAACGGCTTCACTGTATTCTGCTTCTTCGTCAGCAATTCGTCCTCGGATATAATAAATTTCTGCAACAGAAGCGATGCCCTTTAGAAGTCGCAAAGAATCTGATAAAACTTTGTCGGCTTGTTGAAGTCTTCCGTCTGTCCAGTAAGTTTTAGCTAAAAGTTGAGTGGCCTCATAAAATCGAGCAATACTTTCTTCGTCTTTTTGATTTTTTTTCCAATCTGATTTAGCCCAATTAAAAAGTTCAGCAGTTGTTCTGAGGTATTCTGTGCGTTGGCCCGCATTTTTTAAGCGGGCTCGTAATTGTTTGTAGGCTTTGAATTTTTCATCTGCCTTTTCGGAAGTGGTTAGATTTTTTTTGAGTTCACTTAAAGATTGCCCGCCGGATGTCTGAGAATTTTTAGGGTCTAATTCGTCGATTTCTTCAGAGTAAAGCTTTCTTTCAAGATCTGAAAGTTTTTGAAAGTCGTATTTAAAGTTCTTGCAGTATTTGTGGGCCCGTAAGCCCGCGAGCCCCTTTAACGAAAAACTTGCGTCCTGAGATTTTTCAATCAATTTATCACAAGGAATTTCGACTAATTTAGATACTTCGGGAGGGGGGGCAAGTTCTCCATTCACTGAATTAAAAGGCTGCAGATCTGGTTTGATTGAAGAGCTTGAATGACAAGCGCTGATCAAAAAATAAAGACCAATCCAAGTTAGGCGTTTTTCAAATCTATTCATGAAACCTCTAAAAATTTACGTATAACTAAAATGGATTTTATCGCCCTTTATAGACAAGCTGACTTTTCCACCGGATTTCAGTTTACCAAATAAGAGCTCATCGACTAGTTGTGATTTAATAAGCTGGTCTATTTTACGGGAAATAGGCCTTGCTCCGTAGACGGCATCGAATCCTTTTTCTGCCAAATGTCTTAGTATTTGGTCGTCGTAAACAAGCTCAACATGTTTTTGCGCTAAATTAAGCTTCAGTTCGCCTAAAAATTTCTCGACCACTTTTATAATCAGATCAAACGTTAACGAATTAAAATAAATGACCTGATCCAAACGATTTAAGAACTCTGGTGAGAAGGTTCTTTTGATGGCCTCTTGGCTGACGCCACTGCGGTCAACCTGAGATAGGCCAATTGTGCCCTTGGCAACATCTTGTGCTCCGGCATTTGTGGTCAAAACGACTAGACAATTTCTAAAATCAACAGTGCGTCCGTTGCCATCTGTTAAGCGCCCCCCATCCATAACTTGCAAAAGAATATTATAAATATCGGTGTGAGCTTTTTCAATTTCATCGAGAAGAATTAATGAGTAGGGGTGCTTATTGATAACTTCGGTAAGTTGCCCACCTTGCTCGTAGCCAACATATCCGGGAGGTGCGCCAACAAATCGAGAAACGGCGTGCTTTTCCATATATTCACTCATGTCGAATCTTTGAAAATGAACACCTAAAATCCGAGACAACTGTTTGCAAACTTCGGTTTTTCCGACGCCAGTTGGGCCGGCGAATAAAAAAGAACCCCAGGGTTTGTCTTTGGGGGCTAGTCCGCTTCGGGCAAATTTAATGGCGCGAACAACGGAATGAATCGCCTCGTCCTGGCCGAAAACAACAGATTGTAGTTTTGTATCGAGGTCTTTCAAGTTTTTGAGTTCATCTTGATTCATGTCTACGGTTGGCACACCCGATAGTCTACTGACAACTTCAAGAACATCTTTTGTTTCAACGGTTGGATTCTGCGTATTATTTTTTTCGGCGCTCAGCTTCACAAGGCTTCCAACTTCATCCATTAAATCAATCGCTTTGTCTGGAAGTTTAGAATTGCTCATGTATTTTTGAGACAGGTCAATACAAGATTGTAAGCTTGAATCCGAGTAAGTTATATTGTGATGTTCTTCGAACTTCTTTTTAATTCCAAACAGAATTTTTAAAGTGTCTTCAGCAGAAGGTTCTGTCACGTCAAGCCTTTGAAATCGGCGAGTTAAAGCTTTATCTTTTTCAAAGTGTTGGCGGTATTCTTGAAAGGTGGTTGCTCCGATGCATGTAATATCGCCTTTAGTTAGAGCGGGTTTCAGCAAGTTTGAAGCATCCATTGATCCGCCTGAAGTTGAACCTGCTCCGACTAGAGTATGAATTTCGTCGATGAATAGAACTATATTTTTTCGTTCTTTAACTTCTTTTAAAATTCCTTTGAGGCGACCTTCAAAATCACCGCGGTATTTGGCTCCGGCTAAAAGAGAACCCATATCAAGCGAATAAATCACTTTTTCTTTTAAAAAAGCGGGGACTTGATCCGTTACAATTTTTTCGGCTAAGCCTTCGGCGATGGCCGTTTTTCCGACTCCAGAATCTCCAATCAAAAGCGGATTGTTTTTTGTTCTGCGGCCTAATGTGTGAATCATCTTGTCGATCAAATCATCTCGACCAACCAGAGGGTCTTTTTTGCCAGATAGAACATATTCGTTCAAATTAAGACAAAAATCTTCTAACGGGGATTTTTTTACGGCACTTCCTTCAGAAGAATCGCTTAAGGCATGCGTTTTTTCGTCGCCTTCTAAGCCCCGCGTTCCTCCAGAAGCTAAATCGTGGCTAACAATCGAAATAACATCAAATTGACGTACTCCAGCTTTCTCTAAGCAATAAGTCGCGTTTGATTTTTTCTCATCAAGTAAAGATATCAAAATATGACCCTCGTGAATTTCACTTTTACCTGCAGAATGAAGTTGCAGTGCTGCACGCTCGAAAACGCGGTGTAATGAAGCTGTCAGATCGGGCTTCCATTCTTCTTCTCCGGCGATGTCTTCTTTCATTTCTTTTGTCAGGGCTGGATTTTGATCGATGTATTTTTTGAGATCATTTTTGATTTCAGTTGTTGAGGTGCCTAGTTTTTCTAAAATCTCAATAACAAGTGGGGCTTCGGCCAAGCAAAAAAGAAAATGCTCAAGAGTTACGTATTCGTGACTTTTTTTAGTTGCTAGATCGATAGCCTTACCTAGCCGTTTGTCGAGCTCTTTTGATAGCATGTGTGATTCCTATTCTGCTTCTTCAATGCTTGATTTTAAGGGGTATTGATTATTTTTAGCAAATTGATTGAGGTGCATACTTTTGGTTTCGGCGACTTCAAATGAATAAATCCCGCCAACTCCAACACCTTTATGATGTACATCCAGCATAATTTTGTAGGCATCTGTCTCATTTTTGCCAAAAAACTTTTTCAAAACGAGAATCACAAAATCCATTGGGGTGTAGTCATCATTATGTAACAACACTTTATATAATTTTGGTTCTTGGGTTTCTTCTAGTAGGTCTGTATCACTGTCATTTTGTAAATCAGTTCGTCGATTTGGACTCATGTCTTGATCTTAGACCAATTCTCAAAATGAATGAATTAAAAATAACCTGTTGCGCAGAAGCGAAAAACTGCTAGCATAAATGTAAACCAATAATACACCTAACTTTTAGGGCACGTATAAATTATAAAAAAGAGGGTAAATTCATGAAAAAATCACGTCTATTTAATAAGAGCGGTTTCTCGCTTATTGAATTGATGGTCGTTGTTGCGATCATCGGTATTTTAGCGGCAATCGGAATTCCGCAGTATTCAAAATTCCAAGCTAAGACTCGTCAGTCTGAAGCAAAAAGTGCTTTATCTACTCTTTACACTTCTGAAATCAGTTTTTTTGGTGAGTGGAATCAATACACGATTAACTTAAGAAATATGGGATTTGGCGTAACTGGATCTCGCTTAAGATATGTAACGGGTTACTTATTCCGTGATGGTACGACAGCTGGTTGTACAGATTACGTCACAACGGGCGGAGCTCCTGCCGAATCAGGTGGTGCCAATATCTTTACGAATGCGAATACAATTTCTACTTCTTGTGGATCGACGGTCAACGTTGGCTCGACTCCGGCAACTTTCACTCTAGCAACTCAGTGGAACGTTTCTGCTACAGGAATCTGTGCTCTTACTGCCAATCCGACAGGTGCTGGTGCGACGGCTGCTTTAGCTGGTGCTGTAGCTGCAGCGACTTCTGGTGGATCAAACTGTGTGAGCACTGTGGGATCTCAAGTATTCAGAGCTTTCTCTTTAGGTGATCCGAATGCGAACGTGGGATCTGTGGTTAACCCAGATGCATGGTCGATCAATCATTTGAAAACTCTTAGCAATGATTCTCCGGGTATTCAGTAATTTTGTTAATTCTTAGTTCAAATAAAAAAGCCTGCCTAACTGCAGGTTTTTTTATTTTTTAAAGCCTAGGGTTTTATTGCATTTGTTAGCATGTTGACCCATTCTCGTATTTAGGAAACACTAAATACGGAACCTATTAAATGAAAATAACTAGCCCTATATCAAAAAATCATTATTTCTATTTGCCGTTATTAGCTGCGTTTTTATTTACAATTCAAATCTTTTTTTTAACTCAACCATCTCCTGCTAAGAAAACTGACTATTTGCCGCCACCTACTATCGTAAAGGATATTTCGATGGGGCTCCGAGTCCAGCTAGCGGATTCATTCTGGTTGCGTGCAGTTCAAGATTTTGATTACTGCGATCAGAAAATCAATAAATCCGAGTGCCAAGGAAAGTCTTGGCTTTATCAAGTATTAGATTTGGTAACGGATTTAGATCTTAAATTTGAAGAATCATTTTTTTTCGGTGGGCTTGCTTTGACGATCATCATTTCTGACTATGATGGAGCATCAAAGATATTTGATAAAGGCGTTGTGCAGTTTCCAAAAACTTGGCAGTTAAATTATGCAGCCGGTTATCACTCTATGATTGAAGAAAAGAATTATTCTAAAGCTGCTGAAAGATATATGGCGGCTGCCGAAAATGGAGCTCCAAGTTGGGTTCGTATTTTGGCTGGAACCTTAGCGGCCAAGGGTGGTGATACCGAGTTTGCTGAAAAAGTCATCGAACAGATGATTTCTATGAATGAAGAACCTAAATATATTGAGCGTTTAAAAGCTAAACTCGAAGCGATTAAAAATAACAAGCCTTTGCCTCGATAACCCGCTTGACCTTTTGTTAAAAGACTTCATATTGATCAGCGTTATGTCTACAAAACGTGATTTTTATGAAATTTTATCTGTTGAACGAACATCTGATGGAGACACCATCAAAAAGGCCTATCGTAAATTAGCGATGCAGTATCATCCAGATCGTAATCCGGGTGATAAAGAGGCTGAAGATAAGTTTAAAGAAGCAGCAGAAGCCTATGAAGTTTTAAGTGATTCTAATAAACGGGCGCAATACGACCGTTTTGGGCACCAGGCATTTCAAGGTGGTCAGGGTGGATTCGGTGGTGGTGGTGGTGGATTCCACGACATGAATGATATTTTCTCTCAATTTGGTGATATCTTTGGCGACATCTTTGGTGGCGGCGGTGGCGGTCAGCAAAGATCTTCACGAAACCGCAATTCTCCAAGAAAAGGTGCTGACCTTCGTTATCTTACAGAAATTGAACTTGAAGACGTCATTGCGGGAAAAGAACAGCAGATCGAATTCGACACTGAAAGCAACTGCGGTGACTGTCATGGATCAGGCGCTGAAAAGGGCTCTGGTGCTGTGACTTGTAAAGTCTGCGGTGGTTCAGGCCAAGTTGTGCGTCAGCAAGGTTTTTTCACAATGGCGACGACTTGTCATCACTGTCACGGCACGGGCGAAATGATCGAAAAGCCTTGCACGACTTGTCGTGGAAAAGGTCGTAAACAGGCTCATCGTAAAATCAAAGTGACTATCCCAGCTGGCGTAGATAATGGCACTCGAATGCGCGTCGCCAACGAAGGCGAAGGTGGCTACAAAGGCGGGCCTAACGGCGATCTATTCGTTGAAATTCGTGTCAAAGATCACGATGTTTTTGAACGAGAGGGTGACCATCTATTTGCGAATTTAGATGTTTCGTATCTTCAATTTCTTTTGGGCGGAGAAATCACGGCTGAAGGGCTAGACGGTGATGTTCAGGTTGATGTGCCTCGTGGAGCAGCTCCTGGAGAGCGTATTAAGGTTTCGGGGCGAGGGCTTCCTTCTTTGCGAGGATCGCGTCGGGGTGACCTCTATTTCACTTTGAATGTCGAATTCCCAAAGAAATTGTCTGAAGATGAGGAAAAACTCATCAGACAAGTGGCTGAACTGAATAAAACCAAGGTCAGTTCGAAAAAAAAGGGCCTTTTTAAATAGATTGTCTCAATCTGAGCCTTGACGTTTTTGGTTTTCAACTCACCTTGAGGGTTGTAAAGAATTAAGTTTTTATTAATTAATGAAGGAGTCTTAAAAATGGGAAAAATCATAGGAATCGACTTAGGAACCACAAATTCATGTGTTGCGATCATGGAAGGTGGAGAACCTAAAGTTCTTGTTAACGAAGAAGGAGCACGCACGACCCCTTCTGTTGTGGCTTACACTAAAGACGGCGAAAGACTTGTTGGTCAAATTGCTAAACGTCAGGCTGTAACAAATCCTGAAAATACAATCTACTCTTCAAAGCGTTTCATCGGGCGTAAATTTGAAGAAGTTCAAGAAGAAATCAAACTTGTTCCGTACAACGTTGTTTCTAAAAACGGTGGCGTGGACTGTGGTTTCAAAGTTCAAGGTGATAAAGTTTTATCTCCGGAAGAAATCGGTGCGGGCGTTTTGGCGAAACTTAAAAAAGTTGCTGAAGATTATTTAGGTGCAGAAGTAACTGACGCTGTAATTACAGTTCCAGCTTACTTCAACGATGCTCAACGTCAGGCTACTAAAGATGCTGGTCGTATCGCGGGTCTTAATGTTCGTCGTATTATCAACGAACCGACAGCAGCGGCATTAGCTTACGGTCTTGATAAAAAGAAAGATCAAAAAATCGTAATCTACGATTTCGGTGGAGGTACATTTGATATCTCTGTTCTTGAAGTCGGTGACGGCGTTGTTGAAGTTAAATCAACAAACGGCGATACGCATTTAGGTGGTGATAACTTTGACGTTGTGATCCTTGAATGGTTGATCTCTGAATTTAAAAAAGATCAAGGTATTGACTTGAAGAACGACAAAATGGCTTTGCAGCGTTTGAAAGAAGCGGCTGAGAAAGCAAAAATCGAACTTTCAAGCGCACAAGAATCAGATATTAATCTTCCGTTCATCACGGCTGATCAATCTGGTCCTAAGCATTTACAAATCAAATTGTCTCGCGCGAAATTTGACCAAATGACTGAGTCATTGGTTAAGCGTTCGATCGAGCCTTGTAAAAAAGCTTTAGAAGATTCTGGATACAAAACTTCTGAAATCGACGAAATCGTTTTAGTAGGTGGTTCGACTCGTATTCCAGCGATCCAAAAAGCAGTTAAAGAATTTTTTGGTAAAGAACCAAACCGTACAGTGAATCCTGATGAAGTTGTAGCTGTGGGTGCCGCTGTTCAAGGTGGCGTACTTGCTGGTGATGTGAAAGACGTTCTTTTATTAGACGTAACTCCGTTGTCTTTAGGTATCGAAACTTTGGGTGGTATCATGACTCCGTTGATCACTCGTAATACGACGATTCCGTCTAAGAAAACTCAGGTTTTCTCGACAGCAGCGGATAATCAACCAGGTGTTGATATCCACGTGTTACAAGGCGAACGTAAGATGGCGTCAGATAATAAATCTTTGGGCCGTTTTGAATTGTCTGGATTGCCTCCAGCTCCGCGTGGTGTTCCACAAATCGAAGTGAGCTTCGATATGGATGCGAATGGTATCTTAAGCGTATCTGCAAAAGATATGGCTTCTGGTAAATCACAAAATATCAAGATCACGGCGCAGTCTGGTTTATCTGAAGACGAGATCAAAAAAATGGTTAAAGAAGCTGAAATGCAAGCTGCTGCTGATGAAGAAAAAGCAGAAGCAATTACAGCGCGTAATAACTTAGACAATTTGGTTTACCAAACTGAAAAGCTAATCAACGAGTCAGGTTCTAAATTACCTGCGGCTGAGTTAGAAAGCGCTAAAGCAACTATCGCTGATGCGAAGAAAGTTTTAGAAAATAAAACAGCTGCTAAAGACGAATTGAAAAAAGCATTTGAAACTTTGCAAACCGCGTCTCATAAGATCACTCAAGATCTTTATAAGGCGACGGGCTCAGCTGAAGGTCAAGCTAACGGTTCGGCACCAGGTGGCGACGCTGGAGCTTCAGGTGGAGCTGCTGGGGCATCTGGCGGTTCTTCTAAAGGTGGCGACGATGTGATCGACGCTGACTTTAAAGACGTAAACTAAGTCATCAATTAAAAAAATCTACGTAAAAAAGGCGATCTGATGATCGCCTTTTTTATCTTCGATCTGAGTATTCTTCAAATCTTTCTCGTTTTTGGGTTAGGTTTTCGCTGAGCTTGCAACCTTCTGTGGGTGATTCAGGGATTTTATGTTCTCCGTTAAATAAATCAAAATAGAGGCAGGCCGCAATTTGGCTTCTAGGTTCTGAGCCTAACGAATAGTCGAATGCCAACGCTGAAAAATTATAAGGTTGGTATTTTAATATTGGCCTCATGATTTCACTTGCGATTTCAAGCTTGTTTTCTTCATAGTAATCTTTGAAATACGGTCGACATATATCGAAATTGTCATGAAAGATTGCGCAGTAAATCTGAGCGTACTCTTTAGGAATAATTTTTCGTTCGCGAATCCAGTAGGTAAATAAAATCCCGACACTTATTAGTGTTAGTGTTATTGATTTTGATTTAGACCATTTAAAATTGAAAGAATTTACGTTTCCCAAAAAGCTTGGGAAACTGAGCGCGAATAAAAGCACCGGAAAATACATATCAAAAGGAAATTGAAGAAATATTTCAGGTATTAAGCAAATGAAAAATCTTGAAAAAGGCGAGCTGCTGTCATTTTTAATAATTGCCGATGAGGTCAGAAATATTAGTGCGATGAGAGACGCAGAATAAATAGCAAATATGGCCCATCCATCCTCCGTTAAAACTTGTAGTGGTTCGTTGTGCGGAGTTTTGTACCGCTCAAATGGAAAGTAATGGGTAGGATTTTTATCGTAGTAAAGAAACAGCTGATAAGTAAATTTACTTGGACCGACTCCGGTTGGATAGTCAAGAGCCATTCGAACAGATTTTTCTAAAACGCTTGCTCTGTAAGACATAGAAGCATTTTTCATTCTAGAAACATCATTAGAGACTCCATCCTTTAACATCCAGACAATACTGTGGGTGCCTAAAGCTAAAAATAAAATAGATGTTAGAATTTTTCTTTCAAATCCGCGAGGCTTCCAAAATTCTATTATCAGAAAAGCGGCGGCACCAGCCAGAGAGGCCCGAGAGTGTGAACCAAATAATGTCACCAGTATTAAAAATAGTGTTGTATTTGCTAGAAGACTAAAGGCTTTAGATTCAGACATGTTTTTAAAAAAACTTAAGAATGGCAGAAATAGTGTCATGGCTTGAGCATAAAAAGAAATATTCCAAAATCGACTTGCGAAGGAATTGATAGAATCAACACTTGAGGCACTGAAAATAAAAAGATACTGAAAAAATGATAAACCCGATACAAGGAAGACATAAATCGTAAGTGGCCAACCGGTTGATTGGAACTCTTCTTCTTTTGAGAAAAACTGAAATCCAAAGAAAAATATCAATAAATTCATATATCGCAGGATCCATCTTTCTTCTAAGAGAAATGAACCGTTGAGCAAAGATTGAATGGCCGTAATTGAAAAAGAGAAAGCTAGAAAATAGAGAAATTTTTTAGAGGGAAGAGTAGCCTCTTTCTTTGAGAACATCATAATAGAGAGCGCAGTCGCGAATTGAATTAAAAAAAGCCAACTGTGATGAGTGTAACGATAAAAAATAAATTCAATGATCAGAAAAAGACAGAAGATAAGATGTCTTGGGTTCATTTTTCTATCTACGATGTTCGGCATTCTCCAAGCATGACAAATCTCGTTAAAAAAACAACTAGATTCTAGAAGCTTCTAGGGCCTATGCTTGAGTTATGACAAATACACAAAATTCGATCAATTGGCTTGTTGCTGCTCATCGCTTAACTTGGTTTCAGAAACCGACAAAAGAAAAATCTGTTTCGTTTCAAAAACCTGTTTCAATTAAGTGGTTTGAAGACGGTGTTCTTAATGCTTGCGTTAACTGTGTTGATCGTCATCTTCCAGATAAGGCCGATCAAGTTGCTTTTATTTTTGAACCTGATCATCCGAATGATTCAGTTCTTAAAGTGACCTACCTTGATCTTTTTAAGTCTGTAAATCGCTTTGCAAATATACTTAGAAATAATGGCGTTAAAAAAGGTGACCGAGTTACAATTTATTTGCCAATGATATTAGAAGCTACTTATGCCATTTTGGCATGCGCGCGAATTGGTGCCGTTCATTCTGTTATCTTTGGTGGATTTTCTCCTGACTCAATTGCCGATCGCGTTCTTGATTGTGAAAGTAATTTTTTGATTACAGCCGACGAAGGTTTGCGCGGTGGTAAAAAGATTGAATTGAAAAAAAATGTAGATGCTGCATTAGAAAAGCTAGATCTGAAAAACCAGAACACAATTCGAAAAGTATTGGTGGTTAAAAAAACAGGTTCTAACGTGAGTATGAAAACCGGAAGAGATCTCTGGTATCAAGATGAACTTGTTCAGGCTTCTGATGTTTGCGAACCTGAAAAAATGAATGCTGAAGATCCTCTTTTTATTTTATACACTTCGGGTTCGACCGGTAAGCCCAAAGGGGTTTTGCATACGACAGCAGGCTATCTTGTGTTTGCCAGTTATACTCATGAAAAAGTTTTTGGGTACAAATCTAAAGAAGTCTATTGGTCAACTGCTGATGTAGGTTGGATTACAGGACACAGTTACATTGTTTATGGCCCTCTTGCCAACGCAGCAACATCGGTTCTATTTGAAGGAATTCCTAATTATCCAACGGTTTCTCGTTTTTGGGAAATCATCGATAAACATCAAGTCAATATTTTCTATACGGCCCCGACGGCGATTCGTGCCCTGATGAAAGAAGGGGATGCGCCAGTCAAAAAAACTTCTCGAAAGTCATTAAGACTTTTGGGTTCTGTGGGCGAGCCCATTAACCCCGAGGCTTGGCATTGGTATCATACCGTGGTGGGCGATGAGCGTTGTCCGGTGGTCGATACATGGTGGCAAACCGAAACGGGTGGAATTTTAATTTCAGCTTTGTCGTTGAATCTACCGGGCTCACCTCAGGCGACCGAGCCAAAAATTTTAAAACCAGGATCGGCGACGAAGCCACTACCCGGAATATTTCCGGAACTGCTATCTCAGGAAGGAAAATTACTTCAAGGAGCAGGTGAGGGTGTTCTTGTAATTAAGGATTCTTGGCCAGGGCAAATGCGTACTGTCTATAAAGATCATAAACGTTTTGAAGAGACTTATTTTTCAACTTATCCGGGGTATTATTTCACAGGCGATGGTTGTCGACGCGATGAAGACGGATATTACTGGATCACTGGCCGTGTGGACGATGTGATCAATGTTTCTGGGCACCGATTGGGAACTGCCGAAATCGAATCCGCTTTTGTTGAACATCATTCTGTTTCTGAAGCTGCGGTAGTGGGATTTCCGCATGACATCAAAGGGCAGGGGATTTACGCGTACATTACGCTTAAGACCGGAGTTGATGCTACGGATGATCTTAAAAACGAATTAAAACAGCAAGTTAGAAAAATCATTGGGCCTATAGCAACGCCAGACGCCATACAGTGGGCCCCGGCTTTGCCAAAAACACGATCAGGTAAAATTATGCGAAGAATTCTACGTAAAATCGCTGAAAATGCGATTGATAGCTTAGGTGATACTAGCACTTTGGCTGACCCACAGGTTGTTAAAGATCTTGTCGAAAATCGCGTTATCAAGTAGTTTGTTTTTATGACACAAAAAAACTTAAACTTATTTGTATTGGCAATGGTTTTAATTTTAATGGGAGTTACTTCCCGTTTATCAGCACACGCTTGGAACTTTACAATTATGGGTGGTTTGTCAATTCTTTGCGGAGCTCTTTTCGCTAGAAAATGGGTTTCAGTTGTTGTGATTTTCTTAAGTTTATTCATTTCGGATACGGTTATTGGTTTTCATGCTCAGATGCCAAGTGTTTATTTGGGATTTGCAATTATGATTTTTATTGGCGCATTAATGAAATCAAAACCTTCGCGATTGGTCGTGACTTCGGGTGCTGTTTTAGGAAGTTTATTGTTTTTTGTCGTGACTAATTTTTTCGTGTGGTTTGAAGGTGCTTTATACCCTCAAACTTTGAGTGGGTTAGTAGACTGTTACACGATGGCTATTCCGTTTTATCGAAATCAATTGACCGCAGATCTTGTTTCGACCTTCATCTTGTTTGAAGTAGCAAAGTCTATGAAGGAATTTTTAGCGGCTCGTATTGAGCAAACTGAAGTTAATTCTTTAATTTAGTCGAGCTACCAAATCTTACCTGGGCAATCGCTCTGAAATTTTTGATATCTAAGATTTTGAGCACAATAATTATTAAGAGCATCGTCTTTTAAGGCGTTGCACATGGCATCGTTAGAGCTAAATGTCTTTTGGCCTGTCGAACAGCCATTTTCAGAAAGTTCATAGCTAAACGAGGATTGTTTTTTCAATCCATCAGTTAAAGAAGATCCTCGGCATCCTACAAATAAAAAAGCCCCTAGGGTCAGCGCAAAAGTTAAACTTAAAGATGAATCGACAGTATTTTTTAATTTTAACATGGGACCTCTGTCTTTTTATATTCTTCAATATTGGCAACGAAAACAAATTTAAAACAATATTGACAAAAAAGGGCAGGTTTTTGAAAGGTCTACCTGTTTGTCTACTCATTTTACAGATAGAGTTTTCAGCTAGAAAAATAGTCTTTTGGGTTCAAGAAATCACTGTGATAAAAAGCCCGGAAGTTCTGCGAAGAACTGAATGTCACTTTACCGGGGGAAAAATGAAAAACGATAATTACTCTTTGAATATACTATTGAGCGCAGTTCTAGTTGTTATAATTATTTCGCAAGTTGTTTTAACATAAGGCCATTCATCTTTTTGGCTTTGCGTTTTTGTTTGTCTTGAAACAGAGACGTTTTTTTCATAATCAAGGTGTGATCGACGGCCAGCATTCGCGCAGCTAAAAGACCCGCGTTGAATGCGTTGTCGATGCCAACCGTTGCCACCGGGACTCCTTTAGGCATTTGGACAATGGATAACAAGGCATCCAAACCTTTCAAGCTATTGACCGTTACGGGTACTCCAATGACAGGTAGCGGTGTTAAACTTGCGACCATTCCGGGTAAATGGGCGGCGGCTCCGGCCCCTGCGATAACAACTTTAAAACCTTTGATGTGAGCTGTTTCTGCAAACTCAACCATTTCGTGAACCATTCTGTGCGCCGACACGATTTTTGTTTTGTAAGGAATCTTGAACTCTTTCAAGGCCTCTTCGGCTTGTTTCATAATTTTATAATCGGTTAGGCTTCCCATAATGATGGCAACTAAAGGCTTTTTTGAAGATGCGCGCGAACTCATATTAGAATTCCTTTTCGTTCTTTAAGGGCTAACAGAAGGAGTTGTTTTTTATTTTTACCAATGTAGTTGATATGACCCATTTTTCGGCGAGGTCGATTTTCAAGTTTTTCGTACCAGTGCAAAGCTCCGCTCGGGAAGGTTTTAATGTTGGGTTCGCGTAGGCTTCGTCCTAGTAAGTTAACCATAACAAAAGCAGGCTGTTTCAATACAATTTTTGGTAATTTCAATCCAAGTAAACATCTTAAGTGTAATTCGAATTGATCGACGTTTAATGCTTCTTGCGAAAAATGCCCCGTATTGTGAACCCGCGGAGCAATTTCGTTTACAACAAGTTCGCCGCCAAAATCAAAAAGTTCAAATGCGATGACACCGACGTAATTAATATTATTTAGAAAGAATTTAATCTTTTCTATCATTTTCTTTTGCTTCGGATGAGAGGTAGGGCCAACCACATAGTCACATTGATTGTTTTTTTGTACAGATGTAATCATGGGTAAGACGCAGATTTCACCTTTTGCATTGCGGGCGAAAATTAAAGATTTTTCAGATTTGAATGTGCGAAAAGGTTCGATAATGAATTGAGCCTCTTCTCCTTTAATCTTTTCACGAAAATGATTAAGTTCGGTCTGACTTTTGATGATGAAGGTTCCGTAGCCGTCGTATCCGCCCATGCGTCTTTTGAAAACAATTTTTTGATCGAAAGCTCGAAAAGCTAAATGAATGTCATCTTTTGAGTTGATTTTGATGTGATCCAAAGTCGGGATGTCGAAGTCGCAAAGCCATTCTTTTTGTCGAAGGCGATCTTGTAGACCGGCAAGACAATCTAATGAAGGTGAAATACAATTTTTACGACGACTTGGCGCAATTGTTGTGATGCTTTTTTTTAAAAGCTCTGCCGGGATAAATTCACTTTCAAAGGTTACGATGTCCGCCTTAGAAATTAGCCTTTTTAAATCTTTTTCTGATTTCAAGCTACCCAGAATAACTTCTGAAGCGACCAGGGCAGCAGGTTCATTTTGATGTTCACATAAGACGATGGTGTTTAAACCCATTTGGCGAGCTTTAAGGGCAATCATGCGAGCCAGTTGGCCCCCGCCCAGAAGTCCGATTGTTTTTTTGTGAATGCTCATGTTGATGGTATAGTAACCCTTTCTATTTTCAGAAATAAAGGTTAAAAGTCAGACAATATGCAGAATGTAACGGATCTTAACTTTCCTCTTTGTTTGGCGCCTATGGTGGGACTAACTCATGTGGCATTAAGACGGGTCATTTTAGATTACATGCCTGAAAACGCGTCAACCCATTGGCCTACTGAGATGCTGAGCTCACGTCGACTTCCCGATGAAAATTTAAAAACGACCCCAGAAACTTTGCGTATGGCTTCCGAAAAAGGCTTGGTCCCGCAGATTCTTGGAAATGAAGAACGCGCGATTTCTAGATCGGTTCAGCGCCTGGTTGACGAGTGGGGTGCTGAGGGTATCGATATCAATATGGGTTGCCCGGTTCAAAAGGCTTTGAAACATAACTATGGCGTTTCTTTGATGGGCGATGTTGATTATGCGGCTCGAGTAGTTGAGGTGACCAAGAAAAATTCAAGCGTTCCAGTTTCAGTGAAATTAAGAGCTGTGGGAAGCGATAAGTCAGTTTCGCAATTGATAGAATTTGTGAATAGGCTTGTCGACGCCGGGGCGGATTGGATTACTTTGCATCCACGCACGGCTGAACAAAAGCGGCGTGGTACTGCGAATTGGTCGCAAATCACCGAACTCAAAAAGGAGATGAAGATTCCCATTATCGGTAATGGTGATATTCAAACTTATGAAGATGTTATAGCCATGCAAAATCAGACGGGTGCTGACAAAGTCATGGCGGGACGCGCTTTGGCGGCAAAACCTTGGATGGTTTGGCAACTGGGTGAAAAGCTTGGTTTCGCTGACCCCGCTCGATTTAAAGGAATGAAGGCCCCTGCAACGCCTTACGAAGAGGGTGTTGAATACGGGCGTAGTTTGCTGAAGTTGATCGATTACGCTGAAGAAAATTTTATGACAGAGGCCGGTGCGTCTGAATCAATTACGCTTAGAAAATTATTATTTCACATTCGCACGACGCATGTTTGGCTTGAGTTCGGTCATACATTGATGGCGAAGACGTCTCGTTGCCAAAGCCTCATTGAGCTTCGACATGCGGTTAATGAATTTTTTGATTCCGAGCAAAAAATGAATGCTCGAACTGAATTAAGGCAATAAAACTCTTTAGAAGAAGGATGATAAAATGAACGGTAAAAAATTTGTAATTTTGTTTGTCGCGGTAACACTAGTATCCGGTGCATTCATTTCTTTGTGGATGAAGCAGGGATATGAAACTCGCCCCCAAATTAAAATCGAAGAAGAAAAGAAGAAGTAGTAAAAATTAGTCAGTAGAGTTTAAAAAGTCGGCTGTTTTGACGAGACTGGTTTCTTATTTGAATTTTTGTGGTAGCTGTTACCCCATGGAAAAAAATCTGCCAAACCTAATCTGCTCGTTGAATTAACTAAACGTAAAATGGAAAGTCAAAAATCCGGAGAGACGTCTGAGAGTTTCGGCAAATTCAAGCCAAGAAAAGGTCGAAACATAAACACTTCAAATGTAGGCGCCTCTTGGGGGCCTCGAAAAGGCAACTAGCTTTCTAGTTGCCGTAGACCAGTTTCTCAAATTCACCTGAATCATCAAGTTCACGCATATCATTGTAGCCACCAATTAGTTTTTCATTGATGAAAATCATTGGAACTGTTGCCCAGCCCGTTTTTTCTTTGATGGTTTGCAATTCTTTAAGATTGTCTGTCAAATCAACAATTTCAACTTTCAGGTCACGCTCTTCAAAAAACTTCATCGCGCGATCGCAGTAAGGGCATGGATTTTTTTTGATCATTTTAATTTGTGCGACTTGTTTCATTTAAACCTCCAGCCGTCGATACAGTGTTTCTTTAAATTCAGGGGCTTTCGTAAGCACCTTCACTTCATCGAAAATACTCGCAAACTCGGGGTCCGACAAGGCCAACTGCTTGAGCCAACCTTTAGTACGCGCAACAGCAAACGATTCATGTTTCCCGTAAAGCACACTGCTTTCGTAAAAAAGTGGAACCAGCTCACGGACAGTTTTATCGGTGCCTGGTGCCTTATGGGAATGAAAAGGGCCATGTACCATTTCTTTAATTCTTTTGAAGATGAAGGGATTTCGCAGGGCTCCGCGGCCGATCATGTAGCTTGGGGTTTGGGCAACACTGTGACATTTTTCAAAATCAGCCGTCGTCCAAATTTCACCATTCGTGACGATTTCAAGTTTAACCTTTTCTTTTAGGCGTGGGATCCATTCCCAATAAGCGGGTGGCTTATAACCATCAGTTTTTGTGCGACAATGTACGGTTAACCAGGCGGCGCCGGCCTCTTCAATCGCAATTGCATTTTCAAGGCAAGCGCTTGGGTCATCAAAACCTAATCTGATTTTTGCGGTGACAGGTCGATTTTTTGGAACTGCCGAGCGCACCGTGCTGACGATCTTAAAGATTCGATCAGTGTATTTTAGTAAAGTGGCTCCGCCATCGTGGCGATTGACGGTCGGGGCCGGGCAACCAAAGTTCAAATCAATACCTAATGCCCCCATTTCGGCAGCTCGTGCGGCATTCATTGCTAAAGGTTCGGCCTGGCCACCCAAAAGCTGAATAAATACCGGAGTTCCACTTCGCGTTCGAGAATCAGTCTTAAGTTCGGGGCAATTTTTTTCGAAAACTGTATGAGGCATTAAAGTGTCGGTTACACGTAAAAATTCAGTCACGCATTGATCAATTCCACCTACACTTGTTAAAAGATCGCGCATGGCCCAATCGGTAACCCCCTCCATAGGAGCTAGAAACAAGCGGGGATTTTGCGCTGAAAATGGCGTGGTCGACATGGAGGGCAATCTACTCGATTTGATGTGCGAAATCTAACACTTTTCAGAGTCATTTTTACAAAGCCATTTTACGTGCTGGCCATCATGAAATGCTTTCGTTAAAAAAGTTCTCTTTCTTGCGAGGGGATTCCAGGATGAAAGCTCAGGTTAAAATTTCGGTGGTGCTGTTTGGGGCAAGTCTTGTTATGTTCGTTTTGGGTTGTGGGCAAAACAAAACACAACAACTCAAAGAGGCTGAAAAGTTATCTCCGGTTATCTATGGTGAAGACAATCGCAAGGACTACAGCGAGATAACTGATGCAACTTTAAAAGAAATGGCGCGCTCGACGGTGGCTTTAATCTCTAAAGAATTGATGACTCTTGATACAGTATTTAATGTCTTTCGCTTGGAAAAAAACTCGACTTCGTTGCCTTTATGTTCAAGCGAACCTTTTCGTGAACAATCGACATGGGCTCACTGCTCGGGATCATTGATTGGTGACGATGTTATTTTGACTGCGGGTCACTGTGTGGTTGATGCAAAAGACTGTCAATCGGCTTACTACGTTTTTGATTATAAACTTGATGGTCGTGAAAAAATTTTTTCTCAAGTCTCTGCGAACAGCGTCTATACTTGCTCTGAAATAATATACACGAGCGCCCATGATAAAAACCTAGCTGATTTTGCCTTGATACGTTTGGATCGAAAAGTTGAAGATCGCAAGCCTTTGGCTCTGTCAGATAAAGAAGTTTTGATCGAAGACAAACTCATGATGGTTGGCTATCCGTCTGGATATCCAACTAAGTTTACCTTCGATGGAAAAATTCGAAGTTTGACTCAATCTAATTATATGACAATCGCGATTGATGCCTATACTGGAAATTCAGGTTCATCTGTGTTTGATCAAGAAACCCATCAAATTGTTGGAGTTCTGTCGCGCGGTGAAAAAGATTACGTTCTTAAAAACAGCTGTTTAGTTTCAAATGTTTGCGACGAAGAAGTTGGCTGTCGCGGAGAAGATGTAACTCGAATTGAGCAAGTTAAAAAATTCTTACCTAAAGACATGCAGCCTGCTCCGACATCAACTCCAGAAAATTAAGCTTTGGATAAATTCAAAATATGATCAAAATCGGCCTTGCTGACGGGTTGAATCGAAAGTCGGGATCCCTTTTGAATCACAATCATATCTTTTAGTTTTTTATCTTTGCGAATTTGCTCGAGTGAAACATAATTTTTCACGAGATCGACAAATTTAACCTGTGTGCAAAACCAAATCGGCTTTTCTTTTGTTGCTTTTGGGTCGTAGTAATCTGATTTTTTATCGAATTGCAGTTGGTCGGCTTCAGCCTCTTGTGATATGACCGCAAGCCCAGCAACACCGGGAACATCACAGCTCGAGTGATAAAATAAAACTTCATCTCCTACGTTCATTTCTTTCATCATGTAATTGCGCGCTTGGTAGTTGCGAACGCCTTCCCACCAAGTTGTTTTATCTTTTCGTAGCTGATCGATTGAATAAGTGTCGGGTTCAGATTTCATCAACCAATATTTTTTTTCAGCCATGCTGACTCCTGCCCGCGTTAACTTTTGTATTAATGAAAAGTCTTGCTACTGTATTAAAATGAAGAAAACTGCAAAAGAACATAAAAAAAAATCAGCTTTTAAAAATTCAGCTCTTTGCGTGGTGATCACCGGCGCTTCATCGGGAATCGGGGAAGCCGCAGCTCTAGAGTTTGCTCGAAAAAAGCACAAGCTTATTTTAGTAGCTCGGCGAGCGGATCGTCTCGAGAAGTTGAAAAAACTTTGCCTTAAAGAGGGCGCTGCTGAAGTGCAATCTTTAAAGATCGATTTGCAGAACACAAAAGATCTTCAGGCCTTGCAATCAAAACTTAAAAATGAATCGATTGACATATTGGTGAACAATGCTGGGCTTGCGAAGGGCGTCGAGCTCGTTCAAGACGCAAAAACTGATGATTGGGATGCAATGATTGACACCAATGTTAAGGCGCTTTTGAAAGTAACTCGTGGTTTATTACCTCAATTAATTGAATCTCAGGGGCATATCGTCAATATGGGATCGGTTGCAGGCCGTCTTGTTTATGAAGGGGGAGCTGTTTATTGCGCGACAAAATTTGCTGTTCGCGCGATCAGTGATGGTTTACGTATGGATCTCAAAGGTACAGGAGTCAGGGTCACCAACATCGAACCCGGAATGGTGAATACAGAATTTAGTCTGGTACGCCTAGGAAATCAGCAAAAAGCCGATGCTGTTTATCAAGATATGATGCCGCTTTTAGCCAATGACATCGCGGAAACCATTTTATGGGTTGTCGAGCGGCCATCCCATGTTAACATTCAAGAACTTGTCATTTATCCCACCGACCAAGCCAGCGTAGGCCAAGTCGTTCGTGGAGAAAAAAGCATGTTACGTTTGAAGACCAAAAAACTTCAGAAAAAATAAAAAAGGATCAAGTCATGTCTGATTTTAAGAATAATGAATTCCGTATTGAAAAAGACACCATGGGAGACGTTCAAGTTCCGGCCTCAGCTTTGTGGGGCGCGCAAACTCAGCGTTCAACTGAAAACTTTAAAATTGGTGGTGATCGTTTTCCGCGTGAGATGATCAAAGCTTTAGGCGTTTTGAAAAAATGCGCGGCCTTAACCAATGCCGAACTTGGATTACTTGATAAGGCCAAAGCTGAAATCATTGTGAAAGCTGCAGATGAAGTGATTGCCGGAACTTTGGATGCTCACTTTCCATTAGTAGTTTGGCAAACCGGTTCGGGTACGCAGACAAATATGAATGCGAATGAAGTAATAGCCAATCGCGCGATGACGATGATGGGTAAAACTTTACCTTCAAAAGAAATTCATCCGAATGATGATGTGAACAAAGGCCAAAGCTCGAATGATACTTTTCCAACTGCGATGCATATTGCGGTCGCCGAGCGCATTCATTCACGTTTGATTCCGATGCTTGAAAAGCTTCACAAAGCATTAGATGCCAAAGCTCAAGAATTTAAACCCATCGTAAAAATCGGTCGAACCCATTTAATGGATGCAACGCCTTTAACTTTGGGACAAGAATTTTCTGGTTACGCAACTCAGATGAAAAATTCTATCCAACGCGTAAAAAATACTTTGCCTCATTTGCATGAATTGGCTTTGGGCGGAACAGCTGTTGGGACAGGTTTGAATACGCATAAAGATTTTCCAGTTAAAGCTGCGGCTGCGATTGCTAAAGAAACCCATATTCCGTTTGTAACTTCTCCGAATAAATTTGAAGCACTTGCAACCCATGATGCTTTGGTTGAAGTTCATGGAGCTTTGAAAACGATTGCGGTTTCATTGATGAAGATTGCCAATGATATACGTCTATTGGGAAGCGGGCCGCGCTGTGGGTTTGCTGAATTGAATTTACCTGAAAATGAACCAGGCTCTTCAATTATGCCAGGAAAAGTGAATCCAACTCAGAGTGAAGCCATGACTATGGTTTGTGCGCAAGTCTTGGGTAACGATGTCGCTGTGAATGTTGGTGGCGCAACTGGGCATTTTGAATTGAATGTGTTTAAACCGGTTATCGTGTTCAATTGTTTGAATTCTATTAGATTGATTGCAGACTCTTGTGAGAGCTTCACAGAACATTGTGTGACTGGAATAACAGCGAATACTCAGCAAATTAAAAAACATCTGGACAATTCATTAATGTTAGTAACGGCTTTGAATCCGCATATTGGTTATGACAATGCGGCGAAAATTGCAAAAACGGCTCATAAAAATGGAACAACTTTAAAAGAAGAGGCCGTGAAGTTAGGGCTATTGACCGCTGAAAAGTTTGATCAAGTGGTTCGCCCAGAAACAATGATCGGGCCATTGGGTTAATGCCACATACTTTGAATCCCTTATTAAAACGTGCGACTTGGCTTGCGTCTGATGATTTCAGGCCCTATGTGTTTGTTCGTCCCGAAAATAAAATTGAAAATCCGGGGACGCGTCATCATTTAGATTGGTTCACCAAAGAGCCTATTTATAAAAACCCTTTGGATTTAAATGAGCTTCCATTTGCAAATGCGATTTATCAAATTGAGTGGAAATCATTCGGTCATCAAGACTTAGCGATTCCGCGTTGGGTATTTTATGATTGCGCCGCGATGCCAGGATTTATCGCGGGATTTGCCGGGCGAACAAAAGCCCTACCGCAAAAAATTAAAGAATTGCTTAACTACTCAGATGAAAATGAATGGTGTCCATTATCTTTGTTTATTATCATTCCAACGATGAAAAAAGGCGAATGGGTAGCTTACGATCTTTGCTCGGTGAATTCTTTACTTCCTAAAGAAGAACAGTATTACAGTTTGGGTTTTTTGTCGAAAGCCTTCGCGCTTTGGTATGCGAATGTGGTTCAATGTTCTGGAATGACACAATGGGGAAGCCCCTCATTGAAACTTCATTCACATTACGGTCATCTCGAAATGATAGGTTCTTATGCCCCACTTCATACCCACGCAAAAACGATGACATACCGTTGCGAAGTGAATACGGATTGCTGGGAGCAATTTTTTACGAAAGAGCCTGACTTGGCCTTTTTAGAAAAGTACGGCCCCACAGACTACAGCATCGATCCAAATAACGAAGAGTCGATGATTCAAATGCAAAATAAAATTCAAAACAGCGAAGGACCTTTCTACTTAAGTGCTGGAGAAATCGCGCGCCGAGGTTTACGAGATCCATTAACTATCTACAAACTCAAACAAGGATAAATATGACAATGAATGTACTACCTCCAGTAGCAAAATCTTTTCACACATTTTGTAAAAAATGTGATGCCGACAGATACCACCGCGTTTTGGCCCACACGTCTTCAACATCAGCAAAAATCGAATGTGAGATTTGTAAAAGCAAAAAAACGTACTCTTTACCGAAAGCGGGAACATCAGTGGCAAAAAAATCAACATCCGGAACAAAAAAAGTGGCGGTTCGCAAAAGCGCCAACTCACATGCTGATGAATTCAATGCTTTGATGATGAATCGCGGTGCTGAAAAAGGTTTACCATTTAGCATTAAAACAAAATTTGAGATGGATCAGAAAATTGATCATCCTAAATTTGGACCAGGTTTCGTCAAAACGGTTCAGTCTGACCGTATTGACGTTATGTTCGAAGAAGAACTTAAAACTTTAATGCATAATAAGCAGTAGTTATAATTTCGGATTCTTATAAATGAACCTCTGGTTGAATGGTCTTAATCCCGAGCAGTGCGCGGCCGTGTCTCACGACAATGGCCCTTTGCTTATTTTGGCGGGTGCTGGATCAGGAAAAACCACAGTGCTTGTTTCGCGGACTGGCCGATTAATCGACGAAAAAATCGCTTTAGCTTCACAAATCGCGGTATTAACTTTTACCAACAAATCGGCGCGCGAACTTAAACATCGCGTGCAAGCCAAGATTGGTGATCGCGCTAGTAAAGGTTTGTGGGCGGGAACTTTTCACTCGTTCGGTTTACAGTTGCTTCGCAAGAACTACAAAAAAGTGGGTCTTAGCGAACAGTTTGGTATTTTAGATCAGTCGGATTCAAATTCGATCATTAAAGAACTTTTGAAAGATATTAAAAATTCAACGAAAGAAAAATTCGACGCCGATAAATTAATGAATTTGATTAATTTACTGCGTGCCGGAAAAAAACTTCCCGTCGGTTATTTAGATGAATATCACGAATTGGCTGAAGTACTGACCCCTAAGTATGAGGCTAAGCTTAAGTCTTATGGGGTTACCGACTTCGAAGGGCTTTTGCTTGAGCCCTTGAGACTTTTTAAAAATCACCCTGATGTGCTTATGCAAGTACAGAATCAATTTTCACAAATCATGGTGGATGAATTTCAAGATACAAATCAAGAGCAAATGAAATTGATTCATGCGATGTCGGATATTCATAAGAATTTGACTGTCGTTGGCGACGATGACCAATCGATTTACGGTTGGCGCGGGGCCGAGATCAATAACATTCTTAATTTTCCGCACGAGTTTGAAAATTGCAAAGTGATTAAGCTCGAAAGAAATTATCGTTCGACTTCGACAATTTTAGATTTAGGCAATGAAGTCATCGCTAAAAATAAAAAACGTCATGGTAAAATTTTAAAATCAACAAAAGCTGATCAGGCCAGCGATAAACCTGAGGTCTTCGTTTTAGATAACGAAGATGAAGAAGCCGATTTTGTCGTACGCGAAATACAAAATCTAAAAGCCCAAGGTTATACCTATCAAGATATCGCAATTCTTTATCGATCGAACACGCAAGGTGGTTTTATCGAGAGTTCTTTGCGTCGGGGGCAAATTCCGTATTCGATTTCGGGCGGAACTTCGATCTTTGACCGTAAAGAGGCAAAAGATTGGTTAGCCTATTTGAAGCAATCGATTGCTCCGGATGAAGTAAGTTTAAGACGTATTATTAACACTCCACCGCGTGGAATCGGTGATACAACGATTGAAAAGTTAGCTGAATTTGCAGAAGCCCATAACTGTGATTTGCAAACGGCCTGTAAGCGTTGGCGTGAAACTGGAATTAATGAAAAGCAAGGCGAGACGATCGAAGCCTTATTGAAATGGCTTTGGGTTTTTCCGCAACGTATTTTAGACGACACGACTTTAGGGCCGACCTATTCTGAGCGGTTTGAAAAGCTAGTTCGTGAATCGGGCTATCGTGATTATCTGGTTAAAGGATCAACCGAAGGCTTGATGTTTGAAAAAAAATGGCAAGTGGTTGAAATTGTCGGGCGAATTTTAGAATCTTTTATAAATCGGCGTGAGCCTGCTGTTTCGACTTTAAAAGACTTTCTTGACGCCATGATGTTGCGTGACGATCCCAATGAAGAAGATAAAAAAGATCAAGTTCAGCTGATGACTTTTCATGCGAGCAAAGGTCTTGAGTTTCCGTGCGTGATTTTGGTTGGTATTGAAGAGGATTTGATTCCTCATAAACGCTTAGGTGGCGACCTTGATGAAGAGCGAAGACTTTTTTATGTAGGTATTACCCGTGCGCAGAAGAAATTGGTTATGACATACTGTCAACAGCGCAAAAAAATGGGTGTGATTAAGCCCGTTTTTGCATCAAGATTTCTACGGGAAGCCAACGATAAACTTTATACTCAATATTTGCGTGGTGCGCGTCCGGTATCCGCAGCCGCGCGAGAAGATATGGTCAGTGACTTTCTTAAAAAATTGGGTCAGCCTAAAAGCAACTAGGAGGCATCATGTACACTCTGAAAAATGTAAAAGCGGGTGAAGTTCTAATCACAGAAGGTACAATTCAACCTTTTATTTTTATTTTAAAGAGCGGAAAGATGACCGTGGCAAAAAGTAAGGGTCGTGATGTGAAAATCATCGGAGAAATTTTGCCAGGCCAATTTATCGGAGAAATGGCCTACCTGGGTAGTGAAAAAATTCATGGAGCCAGCGTAGTCGCCGTTGAAGACAGTGAAATTATCGAAATCGAAGGCGATAAATTTTTGGAAGTACTAGCTGCGAATCCAGTTTGGTTGAAAGCGTTGCTTCGAAGCCTAGTTGTGCGCCTAGAGGCGAAGAACAATTCAAACGCTTAAGGCGATTTAAAAAAATTTTCTAAAGAGTATTTGTTTTCAAATTTAAAATTCTGCCCGCGAAAAGAAAATTCTAACTTTTCTGCATGCAGCTGTAGTCTCGAAGATCTGTAGAGCTTTTCCATACGCTCGTTATCTTTTGGATTTCCATAGCGATTGTCACCAACGATAGGCTGCTTTAATAAAGCGCTGTGTTTACGAATTTGATGTTGGCGGCCGGTTAGAATTTCAGCGACAACTTCAGAAAAATAAGAATTCGTTCTCTGCAATGTCAAAATCGTTTCACAAGCTTTACGTTCAGAGGAAAGCCCCTGAGGGTTGTCGCGCCCCTCTGATTTATCAGACAGCGCCAACTCGACTTTAATTTCTGGTTTGGCATGCTTCCAGTTTCCGCGAAGTAAAGCACGGTAGAATTTTCGACCCTTATCTAAGCACGCAGCTAATTCAGAATGTAGCTCTGGCTGTCGGGCTACGATCATCAAGCCTGATGTCTCTTGGTCTAGTCGATTGACGAAATGCAAAGGCCTATTGTTTTCTGTCAGAAACTCGACCAATGATGGTTTTTCATTGTGCACACTGTAGCCAGAAGGCTTTATCAGAACCAAAAAAAAATCATTTTCCTGAAGGATTTGAACCATGTTATGATTCTGACATAGAGGTTTAAATGAGACAAGAAGACGTGTTCGGCGGCGATCAAGATGATAGCAATCAAGATGACGGAGCGAAGGTTGTTGAGGAAGAAGCAGCTGCCCCTGAAAAAGTAAAAATTGAGTTTCCATATAGTGATCTTGTGCGTGCTAAAGTTCCTAAAGCATTTGATGTAGCAGAGAAGGTTGCAACCGATTGGAAAAACGAAGGTCATTTTCAAGATTTAGGTCTTCCGCATCCTTTAGCAGATGTTGTCGCTGCCGAAGCGTTGAAAAAAGCAAAACAAGTTGAAAAGAAGTTAGAAGAAAAAGGCGTATTCAATATTGCAAAAATGGGAATCGCGATTGCGAAAGCTCAAGTTGATGAGATTCAGAAAAAAGTTTTTAAAAAATGAACCGTGAACAAAGAATGCTACAAGCTTTGCAAGTTTTGAAGCCTATAAAAATTGAACTTAAGAATGACAGTGAAAAACACAGAGGCCACGCACACCACTTAGGTGGCGCAGGTTTTACCGGTGAAACTCATTACAAATTAACCCTAGTGACTTCATTATTCGATGGAGTTTCGCGCATCGATCGCCAACGCATGGTGATGGATCTTCTTAAGGAAGAGTTCAGCACAGGTTTGCACGCCTTAGAGATAAAAGCTAAAGCCTCGAATGAAGCCTAGCTGATTTTACTTTTGTTCTGAGAGTATCATTTATTCTATTCTAAAATTTGTCGCGAGCTGTGCAGTAAATTTTTTTCGGATAGAAAGGTTTCGTTGTAAATTTTTGAACGGTACCTTAATGACGAGTCGCAAAGAATCGTAACAATTTTCTTTCCTGAGTTTTTGTTTTCAAGCCCATACTGGTAAGCGCCATATAGATTCAGCGCCGCTGAAGTTCCAATCAATAGGCCATCATGTTTTTCAATGTGAAAAAGCATTGAAATCATCTTTTCATCGGTTACTTGAACAGCATCGTCAATTTGAGCCTCTTTAAAGTTTGCTGTTAGCCGCATAATGCCGATACCTTCGGTGATCGAAGAGCCCCTTGATTCGATCTTTCCATTTTTAATATAAGAATAAAGCCCTGATCCGAATGGATCTACTAATCTAATGTGCACACTTGATTTTTTTTCTTTGAGAAAACGAGACACTCCTGCGATTGTGCCTCCGGTTCCGCAAGCGGATACAAAAGCATCGATATGGCCATTTAGATCGTGCCAGATTTCGGGGCCAGTTGTGTTGTAGTGAACCCTATAGTTTCCGAGATTTTCAAATTGGTTGATCCAGTACGAATTTGATTTCTCAGAAGCTAATCGTTTCGCCGTGTGATAGAAATGGTTTTCGTTAGCGAAGGGAACAGGAGCCACAGTGATAAGTTCGGCGCCTAAATTTTTTAAGATATCATATTTTTCTTGAGCCTGATTGTTTGGCATTACGATCAAAGCTTTGTAGCCCTTTTGCGCGGCGATCATGGCGATGCCGATTCCGGTATTGCCAGCGGTCCCTTCGACTAAGGTATCTCCGCTTTTGATGGCGCCGTTTTGTTCGGCCTCAAGAATAATTCCCAGAGCAGTGCGATCCTTGATGCTACCGCCAGGATTTGAAAGCTCGGACTTGGCGTAAATTTCACAACCGGTAAGGTCTGAAAGGGATTTGATCTTCAATAAAGGAGTATTGCCGATTTTTAAAAGTGATGTACTCATGCAAACAGTTTAGAAAAGCTTCTAAAACTGTTCAATCTTGCTTTTTAATTGGCCAATGATGGTCTTGATTTTCTGGAACTGCTCTTCCTCTGGACTTAGCTTGGCCTGGCCTTTTTCAAGTTCTTGCCATGTGTCGAGGGCTTTTTCGAGGTCACTTTGAATAAAACTCCAGCGTTTTGATTTGCTGGCTATTGGATCTGCAGTTTCAGGCGTATCTTTAAGTGTTTCTTTAATGTTTTCAATATTCATTATGCTGCTGTTCGTGCTGTCGTTCGTGTTGCTCATTAATGTACGACATGCTACGTTGTGACGTTTAACGATTCAATCAAAAAATGCGAGGTTTGTGATGTCTCAAGATATTATCTACACGATGAAGGGTGTATCTAAAGTTTACCCTCCTAATCGTTTTGTTCTGAAAGATATTTATTTGTCTTATTTTTACGGCGCAAAAATTGGCGTTTTGGGTCTGAACGGTTCAGGAAAATCTTCTTTGCTAAAAATTATGGCGGGAGTAGATACTGAATTTATCGGTGAGGCTTTTCCAGCGAAGAAAATGAAAGTTGGATACCTCGAGCAAGAGCCTAAACTCGATGAAACAGCGACGGTAAAAGAAAATATTTTTTCTGGAATGGGTGAGCTTCCAAAATTGATGAAAGACTACAATGCGATCAATGAAAAATTTGCTGATCCTGATTTAGATCCAGATGAAATGAACAAACTGATCGAAAAACAAGGCGAGCTTCAAGAAAAAATCGAAGCCCTAGGCGGATGGGAAGTCGATCAGAAGATCGAACTTGCGATGGATGCTTTACGTTGTCCAGATGGTGATCTTCCGGTAGGCCCGTTATCAGGTGGTGAAAAACGTCGCGTGGCTTTGTGCCGCTTGATCATGAGCAATCCCGATATTTTATTACTCGACGAGCCAACGAATCACTTGGATGCAGAATCTGTTGGATGGCTTGAGCAATACCTAGCGAAATTTCCTGGTACTGTAATTGCCGTTACGCATGATCGTTACTTCTTAGATAACGTTGCCGGTTGGATTTTAGAATTAGATCGCGGTGAAGGAATTCCTTGGAAGGGCAATTACTCATCTTGGTTAGAACAAAAAGATAAACGTATTGCTAGTGAGCAACAAGCCAGCAGCAAACGCGCAAAAACTTTAGAACGCGAGCTTGAATGGATCCGTCAAGGAGCTAAAGGCCGTCAATCAAAAGGTAAAGCCCGTTTACATGCTTACGAAGATCTATTGAAAGAACCTTCAGCAGATAAATTGCAAGAGATGTCGATCTATATTCCACCTGGACCTCGTTTAGGACAGGTTGTGATCGAAGCTCAAGGCGTGACAAAAGGTTACGGAAAAAAATTATTATTAGATAACGTTGATTTCACGATTCCAAAAGGAGCGATCGTAGGTGTTATCGGGCCGAATGGTGCCGGTAAATCGACTTTATTTAAGATGATCACCGGAAAAGAAAAACCCGACAGCGGTACATTCAAGGTTGGTGATACAGTTAAGATCGCTTATGTCGATCAGTCGCGTGAAACTTTAGATCCAAATAAAACCATCTATGACGAATTGTCGGGCGGACAAGACGTGATCCAATTGGGTGGTCGCGAAATCAACGCTCGTCAGTATGTCAGTTGGTTTAATTTTTCAGGAAGCGATCAACAAAAGAAAGTGGGAACACTTTCGGGTGGTGAACGAAATCGTGTGAACTTGGCGAAAATTTTAAAACAAGGTGCGAACTTACTTTTACTAGATGAGCCGACGAATGATTTAGATGTGAACACGATGCGTGCGCTTGAAGAAGCTTTGAACGAATTCGGTGGTTCGGCGATCGTGATTTCGCATGATCGTTGGTTTTTAGATCGCGTGTGCACACACACGATGGCTTTCGAAGGTGATTCAAAAGTTTACTTCTATCCTGGAAGCTTTAGTGAATACGAAGAAGATCGTAAAAAGCGCATGGGCGAAGATGCGACTCCGAAACGTATACGCTATCGCATGATCGAAGCTTAGTTTACTTTCAAGTTTAATTCTTGATTTAGAACTTCAGAAAAAGAGGCCCAAGGGTCTCTTTTTCTCGTTTTGAGACATAAAATTTCAGATTTGTTATGTATTCTTGTTTCAAATCGACAATTCTGTTTCCGATAAGCTAACTGTGCGGAATGTAATTGGATTTTTCTTCTTAATTATTTTTTCATTTGCGGGATATGCGGGTGACTTCGCAGCTGAGGCTCGTTTTAAAAATAGTTTATCTTTGCTGGGAGATTTGCAGAGCCCCTATTCATGTTTGAAGCAACAAAAGTTTTCAGGACAATGCTCGGATACCTTGGTTAAATTAGTAAAAGACGATTTTGATGATCGGCTTTTGGTTTTTAATTCGATGGCTCCTTCTTGTCGCGGCACTATCCAGAGCCTGCGCAAGGGCAAACGAGATTTTTCTAACCCGGAACTTCTGCAAAAAGCCTACGAGGCTAAAATGACTGAATATTTGGGTGAATATTCGAATGAAACGGCTCGAAATTGTATGTTGCTTAAGTCGACGCGCAATAATGATGTGATTTCAAAATTTTATTATTATTCAATTCGCCTTAACGAAGCCGCCGGTAAAATTGCGCAAGAGCAAGTCATGATCGAACGTTACCTTGGTCAAAAATCCAAAGTAGAATGCCCGAACCAATATTTGTTAAATGCCGCACATCAAGTGTGTCAAATTGCGCAATCTTGCAAAAATCAAGATTCAATCGATCAATTGTCTGCGAAGGTTCATAACGATGAAGAGCTCTACATTCAAACGTCAGCGGCTCTAGAAAAGCTTCCGAAGGATTGTGTAAAAGATGAAAGTTGTGAAAAGCAAAAGTCTGCTTTAAACGCAATAGTTGCCGGATTGCTGAATAAGAACCCATGGTTTGTAAACCCCGAATTTAAATCACAAAGATTAAAGTTTTCAACGAAAGCTCGTCTTGAAAAATATTTTAATGTTGCAAAACAGAATTTAGCGAAGCAGCAAACTCTTTTGCAAAAAGCGTCCATGTGTATCCACAATTCGAATAAAGAAGATTGCGATATCGATGAGATTCGAGAAACGCTTTCATTGACTCCGGATATTCCTAACCGAACCGGTGGTTCTTCTGCATCGGAAAGCGTATTAAACGAGTACAATAATTATCAGTCGTGCCTTGAAGATGGTTCTGTTACGCGAAATCGAGCTAGTGGAATCGTCGGTGATGCGGTCAAGAATGCCGTTTTGGGTTTGGTTGCACTTCCGATTGGGGCTCGGTGGGCCGCCGCAAAGGCCGGAAAAATGGTATTAACGGAGATGACGGCTTTGGTTGGAGCTGACGTTGCTGTTAACGTTCTTTCAAGCCAAGATTCATGGAAAGGTATGGTCGAAAAATGTTTTTCTGCTGATGAGATGGCATTCCAGTATAAAAAGCTATCGTCGAAAAATATTTGCGAAAACTCGTCTTCAGTTTTAAGTCAGGCAACGCAAGAAAAATCAGGGTGTATGATTGATGCGGGTCTATCTGCTTTGTCGGCTTTGCCTTTCGTCGGAGTTGGATACAATGTAGTTCGATATGCCCAGTCAGCTGGTCTATTGAAGGCGTCATTGAACGCAACAACGACATCAGCCAAAGAGGTTGTTCAGGTGTCGCAAGCGACGGAAAAGGCGGTCGATCAAGGTTCGCCTTTAGTTAATTCGAGACGTACTTCTGACAGTGCTGTTCGAGCTGAACGAAGACAAGCGGGTTCGATCAAAAATATTTCTTGTGTGCATGAATGTCGAGCGGAAAAGATTATTGAAATCTCTGCGACCCCGAACTTACCAAAATCAATGCGAATCATTGAAGGTGAAAAAATCGACGGTACTAAATCGTTGTATTACAAACATGTTGAAAATTTAAAAGACGGAACTTCGGTTGCGACCGTACGTGAATTTCAAATTGATGATGTAACCGGAGGTATTAATGCAAACTACCCGGCCGGGCGTGAACTTTTTAATAAGATCGCAACAGAAAAAGCTGGAAAAGCTTACTTTGCATTTTTCGATGTTGGAAGTCTTGGTTTTGTGAATAAAGAATTCAAGGCGGGTGAAGCCGCCGGAGACCGTTATCTTAAAGGTGTTGCCGACAAAATTCGTGAAATAGGTAAAGAAAAAGTGACCCTAGCTCGCACAGGTGGTGACGAATTTGGACTTATAATCGATGAGACTGATCCCAAAAAAGCAAAAGAACTAGTAGTAAAAATTCAAGAGGCCATTCGAAAAGATTCAAAGGGCGATGCAAAACGAATATTTTTCGAAGAAAAGGTAGCTCGTGCTCAAGAATATAAAGAAGCTTTAGCTCGACTTGAAGCGCAGTATCCTGAAGGGGTGCCAGCTCAGCAAAAAGCTGAAATTCTAGAAAAAATTAAAGAACTTGCGAAAGTTCAACAACCCGACGTGTCTATAGGTCTTGCGCAAATTGGTTACGAAGACGACATGCTAGATCTAGCAGTGAAGGCCGAAGAGCAGGCTAAGCAAATGAAAATTTCGACAGCATTAGAATTTGGCCGGAGTGCAAAAAAATATGGTTCTAAAGAAACTCCGAATGAGCGCCCAAAGCCAATGTACGTTGCTCCTGTGGCTGATGCCATCCCATCAACAAGTTGGAAGCCAACTCAGATTTCGGTGCGAAGTGCTGCGACAGATGTCGCAAATATTGACCTTCTGCCGGTTATGCAGGTTGAACCCAAAGAAGAAATCTTAAGGTTTTCGAATATGTCAGTGGTTCGTTTCGAAGATCAGTTAGGGCGTTCAGTTTATAAAACCGAACGATTTATTACAGATTCTTCTGGCAAAAGAGTTCCAGTTATTTCGGAAATCCCGACTCGTGGGGCGACGGGTTTACTAGATGGCACTCACTCTGAGGGGCAAAAGCTGATTACGAGCTTCATCGAATCACAGCCTAAGTCATTTTTTGTCATGCCGAAATTAAGAAGTTTGAAGTATCTCAATTATTTTGAAAGCGGAACAAAAGCTGGTGACAGTATTCTTGAGGCCGTCGGTGATGTAATCAAGAAAAACACCCGGCCCTATGATTTAAATTTTAAATTGGGTGGAGCTGATTTCTTGATGGGAGTTAAAAACAGATCAGTTCAAGACATGACCGCCTTTTATAAAAGGGTTTCTGAGCAAGTTTCCGCACATCCAAAAGTCAAAGAAGCATTAGCGCATGAATCGGCGGCCTTAGCAAAAAAGCTAGAGAAAGCAAAAGCTGCACAAGATATTGAATTGATTGCTGAAGTTCAACAGCGTATTCAAGATCTGCAGCATTTCAATCTTGATTTGCAATTTCAAGTTGTGCAGAAGTCTGAACTTTCGGCACAGCCCTCGTTGAAAGAGATTCAGGCTAAGTTTGATGATAAGTTTCCTAAGCAATAATTAAATGCCACTAACACTTTATCGATAAGTTTCGCCACCTAAGACTTTTTCCTATTCGTTATGGGTAAGACGCAGCTTATCAAGCAATAAAAAAGCCATATGGGAAAGTCTTAAGTTATGTCTATGATAGAGCCTTGTTCAAAATTCTAAAAAGGATGATAGAAATGCGAAATAAGACTTGTTTTCTTTTTCTTGCTATTTTTGTGTCGCTGAGTTGTCAGCATAAAAATGTTCATACTTCTTCAGTAAAAAAAGAAGAAAAGCCGCTGCAAGTTCAAGCCCCGCTGAATTACGAAAGATATCTTTTGCGCCCTCAGCTCATTCAAAATATTCCTGATATAGGAGATTTAAATTGGGGAGGTTTCTCTGGATTGCAATTCATAGAGCAAGAGTCGACCGGAGATATCCTTTTTTGGACGATCACCGATCGCGGTCCAAATGGTTTTGAAACTAAAAAAAATGGCCGACTGTATCGTCCGTTTATGATGCCAAGCTTTTACCCGAGCATTGTAAAAATTCGGGCCAACAAGGCTGAAAAAAGCATTGAAGTCGTTGAGTCGATTCCGTTGAAAAACTCGACTGGTGAATTCTTAACGGGATTTCCACCGAAAGATTCAGATGGTGAAAATACGAACTTTGAAATTGCGGTTGATGTGAATGCCAATTTACTTTCAACTCAGGGGCTAGGTATTGACTCTGAATCCTTAGCTGTTGACGGGCAAAAAAATTTTTGGGTGGGTGAAGAGTATTTTCCTTCGATTTTAGAATTTGACCCACAAGGAACTTTGCTCGCTCAGATCAAGCCTGCCCAGAAATCTGGTTTGAGACTTAAGAAGAACGAACTTCCTTACGAATATCGTTTTCGAAAATTGAATCGTGGTTTTGAGGCTTTGAGCTACTTCAAAGATCGAATTTACTTTATGACCCAGAGCCCTCTTGAGGTTGAAACTAAGCCGCGCTTCATTCGCATCGGGGTCTTCAACATCAAAACAAGATTTTATGAGGCAGAATACCTATATCCGCTTGATGGCGAAACTGCAGATAAAATTGGTGATATGCAAATGCTTAACGACAAGCAGTTTTTAGTTATTCAGCAAAATGGAGAGGTTGGGCCGAACAGTACTCATTTGGTTTATAAAGTTGATTTATCAAATGCGACAAATATTTTAAAATTGAAACTTTCTACGGCTCCAGAGCTTGCTTCACGGCGTGGTTTTCCGCGTGGTTTTAAGTTCACGACAAAAACGTTGGCCATTGATTTAGTGAAAGCTGGTTATGCCGACTACGAAAAGGTAGAGGGTCTTTCTATCATTGACGATCAAACTATTGCTGTGATCAACGACAATGATTTTGGTGTCGATGGTGGGCGTATAATTTTGCGTCCGACAGCCTTGGGAGTGTTTAAAATAAAAAATTAAAGTCTAAGCATCAATTGAGGTGATTCAACTGTCTGCGAGTCAGTGAGTTTTGCTTCACGGACTTTTTTGAATCACTTTCAGAATTCATTTCGCGCTTCTTTAAAAATGGCGGAAGGTCGCGGCGTTTTTGCCCGTAGCAAAAGTCTTTTTCAATGATTTCTGAAGCTTTCAATTCATCGACGCCTTCTTTTTGTATGTACAACCAAGCCTTTTCGGCCAAATTCATCAACGAAATGCTGTGAATTTCGCTAAAATAGCTATGAAGATGCTCTGTAAAATTAAAAAACTTAGAAAAAAATGAGACTTCAGGTTGATGTTTAAAGCGAATCCATTGCATAAAATTTTTGAATTCTCCGCTATTCGCATATAGATCCCAAAATTTAGCAAAGCGATTCATTTTTTGCAAAGTAGCAAAATCCATCGTCGAGTTTTTTAGAATTTGAAAGGGTGGAGCGTCCGAATAAACCATTTGAAAGGTTTTTTCGTGGCGAGCGATGGGTGTGCCTTTAAGTCTTTTTAAGATTCCGACTTGAATTTCATCGGGCCCCATTGCTGCTAAACGATCGAATCCTAATGCAAAACTTTCAAAGGTTTCTCCTGGAAGCCCTACGATGAGATCAGCGTGTGTGTGCACTTTTGTGTTTTCTAAGATGTATTTAAAATTTTCTGCGACTTTGGCCAGATCGTTCTTCCGCGAGACATTGGTGGCCACATCTGGATTTAGCGTTTGAATACCTACTTCGAATTGCAAACTTCCGGCAGGAAAAGCTTGAATATGTTCACGAATTTCTTGAGGCAAGCGATCGGGAACCAGTTCAAAATGAAGGAAAAGCCCCAAATCAAGGTGTTGCTTAAAAAAATTTAAAATCGCGGTCGAGGTGGTCGGAGACAAATTGAAGGTGCGATCGACAAATTTAAAGGTGCGAGCTCCTCGATCCATCAGGTTTTTCATATCTCTTAGAAAGTCTTCAAGAGGGAAATTTCTGACAGATTTATCCAGCGACGAAAGGCAGTATTCACATTTATACGGACAACCTCGAGAGGCTTCAACATAGATCACGCGATTTTTAATATCGTCATTTGAATAGAACTCGTACGGGGAAACAATTTTCTTTATGTCTGGCAGGGGAAAGTTTAAGATCTGTTGATCAGGTTTAATTCCATGAATAAGCCAATTCGAGCAAAATTCAGGAAAAGAGAAATCGGCTTCACCCTGAATGACATAGTCACACCATTTCAGATGAGCCTGAGTTTGAGTTTCAAAAGAAATCTCGGGACCTCCAAGAACGATCATGATTTCGGGTGCCACTTTTTTTAGAATCATGAGGACTTCCAATGTTTCAACTGTATTCCAAATATAGACGCTGAAGCCTACGATTTTAGGGTTGTGAGCTAGAACTTTCTCAACGATTGTGCGGGGATTTTCTTTAATGGTCCATTCTAAAATCTGAGTTCGGGGTTTGAGGGCACCCATATTGGCCATAATATACCGAAGCCCAAATGAAGAGTGTTGGTAGGTCGAATTCAGGGTGCAAAGTAGAATATCAGTTTGGTTCACATCATTTATTTAACTAAGCGGACTAAAATTTCATAGCTTTTTCTAACCAGTTGAAAACTTTCAGCAGTTCCGCCTTGATCAGGATGAGTTTTAAGCAAGGCTTGTCTGTAGCCAGACTTTAATTCACCCGCATAGAAGCCCGAAATAAGCGGAGTTTCTAGGTAGGAGTTCAAATTGTCGAAGGCTATTTGCTCTTCAGTATTAAAATGTCGATTAGCGCGAGGAGCACGTGGATATCTATATATAAGAGTGCGTGAAAAGCGTGTTGGGGTAAGACTTCCGATCAATTGGCTAAGGCCTGCGGGCTCTAGTGAGGTTTCCCATCCAGAGTTTAGGCTGTAAACTTCGCATTGAGTTTGGTTTTGCTGGTGAATCTCTTCAAAGATTTCCGAAAATGATCTTGGTTTAGGCATGATTACTTCTCGGAACAGACTTGAAATTCACGAGGCCAGAAGCGAGATCCCAGCCCATTGTTTTCATTTCTCGATTCTGAAATTTGAAATTCAGAGGGGGAAATTGAAGTTTAAATTGATTTCACGAGGGAAATTCATCAAATTTTCACTGACAAAAAATGGAGATACCATGAATTTTCCGCTATTTTCCGAGGGAAAATCGTGTTTCTCCCTCGGAAAATGCAAAAAAATTCGGTTTTTTGCATTTTTCTATTGGACAAGAAGTGAAAATAGACCTTAGACTGTGGTCATTGGAACTTAGTCTTAAGACTAACGAATTAATAAACGCCAACCTTATCGGAGGATATACCCATGGCAAAAGCTAAAAAAACTGCGAAGAAAGCTGCTCCTAAAAAAGCTGCAAAAAAAACTGCTGCTCCTAAGAAAGCTGCTGCTCCTAAGAAAGCCGCTCCTAAAAAAGCTGCTACTAAAAGAAAACCAAACGCTGCTTTCATGAAAGCGTTAACTCCATCTGCTACTTTAGCAGCTGTTGTTGGTTCAACTCCTTTGGCACGTACTGAAGTTGTTAAAAAATTATGGGCTTACATCAAAAAGAACGGTCTTCAAGATCAAAAAAACAAACGTAACATCAACGCTGACGACAAATTGAAACCAATCTTTGGAAAAAACCAAGTTTCAATGTTTGAAATGACTAAACTTGTTTCTAAACACTTAAAAGGCTAATTGCCCTTTAAGCTGTCTAACTGACAGTTACGTTATAGAATATCTATGACACTATAGACCCCTGAAAGCTTAACTGGCCTTCAGGGGTTTTTTAATTTAATATGGTCACCATGTCTGAAAGACCACTTGATAAACAAGATATCGCGAAAATGAGAATCGCCTGCAAAATGGCTGGCCAGGTTCTTTCCTATACAAGTAAGCTCATTAAGCCGGGTATGACAACGCTTGAAGTCGATGAGATTGCTGACGATTATACCAAAACAATTGGTGGTATTTCGGCTTGTGTTGGTTACCACGGCTATCCTCGAGCAACCTGTATTTCGGTGAACCAAGTTGTCTGCCATGGGCTTCCTGGGGCTTATGTGATCAAAGAGGGTGATATTCTAAACCTAGATGTCACTGTTAAAAAAGACGGTTTCTTTGGTGATACTTCGAAAACAATTATGATTGGTCAAGTTTCGCAGAACGCTGAAGATTTGGTCAAAGCGGCCTACGAAGCTATGATGGTTGGAATCGAAGCGATTACTCCAAATGGATGGACAGGCGATATTGGTTTCGAAACGAATAAATTTGTAACCCGTAAAGGTTATACGACTGTTAAAGAAATTGGCGGTCATGGTATTGGTCGCGTTTTTCACACGGACCCATTTGTTCCTGCGTTCGGTAAAAAAGGAAAGGGAGAAAAACTTCGCCCATTCACTTGTTTCACTGTTGAACCCATGGTCAATGAGGGAACCGAAGAATTTATTGAAAAAGCAATTCAGGGTTCATCAATCAAATATTACGAGACGGCCGATGGAAAATTATCTGCTCAATTCGAACACACGATTTTGTTAACTGACACTGGATACGAAATTTTAACTTTAGTTGATTAATTTAAAATAAAATAAAACGAAGGAAGCAACATGAGAACTCAAACTCAAGGGAACGGAAAAATGTCTAAAAAAAATAAAGCAATGCCAACTGCTCCGACAAAAACGACTAAGCTTGACTACGCTGTTTGTAAAGAAGCCATGGAAAACCCAAAAGTTTTTGCTGAGCTAGCTCGTTGGGGCCGAGAAGAAATTAAAATCGCTGAAAAAGAAATGCCTGGATTGATGGCTTTACGTAAAGAGTTCGGAAAGTCTCAGCCATTGAAGGGCGCTCGCATCGCGGGTTGCTTGCATATGACAATTCAAACTGCGGTTTTAATTGAAACTTTAGTCTACTTAGGTGCAGAGATTCGTTGGTCTTCGTGCAATATCTTCTCAACGCAAGATCATGCAGCCGTTGCGATGGCCGCGGCAGGTATTCCTGTGTTCGCTTGGAAGGGTCTTTCAGAAAAAGACTTTAACTGGTGTATTGAACAGACGATCACGGGTTGGGGAGATAAAGGTTACAATTTAATTCTAGACGACGGTGGTGACCTAACGAACATGATGCACGAGCCACGTTTTGCAAAAGAATTGAAAAAGATTATTGGTCTTTCTGAAGAAACAACGACTGGAGTTCATAATCTAGAGGTCATGTTGCGAGCTAAAAAATTGAAAGTTCCTGCAATCAATGTCAATGATTCGGTAACAAAATCAAAATTCGATAATTTGTACGGTTGTCGTGAATCATTAGCCGACGGTATCAAACGAGCTACTGATGTGATGATGGCTGGTAAGGTCGTTGTAGTTGCGGGTTACGGTGACGTAGGTAAAGGCTCAGCTCACTCAGTTCGTGGCCTAGGTGCGCGCGTGTTGGTTACTGAAGTTGATCCGATTTGTGCCCTACAGGC
>JACCDQ010709598.1_pt1 | contig 44909 bp, 35 predicted proteins | sample 7446031 | NCBI WGS metagenome assembly JACCDQ01 (sample SAMN15323442, study PRJNA562643) | freshwater metagenome | isolation source: river surface water | place: USA:Blue River Watershed | collected 2017-08-17
ATTTTAGAATGGTAATACTTATTGTCCGAAATATAGGCCGTAAAAAATCTTATTATTGTGAATGGTTTAAAAAGTGATCGCCACATCACAATCTTTTTCACCTAATTTTCCCGCCTCTTGAGTCATGGCTTGGGTCGGGTTAAATTTTCCCTGTTTAAGGGATTGCCATTGTTGATCTATGGCTCTGAGTTGGGTTAGGGGGCGATCGCCGCGATTTCCTAAGAGATGTTCAACAATATTCATAGGTTATTATTGGTAATTTTTGCGAGAAATAGGAGATAAAACTATCTGGTTATTTGCTCAATTTCTTGAAACACTTCTTCTAAAAAAGGAGCTTGTGAAATGACAATTTTATCTTCATCATGATCATGCTTATGATGTGGAAATGAGAAAAAGTTAAGTTTTTGATGATGAGGAGCATTATCATAACGAAAAATGAGATCTCCTTTTGGATCAATATATTGGTAAGAATATTTACCTCGGTTGATGCTCATCCCTACCTCGACAAATTCTCGAATATAGAGCCGAGATCCATCAATAAAGGTAATATTACCTCTAATAAAACCGAGACTCTCTGTCCGTTTTTCTGTGTTAAGTTCAAAAGTTTGGATCATAGACGAGTTTTTTATAAGGTTTTTAATTCCCTTAAAGTAAATCTCAATCAACAAATTCAATCTCCTTAATCATCGCTATTTTTTGCTGTATTTTGTTGAGCATCCAAGCCTCTCCTAACCATTCATCAAAATCCTCACTATGTTGTAATTTATCATTGCTAAACAGGGTCATAAATTGTTCCGTTGACCATTGATATTGGATTTCAAATTGCTTTAAGCGTATTTGAGTTTTTTGTAGGCCACTCTCTAAGTTTTGTAACCGATGTTCCAAATCAGTTTGAATCATTTCTTTGAGCAAGTCGGGTTGACTAGAGCGGAGTTTAATCAATTTTGTTGAGTTGATTTCAATTACTTTTGTGTTCATGATCATTGTTTTTTAAAGAAAGGTTGATTTTGAACTAGGGAGGTTAAGAGCAAGATCAATTAATAAGTTTCCGAAAGTATTCATAGATTTTGCGAAGGAGAAGACCTAAGATTTTTTGTTGAAACCTCGGATAACATCGTCTGGTAATTTTTGAGAGCTTTTTTGGTCTTGGGTTGATTGTCTCCCAAATGTTTTTTGGGAAATAGTAATAGCTCTTTGATAAAGAGGTTCGGCTTCTTCGTATTTCCCTTTAGACTCATAAAGAGCCGCCAGATTATTGAGACTTGTGGCAACATCAGGATGTTCTTCTCCTAATTGCTTTTCCATTATTGCCAGCGATCGCAGATAAAGAGGTTCCGCTTCTACATATTTCCCCTGAGCTTGATAAAGTTCCGCTAAATTGTTGAGGGTAGTAGCAACACTAGGATCATCTTCTCCTAATTGTTTTTCTTTAATTGCTAGTGATCGCCGATAAAGAGGTTCAGCTTCTATGTATCTTCCTTGGGACTGATAAAGATTTGCCAGATTGTTGAGACTGATCGCAATGTCGGAAGCCTTTTCTCCTAATCGCTTTTCTGAAATCGCCAGCGATCGCCAATAAAGCGGTTTTGCTTCGGTGTATTTCCCTTGTGACTGATAAAGATTTGCCAAATTGTTGAGACTGGTAGCAATATTAGGATGATTTTCTCCTAATTGCTGTTTCAAAATTTTCAGTGATTTGTTTATCAAAGTTTCAGCTTCTTCGTATTTTCTTTGAACGTAATAAAGCAACGCTAAAGCATTAAGAATTTCAGCGGAAGATGTAGATTCTTGAGAAGATTGATTGATTGCTTTTTTTAAGATTTTTTCAGCACGGATTGCTTCCTGCCCAAAAGCGGTATATTTACCTTTTTGTATTTCTTTCAAATAAGCCGAACCTAATTGATAATAGAGAGTCGTTAATTTTGAGCTATCTTCCCCCCATCGTTGTATTCCTTTTGCTAAAGAATCCTCCAATTGTTCGACAGAAAATAAACCTGATTTTACGACGGGTAACCATTCTCTTCCTATTATAAACTCTGATTGAGATTCTGGAGTCGCCTGATTCGTAAACAAAAAAACGCCACTACGCCACCGCCAAAAATCAGGGGCTTTTTTCATCATTTCTTTTAATAAACGTTGGGGAACCCATAACACAATCGGCCAGGGAAATGCCCGCAATCCTTCCCTTGTCCATTGCAAATAGCCCCAAAACTTTTTCAACGCCTCCGAGTCTAATTTTTCTGCTCCTAAAACCGTGACAATTTGGGCTGAATAATCCGTTAAGGTTTGTTGCTCCGTTAACTCATATAATGCTTGCCATAAGCTAGGTTCAACGGGATCTAAGGTTACGCGCCAAACTTGAGCTTCTGGTTTAAGTGCTTGTTCATAACGCTCAATCATTTCGTAGCGTAAAGCATCATTTTCACAGACCGCAATTAATAACTGTAACGTTCCCAAACCATCTAACAAAGAGACATAAAGAGAATCATAAGCCGTTTGATTTTGAGGAGTTAAAACCGTTGTTAAGGTCATCCAATTTTGCCCTCCCGACGTAATTGCTCCACAATCAAAGGATTAACATCATACCAACTATCTTTATTACGATATTCAATCACATAAATCGTATGTAATAAATCCAAAAATTCCTGCTGCTTGGGATCTTCAGGATAATAATCACGATAAACTTTGGCTAAAATTTGCCGATCATCTTGGCTGAGAGTAATAGCCATCCCGTTGCGTAAATTATCCAGAGCTTCCGTTAAAATTCCTTCATTAATTTGAGCATTTTCAATAAATATTTGATCCTCTGGCTGTTGAATCATTTTAACCCGCACCAAACGGCAACATTCCTGGGCAAGACGAATCAACTCAGCTAAGACTCCACCACTGTGCAAGGCAATTTGTTCTGGAATATCTGGAGCGAATAAATCATCCTTAACTCGTTTCCGTAAAATTTCTTTCAAAGTTTCCATCGTTGACGCTAGAGGTCGAGCCTGGTGATTGTCTCTTTCTCGATATTTAAACAATTTTTGGACGGGCATAACATAAATGGAATTACCCGTTTCATCTTCAATATGTTTTTTTAAGACTCCATCTCGAACGGTGGCAATGGGAATGGTATAAATTACCCGAAATTGAGGCTCTAATAAAGCCTTGATATTACCCTTAAAAATATCTTCAATGCGAGATAGATCGAGTTTATCAATATCATCAATAATAACGACAATATTTTGCTGACTGGCTAATTCAATTTCTGTAGCAATCAAATTAATCGCGTTGATTAAATCTCGAAAATTTTTCTTAAATTCCTGGGTAATTTGCTCCCGTACTGCGGCATCGGTTTTGAGTTTTCCTTTAAAAATACTAAATAGATCAAAGCCTAAACTGACTTCCGCATCAAATCCTTCGGTTTCCGTGCGGGTATGTTTAGCAAACCATGTTAAGATTGCTCTTTTTTTATCTTCAGAAATTTTTAACTCCTGTTGTTCCGCTTTTTCCATTAACTGGAGGGCAATGGTAAATAAAATATTAATATGATTAATTTCTGAAGTTTCAATTAAATCTGCAATGGAAAAGAAAACCGTAAAATAATCTTTTCTAATCCGTTCAGCAAATTTAGCTAAAAGGGTAGATTTACCACAGCCCCGATGACCCGCAAAAATGATTTGATTATTGTCTTGCGTGCAATCTTCAATTAGTTGTTGTAATTCGGGTAACAAAGCTTCACCGTAGGATACCCCGAATTTTTGGCGATCCTCAACCGAAATTAACGGCTGTTGGGTCAAATTGCGAAAAGCTTGCTGAAAATCAGGTTTACGACTCTTCATGGTTGTTGGTTGTGGGCATCCTTGGACAAAATAGCCAAAATTTTACGCCTGAGTAGTGATTACTCATTAATAGTAAAACGTGGGATGGGCATCTTGCCCGTTTACAGACTAGAAACTTCACCCTCTCACAATTCATTCAACCCACTGATTTAAATGTTCAATAATGAATTTAAAACCTGGCGGATCAAGGGGAAAGGCCATCGGTTCAGCGTTTTGCAAAAATCCCCCATCGTTTTACACTGATAAGGCTTGAGCGTCCGGGATGATGACAATACTCGCCATAACCGAGGTACGCCTAACCGCTATTTTCAACGATTTTTCTTCTTTTTGCTACGGATTCCTCCCCCTATGACCACCTCTGTCGAAACACCCGCCTCTTCTGACGTAACTGATTTGCCCCAAACCTTTACCATTACGGACATTCAGGAACTGCTCCCCCATCGTTATCCCTTTGCCCTGGTGGATCGCATTATTGACTTTACCCCTGGGAAAACGGCGATCGGTATTAAAAACGTCACCATTAACGAACCCTTCTTTCCAGGTCATATTCCCCAACGTCCGATTATGCCAGGGGTGCTAATTGTCGAATCCATGGCTCAGGTGGGAGGAGTCATTTTAACCTTACTACCCGGCATGAAAGGTAAATTTTTCGCCTTTGCGGGCATTGATGGAGTGCGGTTTCGTCGTCCTGTTGTGCCAGGGGATCAATTAGTGATGACGATGGAATTACTCTCCTTCAAACGCCAACGCATCGCTAAAATGCAAGGTCGCGCCACTGTAGATGGACAATTAGTCTGTGAAGGGGAAATGCTCTTTTCCTTGATTGATTAGGAATTTGCGGAAGATTTGTCAGGTCTTACTAACCGAGACTGTTACAATACTTCATAAAATTTGCCAGGAACTTTCCCTGCCCCTCTCCTAACCTAATACCTGTAAGCTAAGACCAAAAACCGAATGCTGACCTATCAACGCACGGGAGATGCCTCGTTGACTACGCTGATCCATCCGACTGCCATCGTTCACCCCCAGGCGCATCTTCATCCAACGGTGCAAGTTGGCCCCTATGCTGTGATTGGGGAGAATGTCACGATTGGGGCAGAGACGGTGATTGGTTCCCATGTGGTCATCGAAGGGCCAACGGCGATCGGTATTGGTAATCGTATTTTTGCCGGGGCAATTATTGGGTCAGAACCCCAGGATCTCAAGTATAAAGGTGGGGAAAGTTGGGTCAAGATTGGCGATTATAACCAAATTCGAGAATATGTCACGATTAACCGGGCAACGGAGGAAAATGCGGTTACTCAATTGGGCGACCATAATTTATTAATGGCCTATGCCCATGTGGCCCATAATTGTGTGATTGAAAATGAAGTGATTATTGCTAATTCAGTGGCTTTGGCGGGTCATATTTATATTGAATCGAAAGCTCGCATTAGTGGGGTCTTAGGGGTTCATCAATTTGTGCATATTGGTCGTTTAGCGATGGTCGGGGGCATGAGTCGTATTGAGCGGGATGTTCCGCCGTTTACGATTGTGGAAGGCAATCCTTCTAGGGTGCGATCGCTGAATTTGGTTGGGTTACAGCGATCGGGTATTAGCACAGAGGATCTCAATGAATTAAAAAAAGCCTTTCGGTTGATGTATCGTTCGGGAAAAACCTTTCAAGAAGCCTTGGGCACCCTAGCGACAACCAGTCATCATCAGGATGTTCAGCATTTTTATCAGTTTTTACACCGTTCCACTTCTGAACCGGGAAGACGTGGCCCCATTCCAGGCAAAAGTTAGTCCATCATCGCCCTGCTGTTGGTGACAGCCTCTGGTAATTCCCCCAGTTCGTTCAGGATGAGCAATCTCAGACCGAAAAATTTTGCTATGTTGAGAGATTGATTGCGATTTTGCCCCTGTTTTTCTGGAATAACGCTAATGACCGCTTCTGTGTCCTGTCCTACGATTCGTCCGCTCGCGGCGGTTTCTCTCTACGGCCTCGTTTTTCAACCGGCTGCCGACCACCAGCGTTTATTGGCGATTGACAGTAAAAATGGGTATCTTCTGGGTATTGATCCCAGTTCCAACCATACGGAGATTTTGAACCCAGAGCATTGGCAGGATTTTGTGGGGGCAACAGGGTTGGCTTTGGTGGGTGAACAGGTTTGGTTTGCGGCGGGACAGAGTATTTATCTTTATCATTTGGGGAGTCATCAAGCACCGGAGTTTTTTCTACGGTGGGATTCTGCGTTAGGGGGAATTGCCCTGGAGGGAACGACGCTCTATGCTACCTGTCAGCGATCGGGGGATATTTTAGTTTTTAATACCACGACCCAAAAGTTGATTACCCGTTTTTATGCCCCTGGTATCGGTTTTGAGAATCTGACGTTACGCGGTGAAGAGTTGTGGGTTACGGATAGTTTAGAACAAACTGTTTATTGTTTAGACCGGGCAACGGGAGATGTGCGCTTTAGTGTGTTAACGCCCTTTGAAAATCCGACGGGGTTGGCCTTTGGCAAAAATCCGCTCTCAGGGGAAGAAACGCTGTTTGTGGCCTATATTCAGCAGGAACCCTATATTCGGGATAATCCCAATGCTGACCCGAACCATGAACTCCATTATCGGGAGCGGACGTTTGTCCATCCTCTTTATTTTTCCTACGATGCCGATCGCCGTTTTGCCCTATCCAATGGCTTTTTGGTGGAGATGACCTACGCGGAAGAGTTATCCCCCCTCGATCCCCTGGAATTAAATGAAGTGGAATGGCGCATGGCTCTACCGGCAGAAACGCCCCGGCAAAAAATTCGCAGTATTGAGGCGATCGGATTACCCTTTTCTGAGTTAATTGAAACGGAAGAAGGTCAACGCATTGCGGTCTTTCGCTTTGACCAATTAAATTTTGAAAGTCGCGCTCTGTTTGGGTGGAAAGTGGTGATGGAGGTTTGGAGTATTAAATATCGTCTTACGCCCAAGGATTGTGAAAAATTACCGCCCATCCCTCCGGATTTTCCCGATCGCTATCTCGTGGATAACGATAATTTGAGTATGGATAGTGAACTGATTTTGCAGGCGGCAGAAGAGGCGATCGCTAGGGAAACCAATATTCTTCGCAAAATGTATAGTATTCGCAACTATGTTTATGACCGACTTTCCTACGGCATTAAACCCCATATTGATACCCCGGATATGGCCCTACGGCGGGGAGTGGGTTCCTGTGGCGAATACGTCGGGGTGTTGTTGGCCCTAGCCCGCTTAAATGAAATTCCCTGTCGTACCGTGGGTCGTTATAAATGTCCCGCCCAACCTTTGACCCGTCATTTGCCCCTAGAACCAGATTTTAATCATGTGTGGTTAGAGTTTTATTTGCCGGGTTGGGGCTGGGTACCCATGGAATCGAATCCGGATGATGTGATTGAAGGCGGCCCCTATCCCACGCGCTTTTTTATGGGATTGGCTTGGTATCATGCAGAAATGTCTAAAGATACGCCCTTTGAGGTGTTAATGAGCCAGGGAAAATTGGTAGATAAACAAGTGATTTCCATTGGTTCCCTCGCCTTAAATCATGTGCAGTTTGCGATTTTAGATGAGTTAATTCCTTAAACTTTACTCACCAGTGAATCCGTGCAGATTGATTTAATTACCCTTTTTCCCGATTTTTTTAGCTCACCCTTGCAATCCGGTCTTTTAGGTAAAGCCTTAGCTAAGGGCATTGCTTCCGTGAACTGTATTAATCCTAGGGACTTCACCACCGATAAACACCATAAAGTGGATGATGAACCCTACGGGGGCGGGGTGGGCATGGTATTAAAACCGGAACCGATTTTTGCGGCGATCGCCAGTTTACCCCAATTACCCCAACGGGAAGTGATCCTCTTAACTCCCCAGGGAGAGATCTTAAGTCAATCCCTCCTGAAAACCCTCGTTACCTATGATCAACTGGTCTTGATTTGTGGTCACTACGAAGGTGTAGATGAACGGGTCTGTTCTTTGGTGACGCGAGAAGTTTCCCTAGGGGATTTTGTGTTAACCTGCGGTGAAATCCCGGCCCTGGCTTTAATCAATGGGGTGATTCGTCTCCTCCCCGGTACCGTTGGCAAAGAAGAATCCCTACACCTCGATAGTTTTACCACGCCCCTATTGGACTATCCCCACTATACCCGTCCCGCTAATTTCCAAGGTATGGCCGTTCCCCCTGTCCTTCTCTCTGGCAATCATCCGGCGATCGCCCAATGGCGCACTGAACAACAATACCTACGCACCCAACAACGTCGCCCCGACCTCTGGGAAAAATGGCTAAAACAACATCCCGAACTGAATCCTTACCCCAATCCTGAACCAATAGATCCCCCCTCGTAGGGAAAACCCCACTCACCCCTTAAGGCTAACCCTCGTTACACTAACCGACAGTCTGTTTATTATTTCTCTTGGCTAACTATGACTGTTTCCACTTCCTCGATTTACGACCTCTCCGCCACCCGCATTGATGGTCAACCCGTTAACCTCAGCGATTTCAAAGATAAAGTTCTATTAATTGTCAATACCGCTAGTCAGTGTGGGTTTACGCCCCAATACGAAGGCTTACAAAGTCTCTATGAACAATTTCAGAGTCAGGGCTTAGAAATTTTAGGCTTTCCCTGCAACCAGTTTGGGCAACAGGAACCCGGCTCGGCTGAAACCATTCAATCCTTTTGTCAGACCCGTTTTGGCGTGACTTTTTCCCTCTTTGATAAAGTTGAAGTCAATGGCCCCAATGCCCATCCGCTTTTTAAATTATTGACAAAATCTGCCCCTGGATTATTGGGAACCGAAGCGATTAAATGGAATTTTACCAAGTTTTTAGTTGACCGTTCTGGTAAAATCATTAAACGCTATCCTTCCATGACAAAACCGGAAGATATTGCCAAAGATATTCAAGGTTTACTCTAAATAAAAGCCTGTAGGTGGGCAAACCTATCCTAAAATACTGAATATCTCCCTCATTGATCTTATTGATATTATTTTCTCCCTAAATAAGTAGATGAGTCTAAAAATTGGTAAAATCCTCCCGTCCTAAGGACACCCCCTTTATCAAGCTACCTCATTCTGCCCCCCCAGCCCCCCAAGTTTGGGGGGAGATCAGAACCTTTCTGAGTTCAAAGTCCCCTAGTATTGGGGGATTTAGGGGGCAAGAGTAAGTTAAACAGAACACCCAAAACTTGTGTGTACACAGTAGCTTTATCAAGGGGGGCATGGGGGATCGAGTGCCAAATCTATCTTCTATTGAATTTCAACCAACTACTTAAGGGTCATCTCCATGGCGAAAGAACCCCACTTTTTTATTATTGGTGGCATGAAATGTGCAACTAGCACCCTCCACGAACAATTAGCCCTCCAGCCCGGCTTTTTTATGACGGAGCCGAAGGAACCTAATTTTTTTAGTAATGATGAAATCTTTGCCCAGGGAATGGATTGGTATCTCTCCCTCTTTCAAGAAGCCAAAGACTCGGACTTGTGCGGCGAATCCAGTACTCACTATACCAAATTACCGACCTATCCCCACACCCTAGAGCGACTATTAACGGCCTATCCTAATGCCAAATTGATTTATGTGATGCGTCACCCCATTGATCGTTTGGTGTCTCAATATATCCATGAATGGTCACAGTTAGTTATTCAAAATCAAGAGATTAATACTGCCATTAAAAATTTTCCAGAATTAATAGACTATAGCCGTTATGCCTACCAATTAACCGCCTATTTTGAGCGAGTCCCCAAGAGCCAAATTCTCCCGGTTTTCTTTGAGCGAATGTTGAAATATCCCCAACTGGAATTAGAGCGGGTGTGTCAATTTTTAGGTTATGCCGGTTCTCCCCAGTGGCAAGACAATTTAGAAGCGCAAAATGTCTCTAATCAACGTTTACGCAAAAGTGCCTGGCGGGATGCCTTGGTTGAAATGCCGGGCTTAAAACAAATCCGTCAAGTATTAATTCCGAAAAGTTTTCGTACCTGGGTCAGAAGTCTATGGACAATGAAGGAAAAACCCCAGTTATCTCCGGACTCTTTGGTTTATTTACAACAACAATTTGATCCGGATTTAGCGATTTTAGGGCAATGGTTTGGGATTGAATTAACTTGTCAAAATTTTAAAAATCAAGTGACTTCCCAGGTTTTAAATTGGCAGTAGTCCCTTTTTTTGAACAACTAACCCCTCTGCCTCCACACCTAATGGTTCAGCCAACCCGAATTTGACCCATTGTTTGAGATGCGGCGATCGCCGTTTTTTTGGCCGTCTTTTTGTAAAATGGAAGACTGGGCGTTTACGGTTTGCCGAATTCCCCGTCAATGTTGCAACGCTGAACCTTAAAATTTTATCCGAATGCTTTCTCCCAATCCCACCGAGATCCCACCGGTCACCGCATCTTTGTCCTGTCCCCAAACTTCAGCTTGCCGATGGCGCGGGTTAATCGAAACCTATCGTCCCTATCTCCCCGTAACGGCTGAAACCCCGGTTGTCACCCTCCTCGAAGGCAATACTCCCCTCATCCCGGCCCCGGCGATCGCCTCTCGTATCGGTAAAGGCGTGAAAGTCTATGTCAAATATGACGGTTTGAACCCAACCGGTAGTTTTAAAGACCGGGGGATGACCATGGCCATTTCCAAAGCCAAAGAAGCCGGAGCCACCGCCGTCATTTGTGCTAGTACCGGTAATACCTCGGCCGCCGCCGCCGCCTATGCCCGACGAGCCGGAATGCGAGCTTTTGTGTTAATTCCCGATGGTTATGTCGCCCTAGGCAAATTGGGCCAGGCCTTAATCTATGGAGCCGAAGTGATCGCCATTGATGGCAACTTTGATGATGCCTTGGCCGCCGTGCGGGAATTGTCAGAAAGTTACCCGGTGACTTTGGTTAATTCGGTGAATCCCTATCGCTTAGAAGGGCAAAAAACCGCCGCCTTTGAGGTGGTAGATGTGCTGGGGGAAGCTCCCGATTGGCTCTGTATCCCAGTGGGGAACGCGGGTAATATTAGTGCCTACTGGATGGGGTTTTGTCAGTATCAAGACCTCGGCAAAAGTCATAAACTCCCCCGGATGATGGGTTTCCAAGCCGCCGGAGCCGCTCCTTTTCTCAAGGGTTCCCCCGTGAACAAGCCGGAAACCTTAGCCACTGCCATACGGATTGGCAATCCCGCTAACTGGGATAAGGCCTGGAATGCTTCCAAAGCCAGTGGTGGGGAATTTCATGCCGTTACCGATCAGGAAATTCTAGCGGCCTATCGCTTGCTGGCAGGGGAAGAGGGGGTCTTCTGTGAACCGGCCAGTGCGGCCTCGGTTGCGGGTCTGTTAAAAGTTAAAGAACAAGTACCGGAGGGAGCCACCGTTGTGTGCGTCCTGACCGGCAATGGCTTAAAAGATCCCGATTGTGCCGTGCAAAATAGTGGAAATCAGGTAAAATCGGGCATTAAACCCCATATCAAAGCCGTTGCTCAGGCCATGGGTTTTTAATTTTTTAGAATTAGCCCTTTAACCTCCTTGACTACTATGAATCATCGTTCCTGGTTGACCCTGACGGAGTATGGCGGCTTAGGGGTTTCGATCGCCGGTACTGTGATGGCGGTGATTACCCAACAAATTGCTTGGGCCACGACTCCCTTAATTTTGACCCTGGGATTAAATCTGATCAATCGTCAACAGGAACGCCAACAACTTCAGGATTTTGTGGAACGCAAGGAGGTGATGGAGGATTTGAATACCCGTCGCCTCAATCAGTTGGATATGTTCATGACCGATTTACAACCTCTGATTCAGACCACGAACACAGTCAACCTTGAAACCTTAGAGCAACGTCTGCAAACTCTCGAAAAAAGTGGCCGGCGATCGCCCTCCTCGGCCTCTCCACCCCCTACCACAACGGAGAGTGAACCTCTGACTGGTCTAGCAGGCTTTAACGATTTACTGACAGAGATTAAAGACACCCTCGAACAGATTAATCAATCCGCCTCCTAGGGTCAGTTAAAGTTTATCAATACTGCTGTTGCTCCTATCCCTATTTTTTACCTGTGGCCGGTGCGAGGGAACTGGTATCGGGAACGGCGGGGCCATCCTCCGTTTTGGGCGTTTTTTGCTTGGGTTGCATCTCCGGAGCCGGAGGATTGGCGGGCTTATTGACTTCTCCGGGGACAGGAAAGGTTTTCAGCTTAGAACGATTGAGGGTGTTCTCCAGTTGAGTCCGTCGGGTTTCCGGCAAGCTTGGCCCCATCACTGGAGGATTCGGCGTTGCGGCGGGCGTAGGCCGGGAAACCTCATTGTCCTTTGGTGGCTCGGTAGAAGTTGTTGGGCTAGGCTTGGCCTCCGATGCCGGGGGAACTGTCTGGGCCGGAGAAACCGGGGGAATAATGGTAGGATTGCCCGGCTTAACCCTAGATTCCGTTGCCGAAGGAACCGGGCTAGAAATTCCCCTGGGAGACGTTTGCGCCGGAGTCCCTGGAGATTGATTGGGGGTTGGGATTTCGGCGGGACGACGATTAGCCCCCGGAGTGACAGCCCCCGGCAGTTGGGTAGGCGAGGCTGGGGAAACTGAGGTGGCGGCATTCGGCACGCTTTCCGTCCCCGGTGTTCCCCCCGGACGATTCAGAATCGGTAGTTGAGGAACCCGTTGATTCGCATTATTTAAGGGAGTCACCGTCTCGTTGGGCAGGGTTGCAGGGGGGAGAGCAGGGGAGACTTGGCCCGGTACCTGGGGATTAACCTGACCTGGTAAATTGGGAGCAACGGGGGCCGTGGCCGCCGTACCACAGACGGCTGGATCATAGCGGAAATTCACCGTTACCCGTGTTGGTCGCGTAAATTGTTGGGACTGAAAAGCCTGTAACGCTAACTGATTAAAAATGGGATAACGGGACTGACTAATGGGGGTAATGCCGCCCCTGGGATCAACGTTATAGACCACACTCGCCTCTGTGCGATTGCGGCAGGCAATGCGGGGATAACTCCCGACTAAACTAATTGCTTCAAACTCGGAACCTTGAAAATCAGTCCCTAACTTGGCTCGCCATTCCAAATCTTTGCGTAGAGCCTCAACCGAAGGCGTATCTTGACCCTGGGGTTGTAATTCTGGTTCAGGGGTGACAGTACCCGGATTCGCTGAGGAGCGGGTAATAAAATCCGTGCCTTTGGGGGGGGGGAGTTCGCCAAAATTCGGTCGTTGCCCCTGGGGCATCGTGTCTGGATTGTTCATCCCAGGGAGGTTTGGAGTACGCGGGTTCGGACGATAGGCGGGTAACGACGGTAAGGGGGGATTGGCGATCGGCAGACGGTTTAACGAGTTATAGCTATTCAGAGGGGGAAGACTGGGAGGATAGGCATAGCCACTGGGATAGCTGGGTAAATTGGGATAACTGGGATAGGACGGTAGGGGGGGCAGAGGCGGTAGGGTTGAGGTCGGGGGGAGTTGACCCGGCAGAGTGTTGTAATTGTAGTCAGTGTTAGGTAGGGAAGGAGTCGGAGAGGCAACCTTCAGGTCTGGGCTACTATTGGGCAGACTTGTGGTGGGGGGAAACGGGCTAGGATTGCTCCCCGTTAAAAAGCTACTACTGCCGGCGAAAGGAGAAGTCTCCGGTAAACGGCTCTGCTCGGCTTGACTTAATTCAATGACTCCCACCTGATTTTTCTTGGCCTGCTCGGTATCTCCCACCTGTAAAAAAGGCAAGGCTAACCCCAAAAAAAAGGCATGAAGCCCGACGGAGGCCAAAATCGCCGTATTGGTGGGCGTAAAGACCTGGGTAAAAGAGGGGGCGAAATCCAGTTTGCTGAACTTAAGGGGAAAATCCATAGGAGGGCAAGCAATAGGGCCAAGAATTTGAGCGTGGAAGACCATCAATGCCGGTGAGACAGCCAGTTATTCCCTGTAGGGCCACTCAGCGATCGCCCGGTCAAGGGTCTTAGGGAGTTCCGATAACTAGGGATAGTGACCCTACGATAGCATAGCCGCTTGGGTTCTTTCGTCTTGGCTCACAACTGTAACCAGGCGGCCAATCCTTTGGGAAGGGGTAACAAAATGACGACTAAAATGGCCATGGATAAAATGCCCAGAAAATCTCGGCGGTTATCCAATTCAGTCACGTCATTGAGAGCAGGTTGATCGCCTACGGGCATTAACAATAAAACAATGGCCCAGAGAAGAAAGTCCCGCCGCAGAAAGGCCAAAGCAATGACAACAATGCGGGTCAGTTGCCCAATAATAATGGCGGCCCGTTGCCCTAACATGGCATGGATAATATGGCCGCCGTCCAGTTGACCAAAGGGCATGAGGTTCAAGGCCGTCACAACCAAGCCGATATAACCACTAATAGCCACTGGATGTAAGTCCACGGCCAGATTGGGTTTGAGGGCATCCCCGATCGCCCATTTACTCATCACCGATAACAGTAAGGAGAAGCGCGGATCGAGAGCATCAAACTGGATCAGATGACTATTACTGCCCAGGGGAACCACCGTAGATTGGGTTAAGCCCCAAAACAGAATGGGTAAGGCCACAACTAAACCGCCCAGGGGCCCGGCGATCGCCACATCAAACAACGCTCGACGATGGGGAACCGGGGATTTCATCTGAATAAAGGCCCCAAAGGTTCCGAGAAAAAAGGGAACGGGGATAAAGTAGGGCAGAGTTGTCCGCACCCGGTAATACAGGGACGTGAAGTAATGACTTAATTCATGGCAACCCAGGATGACAATCAAACTCAGGCTGTAGGGAAGCCCTGTTAAAATCACCGATGGATCCGCCTGAACCTCTGGGGGTTTAACACCACTTAATTCGGCTCCAATAATCGTGGTGGTGATGATCGTCATGGCTAACAGGACGAGGGCCAAGCCCGGACGAGTGAGGGGAATCCGTTCCTGGGATTGTTGGGAGGCCGGATTAGGGTTCGGCACCAGGGCAAACACCGGTTGACCTTGCAAATTTTCCTGCAATAGCACCAGGAAGCGATCGCCAAAAATATTTTCTACGTTATCCCGAATTCGTTGATAGGCCGTATCCGGAGCCGTTTGTAACTTACCATGGCACAGAATCGCCTGGGGACGATAATCCAGTTGTTGCAGATAATAAATGCCCCAGGGAAAACAATCTCGGAGAGACTTCTCTTCCTGGGCATTGATCGGACGAACCTTCGTCGGTGCTGACTCTTCCGTCTTCGGCGAGCCTTCTTCTGTCGCAGACGTTTCTGAAGGTAAGACTCGACCTTTTTGTACTAACCACCAATATAAGCCGGGGCAAATTAAAAATGGGCCTAAAATCAGCCACCAGGGCATCGGTTCATCGGCCCCTTGGGTGGCCGCCCAAATTGTCCACAGGAGAGCAGGAACCATTAACACTAACCACAAGAGCCACACCGGGGTGGTCGTAATGCCTTTGGTATTACTTTTAACAACAAAATAGGTAATCAATCCGAGGAGCAATAAGAAAAACCACATGGTTAAGGATTTTAGAAATTCCCGAAATGGGTAAGCAATAATAGGGTCTAGTCGGAATCGGTTAAATTATTCCCATGATAAACAACAAAGACCGTTTCGTTATTTCCCTCGTCCTAGGGAGCCATCTGTCTCAGTCAAGTTCCTCCGGATCAGCCGCCAATCTAAAAAGCACTGAAACTATTGTTAACATCTATAAGTCTCCCAATTATTCCTAACCCTAGGTGCGATTAGCGCGTTTACTCCGATACTCACTGTGTTGAAACAATTCACCCGTCAACTGAAACACACCACTAGCCAGGTTCTCTACCGTTTGGCTGAAGCGATTGACCGTCCTGAAGCGGAAATACCGGCTCCAAGTTCTCGATCGCCAGACTCGCCGGCCTCAGTGACCGTTTCCCCTGGTTTGTCAAAAACTCTTGAACCGCCGGGGGAGACCCCTACAGAAAGCCCCGTTATGCCGGCAACCTCCCCAGAAAATCTGCCGGCGTATCAGGAGACTGACTTAACTAGCCCGGTGACGATTCAACCTATCAGTCGGACGGGAACCTATACATCGAGTTCGGAGAACGGGCGGAGTCAGGTGTTGATTTCGGTTAAATCCGAAACGAATGCCCCGACAACGCTGTTGTTAAGTCCTGATACAACGGCTGAAACGCAAGAAGCTCAAGACTCTCAAGGCTCTGTCATTTCCCCGACTCCCCGATCGCCTAAACGGAGAAGTCGCTCCCGTCGTTCTGGCTCCGGCAAGGCTACAGCGTTTTTGACTCAATTTCAAACAACTTTGGCCCCCATCGGTCAAGGGTTACAGCATTTTCGTCTGCCAACCACTTTAACCCCTGTTGGTCAAGGTTTACAGCGTTTTCGCCAGCATCCTCGCTTTTGGTTATTAGTGGGGCTAGGGGTCGGGGCCGGTAGTGGGGCGATCGCCATTGGTTGGGGCGTTTATACGTTGGAAAGTTTAACTCGTGAAAATATTGCGGAGGTGGCTACCTATGCGCGTCCTGGGACTTTAACCATCCAAACTAGTAATGGCACAGTTTTACAGGAAATTGGCCCCGTCAGCCATGACCAGCTTAAGTTGGGCGCGATCCCCATTAATGTGAGAAATGCCTTTATTGCCAGTGAAGACCGGCGGTTTAATGAACATCGCGGAGTAGATCTGCAAGGGATTATGCGGGCGGCGGTTTCCAATCTGCAAGCGGGGGATGTGAAACAGGGAGGAAGTACGATTACCCAACAGTTGGCCCGGCTGGTCTTTTTGGATCAAGACCGGAACTTTGGGCGTAAAGTGCGGGAAATGTGGTTAGCCCAAAAAATTGAACAAAAGGTTCCCAAGGAGCAAATTTTAGAGCGGTATTTAAATTTGGTTTATCTGGGGTCAGGAGCTTACGGGGTAGCGGATGCGGCCTGGGCCTATTTCAGTAAAAAGCCCGAACAGTTAACCATTGGGGAAGCGGCGACCCTGGCGGGGGTAGTACCGGCTCCGAGTCTGTATTCCCCCTTAGAAAATAAGGACAAAGCGACAACACGCCGCAATGAAGTTCTCCAGGTGATGCAGGAAGCGGGGTTTATTACGGAAGCCCAAAAGCAAAAGGCGATCGCCGAACCCTTGGTATTGAAACCGAGTCCCTTGAAACGCTTTGACCGTAAGGCTCCCTTCTTTACCGACTATGTGATGCAGGAGTTGCCCAAGTTAGTGCCGGCCGAGCAGTTGAAGCAAGGGGGAATCACCGTCAGCACGACATTAAATTATCCCTGGCAAGAAACGGCTCAAAGTACTCTCACCAAGATGGTCAAGGAGTACGGTCAATGGCAACGGTTTTCAGAAGGGGCTTTAGTGTCCCTGGATTCCCGCACAGGGGCGATCGTGGCCATGGTCGGGGGCAAAGATTATCAAAACAATCAATTTAATCGCGTAACCCAGGCCAAACGACAACCCGGTTCCACCTTTAAACCCATTCTCTACGCAACGGCGATCGCCTCTGGCATTTCCCCTAATAAAAGCTATTTGAATGCTCCCTTCACCATTCGCGGTTATACCCCCGAAAACTATGGAGACAGCTATACTGGCGGGCAAATGTCCCTCCGGCAGGCGTTAACCAATTCGGTGAATGTGGTCGCGGTGAAATTATTACTTGATGTGGGATGGACTCCAGTGATTAATCTGGCCCGCAAAATGGGCATCACATCTCCCCTGGAACCCACCTATTCCCTTGCCCTGGGGGCCTGGGAGATGACTCCCCTCGAAATGACCAGTGCCTATACGACCTTTGCCAATAATGGGGTTCATGTTCAACCCTACGCGATCGCCCAGGTCAAAAATGCCGAAGGCAAAGTTCTCTATCAAAACAAACTGCAATCCCAAAAAGCCCTAGAGCCGGACAGTAATGCCATCATGATTTCTCTAATGAAAAGTGTGGTGACATCGGGAACCGGTCGTCCGGCCCAACTCAGCGATCGCCAGGTGGCCGGTAAAACCGGGACTTCCGATAAAGCGCGGGATCTCTGGTTTATCGGTTATATTCCCCAATTAACCACTGGGGTGTGGTTAGGCAATGACAATAATCAACCCACGAAGGGAGCCAGTGCCACCGCCGCCAAAATTTGGGGAGACTATATGCAAGTTTCCACAAAGGGAATGCCCGTCGAGTATTTTCCCGCTATGCCGAAAGATCTTAGTAACCGTAAGCCTAGTATTAAAGCAGAACCGCTCAAAGGTCATCGGGTCGTAGCCCTAGCATTACCGGCGGCGGTTGGGGACAGTGCCACCTCGGAACCCCGTTCTCGTCGTCGTTCTCGTCGTCAAGAAACCTTAAATCAGGATGATAATTCCCGACAAACCTCCCGTCGTCGCCGTCGTCGCACCTACAACACAGCGATGGATAATACCAACAACACGACGGAAACCCCTCGTCGTCGGAGAGCTAGGGTCAGAAGAGAGAGAACTTCCCCGGTTGCCCGTTCAGGCTCTGCTACCACCAATACCAATAGTTTACCGGCTCCTCCGGCGGCCCGTAAGGCGGAGTAATGGATAATTAATAATGGATAATTGATAATGGATAATTGATAATGGATAATTGATAATTAATAATTGACAGTGGATTATGAACTTATCATGATTTATGGTTCAGTCTTGTCTTTTTTGAGTGGGGGTGTTTTACCCATCTAGCCCCCAATGTTAATGAAGGGTGGCAATTTGGACACGGCCCAATTATCAACTATCAACTATCAACTATCAACTATCAACTATCAACTATCAACTAACAATTAATAACTATTTTACTAAGTTCTTGAAACGTCGTCAATTTATTGCCCAGTCGGTAGGACTCTTTGCCCTCAGCCAAGGTTTAAATGCCTGTGGTGAGAATCCTGCTTCCTTGTCGGTTCGGCTGTTAAAAAATTCGATTCCGCCGCAGTTAATTAATCGCTTTTTGCTGGATATTCCCCAGGGGAAAGCATTGAAGTTTATCCCGGAAAGTTCTTTAAAAAAACTTTGGGAATTATTACAGATCTGGGGCGGAAACAAGACTGTGCAAGATTATTTCTGGTCTCAATTACCGTTTTTCTCTGCTCCGGTTATTCCTAGTGCTTTAATGACCCTGGGGGATACCTGGTTACAAAAGGCGATCGCCTCGGACTTAATTCAACCCTTAGACCCCAAAGCCTTAACTAACTGGTCGAAATTAGACCCGGTTTGGCAAAAATTAGTCACCCGCGATCGCCAGGGATCATTAGATCCCCAGGGAAAAATGTGGGGGGCCCCTTATCGTTGGGGAACAACAATGATCGTCTATCGGCAGGATTTTTTTCAAGATTTGGGTTGGACTCCCCAGGATTGGAGCGATCTCTGGCGACCGGCATTAACCCAACAGATCGCCCTAGTGGATCAACCTAGGGAGGTTATCGGCTTAACCTTAAAAAAATTAGGCTATTCCTATAACACTCTGGACTTAACCACCGTTCCTAACCTTGCCTCCCAATTGCAGGCTCTCCAGACTCAAGTCAAATTTTATAGTTCCCAGTATTATCTCCAAAGTTTACTGAATCGGGATGTGGCGATCGCCGTTGGCTGGTCAAACGAAATTCTGCCGTTATTAAGCAATACCCCCAATTTACGAGCGGTTATTCCGTTGTCGGGAAGCTCACTGTGGGCAGATTGTTGGGTGATGCCGAAAGCCTTTGCCGGGGATTTAACCCTAGTTAATGACTGGATCAATTTTGGTTGGCAACCCCAAAGTGCGAATCAAATAGCTTTATTGAGCAAAGGCAGTTCCCCTCGCTTAACCTCCCTCCCCTCCCAGGAGATTGTCCCTGATGTGCGCCACAATCCCTTAATCACCCTTTCCCCCGACCTGTGGGCTAAATGCGAATTTCTGGAGCCTCTCCCCCCGCCAACGGCAAAACAATATGAAACGTTCTGGCAGAATATGCGTAATGCCTAACGCTTTCTCCAAAGATTAAGAATGGTGTCAATCCCGATGGGTAACTTCAGCTTAGGAAATTTTCCCGGTTAAGATAAAATTATCGCGCCCTTGCCCGTCAATTTGTCCAATGAATGAGCTATGTCGTCTGTTATTAATTGAACCGGATACCGCGATCGCCCAACGGATGCAAACCCTATTGTTTCCGGCTGTACCTTCTTCGTTAGCGGCGGGGATCACCTTTCAATTAACAACGATCACCACCTTCAGCGAAGGGCAAGCACTTTTAAAAAACACCATTTTTGCGGTTATTCTGCTTAACTTGCAATGTTCCTCCCTACCGGGCCCAGAAGCCTTAACCGAATTGCGGAGTCTTGCTCCCCAGACCGCCCTGATTGCCTATACGGAAACGGAGGACGAAACCTTAGTCATTCAATCCTTTCAGGCTGGAGCCGATGGTTACTTACGGTTACAAAACCTGGATAGTAATCTCTTAATCTACGAGTTACGCTCCGCTAGGGAACGCAAGGATTATCTCAATGACCGGGAGCGACAACAACGCATTGCCCAACAGGAACGGGAATTTCAGGATTTAGAAGATTTAGTCAACACCACCACTAGTGTGACAGCGCGGATGTTTGGGGTAGAAACCATTCAGGATAGTTTACCGGAGATTTTCTCGGAACTGAGTCAAACCTATGGACATTTACTGGATTTAGCCTTGGAACAACGGGCTTTTAAAGTGGATCACCGTCTTTCTGAGCAATTACGGGTTTTAGCCGATAAAATGGGATTTTTAAAAGCGAGTCCCAGGGATGTGATCGAACTGCATACCTATACGTTACGGGAAAAGAACCGAGATGTCACCTTAGCAAAAGCCCAGGTCTATGTGGCTGAAGGACGCTTACTGGTCTTAGAATTAATGGGTTATCTGACCTCTTTCTATCGTAAGTATTATATTGGTCTCAGTAACCTTAATCGTTTCTCGGCTCTACCGTCTGATCATTAATGCTTTTTGATCAATTTTTCATAAATTTTGATATTCCCTATGAATAAGTATTTGCTCAAGCTCTATATCACGGGTAATTCGATCCGCTCTCAACGGGCGATCGCCAATATTTGCCGGATTTGCCGAGAAGAATTAAGGGATCAATACACGGTGGAAATTATTGATGTGTTAGAAGAACCCAATCGGGCTGAACAGGAAAAAATTCTGGTCACTCCTACCTTAATTAAACAATTACCGCCCCCCCTGCAAAGAATTATTGGGGATATGTCCAATACTCAAAAAGTTCTCTTTGGTTTAGATATTTTACCGAGTGAACTCGAACTAAATTCCTAATTGGCTCACTTGTTTAAAGATTCTAAAGAAGATTCTAAACTCAAGGCTAATTGATAGAGTTGACGACGGGGAATTTGGGTAATCTGGGCTAAATGACGACTGGCCTGAGAACGGCTCATGCCCTCGGCTAACAGTTGGGCCAATTCTGCCTTTAAAACGGTTTCTGATAAATTCTCGGCATTTAAAGGATCGGTCTTTTTGCCCTGAACAATAACGGTAAATTCTCCCTTGGGTGTCACCTGTTGATAATGGGCGATCGCCTCTGTTAACGTACCCCGCCAAAATTCTTCATGGAGTTTGGTTAATTCCCGACCTGTGACAATCAATCGTTCTCCTCCAAAAACCTCAGCAAGATCTGTTAAGGTTTCCAGCAAACGATGGGGAGCTTCATAGAAAATCAGGGTTCGGGAATCATTGAGTAAACTTTCTAGGCGATCGCTTCTTTCCTTGGGTTTCGTTGGTAAAAAACCCTCAAAAGCAAAACGGTCTGTGGCCAAGCCAGCCACCACCAAAGCCGTAATTAAAGCCGTTACCCCCGGAATGGGAATTACCTCAATCGCTTCTGCCAAACAAGCCTGTACTAACTCATAACCCGGATCAGAAATCCCCGGCATTCCTGCATCACTTACTAAGGCAATATTTTTACCCGATTGTAAATAACTCAATAACAGAGAAAGACGAGATTGATGATTATGATCATGGTAACTAATCTGGGGCGTTGTAATCTCAAAATACTGTAATAACTTCCCCGTATGACGAGTATCTTCGGCGGCGATCCAATCCACTTTTTTCAGAGTTTTAATCGCCCGAAAGGTCATATCCTCCAGATTCCCGATCGGGGTTCCCACCAAATACAATTTTCCCAAGACCATACTTTTTCTACCAAGGACTACCAATCATCATAAAAGAAGACCAGTAGTAAGGGTGACGTAGATCCATATTTTGCGGTGATTGCCCTGGAAAATCAATGGTATTCTCCGGCGTAATTAACTGATTTCCTGACCAACGATAATTCCCCTTCAACATCGCCCGTTGTACCTGCTGCAAAGCCTCAGCCTTCGTGCTAGTTACCTTAAGACTACGATAAAAGCCATCCATTAATCCCACCGTGCCAATATCACCGACCGGCCACAAACTCGCTACTGCCGTTTTTACCCCTGCTTGCACGGCCATCCCCCCAAATCCCAATTCAACCTCCTCGTTACCCACTGCCGATTCACAGGCGGAGATCACCAATAAATCAGTCTTGGGTAAATTTAAGGCTAATTCTTGCCAGGACGGTAACACTAACTTTTGATCAAACAGTTGGATATAACTTTGGCGCGGCGCGGCGGCCACAAACTTCGCATGGGTCGCTAAATGAACAATTGGTAAGGGATTTTCGCGGCGTTGGGTTTCCACATTCGCTAAATTAAAGGCTTGATTGATAAAGTACTCGCCTCCCTTAATGGACTGAATTAAGGGCAATTCTACACCAACCCCTGGCAAAGGAGTTTGGTTTTGCTCCGGAAAATCCGTTGCGCCAAAAGCCAGCACCGGAGACTGATTCAGATTGCGATAACGATAATCCACTAAATTTAAACTGGGGGCCGTCCCCAACGTAAAAGGTTTTTCAACCGCAAACTGTTTCGTTGACGGATCGTATAAAGCGGCTAGAGGTAAGGTGCGTAAGCCACTGGGTAAAAAGAAAAGAACGTTATCAATTTTTTCGGTAGTTAACTGTTGTTCAATGGGCGCAATTAACCATTGATAAAGCTGGCTGGCATTGTCTAAATAATTATCCTGTTGTTTCGCTAGTTGTTGTTGCAGAGGTCGGGCCTTAGCTAAAATTTTATCGCGGGTGGCATCTGGAACAATGATTTGATAGGGGTCTTGGCCAGGAGTGAGTACGGTTAGTTGTAGCTGATAATTAGCACGCGGGGGGACGACTAAGGTCGGCGGAACTTGTCCTAGGGTGGGGGTAATAAATGTTTGATATTCCGACGCGAGGGCTAATTCCCGTTGTTTAAATTGCTGATTGTCAAAGGCAGAGGAAGCCATATTGGGCGTGATAAAACTCACATAGACTAGCGCGGGTTTTTTCCCAGTTTCTTCAGCAATTTGAGCTAGTACGTCTTGCACCTGGGGGACTGTGCTGATCGTTAATCCCTGGGGGGCTAAGGCTAAGGGGGAGAGGGTGTCGGGGCGAGGGGTTTGGAGAACGGCATTGAGTTGGGCATCAGGTCGGAAACCAGGCTCAAGGGGAGGCTGTACAGGAGGTTCTACGGGAGGTTCTACAGGAGGTTCTACGGGAGGTTCTTGTAACAGCAGTTGAATGTTGCCGACTTGGGTGGTGAAAGAGTATTCACCGCTACTAATGGTGAAGTCCCCAGAGGTAATCGCTCCGGCTGTACCATTCCGACTGGCATCTCCCACAATAAAGGGATAATTCCCCACCTGAATCGTAATATTGCCACCCCTTCCCGGACTAGCGGCGGCAGAAATACTGCTTAGGGTATTATTGCGATCGCGGAATGTGCCTGTGACTCGCAAGCTTTTAGGAGTCCGAATTTCAACGCTCCCTCCTTGACCCGAATCGCCCCCCTGAGCATTCACCGTCACAGTTTCAATGTCCTCATTAGCCAGTAGGGAAATATTGCCACCATTTGTCCCCCCCCTGGTGCTTAAACTTCCCTGGGAAAAGAGCCAACCGATCGCATTCCAGTCACTGAGGCTGAGGGTATCACTCGCCGTATCAAAGGTTAGGGGGTTGAGAGGATTGGTTAGTAAACCGCTAATGGTAATGCCGCCATTGGTGCTATTGAGGGAAATATTGCCGCCCTGTTGGGTGTAGCTACTGCTGACTAAATAATTTGTTGTAATCCCCTGGGGAGCCGTGAGGGAAATATCTCCCCCTTGACCATAGACCGAGAAGGTAATTAACCCACCAATTTTGTTATCACTCAGATAAGCACCTAATTTAGCCAGATTGGGACTCGCACCAATTTGTTCTAAGGTTGTGGCATTTAATCCTTGGAATAAAATTCCTGAACTGGTGTTAATAGCTCCTTCCTGACTATTGAGGGTAATCTTGCCGCCATTGCCATTTAAACTCCCGGTAATAATATTACTCGTGGTAATATCGCCTTTGGCCTGAAGGGTGACATTGCCGCCGCTGGTATCTTTGCTAAAGGTAAAAATGCCTAACCCGACTTGGATTTGACTGGCTTCAGCGAGGTATTGGTCGGGCACGCCTAAACTGGCCAGAAATTCGGCACTGACGGTATCAATATTGGCTCCGATCGCCGTATTAATAGAGCCATTTTGACTGGTGATATTGACATTGCCTGGGGTGACTGGCCCACCGATGTTACCTGTGGCAATCACACCCGTTTGAATATTACCCGGAGCAGAAAGGGTGACATTACCGCCATTACCATAGACGGAAGCCGAGACCAATCCGCCAAAAATTTGACTTTCGCCATTCCATGACAGATTTTGGGTGGCATCAATGGCCCCATTTTGACTGGTAATGTTGATATTCCCTGCATTCCCACTACTTAAGGAACCTGTGCCAATAAAGGGAGCTTTAATGTTACCCCCTGCTACTAAACTCACATTCCCGCCGTTCCCGGTAGATGACCCAGAGGCGATCGCGGGGACTTGCAGTTGTGAAGTACCATCTTGAACAATGATGATCCCGTTCCCTGTTGTGGTATCAATAGTTCCCCCCGCATTCAAGGAAATATCGCCCCCCCGACTAAACACATCACCCCGATTGGCTGTGGTATAGGAGAATAAATTCCCCGTTTGAATATTGCCTGTAGCGGTTAAGGTAATGGCTCCCCCATCCAGACCATCACTACCAGTACTGGTATTAACCTCTGCAATATTAAGGTTAGCTCCGTTAGCAGTAAAGCTACCGCCACCCGTCTGAATAGTTCCTGCTAATTGAATATTACCTGGGGATTGAATATTTACATCCCCACCTTTAAATCCTATAGTATTATAGGTATCAATTGAAGAATTGCTTAAGCTTGTAATGTTATTTGCGTTAGCATTAAAAGACCCTCCTTGTGTAGAAATATCTGCAATTTGAATTACTCCTGTTGCCTGTAAATTAACATTTCCACCTACATTTCTACCAGAACTAAGACTGCCGGTATTAATGTTAGCATAAACACCTTTTGTCATTGTAATATTAGAACCTGTTGCGGTAACATTCCCTCCATTTGTATTAACAGAACTAGTAATAGCAATCTCTTCACCAGTTGCCGTAAAAATTCCTCCACCCGTAGAAACTGAACCTGCAATTTGATTAGTTCCACTTGCATTTAAAGTAACAGTTCCCCCTGTTCCTACAGAAACATTGCTAGAGTCAATCGTATTAGCTCCTGTGGTCGAAGGGTTAACCGTTAAATTGTCGTTAGCAGTGGCATTAATACTTCCTCCACCAGTCTGAATGGTAGGCGAAAACGAAGAACTTAAAGGCGTAACCGTAATATTCGTTCCCCTTAAATCAACATTCCCACCTGTTGCCCCTGTGGTGTTCACAGAGTTAGCAATAGCAATATCTCCACCTGTGGCGGTAAAATTACCTCCCCCTGTTGAAATAGACCCCCCAATTTGATTCGTGCCAGTCGCACCTAGAGTAACAGTCCCTCCCGGTGTACCTGTTGAAAAACGACTCGTATCAATTGTATTAATACCTGTGTTTGAAGGATTAACCGTTAAATTATTGGTAGCCGTTGCATTAACACTACCTCCCCCTGTCTGAATAGCAGATGAAAACGAAGCACTAGATGGTGTAATGGTAATATTCGTGCCCGTTAAATTCACATTCCCACCAGTTCCCGCAGAAAAATTGCTGGTATTCACAGTATTATTCATTGCTACATTATTGCCACTCGCCGTAAAGTTTCCACCCCCTGTAGATACTACACCTCCGATTTGATTAGTTGCTCCCGCATTTAAGGTAACATTACCGCCTATTCCTGTAGAAAAATTACTAGAGTCAATCGTATTTATCCCCGTCGTAGCAGAAGGATTAATCGTTAAATTATTGGTAGCCGTTGCGTTAACATTTCCCCCGCCGGTCTGAATAGCTGGAGAAAACGAAGAACCTGATGGCGTAACCGTAATATTGGTTCCTGTTAAATCAACATTTCCTCCAGTTACCGTAGAAAAGTTACTGGTATTCACCGCATTATTAATGGCTACATTATTGCCACTCGCTATAAAACTACCGCCACCGGTTGAAATAGAACCATTCGCTTGTACATTGCCCGTTCCTTGTAATGTGATATTACCGCCGACAGTCGAAAAACCTGATTGAATTCCCCCAACAGTAATATTATTTCCCTTAATCGTGAGACTGCGCCCCGCCGTCGAAAGGGTATTAGTGGTATCCATAGAAAAATCCCCACCTCCCACATTATCGGCATTGGCAATAAAATTAATTGTCCCCGTGCCAGGTTGAAAAAATAAAAATCCCCCCGTGCTAGTTAACGGATCAATGGTGATATTATTCGCCGCTTCTAGCTGAATATTGGTATCACCAGCTAAGGCTTGCAAAGCAAAACTTGAGATGGTGTAGTTAACCCCAGGATCTTGAGTAAAAGGGATATTCGGTAAATTGCTATCATTGGCTCCTCCCGTACCATCAATGATCGTAATATTCTCTGGATCGAGTAATAAATTTCCCATCTTGCCCTGGGTTGCCGATAAGTTAACACTCCCTTGGAACCCCAAATTTTGTTTACCCGACACTTCCGCAAAACCCCCATCGCCACCATTTACACCCCCTTTAGCCTCAATACTGCCCAAAAATTGGGTATTGCCATCAGCCCAAACGATCACTTTTCCCCCATTTCCCTGGGTTAAAGCGTTGGCTTGAATAACGGAATCCTGACTGACATAGGTATTTTGGGCATTGGGGATTGTCCCTTTGCCTTGGTAATCACCGCCAATTAACACTGTACCGCCACCCGTTTGCCCCGAAGCCTTGAGTGTCGCGTTCACTAATCCGACCTGGGTTCCTGTTGCTTGAATTTTCCCGCCTAGCCCCTGGGAATTCGCTGTCGTCACCTGTCCTGAAACAATATTTGTGCCAGTTGCTGTTGGGATAGCAGTGCCGATCGCCGCTAATTGGACAGTTCCGGATGGAGTGACAGTTAATCCCGTATTGACCCCACTGCTGGTTAGTAAAGCCGGTAAATCGGTCGGTTGAAAAGGCAGAGGATTCCCCTGAATATCCTGGGGAACAGGGACTTCTAAACTGAGGATTTGCCCTGTCTGAGAGATTCTGACGAGACTACTGCCAGGTACGGCACTGATGGTAATGTCACCCCCAGGAGCTTCAATTTTGCCGGTATTAATCACAGTTCCCCCTACCAGGGAAATATCTTGACCAGGATTAACGGCTAAATTACCCGCATTGATAATCGCACCCGGTGTCACTCCTTGAAAGATAAAACTATTGGGATTGCCGACTAGAGCTTGATAGTTATTCCCCCCGTCGGCGTTGAACTGTCCCCCCGAAAAACCGATCGCCGTTGAAGTGGTGGCGGCAAAACTCGCTGGCACATTCAGACTGGCATTGGGGCCAAACACGATCCCCGATGGATTCATCAAAAAGAGATTGGGGCTGCCCCCCGTCACCTGGATTAAGCCGTTAATAATTGAGGGATTGCCCCCCGTCACCCGTCCTAAAATATTTTGAATTTGCGGATTCGCTAAAAAGTTGGCAATTTGTTGGGCAGATAAACCAAATTCTTGGAAACTGTGGAATAAATTACGACCATCTCCCGATAAGGTTCCCCCCGAAATATTGAAGGTGTTACCATTGGGCATCACTAACGTAGCCGTGCCATCATTCGCCGGAATAATGGTCTGGGCGATCGCCGGAGTTGTGAAACAAGCCAAGGCGACTAGGGGAAGGGAAAAGGGCCAAAGTCTTGTCATGGTGGAATCATCCCAGTTTCTCTTAACTAAGGGGATAATAACATAACTCGCAAGAATAAAATATTTGTGTTCATCTTTCTTGACACAACTATGGACAAAATCCCCAAAAAATGATACATAAATCAAGGCAACGGGAGAAGTCCCGCTTTCAACGCGCCTGGAGTTTCTGGTGAATATTCGCTCTGTCTTAGTTCCCAAAATCTGGTATGGAATTGTCCTTTTTACCCTAATTGGGATAGACCCCTGCGTTGGTGAAACATCCTATCAGGTTGCTTCGGACTTTCAGACTCGCCCATTGGCCCAAGACCTCCCGGTATCGTCTAGTACTGATTCCCACAAAGTGATTGAGATAAACACAACACCCTCTGTTACTGTTGTCAGTTCTTCAGATACCTCTGATTCAACACCTGCTGTAGCGACCCATTCAGAAGCGGCAACTCAAACGCAACTTATTAAGCAATTAGCCCAACAAACAAGGGAGACCCTGACCGTTGATGCTTCGATCACCCTGACAACCGATTCAATCCGAGGCGATCGCCAATCGGTAATGCCAAGCCCAACGGAGAATCCGCCTGAAATATTGACCGTTACACCGAGTCCGAGCCTAGCCACCATTTCTCAAAAAATTGGCCAGTATTATCAATTTGATCAACGCCTCACCCAGGCTCAAACCCTCGCCCAAGCCACTGAAACGGAAACACAAGAAACGTCGCCTGTCACGATTAAGTTAACCGATGTGCAACTGCTTGGTAATACTGCCTTCTCTACAGAAGAATTAAGCGAAACGTGGACTTCCTTATTAGGACAATCTGTTACAGAAATCGAATTAAATGATTTAGCCCAACGTTTAACCCAAATCTATCTCAATCAGGGTTATCTCAATTCGAGGGCAATATTAAAGGAAATTAATCCGAAGGGCCAAGTTGTTATAGAAATTAAAGAAGGACGTTTAGGCAAAATTACCATTGAAGGCACCGATCGCCTACAAGACTATATTCGTCAACGAGTGGAATTAGGGGCGGGGACTCCCTTAAATGTCAAAAAATTAGAAGAACAATTACGGCTCTTAAAAAATGATCCACTCTTTGAGTCGGTGGATGCCAGTCTCAGACCCCCTAGCTTAAGTCAAGAAAAGCCATCCCAGAACGGAGAAAATAAACCGCCAGATGAAAATGTGACGGACTTAGTCGTACGAGTGGTGGAAGCCAACCCCTTCTTTGGTAACACCGCCTTAGATAACTATTCTCCCCCCAGTATTGGAGCCGTTCGCTATAGTTTGAATCTCGGTTATCGAAACCCCATCGGCTTAGGTGATACTGTTGTAGTTTCCTATCGTCCCCGTTTAGAAAATATTGGTAGTAGTTATCGTTTGGATACCTATTATCAAGTGCCGGTTAATCCCAATAATGGGGCGATCGCCTTTTCCAGCTTTATGGATCGCAATAAAATTGTCACCGATGAATTTACACCATTAAATATTCGAGGGAATTCCGACCGCTACGTTCTGGAATATCGGCAACCCTTAATTCGCCAAGTAGATGAAGAATTTGCACTCTCCTTTGGTCTTTCTTACAATTCCGGTCAAACCTTTGCTTTAGATCAGGGGATTCCCTTTGGTTTTGGCCCCAATGCCCAGGGGATTAGCGAAACTTCACCGATTATTTTTGGGCAAGACTATCTTTCCCGTAGTCCTGAAGGGGTTTGGGCCTTGCGTTCCCAATTTCGCATTGGTACTGGGTTATTTGGTGCGACTCACAATCCTAGCCCGATTCCCGATGGTTATTTCTTTGCTTGGTTGGCCCAGGTACAACGCCTACAGGTAATTAATGACAATAATTATTTAATTGCCCAGTTAGATCTACAGTTAACTCCGAATCCTCTTTTACCCATGGAACAGTTTGCGATCGGTGGAGCGCAGTCGGTCAGAGGTTATCGTCAAAACGTATTAGCAGGAGATAATGGCATTCGTTTATCTATTGAAGACCGCATTGCGATCGCCCGTGATGAAGAAAATCGTCCAGTCTTCACCATCGCGCCGTTTTTTGATATTGGTTCGGTCTGGATGGCTAGTGGCAACCCCAATCAAATCGGGGCCAATAGAAATATTTTGGCAGGATTAGGGTTAGGGTTAATTTACCAACCCCTGCCTAAATTAACCATGCGTTTAGATTACGCACCGCCCTTAATTAACATTAATATTCGTGGTAATAATATTCAGGATGATGGCTTATATTTAGGGATTAATTATGATTTTTAACATGAAATGTTTAGCATTGACGTGATGAAGTTTATATCTTATCCATTTTAAAGAAATTTTATAAACCTGTCACTAAAAATAGAGGTAATAAAATACTTAAGATAATTGGGCCTAAAAGTTTTTCCGCTTGAAAATAAAGATGAACTGCTCGCCAATCCTCCGTTGATTTAAGAACAAATTCTAAATTAGCTTTATCAATTTCGATAAAAGGGATTAATACGTCAATGCAAAAAACTAAAGCATTTTCTAAATTTTTTTTACAAACAAATGACAGATTTAGCTTTTTTAAATAAAGATAAATCATTAACAATGAAATCACGATAAACAAAAAAGATACTATCTCAAAAAGAAAAAGAAAGACTACCGCTGTAATTGTCCAACTCATAAATTTTAAGTAAAAATTTTGTGCCATAAAAAACATTTTAAAAAGAGACTCAGCCATCTCAGGGATAGGTAAGACTTCTACAAAGCGAATGTTTCTAACGAATGTATTTTTAGTAATTAAATATAAATCAATAGACGATAAACAAGAATAATTACAGGGAGAATCTCCTGGCAAAGATTTCGGTTCAGTAACGACAGACCAACCAGCTTTGGGATAGTAATCGTAACAAAAACCTACCTTAATATGATGAGTATTACGTTGTTCCAAAATATTAATCAGATAACATAGTTCACCATTTTCTAGTTTTACTCTCTTATAGATGTCAATATTTGTGTCTTGAGGATTCCGCCATTGTAGATAAACATAAAAAGATTTTTCTGGAGCATCATAGTGCTCAAAAATCACTTTATAAACCAGATCAAGCTCTTGCTTAATGTCACTCAAATTTAATGATATTAACTTACCTTGCTCATCAAGCATAATTGTTTCTAGTCCCTCATCCTCTATTTCTCGTGTTCTTAAATATAAAGAATTGAAGGCGATTTCCTGCTGTTTTTGATGAATCAAAGTAAGGGCAATTAAAAAATTAATGATTACCAAAATTAGAAAAATCTCTAAAATGTTGACTCTTTTAAAACCAAAACCATAGAAAATTTCCTGGAATTGAAGGATAACAAGATTAAAAAACTGAAAAATAAGACGAAATAATTTGCGGGGCAATGTCCATGTATTTGTCTCATTATTACTGTTATCATTCTTCCCAATTAAAGCTTTTAATCCAGAAATAAATTGCTGTTGGAAAGATTTATATTCAATTTTTTTGATAGTATACTTAAGAGTTTGCTCCATATCGTGGGAGCCTTTTTTTCGTGCAATGACAGATAGGTTTTCTAAAGATTGAGATAACTCTGCAAACTGTTGCTCAGAATTATCTTTACTATAAAATAAGCTGTCTAAACAAAGAATCATAAAACGATAAGCTTCTGTATTTACTTGATTATAGTTGAATTCCTGTAAAGAAAAAAGACACTTATCTGTAAGTAAATTATTTTGTCGTAATTCAGAAGCATTATTCCTTGCATCAGACCCTAATTCATCGCTTTCTTCGAGCAAACTAAAAGTCTTAATTGTACTGTTTTCTAGATTGATTTTAAGCTGAGACAAATTATTTCCAACACGAAGAGAGAAATCATTGTGATTGAAGCTGATTAAATTAATCCAAAAATTGTCCTCAAAAAGATTAAAAATAGAATCATTCTTTAAGGGATTAAGCTCTTTTTTATTCAAATAAATTACCAAGGCATTTGCTTGAAGATTACTCAAGTCAAAGTTTCTAATGGCTTCTGCATAAAGGAATTTATGAATCCAATTTTTTGAACGATCAAAATTTGTGCTGGGATCTATAAAAATAGCATCTTTGACATTACTTGCTGTGAGACGAATCATCAAATTCTCTTGATTGGCATCCCTAAACATTTTCTCTAATTTAATAGAAATATTAACAGTTGCAGCCCGTAAATTAACGATAGAAATTTCTTTGTCAATTGACCTATCATAATTATCATAAGGACATCTAAAAAAAGTATTCTCAAAACTGATATTATAATCAACTTGAATGTTTTCCATATTAACAAAACTATTACAATCTTTTTTCTTTAAACTACCCGCCTGTTTTTTTGGAGGGTCAATCATTCCAGTTCCAAAACGACTATTGTCTAATGTAAGGTTGCCTTTAATTTTTGCCCCTTTAAGCTTAAGTCCATGATCAAATTTAGAATTAACTAAAGACAAAGATTTGTTAAAAGTCGCATTCGTCAACTCTACTGAATCCTGAAAATGAAAGTCATCAAAAGTAATTTCTTTGCTAATATCCTCAGAAATAAGTTCGATTTTTTCCTTAACAACACCGCCTTTTAACCAGATTCTTGTCGGCAAAATTTTAGTTACTTCTTTATCTAAAAAAAGTTTTTCTAGATCCTCTTGTGATATTACTTTTCCTTCTAGGTTTACCTCTTTTTCTCCACACAAATCATTAACGCTGTTCCGCAATACATGAGTGCTGTCATTTTTTAGGATTTTATCAAGCTCGCTTTTACAATTATCACTTGTCTTTAATTCTTGTGATGCCTGCGCTAACCCCGCCCCTTGAACGGCTAAAACACAGGTCACGAAAAAAAACACTAAATTAAAGATAGCGGTACATAATTTCATTTCTTTGACAGAACTATAACTATCTTTCAGTATAGCAATTTATCCGAGGTTACGAATTTTCTTTACAAAATTTAATCAAACTAATTTTTTCGTATGTATCAAATTGCTAACCCTTTTTTGTTCATGAAATTTTGACCTATCGTTGGCTAAAATTTTGTCATCTCGTCAAAATATCCTTGAGTGACACAAGCGATTATTTTTGTATGATTTCTGAGACTGCGGAATTAGGGGAATTGGCCTTGACGAGTCCACTCTATTCATTATTTCTCAACATCAAGAGTCAGGAGAGGCGGGCAGTGGGTAAATTTCCCGAAGGGGAGAGTGGTTCTGCTCCGTAATCCTAGTGACTTGTTAAGGATTAATACTGCTTAAACCGGCGATCGCCGAGTCTAATTCTAAATCCCTTAAAGTCTGTTGCCAAAGAGCCTGCACCCCGGCATCCAGGGGATTAGCTTGTTTTAACTGAATCAAAACATTCAAGGCATCTTGACTAAGCTCTTGAGCTTGATAAAACTGAAATTGTTCAAGACTCACTGGGGCTGATACTGGCGTTTTTAGCTCTACCTTTTGCAAAATGCCTTCTACAACCCAATCCTTCGCGCGATCGCCGGGTTGACAGATCGCCGACACATACCAATGATAATCCCCCGATTGACTGACCACCTGGGACGGCAAGGTTAACGATAAAATACCCGCCTGGGGATTCCCCCACCAAATTTGTTCATACACTAACTCATCCTGGCTATTGCGGACTACCAACTCCAGGGGAATGGCCTGAGCCATGGCCGGCAGAGCCACCAATAGGGTCGGACGACTAGCCGCCGTGACTGTGGTGAGGGAAGGAGGCAAGAGAGCCATCATCCCCTGGGGATCAAAAAGACAAGTATTGCCTAAATTCCGGTTACTTCCCGGCTTACGACGCATGGGAGCTTCCACCACTTCGGTACTGGGACGACTGGCCCCCGGTTTGCGACGATTGGGGACAGAGGGTAATACTTGGGCATCTGGAGCCGCCTGAACCGGCAGGGAAGTCATTAGGGTCGCCACTATCCCCCAGCATCCGAGGAAGATTGACCAACGGCGATCGCCCCATTGTTGGTATCCCAGTTTGTGTCCCATGGTGAAGGCTCCTGATTAAGGTTTAGGGATTGAGCGAAATCTTGAATAATAAGCCGATCAACGCCATGAACATCGCCGAAATGAGTACCCAGAGACGGTTATCTTGTTTATCTGACTGTTTTTTCAGGTCGGCCAAGTTCTCCTTAATGGCTTCTAACCGCTCATCTGTCATGGTGGCATACAGAGACAGTCGGTGATCCAAGGCTTGAATTTGATCATCAAGCTTATCAAAACGCTCATTGATCAGGTCTTTTAATTCCTGAAGGTCATTGTCCGTAACAGTCGGCATGGTCGGGATTCTCCTAGCATGGCTAAGGATTTTTAGGTTTTGATCGGCAATGGCTCCCGGAGTTGAGTGAAGACGGTTAACAGACTCCCATCCTTCCATCTCCAGATTTATGATGGCCAAAAAGCTGAAATCCTGTTACTTTGATCCTAATCCCAAATTAGCCTTAACGCCCATTCTTCTGCATCCCTTTCTGCCGGTTGTCCCATGTTATCTCTGCTACGGATTCAAAATTTTGCCCTCATTGATCAGTTGGAATTAAGTTTTGGCCCTGGCTTAAACGTTTTAACCGGGGAAACGGGGGCGGGAAAGTCCATCATTTTAGATGCGATTGATTGTTTGCTAGGAGGCAAAGTCAATGGTCGGGTGGTACGTCAGGGTTGTCTCACCGCCCAGATCGAAGGAACCTTTCAGATTAATTCTGCCCTAGAGACCTGGTTAACTGCCCAGCAGTTAGAATCCCTGGAACCCCATACCCTAGTTTGTAGCCGGGATTTGCTCCTCAGTAGTGAGTCGTTGCGATCGCGGTCAAGGGTGAATGGAGTCATTGTCAATCGGCAACTCTTGGCCGAACTCCGCAGTAAGTTAGTGGAGATGACGGCCCAGGGTCAAACCGTGCAACTGATGGAAAGCACCGTCCAACGCAACTTACTGGATCTCTACGGCGGTCGTCCCCAACTGGAGCAGAGGCAACAGGTCGAAACCGCCTATCGGCATTACCAAACGGCTTACCAAGCTCTCCAGGAACGTCGTCAGTCGGAAAAAGAGCGGTTACAACGTCTGGATATGTTGGAATATCAACTCAAGGAATTACGAGAAGCCCAGTTAAATGAAGCCGATGAACAGGAGCAGTTAGAACAAGAGCGCGATCGCCTTTCCCATGTCGTAGAACTGCAACAATTAAGTTATCAAGGTTATCAACTGCTTTATCAAAATGACCGGGGAGAAAAAGCCGTCACCGATTTATTAGCAGAAGCCGAGCATCTGCTCACGGAAATGAGTCGGTTTGATAGCGAATTAGAGCCTTATTTAGAAATGCTTCGCAATGCGTCGGCCCAGGTGGTTGATGTGGGAAAATATCTCAATTTCTACGGCGATCGCTTAGAAGCAGACCCCCAACGCTTAGGGGAAGTCGAGGAACGTTTAGTCCTGTTAAAACGAATTACCCGCAAGTATGGCCCCAGTTTAGCCGAGGCGATCGCCTACCAAGAAAAACTCGAAGGGGAAGCCCAACAAATTAATCATCCCGAACAAGCCCTCGAAGCCCTAGAAAAAACCTTAAATTTGGCCCAAAAAAACCTAGAAAATCACTGTGCTACTTTGACCCAACTCCGTCACCAAACCGCCCAAAACCTAGAAAAGCAATTAGTCAAAGAACTGAAACCCTTAGCCATGGAAAAAGTCATTTTTTCCTGTGAAATTAGCCCCATGGTTCCTACCGCTACCGGAGCCGATCAAGTCACCTTTTATTTTAGTCCTAACCCAGGGGAAAAAATTCAACCGTTGGCTCAAACTGCATCGGGGGGAGAAATGAGTCGTTTTCTCTTAGCTCTAAAAGCCTGTTTTAGTCAGACAGAATCGGTCTCTCAAACCCTCATTTTTGATGAAATTGATGTGGGGGTTTCCGGCAAAGTGGCCCAGGCGATCGCCGACAAACTCTACCAACTCAGTCAACGTCAACAGGTCTTATGCGTCACGCACCAACCTCTGGTAGCCGCCCTCGCTGATCACCATTTCCGCGTGGATAAAACCGTCATTACGGAAACGGGACTAGCAAGGCCTTCCGACTCCTCAGAAGCCGATCCCTCTGAGGTTCGTACTGTTGTCCGGCTCAGTGAATTAGATACCCCTCAACGTCGTCAAGAGGAACTGGCCCAATTAGCCGGGGGTCATTCCGCCGAGGAAGCCCTCGATTTTGCGCGATCGCTCCTCAAAAAGGCCGCTAACTATCGTCAACGTTAGGGTAGCAAAGAAGATTAAGCCTTCGCGACGCATCCTAGGCAATTTACGATTAAATCCGGTTAAGTGGTCATAATTACGATCCTTTAAACATAAAAATTTAAGATACTTTGAATTACAGGTAATCAACAGGATTTGATATAATATTATGATTAATATCGGTTAGCGTACCAGTGTTATAGAAAGAATGATCGCTTTTGAAATGAACTCCATACCTCATTGCCCAGGGCGATCGCCCGTAAATGTTAAAAATACCTGAAGATTTAACCTTGTCAGACCGTCGTTAAGGGAAATTTGCTTTACCCTGTTAAAGAAAAGCCCTTATTTGATTCTTATTCGCCACTGTGAAGATTCCCACCAGTATTATCACCCTATTAATTGGTGTGAGCATTACCCTTCTGAGCCTCTGGTACGGTCAAAACCATGGACTGATGCCGGTTGCCGCCTCCGAAGATGCTAAAGCCATTGATAACGTTTTCAACTATATGATGACCATTGCCACCGGACTGTTTTTGCTGGTGGAAGGGGTTCTCGTTTATTGCCTGATTAAATTCCGTCGCCGTAAGGATGACCAAACCGATGGCCCCCCCGTCGAAGGGAACGTTCCCCTCGAAATTCTCTGGACAGCTATCCCCACCATTATTGTTTTTACCTTGGCGGTCTATAGCTTTGAGGTCTATAACAGCCTGGGCGGTCTCGATCCCGTCACTTCGGCTGACTCTCCTCCCGAACAAATTGCCCACCAACATCACGGCCATAACCATATGTTGGCTATGGCTCCCCAATCACGGGTGGCTTTAGGAATTGGTGATAGCGGGGAAGAAAATGGGGTTAAACCCCTGGTGGTAGATGTCAAAGGTATTCAATACGCCTGGATTTTTAGCTATCCCGAAACCGGCATTATGTCCGGCGAATTACACGCCCCCATTAATCGCCCAGTACAACTGAACATTAGTGCCGGGGATGTGATCCATGCGGTTTGGATTCCCCAATTGCGCTTAAAACAGGATGCCATTCCGGGCCGGGATTCCACCCTCGTCTTCAAAACCGATGTGGTGGGGGAATATCCCATTATTTGCGCGGAACTGTGCGGTTCCTATCACGGCGGTATGAAAGCCATGTATTATGCTCAAACCCCAGAGGACTTTGATGCCTGGGTACAAGCGAATGCACCGGCTCCCACTGAACCCAGTGAACCGATCGCCCTGCAAGTGAAATCCGTTCAGGAATTGAGTAATGGGGAATTTTTAGCCCCCTACGCCCAGGAAATGGGCATTACCCCAACGGCGGTAGGCTTAGCCGCCGCTACGCGGATCGCCCAGTTGCAAACTGCTCAATAATGACGAGGCTTTTTCTCTTCCTCTGTTCACGCCATCTCTCTACGATAAATTGCTATGACAACCCTTGCTGAAAGCCATCCTCAAGAACGAAAGTGGACGGATTATTTTACGTTCTGTACCGACCATAAGGTGATCGGCATTCAATACCTCGTCACCTCCTTTTTATTCTTTTTTATTGGCGGTTCCTTTGCCGAAATTATGCGGACAGAATTGGCTACCCCCGACCCAGATTTTGTGCCGCCAGAACTGTATAACCAATTTATGACTCTGCACGGCACGATCATGATCTTTTTGTGGATCGTTCCTGCCGGAGCCGCCTTTGCTAACTATCTGATCCCCTTAATGATTGGGGCTGAAGATATGGCCTTTCCCCGCTTAAATGCCGTTGCTTTTTGGTTAACTCCCCCCGGTGGAGTTTTATTAATTTCCAGCTTTTTTGTCGGTGCGCCTCAAGCCGGTTGGACTTCCTATCCTCCCCTCAGTTTGCTGAGTGGTAAATGGGGAGAAGAAATTTGGATTTTAAGTGTTTTATTAGTGGGAACTTCCTCGATTTTAGGAGCCATTAATTTTGTCACCACCATTTTAAAAATGCGGATTCCGGACATGGATCTGCACAGTATGCCCCTGTTTTGTTGGGCGATGTTGGCCACCTCTTCGCTGATTTTATTGTCAACCCCAGTATTAGCGGCGGCCTTAGTCTTATTGTCCTTTGATTTAATTGCTGGCACGAGCTTTTTTAACCCCACCGGTGGCGGTGATCCCGTTGTTTATCAGCATTTATTTTGGTTTTATTCCCACCCCGCCGTTTATATTATGATCTTGCCCTTTTTTGGGGTGATTTCTGAGGTAATTCCCGTCCATGCCCGTAAACCGATCTTTGGCTACCGGGCGATCGCCTACTCCAGTCTAGCCATTAGTTTTCTAGGCTTAATTGTCTGGGCCCACCATATGTTTACCAGTGGAACCCCTGGATGGTTACGGATGTTTTTCATGGCAACCACCATGTTAATTGCCGTACCGACGGGGATCAAAATCTTTAGCTGGTGCGGAACCCTTTGGGGCGGAAAAATTAACCTCAATTCGGCCATGCTCTTCGCCTTTGGCTTTTTATCCTCCTTCCTAATTGGGGGATTAACCGGGATCATGGTTTCTTCCGTTCCCTTTGATATTCACGTCCATGACACCTACTTTATCGTTGGTCACTTCCATTACGTTCTGTTTGGCGGCAGTGCCTTTGCCTTATTTGCGGCCGTCTATCATTGGTTTCCAAAAATGACCGGGCGCATGGTGAATGAACCCCTAGGACGTTTACATTTTATCCTGACCTTTATTGGCATGAATTTAACTTTTATGCCGATGCACGAATTAGGCTTAATGGGCATGAACCGTCGCATTGCCCTCTACGATATTCAGTTTCAACCCCTAAATTTACTGAGTACGGCGGGGGCCTATGTGATGGCCGTTTCCACCATTCCCTTTGTCATTAATATGGCTTGGAGTTTACTCAAAGGGGAAAAAGCCGGTCGTAATCCCTGGCGAGCCTTAACCTTGGAATGGCAAACCAGTTCACCGCCGATTATTGCCAACTTTGAGGAAGAACCGGTGTTATGGTCTGGCCCCTACGATTTCGGGATTGATTCGGAAAGTGTAGATGGGGAAGAATCAGTAGCCGAGATGTTGGCCGATGTGGTGGCCGAAGCCCAATAATTCTGTTCACTGATTCGCTCTAAACGCAATTATGAAATCCCCCTAGTTTCTCCGGGGGGAAATGTCAAAAAGTATCTGAGACTTAATATTATGCAAGGTTCCCTGACTCCCACCAATTTAACGAGTTATACCCAGGCAGAAAGTACAACCCATCACGGTCATCCCGATCATCGTATTTTTGGGGTAGTGATGTTTCTGGTGGCAGAAAGTGCCATTTTCCTGGGATTGTTTTCGGCTTACTTGATTTATCACAGTATGATCCCGGTTTGGCCACCGGCCGGCACGCCCGAATTGGATTTACTGTTACCCGGTATTAACAGCATTATTCTGATTTCCAGTAGTTTTGTTATGCACCGGGGCCAGGCGGCCATTAAGAACAATGATGTGGCGGGTTTGCAACGGTGGTTTGGTATTACTGCTGTCATGGGCATTATCTTTTTAGCTGGGCAAATGTATGAATATTTCCATCTGGAAATGGGCTTAACGACTAATCTCTTTGCCAGTTGTTTTTATGTGTTAACTGGCTTTCACGGTCTGCACGTTACCTTTGGTTTAGGTCTGATTCTTTCGGTACTTTGGCGATCGCGGACGCAAGGCCATTATTCCAGTCAATCCCATTTTGGAGTAGAAGCCGCAGAACTTTATTGGCACTTTGTTGATGTGGTTTGGGTGATTTTATTTGGTCTGGTCTATTTACTGTAATTCGTGTGCTATGCCAAGGATTTTTTAATCTTTTTCCTTCTTCAATGAGAGTCCCCCTACTGCCCTGTAAGGGGATTTTTTATGCAGGGTTTTAAACAGGCAATTTAAACCTCCCAATTTAAACCTCGCAATTTAAATAGCGATCGCCTTAATCCGGTCCTTAATCATCACGCCTATTAGTATCAGGAGTTTGTTGTCAGTGGAGAAATGGCAGTACAGGCTGGGGAGAAGGAACCGCATACCATCTCAGCAGGGGGCTATTACCATCCCGAAGGGATCGGCTTCTCTCGTCAAGTTATACAGAAGTTATACATAAGCCTAGGGCGATCGCTGACGGATTGGCCTTACATTTGTAAGGAGAGTTCCCCGTTAGGTAGGTCGCTATGAATCAGGTCACGATTTTAGATACCGTTATTGATAATCTCTCGATGGCAGAATTGTTAACCCAGTTAAATCAGACCGGGGGGTTTGTCGTTACCCCCAACACCGACCACCTAATGAAACTCAAAACTGACCGAGGATTACAGTACGCCTACCAAGTCGCTGATTACTGTGTTTGTGACAGTAAAGTTCTGCAATATGCCGCCCAATTTTTAGGAACTCCGATCCGCGAAAAAATTTCGGGTTCTGACCTGTTTCCAGCATTTTACGAATTTAATCAAGACAACGAAGACATTAAAATTTTTCTGCTGGGGGCGGCAGAAGGAGTCGCAGAAGAAGCCCAGGCAAAAATTAATCAAAAAGTGGGTCGTTCCATCGTCGTAGAGGTTTATTCGCCTCCCTTCGGATTTGAGAAAGATCCCCGCGAATGTCAAAAAATTATTGATCGCATTCAAGCCTCCGGGGCAACGGTTCTCGCCGTCGGTTTAGGTGCGCCCAAACAGGAAATTTGGATTGCCCAATATCGGGAGCAGTTAACCCATATCAAAATTTTTCTGGCGATCGGAGCCACCATTGATTTTGAAGCGGGTCATAAACCCCGGTCTCCCCAATGGATGAGCAATCTCGGCATTGAATGGTTACATCGTTTGCTTTCGGAACCCCGTCGCCTCTGGAAACGTTATCTGGTGGATAGTCTGCCCTTTGTGTTTTTACTGCTTAAACAAAAATGGGAAATGATGCGCCTGTCCGTTTTTCACTCCTCTGAATCCAACCGTCAGACTTAACCGTTAGCGATCGCCGATATGCTGAAAAGGATGGCCGCCAAAAATGGCCTCAGCATGACGATAAAACTTAAATTCCAACAAATTATAAAAAGGGTCAGCAATAAAAAACGTGCTATGTTCCGTCACTTCCCCCACAAATCGCCACTTAGGAGGAATATAAAACGGCACCTGGTGGGCTTCTAAACGGTTCACCAGACCCTGCCAGTCCGCTTCCTGGGGAAAAATCAAGCCAAAATGACGCGGATAAATACTGGATGGCGGCTTAAGTTCCTCATCGGTCGTATGGGCCACAATCTGATGACCGTAAAAATTCATAATCAGGGCCTTCGCCGTTTCTCGTCCAAAGGTACACCCCAGGCGATCGCCATAGAACTCACGGGTCAGAGCCAAATCATTAACCGGAATCGCCAAATGAAAAATCGAGGAAGAAGTCATTGCCATTTTTTAGAGCCAGTATAACAAGGCTGGAGTTCGGAAAACCGAATCAACGATGATGTTACGGCGAGAGTTTGCTACAGTAAACACTAAACCATTCATTGAGCAAGCCAATTCATTCAAAGCGTATGCCAGGCGACTATTACGAAACACTGGGAGTGGCGAGAGATGCCAATAAGGAAGACATTAAACGGGCTTACCGTCGTTTAGCACGCAAATATCACCCTGATGTCAACAAAGAACCAGGGGCTGAAGAAAAGTTTAAAGAAATTAATCGCGCCTACGAAGTCCTTTCTGAACCAGAGATTCGGGAACGTTACGACCGTTTTGGCGAAGCCGGGGTCAGTGGAGGAGCCGCAGGATTTGACAACGTGGATATGGGCGGTTTTGCCGATATTTTTGAAACCATTTTTGGCGGCATGGGCGGCTTTGGTGGTGTGGGCGGCCCCCAACAAGGCCGACGTAGAAACGGGCCAGCAAGGGGGGATGACCTCCGCTTGGATCTCCGGCTCAGTTTCCGGGAAGCTATTTTTGGCGGTGAAAAGGAAATTCGTATTCCCCACCTAGAATCCTGTCAGACCTGCAATGGCACCGGGGCCAAACCGGGAACGGGAGTTAAAACCTGTGGAACCTGTAACGGTACTGGTCAAGTCCGCCGAGCCACTCGCACCCCCTTTGGCAGTTTTGCCCAGGTTTCTGCCTGTCCGACCTGTAACGGTGCAGGGGAGGTCATCGAACAAAAGTGCGAAAGTTGCGGCGGTGTCGGTCGTAAACAGGAAACGAAAAAGTTAAAAATTACCATTCCCCCTGGGGTGGATGATGGGACGCGCCTCCGGGTGTCTAAGGAAGGCGATGCCGGTGTGCGCGGTGGCCCCCCTGGGGATCTCTATGTTTATTTGATGGTGGAGCCGGACCGGGAGTTTTTACGGGAAGGGCTAAATATTCGTTCAGAATTGAGTATTAGCTATCTTCAGGCTATTCTGGGCTGTCGTTTAATGGTGCCAACGGTGGACGGCGAGGCGGAATTAACTATCCCGGCTGGTACGCAACCCAACACCGTGTTAACCCTAGAGGATCAGGGGGTTCCCAAATTAGGCAATGCAACGATGCGCGGTGATCAGCTAATTACCGTTAAAATTGCCATTCCCACCAAGATTAATGCGGAAGAACGAGAGTTACTGGAACGTTTGGCCACGATTAAGGGCGAAAGTCACGGTAAAGGCGGGCTAGAGGGCTTTTTAGGGGGGTTATTCCATAAATGAGCCACAGGGAACCCGTTATTTTGGATTTGCGGGGAACTCCCTGCCCCATTAATTTTGTGCGAACCAAGTTAAAACTGTCCCAGATGTCCCCTGGGGAATTGCTGGAAGTCTGGTTAGATGCGGGAGAGCCGATCGAACAAGTCCCCCACAGTTTAAAAATTGCGGGTTATACGGAGCAAGTCCTAGAAGCTGAGGCGGATTATTTTAAGTTATCCATTAGTGTCCCCCAGGTAGGTTAACGTGGCAGACATGGGTATCGTCATGGCTCTGCAAGCGAATTATTATCGGGTTCGTTTACCGGGGTTGTCTGAGGTTCCTTTACTATGTACGCGGCGGGCTTTGCTGAAAAAAACTGGCCAAACGATTATGGTTGGCGATCGCGTGGGGGTAGAGGAAATCAATTTAGCCAGTTTGCAGGGGGTCATTACCGAGGTTTTACCGCGTCGTAGTGAGTTTCCCCGGCCACCAGTGGCCAACGCCGAACAAATTTTATTGGTGTTTTCTTTAGCGGAACCGCCCCTGGAAGTTTGGCAACTCAGTCGTTTTTTAGTTAAGGCGGAATCTACCCATTTAAAAATTGCTTTATGTCTCAATAAACGAGATTTAGTTTCAGAAACAACGGTGCATCAATGGCGATCGCGGTTAGAAAACTGGGGTTATGATCCGATTTTTGTCAGTGTGTTACAACAACAGGGCCTAAAGCATTTGCAAGCCGTTTTAAGTCATCAAATTACCCTCATGGCGGGGCCTTCTGGGGTCGGCAAATCCAGCTTAATTAATTGTCTCATTCCCAAAAGTCATCAGTTAACGAATAGTGTATCGGGTAAATTGCAAAAAGGTCGTCATACCACCCGTCATGTGGAATTATTTGAATTACCCACCGGGGGACTATTAGCCGATACTCCTGGTTTTAATCAGCCGGATTTAGCGGCCAATGTAGGGGAATTAATTAATTGGTTTCCAGAGGGCAAAGCTCGTCGTTTAGACCAGGATTGTCATTTTAATGATTGCTTACATCGAGACGAACCCCATTGTCTCATTCGCGGGGATTGGGAACGCTATGAACATTATTTAAAATTCCTAGAGGAGGCGATCGCCCGCCAAACCCAACAACAAAAGCGAAGGGGTGTCGAAAATTCGTTAAAATTGAAAACCAAAGCCGCCGGAGAAAGTCATTACGAACCCAAATTAGCCTCGAAAACCTATCGTCGTCCTTCCCGCCGTTTTCAACAACAAAATTTGCCCCATCCGACAGAAGAAGATGTATAATCACGAATCGTTAATCAATTACCCTAACTATTAATTATCCATTATCCATTATCCATTATCCATTATCAACTATTAATTATCCATTATTTATGACCGATTCTCAAATTCCAGATTTAGCCTTACTGCCTTGGATTCCCTACCTCACGGAAGCCGGGCTTGTTGCGGAGGATTGGCAACGGAAAATCGGGGTGTATGCCATTTTTGATGATGCTAAAATTTTACAGTATGTTGGTTATTCACGGGACATCGAAACCAGTTTAAAACAACATTTAGTCCGCCAGAGCGATCGCTGTTATTGGTTAAAGGTTTATCTTATTGAACGTCCGAGTCGGTCATTCCTAGAAGCCGTTCGATCAGCCTGGTTAAATACCCTGGAATTACCGCTAGAAGAAGCCAACTGGACAGAGCCGATAGATGCTAAATTAACGATGACGGAAGAAGAAAAAGCAACCTATCAAATGCAAGACGAACTCGGCCAAATGAAACTGTTAAAAAATCTGGCACGACGGTTAGAAGAGAAAATTTACCAACAACTTCAGGAACGGGGTGTTAAGTTAGAATTACGTTTTAATCCCAAATTAAAAGAACAGGGGTTACTTGATTTAAAATGATTAAAATAGATAGATAAAAATTATTTAATTGGCAATGCAACAGTTTTTTCTTGCCCTAAGAGCCATTTCTCAACGCATCTTAATTGAATTGCTCAGACGGAAACGAAATTTAATTTTTTGGGCTATTTTCCCCATTACGGTGTTATTATTAAACGCTTTTATTTTTGCTGATCGCTCCGGTTTACCCTTAGAGGAAGCCATGGCCTTTGCGGCTCCGAGTAGTTTAATTGGGGCGGC
>JACCDQ011984359.1_pt1 | contig 44850 bp, 32 predicted proteins | sample 7446031 | NCBI WGS metagenome assembly JACCDQ01 (sample SAMN15323442, study PRJNA562643) | freshwater metagenome | isolation source: river surface water | place: USA:Blue River Watershed | collected 2017-08-17
ACTACTCCAGTTTTTTCAAATTTCTTTTTGAACTTTTTAAGTGCTTTTTCTAGCGACTCACTTTCTTTAACGTTTATTAAGAGCATGTCTTTTCTTGATTATTCGTTTTTTAGGATTGCAAATGTACAAATTTTTTCGAACAAAAACAATATTAATCTTTTAATATAGCACGGCTAATTACCAATTTCTGAATTTCACTGGTTCCTTCGCCGATGGTACATAATTTACAGTCGCGGTAGAACTTCTCTACAGGGAAATCTTTGGTGTAACCATAACCTCCAAAAATCTGAACAGCTTCGTTCGCGCAGTACACGCTTACTTCAGAAGCATAGTATTTGGCCATGGCACTTACTTTGTTTACGTTCAATCCATTGTTTTTTAAATGACAACTTTCTTGAATTAGTAATTCTGCCGCCTCGATGCGAGTCGCCATGTCAGCTAATTTGAAAGCAATAGCTTGGAACTGACTAATAGGTTGACCAAATTGCTCGCGTTCTTTTGAGTATTTTAATGCTGCTTCATAGGCACCTTTTGCGATACCTAAACTCAGAGCGGCGATTGAAATTCTTCCACCGTCTAAGACTTTCATTGCTTGAATGAAACCATCGCCTACGTTGCCTAATACATTTTCCTCGGGAATTCGGCAATCTTCGAAAATCATTTCAGCTGTTTCCGAAGCTCTCATTCCGAGCTTGTTTTCTTTTTTACCTCCTTTGAAACCAGGCATTCCACGCTCAACTACAAATGCAGTGATGCCATGAGAGTCCAATAAATCTCCAGTTCTTGCCAATACTACAGCAATATCTCCGGTAATACCATGAGTAATCCAGTTTTTAGCACCGTTTAATACCCATTCATTGCCTTCCTTGCGTGCAACACACTTCATTCGAAGCGCATCTGACCCGGTGTTGGCTTCTGTAAGTCCCCAAGCTCCAATCCACTCCGCTGTTGCCAATTTGGGTAACCACTTTTTCTTTTGTTCTTCGTTTCCAAACTGAAGAATATGTCCGGTACACAAACTGTTGTGTGCAGCCATACTCAAACCGATACTTCCACATACCTTAGCTAACTCTTCAATTCCAGCTGCATATTCATAATATCCTAAGCCAGATCCATTGTATTGTTCAGGTACTAACATGCCCATCAAGCCTAATTCTCCTAAAGCTTTGAAGACATGAATTGGAAAAGTTTGTGATTCATCCCAATCCATCATTTCAGGACGGATGTGTTTATCTGCAAAATCACGCACAGTTTGGCGTACCATGCTCACACTTTCGTTTTCTTGGAAATTCATATTTAGCGCGAAATTAATGCACAATTCCTTTCTTCGAAATAATTTGTGTAAGGATTTCCAATAATTTGACGAACGAACAAGAATTGCCCATAAATTTTCATGATTTCAGGTCTAAATAGGGCAATAATCGCAGTTTTTCATCGTGGCTAAGGAATTTGTTGTTCATGAATTCCTCTTTATTGGGTTGCGGATGTGCTTGAAGGTACTTGTAGAACCATTGAGCTTTCGCTTTTCCGATGTATGGATGTCGGTAAAGATCTTTGATGTCGAGTGATTCTCTGGGGAAGTGTTTTATGTAGTTTTCGAAGTTTTCAATTGTAAATTGAATTTGAGAGTAGGACAAAATGAGGCTATCCATTTTGTGAATTTCTAACAACTGAACGGGTGAGACATATCCGCCGAGTCGTTCGCGATATCGAATGATTTTTGATGCAGTATAAGGTCCAATTTTTGGAAGGGCTTCGAGTTCAGCGCTATCGCATGTGTTTAAATTTACGTGGTAAACACGCGGTTCAAATACATGTTTTGAACTATTTTTTTGCTGAATTAATGCGTGATTAAGGTATATGGTATCAATTGCGGTTTTTAAATAAAGGGGTTTAGGGGTTGAAGTATTATTGAAATTAGAATGTTTGGATAATTCCAACCAAATAGAATCGCGTTTAGCAGCGTTCAATGAATTGACAAACGCTGAGTCTTTCGAAGAGAATTCTGAGGTTTGGATAATCCCTCTTAATATCCACTCATTGCGGTTTTGAATTTGCGAGTGAATGACTTTGCTCACTAAGAGTGTTGCTAGAAATAACCAAATTAACCCGTTTAAATGCGGCTTTCGTAACGATTCGAATCGATGCTTCTTGAAGTCGACTTGAATCAATGATTTTACTTCTGATAAAGAAGGCTTCCATGATGAAAGTTTCAATCGATTTTGTTTAATTGTTGTTAGCCATTTCATTGGGGCAAAGCTCTATCATCCCCCGAAAAAAAGAATGGCGAAAATTGCAAATAATAGAATGTTGTTTTGCGAAAATCGCCGCAATTAATTAGTTGAAATGATTTAATGAGACAACATATTTTGTCTCCTAAATTCTGGCTAGTTGTATTGTCCCGATTTTTTAATGCGCAATAACAAACACCACAGGAATCTTACCGTATTCTGGGATGTGTTTTTTCCATTGGCCAACAGTCAAAGTTTTAATGCTCTGGTCTTGAGTATGCAGGCCTGCGGCGATGCAAAGTTTCACATTTTCCGCCAAGCTTTTCAATAAGAATCTCAATGTTTTATCAGTTCGATACGGCGTTTCGATGAATAAATGAGTGTACTTTTTCAACGGCAGCTGGTGGAACTCCTTATTCCATTGACGTTGTGCATCCTCTTTTAAGGGGAAATAACCATGGAAAATGAATTGTTGACCATTGAATCCGCTGCCTTGAAGTGCCATGATAATGCTGTTGGGTCCTAACAACGGAACGACGTCCCAGTTTTTTCGCTGTGCCCATTGAACAACCTTGTTTCCAGGATCCGCCACGCATGGCAAGCCTGCTTCTGAGGAAAGTCCAATGCGTTTTGAAGCACTGTTGATTTCTAAAAATTGTTCTACGTCTTTTTGTTCAGTCTGGAATGAAAGTTCAAGGATTTCTAGCTCATCGATGACAATACCTAAGCTCAATGAGCTGATGTAACGTCGTAGTGTTCGTGCATTTTCAGCAACCCAAAATTTGGTAGATTTTAATTCGTTTAAGAAATATTCTGTTTCGAATTGACTACCGCTGAATTCTCCAATAGGTAAGGGAAATAAAATGAGTTGACCCGATTCTGATGCCATTTTGCAAAAATCGCAATAAAAAATTGAACAAACATCGTCTGATTTGGCATTCTTGACTAAAAAGAAACAGAGCATGTGAAATACAAAGCGTAATTTTGCCCTGTGAGTTTTCTGAAAAAATTACAGGAACGTTGGAATGTGGAATCTCCTGTTCAGGTTATCCTTATTCTAACGGTATTTGCCCTTACTGGAACAACCATAGTATATCTGAAAGGATTTTTAAAGCCTTTCATAGGAGATGCATGGTGGATAGATATTGTTTATTATGTGGCTATTCTGCCCGTTTATAACTTGGTATTGCTCATTTATGGTTTCATCTTTGGTCAAGGCAAATACTTCTGGAATTTCGAAAAGAAGTTTTTCAATCGCATGTTTGGAAAGAAAAATCAAACTAAATCATGATTTCAAAGGAACAAGTACTAAGCGCACTATCGAATGTTGATGATCCGGATTTAAAAAAGGATATCGTTACATTAGGAATGGTGGAGAACTTAATAATTGAAGGAAATAAAGTTCAATTTGACTTAGTATTAACGACACCGGCTTGTCCAATGAAGGAAATGTTGGTGAATGCATGTCATAATGCCGTTAAATATATGGTTGACTCATCGGCAGAAGTACATGTAAATGCTACGAGTCGTGTTCAAAAAAATCAACGAGATTCTGATGCCCTGCCACAGGTTAAACATGTAATTGCAGTTGCCTCAGGAAAGGGTGGAGTAGGAAAGAGTACTTTGTCAGCAACTCTTGCGCTTGCGCTGAAAGAAACCGGTGCAAAAGTGGGATTGTTGGATGCCGACATTTATGGTCCTAGTTTACCAACCTTGTTTAATGTTCATCAATCGCCCGTAATGGTTGAAAAAGATGGGAAATCTTGGATGATTCCCATTGAATCTCATGGAATTAAATTATTGTCAATTGGATTTATGACCGCACCAGGACAAGCGGTTGTTTGGAGAGGTCCAATGATTTCTAGCGCTTTTCGTCAATTTATACACGATGTTGAGTGGGGTGAACTAGATTATTTGATCGTTGATTTGCCCCCAGGAACCGGTGATGTTCAAATTACTCTTTCGCAGCAGGCACCATTGACTGGAGTTGTTTTAGTGACTACCCCTCAAGAAATGGCATTAACTGATGCACGCAGAGCGGTTGATATGTTCCAGCTTGACGCCATTAAAAAACCCATTATTGGAGTGGTCGAGAATATGTCGTATTTCACACCGGATGATGCACCCGATAAGAAATATCGAATTTTTGGCGAAGGTGGAGGAGCAAAGATTGCTGCGGAATACAATTTGAATTTTTTAGGTGAACTGCCGTTGAATCCTAAAATAATGCAAAATGCAGATTCGGGTGTTTGGGATTTTAGTAAACCCGAAATGGAACCTTACATGAAAGTTGCAAAAGAAATTGCTCGATCAGTAAGCGTGATGCATATGCAACGAATTTAGTATCTTTGTAAAAATGCAACTTTCAAATCAAATAGAAGAGGTTCTTAATACCATTCGTCCTTATTTGCATGCCGATGGCGGAGATGTAGAATTGGTTGAAATTAGTGAAACCAAAGATGTGGTATTGAGATTAACAGGAAACTGTAGCAGTTGTTCAATGAGTGAAATGACTATGACTGCCGGTATTGAAGAGAGTTTGCGCAGAGCAATTCCTGATTTAGGAGCAATCACCGCCGTCAAAGAAGGCGCTATATAATGTTGGAATATGTTTTGGTCTAAGAAAAATCATTCAGATCAAAACACATCGCAAACGATAATTTCGAATGCGCAAATCAAAAAGCTGCAATTTTATCAGTTTTTAGGAATTCCGTTACCGTCTTTAATTTTAGGATTAATTGGTCTAAAAATATGCTTCATTAGTCGCTGTGGTTTAATGTCAATTTACGGCTTTCCCTTGTGGAAACTCATTTCTGTTTGGTCTATTTCTGCAGGAAGTCTCGCTATTTACAGTATTGATTTTATTTGGGATAGCAGAGGTTGGAAATTAAAGGGAATACCCATACCTAGAATGTGGTCAAGAATTGCTTGGGGTTGGCTGGTCTTTTCTCTGATTTTATGGATTTCATTAGGCGCATTGATTTTGGATTTTTTAGGAGGAAGGACTTTCTTTCGTTTAGCCTTGCTCCTTATTGAAAATCCACGAGTTCAATTTCTATTGTTGGGTTTATTTATGTATGGTTTAATAATCAGCATATTAAAACATTTGAAATGGCTCATGGTGATTATTTTGCCTTGGGTCGTAGCCATGTCGCTGACGTTTCCAATTTACAGCTTCAAGGATTTTAGTTTCATAATTTCAAATGGACAGGCGATAAATGAATTTGAAAGTTATCAAGCTGTTGCACAGAATCATTTATTTCCTTGGAGCATATTCGCACTTTTATCAATGAATGTGCTCCTGGTTCAGTTTTTTGAACGACCCAAAGACCAAACGCTGGGGAATTATAATATTTGGATTCGTATGCCTCAATTGGCTCGATCTTTTTGGATTGTGGCGGTGATTATGTTTTTACTGATGTCTGTTTGGAATTTGACTCAGCCATTTTATGAGGTAACATGGGGTGAGTGGCTCATTGTAATTGCCTACAATGGATTACTTTATCTTGGTTATTTGAAACACGAATCATGGTATACCGATGAAGCGTTCAAACGCAGAGGATGGGAAAATGCAAGTAAAGCAACGAATAAAAATCCAATAACAACGATGCTCAATTGGTTGAGTAATTCAGGCTACCGATTTATTGTTGATTTGTTTTTGTTGGGGATGATTTTGAAGTGAGAATTGGAATTAAATTCTACCTTTCATTCCTTCATTCCAATGTGATTCGCAACGTGCCTGATATAAATCGTTGTGACCGACCAATACGATATCTTCGGAATCAACAGTTCTATATGTAAAGTGAGCTGGAGAGCCACAGATGTGGCATTTTGCACTCAGTTCAATGTGAGTAGTAGCCATTTTTTTTAGTTTTCCCATCGGTCCAAAATCTCGATTCAAATAATCCTTGTCTAAACCCGAACCCACAACGCGAATACCGTTCATTAGCAATTCGCCAATTACTTCGGTGATGTAATTGCCCATGAATTGAATTTCATCAATGTAAATTTCTTTGGTATTGGGTAAAATTAACGGATATATTTCTTCCGCTTTGCCAATTCGGTGCCCCATCATCTGCAATCCATTATGTGAATTTATTTTGCCTTCATGGTAGCGATTGTCGATAAGCGGTTTTACGGCAATTCTGTCGTTGATATCTATTTCGCTTTCGTTGAAAAGCCCAATCAAACGGGTGGTTTTCCCCGCAAACATACACCCGTAGATTAGTGTAAAATCTCTCATTAATTCCTAAGTTCTAAGTTGTAAATTTCCAAAAAATTTCTTGTAAGTCCGAAGAATATGAATCCACGAATCCCAGAAATTGTTAAAAACCTAGCAAACTTAATTCAAGAGCTTGATAATGCCCAAGAAAATCGAGAAAGTTTAGAAGTTTTAGGTAGAATTAAATTGTATTCCGCACAGTTGTATCTGGAAACAGATATGGAAATCATTTCGTTAAATCGCGAAGATTTAGACGATGATGTGGATTTTGAGGACGATGAGTTTTCCACATCTGCATTTGCATCCCCCGAAAAAACAGAAGAATTAATTGGCCACGGTGAAATTCCATTGGAAATTGTTATGCCGGTTTCTGAGGATGAAGAAATATTGGAAGAATTCGAAATTGAAGAGATGAGTTCTGCTGAGTTTGAATTCGAAGAAGAAGTCGAAGATCAAGAAGAAGAAACATCGGAAGAATTCGAGATAGAAAGTACGGGTTCCGAGTCTGTTGTCGTTGAGGAATTTGACTATTTGGACGAAGAGGAGTCGCTAGACGACCAAATTGAGGTGGAGTTTTATAATATGGAGGAATCGGAGTCAGAGGAATTTGAATTGGAGGAATTACAAAAACCGGAAGAAATACAAACACCCGCAGAATTGGTTTTTCCTACTTCATCAAATGAAATTACATCGCACTCTGAAAATACCGTTGAAAATGATTTGCGAAATTCACAACAAAATTTACCAAGTCAGCCGCAGTTATTTGCTCACACCAACGATCTAGAGGCTTATAAAACCAAGGCTCAAGAGATTTTAGGGATGTTTTCTTTGTCTCGAAGATTTGAATTTGCTAATTTGTTGTTCGCTGGTGATATGCAGCAATTTACTTTATTCTTGTGTGAAGTATTAGCTGCCCAAAATAGCGATGATCGAGAAGATATCATTGATAAATGGTACGAGCAAAATCAATGGCGACGCAAAGATGAAACGGCTTCGGATTTGAAGAGAAATCTTCGTAAGATGCTGTAATCAGTTGGTTGTTGCGCCAAGTCGATTTGGTTGGTTTTTCTAATAATTTAGAAAGACACGGATTACGTGCCCATTAAATAAAAGTATCTTATTGTTTCATGCTAACGGGGCACTCCGTTTCCCATGAATAAGAAATATCCGTTTGTATCCTCGTTCCTTTTTCTCATTGTTGGAATTGTAATTGCTCAATCGGGCTTGAGTCCTTATTGGCTTTTTCCAATTATAGGCATTTATGGTTTCTTTTTGCCGGGTAAATGGTGGATGAATTATGGTGTCTTAATAGTTTTGATCCTTCCCGCTTGGGTTGGTTCTCATTGGATGTTGCAAGCAAAGCAAGATGCAATTAAAATTGAAAGTACGCTCAAGTCATCTCAGGCTGTTTTAGTAAAGGTACTCCATGTTGACGTGTTGAATTTTAGATCGAACACCCGCAATATCAATTTGAAAGCGCAGATTGTTGGTCATGTATCTTCCAATGAACTTAAATGGTTACCAGAAACAGAAATACTGATAAAGTCACCTAATGAAGATTTTGCAAAATGGGAAAACGTAAAGAATAATGTTGATTTTCAGAGGGTTGGATGCCGGAAACTTGGGGAAGTTTATTTAATTGAAGGATGGAAATATGCGTCTTTCAAGAATGAAGTGTTATCAGAATTTAGAATTCAAACATTTAAGACAAGCCAATGGATACAACTTACAAATGCTGCAGCTTGCAAATTAAACGAAGCACAGGTTGGGGAATGGTTTTGCAGGTACTGGAATTTTCTGAGGAGATATATAGAAAATAGTGTGTTAAAAAAGATTCAACCCAATTTATCGGAGCAAGGTTGGAACATGTTTTTGAAACTCATGTTGGGACAAAAAGGTGCTTTAGATAAACAGGAAATGAAATACTTTCAAAAGGCAGGAATTGTTCACGTTTTATCCGTAAGCGGAATGCATGTCGCCTTGGTTTTTTCGGTGCTATTTTGGCCTTTAAAATGGATACGATGGAAGTGGTTGAATGCAATTGCTTGGATGTTGGTGTTATTTGTTATTTGGATGTATGGAGCGATAACGGGAATGTCGCCGCCCGTTGAACGAGCAGTTTGGGCCATTAGTTATTCCCAAATAGGACAATTTATTTTCAAGCGGAAGATTTGGATACCAGATGCTTTTTTTGTTGTAGGATGTTTGCAGTTGTCAATGGATCCTTTGGTTTTATTTGATTTGGGGTTTCAATTGTCGTATGCTGCGATGTTGGGAATCGCATTGGTAGTTCCCATTTTCAATGAATGGATGGTGAAATATGAATGGCCTAAGTGGAAAGAGTACTTCGTTTCGGGAATCGTTATTTCAATTATTTGTTCGCTAACCACCTTGCCTCTGATTTTGTATTATTTCAAGCAATTTTCAACCTGGTTTTTAATTGGAAATCTATTGTTAATTCCAGTTTTTACCATGTTGATTTATAGTTATTTAATATTCGTTTTGTTGGCTTTTTTGGGGATGTTTGACTGGCTCAAAGAAATACGTGTTTTCACTATTTCGGTTTTTGATGGATTCATATTGGGTATTCGTAAATTACTTGAATTCATTGATCATTTGCCGTACGGTTATGTCTACAGTCCAAACTTTGGATTAAGTACCGCCCTAGCTTTGTGTTTGTTGATACTTTGTTGGATTCATCAATTGCATTTCCCTGATGAAAGAAAATGGACGATTTGGGCGATTTTCCCATTTTTATTCCTCGTATCTTTGTAATTATGTCGCTTATTTCAATAAATCAGGATGGACGAATAGCACAAGTGGTATTGAATCGTCCGGAAAAAAGAAATGCATTGAGTCCTGAGCTAGTTTCAGAACTAACAAAGGCGTTTGAAGAATTGAATAATTCTGAATCGGTAAAGGTAATTGTGTTGAAATCCGCTGATAAACCCTTCTGCGCAGGTGCTGATTTGGGTTATTTGAAGGAAATGGCTCAATTTACTGATGAGGAAAATTTGGCAGACTCTAGACGTTTAAAGGATTTATTCGAATTGATTTACAATTCTCCAAAAATTACCATTTCGTTGGTTGAAGGTCCTGCATTAGCAGGCGGATGTGGTCTGGCTACCTTAGTGGATTTCTGTTTTGCAACCAAAGAGGCAACTTTTGGATATACGGAGGCACGAATCGGATTTGTTGCTGCATTGGTAATGGTTTATTTGCGCGATAAATTACCTTTTCTGAAAATGACCGAATGGTTATTGACTGCCAATGTATTTACTGCGGAACGTGCATTCAATGACGGGTTGGTTTACGCTTTATTGGATTCAGAAAAGATACATCATGAAGTAAATAGTTTTGCGGAGAAGATCTGTATTGGAGTTAGCTCTGATTCGATCAAGTTGACCAAATCAATGATGCGTAATTTGCCATTTAATCGCGAAGATGCTTTGGAATTTGCGGCGCAGCAAAATGCAATCGCGCGAAAATCAAACGACTGTCAGAAAGGAATTTCCGCATTCCTAAACAAAGAGAAACTTACTTGGTAAATAAAATTCATGCATTTAGAACTAATCGATACTCATTGTCATTTTTATTCAGAAGAAAATTCTGAGGATCTCATTTCTCAAGTCGAGCGTTGTTCCTCGATGGGAATTAGCAAAGTCTTATTGCCCAACATTGATTTGGATTCCATCGAGCCCATGCATTTGTTGGAAGATCAATATTCAGAATTATGCAAATCAATGATGGGGTTACACCCATGCTATGTGAAGGAAGACTACAAGCAAGTTTTAGATACCATTTATCAGTGGTTTGGGAAACGCAGTTACGTGGGAGTGGGTGAAATTGGCATGGATTTGTATTGGGATAAATCGACTCAAGCTTGGCAGGAGGATGCATTCATGACGCAAATTGGTTGGGCAATGGATAAAAATTTGCCCGTTTCGATTCATTCAAGAAGTGCAACCCAGGAGGTAATTCAATTGTTAAAACCATTGAAAGGAAAGGTGACAGGTGTGTTTCATTGCTTTTCTGAAAGTAAAGAATTGGCGGAAGAGATTATAAAATTGGGATTTTACTTGGGAATTGGAGGAGTGGTTACGTTTAAAAAGGCGGGTATTGCTCAAGTCATTCAGGAGATCGGAATTGATCGTGTGGTTCTAGAAACAGACTCGCCTTATTTGGCGCCAACGCCGTATCGAGGCAAAAGAAACGAACCCGCTTACACACGATTGGTTGCTGATAAGCTCGCTGAGTTGCTCAATATCAGTGTATCAGAAGTAAGTCAAATTACCAGAGAAAATGTGAGAACCGTCTTTGGAATATGATGTTGTGACATTTGTCACCGACATTGTATGGTTGTTTTAACATCTTTGTTTTTTTACTTGATTTTTTGAATATGACTAAAGAAATACATAATAACAATTGTTCTTGCGGCTGTAATAACCATTCGGATGACAAATCATCGACCACAGATCGACGTAGTTTTCTGAGAAATGCGGGTATTGCAGGCTTAGGCTTTGCATTTGGTCCTACCGTTGCAGGTTCGATTGGAAGTGACTTGGATCAAAATATTGATTTTTCGAAGTCAGAAACATTAAAGAAAGGAAAGGCACAACGTTTTACCATCCTTCAAACGGCTGATATTCACGCACAATTGTTTGAACATGATGAGTTTTTCTGGGAGCAAGGAAATGAAGTATACAAGCGCCGCGGTGGAATGGCTACATTGAAAACAATGATCAATACGCTTCGTAAACAGAATCCGTTGAATACCATAGTTGTGGATGGTGGAGATTGTTTTCAAGGAAGTGGAGTCGCGGCCATGACCGAGGGTCGAGCAATGATTCCCTTGATTAATAATATTGGCTATGATCTGATGTTGCCAGGAAACTGGGAGGTGGTTTATGGTAAGGAAAACATGATCAAAGATTTGGGTGGATACCATGCCGCTAAAGTCTGTGCAAACATGTTCCACGATGAACTGCACGTTGCAGGAGCAGAGTCAACATCCCCCGAAAACAGAAAAAGAGGCGATTTGATTTTTCCCCCTTATTGGACAAAAACCGTTGCAGGTGTGAAAATTGGATTTATTGGTTACAACGATCCGCTAACCCCAAAGCGTCAATCACCAGCATATTCTTTTGGTATTGAATTTACAGATCCTTCGTTGAATGTGGCCAAGTATATCAAGTACTTGCGTGAATATGAACAATGTGCTATGGTATTTTTGGTGACGCACATGGGTTTGACTCAGCAAGTTGATTTGGGCACCAAGCCTTTCGTTCAGGGCGTAGATTATATACTGGGAGCGGATACTCACGAGCGCGTTCGTAAACCCATTGAAACCGCTTATACAAAAGTAGTTGAACCGGGTGCTTTTGGTTCATTTCTGGGGAAGTTAGACGTGATTGTGGAAAATGGCAAAATCAAGGAGCAAACCTATGAATTGTTGGATGTTGATCCATCTCGATACAAGCCCGATGCGGAAATGAATGCGTTGGTAAATCAAGTGTTTGAGCCCTATAAAAAGGAACTTTCCAAAGTGATTGGCTTCACTAAAAAAACGCTTGTGCGTTATTTTGTTTTGGAAAATCCGATGGACAATTTCATTACAGATGCCGTGATGGAGAAATTTGATACGGATATCGCGCTTTCTAATGGATTTAGATTTTGTCCCCCACTAGTTGCCAATCCCAAAGCGGAAAAAACGGCCATAACCAATGATTTTTTATGGAGCATGTTGCCTGTAAATTCGATTGCCAAAAAAGGAGTCGTTTCGGGACAACAAATTTGGAATTGGTTGGAGAAAGAATTAGAAAATGTTTTCGCTAAAGACCCGGCCAAGCGTTTCGGGGGATGGGTGGTTCGTTTTTCGGGAATGCAAATCAATTTTACTTCCAAAAATGAATTTGGTAAGCGTTTGAATTGGGTGAAAATCAAAGGTCAGGAAATTGATAAAAGCAAAATGTACACCATGGTTGCATGTGAACGCGAAGGCGATCCTGATGATATGATTTGTCGCATGATGGGCGTAAAAAACCCTGAACCTACTCCTCATAATTTACATGATATTGTAAGGGAATATTTGGCGAAAAATTCGCCCATTTCACCTCAAGTTGAAGGCAGAGTTCAGTGCACAGATCAGCCCGCAAACTTGTTGAGTCAGTTGGATGGTTATGATTATCAATTCAGATAAATTTGGAGCGTTTATAGCTTTGAAATTTACTGTAACTTTTGTCACGTCTTGAATAAAAATTAATAATCAATTTTGTAGTTATGATAGAAATATTTGGATACTTAGGAGCCATAGCCATGGGACTTTCATTAGGCCTAATTGGCGGTGGTGGATCAATATTGACGGTTCCTATATTGGTTTATTTGTTTGGCATTGGGGCTGAACTGTCAACGGCTTATTCCTTATTTATTGTAGGTTTAACCAGTTTGGTTGGGTCTTTTTCGCACATGAAAATGGGAAATATTCATTGGAGAACGGCTATCGTTTTTGGTATTCCATCTATCATTAGTGTGTATTTAACACGACATTACTTGGTGCCTGCAATCCCAAACCCTGTTTTGAGTACTTCAAGCTTTGTATTAAGTAAAGATATTGCTATTCTTTTATTCTTTGCAGTGATCATGGTTTTGGCTTCTTATAGTATGATCAAAAAAGCCAAGCCAAAAGTAGAAGGATCAGATGGAGAAGTAGCGTTTAACTATCCCATGATTTTAGCAGAAGGATTAATCGTAGGAGCGGTAACTGGATTAGTGGGTGCTGGTGGTGGATTTTTAATTATTCCGGCACTTGTGTTGTTGGCTAAATTACCCATGAAACAAGCAGTTGGTACGTCTTTAATTATCATTGCATCTAAATCGCTTATAGGCTTTTTGGGGGATTTGGAAAAACGCAGCTCTGAAATCGATTGGCAGTTCTTGTTGATTTTTAGTGCCATCGCGGTAGTGGGGATTTTTACTGGGGCAGCACTTTCCAAGAAGATCAGTGGAGATAAATTGAAACCCGCTTTTGGATGGTTTGTTCTAATTATGGGTATTTATATTATCATCAGCAGTTTGATGAAATAAATTTAAAACTGTAATTTTATAAATCATGACCCCAATTAATTCTGAAGACGAAAAGAAATTAGTTAAATCGGTGAATTCACTGATTACATTGCTGATGCTTGTGGTAGTAACCATGTTCGCGTTGGTTCTGTGGATGCTTTTTAAACCTACTGAGTCTGAGATTTCGAATGAACAAATTGCTGAGCAAATGGCTAAGATGGACAAAGAAACACAATTGGGATCTTTGGATAATTCATCGGATTTATGGACAGCTCCGTCGGATTCTGAAATTCCTTCAGGGCCAGCAGGAGAAGAGATTAAATACGGTAGAGATTTAATTGCTAGAACTGCAGAATTTTTGGGTCCAAAAGGATCTGTAGCTCGCTTAACTAACGGAATGAATTGTCAAAATTGTCACTTGAATGCGGGAACAGCGCCTTATGGTAATAATTATTCGGCAGTTGCGAGTACATATCCCAAATTCAGAGGAAGAAGTGGTACAACGGAAACGATTTTTAAACGCATCGGTGATTGCTTTGAACGTAGTTTAAACGGAAAGGCTCCCGATTCTACATCCAAGGAAATGAAAGCAATGGCTGCTTACATAAAATGGTTGGGGAAAGATGTTAAAAAAGGGGAAAAGCCAAAAGGATCAGGATTGTATGAAGTGCCCTTTTTGACCCGAGCTGCTGACCCTGTAAAAGGCAAAGCCATATATGAAGCGAAATGTCAAAGCTGTCACCAAGCCGACGGTGCTGGGATGATGAATGACAAAGGGAATGCATACACTTATCCGCCTCTTTGGGGGAAAAACAGCTACAATTCAGGTGCTGGGTTGTACCGAATGAGTCGATTTGCGGGATATGTAAGGGCGAATATGCCCTTGGGCGCAACTTATTCTAGCCCTCAATTAACGGACGAAGAAGCTTGGGATGTGGCGGCATTCGTGAATTCCCAGGAACGCCCCAATAAGGATTTGTCTAAAGATTGGCCAGATATTTCCAAGAAGAATATTGATCATCCTTTCGGTCCTTACGTGGATCCCTTCAAAGAAAGTCAACACAAATATGGCCCATTTGGAGAAATTAAAGCGTTTTACGACGCAATGAAAGATAGCAAGAAAAAAGGATAAGTATTTGGTTACGGCCGATTAATAATAATTCAGTTTGAGTGGTTTTTAGAAAATAAAAAGTGATGAAAGAAATAAAAGAAATTTCTGATTTAATGCCGGAAGTGCAGAACAATTCTGAAACATTGCAGTGCACAATGGATGAGTCGGGATGTTGTATTGTTCCAGCCAACGACACAGAGCGTGCGTTTTGGGACGATAAATGGGCTGCTGGTGCAACCGGTTGGGATTTAGGAACAGTTGCGCCTGAACTGAAGATTTTTTTTGATTCTATAGAAGATAAAACCAGTTCAATATTGATTCCAGGTTGTGGGAATGCACATGAAGCGGAGTATTTATTGAGTCAAGGATTTACGAAAATTACCGTAATCGATATTGCTCCAACTTTGACGCGTAATTTGAGAAAAAAACATGAAGGAAATCCCAATATTCAAATATTAGATGGCGATTTTTTTGATTTGAAAGGCAGTTACGATTACATCATTGAGCAAACCTTCTTTTGTGCAATTCCACCTTCAATGCGTACTCAATATGTTAAGAAAATGAATGATTTATTGAACGAAAAGGGTGTTCTAACGGGATTGTTGTTTAATAGAGAGTTTGAAGGAGGTCCTCCATTTAGTGGATCCATTCAGGAATATCAAGAATTGTTTCCAGCAAATGGTTTGGAATTGGTGAAAATAGACGTGGCAATGAATTCGATACCTGCGCGACAAGGAACCGAAGTGTTCTTTAGAGCGGTAAAAAAGAAAATGAGCTGTTGTTCATGATTATGTGTTGAAATTTTCAAATCCCAGTAAAACAATAAATTTAACAACTGCAATGTTAAAAATAGTTAAATCAAAACACACATTGTTAAATACTTACAGAAAAAAATAAAAAATATATAAATATGAAAATCGAACAAATTTACACAGGATGTTTAGCGCAAGGCGCATATTACATCGAAAGTAATGGTGAAGTTGCAATCATTGATCCATTGAGAGAAGTTCAACCTTACATTGAAAAGGCAAAGAATACTGGTGCTACAATCAAGTACATTTTTGAAACCCATTTTCATGCGGATTTCGTAAGTGGACATTTGGATTTGAGTAAAAAAACAGGAGCGCCTATCATTTACGGACCACTAGCAAACCCCGAGTTTGAATGTATTGTTGCAGAAGATGGACAGGAATTTAAATTGGGTAATGTAACGTTGAAAGTGTTGCACACACCTGGTCATACTATGGAAAGTACTTGCTTTTTATTATTAGACGAAAACGGAAATCCAAACAGCCTTTTCAGCGGCGATACTTTGTTCTTGGGGGATGTTGGACGTCCAGATTTAGCCCAAAAAGCGGCCGACATGACACAGGAGCAATTGGCTGGAATGTTGTATGAGTCTTTGATGAATAAAATCATGCCACTTCCAAACGATGTGATGGTTTATCCAGCTCATGGTGCAGGTTCTGCTTGTGGTAAAAATATGATGAAAGAAACCATGGATTCTTTGGGTCATCAGAAGGAAATGAACTATGCCTTGAATCAACCAAACAAGGAAAGTTTTATTGCTGCTGTTACTGATGGATTAACTCCTCCGCCAGCATATTTCCCAATGAACGTAGCGATGAATAAAAAAGGCTATTCTTCAATTGATGATGTGATGACTACAGGATTAAAAGCTTTATCACCAGAAGAATTTGAAACGGCTGCAGAATCGACAGATGCCATTGTTTTGGATACTAGAAATGCAGGCGTATTTACGAAGGGTTTTGTGCCAAGATCCATCAATATTGGTTTAGACGGACAGTTTGCTCCTTGGGTAGGTGCGATGGTTGTAGATGTGAAACAGCCTATTCTATTGGTAACCGAAGATGGGAAAGAAGAGGAAACACTCATTCGTTTGAGTCGTGTAGGATTTGACGTGGTATTGGGTTATTTGAAGGGCGGCATGGATGCTTGGAAATCTGCAGGTAAAGAAGTGGATCAAGTAAATCGTATTACTGCTGATCAATTTAAATCAGAATTTTCTGCGGGCACATCGTATGTATTGGATGTTCGAAAAGAATCCGAATATCGCGCTGAGCACGTTGAAGAGGCATACAACAAACCATTGGATTACATCAATGAGTGGTTCCCTGAAATGACACAACAAAGCGAAGAGTTTTATGTACATTGTGCAGGTGGATATCGTTCTATGATTGCGGCTTCTTACTTAAAATCACGTGGAATTCATAATTTCAAGGAAGTTGAAGGAGGATTCAAGTCTATCGCAGAAGCAGGTGTGCCGAAGACCGATTTTGTTTGTCAATCAAAACTTACAAAAGCATAACAGATTCGTTTAAACTAACATTTTAAAATTAGAGTCATTTAATGGGGATTTCTAGCTTTTAGGAATTTCTGTTGTGAGAATAGCTAGAATAGCAGTGGTAGTATGATCACTGCTATTCTATTGTTAAATTAAAACGCATTAATTCGAATTAAATAACCTATGAAAAATATAATTGAAATATTGAGTCAGCCGTGGCCATGGTGGGCAGCTGGCATTATTATTGGTTTAACGGTTCCAGCGTTACTTATTCTGGGAAATAAGACGTTTGGGATATCTTCTTCTCTACGACACATTTGCGCGATGTGCGTCCCCGCTAAGATTCCTTTTTTTAATTACGATTGGAAAAAAGAGAAATGGAATTTGTTCTTTGTAGTAGGCGTGTTGATTGGCGGTTTTATTGCTGGTAACTTTTTGAACAACCCTGAGCCTATTGAAATTGCAGAAAATACCAAGAAACAATTGGTCTCTGCAGGGGTGAAAGATTTTAATGGTCTTATTCCATCTGATATTTTCTCTTGGGAGGCTTTATTGAGTTTTAGAGGGTTTGTTTTTATTGTTCTCGGGGGATTTTTGGTCGGTTTCGGAACACGTTATGCAGGTGGTTGTACGAGCGGACATGCCATTATGGGATTAAGTAATTTGCAATGGCCTTCATTGGTTGCAACTATCTCCTTTATGGTTGGAGGAATTTTAATGACTTGGTTAATTCTTCCCTTTTTATTGGGATTGTAATCGGGTTATGTCTAAGTAAAAAACTATATTTAGATTACAATAAAAGTTGAATTTTAAGTAGAATTATTAGAGTTAATATCATAAAATATGAGTACAGAAAAAACAGAATTTGGTAAAGACGCAATGTGCGTAAATGAATCAAATATTCAAGGGCCTTGGTGGCATAATTTAAAGTATTTATTGGTTGGGGTAATCTTTGGAATTGCCTTTGTAAAAGCAGAAATCGTGAGTTGGTTTCGAATTCAGGAGATGTTCCGATTCGATTCATTTCATATGTATGGTGTAATTGGAACCGGTGTGGTTTTAGGTATGATTTCCGTTCAATTAATCAAACGATTTAAAATTAAAACCATTGGTGGTGAGCCTATTGTTATTGCGGATAAAACGTTTAATAAGGGTCAGATTTATGGCGGGTTGATTTTTGGATTGGGATGGGCAATTACAGGTGCTTGTCCAGGTCCATTGTTTGCTCAAATAGGAGCAGGGTTTTATGTTGTTTTTATAACATTCTTAGCTGCAACTTTTGGAACTTGGGTGTATGGTAAATTCAAGGATAAATTACCTCACTAATTTCTCAATGAACTAAGTTGAATTTGCGTAAAACAAAAAAAGGCTGCTTTTATTAAGCAGCCTTTTTTTGTTTAAAATGTTTTATTGAATTACATCAATGCAATTTGCATATCTGCTAAACCTCCGCCGTTGTAAACTTCGGTAATTCCGAATTGTTGAAGAATGTTTGCTGCCATTCCGCTTCTATTGCCGCTTCTGCAATAACAAAGTAGAGGAGTAGGAAGTGCTTTTATTTCATCAATTCTTGCAGGAATTTCCTCTAGTGGAATATTTAATGCATTGTTCACATGTCCGTCGGCAAATTCCCAAGAAGAACGTACATCAATTACAGTTGCTCCTTTTTCGTTAACTAATTCTCTAATTGTCATAATTGTATTGTTTAATGGTGCAAAGTTCCCCCGAAAAATAGAAAAACTTCGTAATTTTAGTCACAGATGTAAAATTAATAAGTGATTGTACAATTAATGAGAAATTTAAAGATTCATTTTCACTGGGAGAGTTACCTGAAGATAATAACCCTTCGTATTGAAACTATATGTACAATGGCGATTTGATCAACTTTCTTTTGTGTAGAAAATGCGTAAAGCTTACTCTTAATACACCCAAACCATAAATTACACTGCGTTTAAAATTAATCGAAGATGCTTCTTCGAAGTATTTTGTTGGGCACGTAACTTCACCTACTTCGTAACCCTTCATGAAAATCTGAGAGGTTATTTCATTGTCAAACACAAAGTCATCGCTGCATTTATTATAATCCACTGACTTTAAGACATCAGCAGAAAATGCTCTATAGCCGGTATGATATTCCGACAGATGTTGTCCAATCAAGATATTTTGGAAAGATGTAAGTAATCGATTCGCAATGTATTTGTATTTGGGCATGCCGCCTTTTAGTGCGCCAATTCCCAAAATACGTGAACCATAAACCACTGGGTAAACTCCATTTGCAATGATATAGCACATGGATTCCAATAGTTTCGGTGTGTACTGATAATCAGGGTGCAACATAATTATTATATCAGCTCCAAGCTCTAACGCCGTATTGTAACAGCTTTTTTGATTTCCACCATAACCCTTATTGTTTTGATGGTTTACGATGTGCTTAATCCCGAGTTTTTTGGCAACATCTACAGTTAAATCACTGCTTTTATCGTCCACCAAAACCACATCATCCACTAAGTCGAAGGGTATTTCGTTATAGGTTTGTTCTAGCGTCAATGCAGCATTATATGCTGGTAAAACCACTATGATTTTTTTTCCGCGAATCATTCAACGTTCAAAGGTAGTACAAAGTTTCCTTGATTGTGGCGAATTTTGATGAAATACATTCCCTCACTTAGAGTACGTTGAATTTCTAAATTTAGTTCACTGGAGTTGGTTTGAGCTTCATGGAAGTTTTGCCAAACTTGAATGGATTTTCCATTTAAATCAAGGAGTTCAATTTCATTAATTTCCGAAATAATGGAAATATTTACCAAACGAATAACGGAATTATTTATTGGGTTTGGAGCCAATTTTACTTGGTTCCAAACATTCAGGGTACCAGCTGAATTGGTGTGGTTATGAATTGGATCTACCCAATCATTCGGTATAACTCGAATTTCAAATCGATCTGCTCTATTGCCTTGAGGGATGTTGGTGTTGTAACGGTAAACAAACTCCTGACCACCTTTAATCGGCATAGAATGGTTGGTTGCGAAATCGTATAATTCTAAATTATGATTTTTTAGCCCCGTTGTTTGAATTCTTAATTCATAATTTGTTGCGCGGTATTGAGTTGTGGTTATAGAGTATTTTTGTTCATTTTTGGGGATGGTAACACAGTTTAATGCCAATAATTGTCCATTTTGATTGATGCCAATCATTTCATCTAAATTCTTGATCTTTTTTGCATCCAAATCCGTAATTGAATCCGAATGTGTTGGTGAAAAACGCAAAGCCGTGGCATCTGCAATAACGTTACTATCCAAGTTGATGAGTGTAATGTTTAGTCGATCCGTATTAACACCAGGGATTTCCATTAAACTACTGGTAGCAAAAGTTCCGGAGGTGTATTTGGAAGCTTCGGTAAAAGTTATTGAAGGAGCGGCTGTTGCATTCGAAGAAGTTTTGATGAAAAATCCTTGTCCGGGTTGAAGGTATTTGTTCGCTGTTGATCCGCTCGGAGTGACCGTGTTTGATGAAACTTCCACCAATACATATGAACCTCTTGTGTTAATAAAGGGATCCCATACCCATACGTTGTTATAGGCTAAATGGGTATTTCCGGAAGTTAAAATTTGAGATAAATCAACCGCACATTGATACGGGTTGACAATGAAGTTATCGGCATTGGGTGTAGCGCTCAAATTGTTAAATACATAACTGCCCGTGTGTAAAGTTCCTGTCGCTCTTAACGTTGTATTTGTAGGTGTAGGGAAGTTGTCTCCTTGGTAAATGTTCACAGATCTACCACCACGAATCATCAAACGATATGGTGTACCCACAGACAATGTGGCAGAATTGGTATTAGAAATAGTACTCCAGGTTTGTGTACTGTTTGAATATGTAAATAATGATGGATTCCCCGTTAACGTTGCGTCTAAACCGTTGGCACCAGATTTAGATCCAGTAATATGGGTTCCAAAACCTGGATTGGGGTCATCAGTCCAATCGCTGCCGTTTTCTTGCCAATTTTGATGGATGCTTGTTGAAGTATTCACGGTTGAACCGATAAAACGGAATGATCGTTTTGCAGGAACGTATTTTTCAACAGTTACATTGCCATTAATGGATGTTCCGCTTGCAGGCACACTGGCCATTTGGGCAGTATAGTTGGCATTGCTCTTAAAGGTTAAATTGCCGTTGGTGTTTAAAGTCCCTGCTATTAGTGTTAATAACCGGGTCAAATTAGTGGTTCCTTGCAAAGTAACACCAGCAGAATTATTTATTGTTAATTTGGCAACTTCGTTGTTTACCAAAGAGTTTGTAGGAAGTGATTGCGCCGAACTTCCCCCGAAAACCAAGGTGGAATTGCCATCCGTGGCATCTATATTATTATTCGATAAGGTAAGAGTCCCTCGAACAGTTAATGAACGATTGTTCAAATCAAAAATGTGACTTGCAGTGTTGCCAGAAATGGTGATGTTGCCTAAAACAGGATCAACGTCCAATTCGCATTTACGAGTAGGATTACTGGACGTTTTAAATGATATATTGGCACCGGTGTGAGGAATACAACCTTCTACCCAATTGGAGGCTGTGTTGTATGCAGTGGAAGTATTGCCTTCCCAAGTGTAAGTGGTGTTAACGGTGATTATACCAGTTGTTGAATTGGTAGCTAGGCAAGTTCCATTTTTTACAACAGCTCTGTAATAGCGAGTGGCAATAAGATTGGTTACCGATTGGGTAGTTGAAGTATTGGCTACATCAACAGGACTGCTGAAATTGGATGCTGTAGAGTATTGCCATTTTTGAACAGTGCCGGTTCTGCCTGAAAGAGTGAGTGTGGTAGAGTTGGTGCCGTAACAAACCGTTTGGCTTCCTGCAATCGAGCCACCTACCGATTCAGCATCCACTTGCATAGACACTACCCCAGAGGTGTCAGAAATCGTACATCCTGAGGCATTAGGGTCGGAAACAATACAGAAATAATACTTAGTACCCGTAGAATTTACTGGTGGTGTGTAAGAACTCGATGTAGCTCCGGAAATAATCGTTGCATTCGAAAGGGAATTGGTGTTGTTAGTGTACCATTGATAGGAGGGCGCGTTTCCTAACGCATTTACCGATAATGCGGTGGGTGCTGTGTTGATGCATGTCTGTCCAGAAACGGGTTCTGCGCTGATTCGTACGTTTAAGTAAGCAGGATCGGAAAGAATAGAACCGAAATTATTGGTAATTTCACACACGTATTCCCCGAAATCTGATGCAGAAATGGAAGAGATAACTAAGGTGCTCGAAGTGGCACCTGAAATATTACCCCCGTTAGATAGGTTATTGCCGTTTTTCTTCCATTGGTAGGTAATTGTGCCTCCTGAGGCTCCAACGGAAGCCGGGTTACTTGCAGATACAGAAAAAGTGGCGGATGTTCCAGCTCCAGCGCAGGTTGTAGTGCTTACTGGTTGACTAGAAACAGAGGCCGTTGGAATCACAAAGGTGTTTGAATTGTAGGCAACGAACGCATAATCGGCAACGCCACCTGGTTGGAAAACCAATGATTTGCAATTGGAATAATTGTTGGCATCGATTCCAAAGTCAGAAAGTTTGTATGCAAATAAACGAATGGGGCGGGTTCCGTACGTCCCGTTGTTGAACAGAGTACTTGAAACGGCGTCATTATTTGAAATCGTGCTGTTTGAAGCTGAATTTAAATTCCATAAATCCAAATAATAGGTACCGAGAACAGGTAGGTCGGTAGCAATAGCTGAAAGTTCATTGCCCACTCTGTTTCCATTGGCATCTTTAAACCAAAATTTATCAATGCTGCCTGAAGATGGATCGGCAACTTGCGTAATTAAAATATCGGGTTCGGAATCACTGATTTTAGATGATGAAATGTTGGTAACGGTAAACTCAATTTGATTGGTGAAATTGGCAATCCCTGTTCCAATGTCTAATCCCCGTTTTCCGTCAATTAAAACGTCTTTAATTTTTTTATTGGGATTGATAGCTGTAGCATTGGTACCATCATTTTTGGATGCATAAAGTAACACGGCCGACGACCCGGTTCCAGATAAAGAATTGACTGGAAATGCATTCCAGGCAGAAGTGGTATGGTTAATTGAATTTGCTGTTAGTGTGCTATCTGAAACACTTGTTGAGTAAATAGTGTTGCCGTATTTAAATCCAAGTAAATTGTGCGATAAATCAGGGAAAGTGTTGTTTAGAGAAGATGTGCCCGAAGTCCAATAACCTGAAAAATCGGTATATAATCGATCAATGGTTTCGATGAAAATAAACCCAGATTTAGTAGCGGTTCCCGATCCAGTAACAACTGTAACTTCTCCCGTTTGAGCAGTAGTTGGAACGACTGCCGTAATCTGTGAAGCGGAATTGATAGTGAAACTCGATGCGTTTACACCACCAAAACGAACTGCGGTAGTTGTTGTAAAGCCAGTTCCTGTGATTACTACATTTTTGGTTGCTAATTGACTTACTGGAGAAAAGCTGGTGATGGTTTGTGAGAATAAATCTATTACAGTCACAAATAACAATAAGCCGACTAAAATGAATCGGAGAATTGATTTTTTGTTGAAACAATAAACTTGGGTTTTGTATTTCATGTAAGTGACGAAGATAAATTTGAGTATCCCTCAAAAATAAGTATAAAATCTCTTGGTTTTAGCTACCAATTATAGGTTGTAGTGGCTTTTTTGCTAAAAATAGTCGTTTTTGTCCTGTTTATGACAAAAAGTGACGTTCACAATAAGTGTTAGTATTACAAATTCTCTGTGATTGCAATGTCTGACACATTAGTCATCATTAAAATATCAATTGAATTTTGGAAGTCAGGATCAACGTTAATGCCAACACAATAGGCTTTCTGATCGACGTATCGTTTGAAAAGCATGGGTGTTTTTGCACCGTTAGGTTCAATGCATTCAATAATTTTATCCATGCGCTTGATGTCGTCGGGATGTGAGTTTTGTATCCAGTCTTCAATCAGAGCATTGTGCTTTAATTTAAGAGGATGAAATGCTTTGAAATGTCGCGATTTTTCGGAGTTTGAAAAATGCTTCCAAAGAAATCCAGTGATTAATAATTTGGAATAATCATGAAAGGTGTTAGGTAAACTTGTTTGTCCAATCAGAAACTTGATTTCTGGATTGTTTTGAACCACCCAAGTGATTCCTTGCCATAGCATGAATAGGGGAAACGCTTTTTGTTGATAAGCAGGAGCTACAAAAGCCCGCCCCATAACCATTGATTCACTTAAAATTTCCTCAACTCGCTGATTTCTTTCGTAAAAATCATATAAAATATTGTGGTATTCTGGGTCTTTGTGAAGTTCGGGTCCAATGCCTAATCTATAGGCCCCCACCAATTTTTCACCTTCACTATCCCAAAGAATCAAGTGCTTAAAATCGCGGTCGTAGGAATCCAAATCTCTTGTTTTTCCCGATCCCTCACTCACATTTCTAAAGGTGATTTCTCTCAAACGTCCAATTTCCAATAAGATGTTAGGCGTTTGGTGTTGAGTCGTTAAATACACCTGATTCGCCCCCTTGGTGATTATGGGGTCGCCCAAGGTAGCAATTTCATTTTTGATTATTTCTTGGGAGATTTCCTCCGCGATGGGTTCAAATTCCTGTGCAGTTAACTGCGGTATGAATCGCTTAAAATTGATCGAATTGGTATTTCGGCTCATCAAACGAATCTTTAGCTCCAAATCGTTGATGGAATGTTCGTCGGATGCGCGAAATGCTTTTCCAATTACGGAATAAATAGGACGTCGATTACGTTTTAAACTTTCTCTTGCAAGTAATGCGTTTTTTAATTCAGGATTGATTTGGCTCAGTCGATAAAATAAAATACTGTTCTTGCCACTTATAGCCCATGGCAATACTTGACCCTTATTTTTTAAAATGATTTTTTTTACGGTAGGATGCCAAAAATTATCCGAAAATCGCTTGAAAATTTGACGATTGGTGTCTACTTCGTTGTTTGAAAATAAGACCAAACAATGTCCATCTTCCAGCCAGTCTAAAGCCTGTTTTAACGCCGTAGCATTGAGGTTGACCTGGTTGGGTCCTGAATGAATGCCAATGGTAAAATCTTTTAGTACATCGTTGGGGTATGTGTCTACATCAACAATGAGCTTTACATCTCGACGTTTTTTGAGGACGGTGTCCAAAATCAATAAACCATCTGGAATTCCAGTTGGATGATTCGCCAAAACAATTAAACTACCTTCAGTGGGAATTCTGTCGATATGGTTTTGGGAAATAAAGTGTTTTACACCAGAATGGATTTTGTATTGAATTAGGAATTGATCAATATTCAAATCCCCCCAAGCATCAAAAACACGTTTAGCTTTACGTTCTCCAAGCAGCTGTGACATGATGCTGTTTCTGGTATTCTGCATCAATACTTTTGGATTTGTATAAATCGGAAAGGTGAATTTTCTGGTTGTAGGTTTATTCATAAAGCGCTGAAAATGGTGTGTTTTGTTTAATTGTAATTAACAAACTCCGTGAAAATAATCAAAAAAAATCGGCTAAAGAAAATTAGTTGATTAAGGGAGTAATACTTTGGATGAAACTAATTGATTTGTATATTGCAGCATGAATTTTAAGTTAAAATCTATTTTAACTGTACTTGTTGTACTTTTTTGGTTGCAGAACACAGCTACAGCTCAAACAGCAAGAGAAGTGGCAGTTGAAATTAAAGCGACTTTGACTTCGCAAAAGCACTTACAATTGGACTGGTTACAACAAAGTGGTTCTACAAAATACGAGGTGTTTAAAAAATCCAGCAATGGAAAATCTTGGGATTTACAAGCTACTTTGAGCGGAACCGATACGTTTTGGTTAGATACCAATTATTTGGAAGGAAACGCCGTTGAATATCGTGTAGCTAGAACATCTTCAAACTACACAGGATTCAATGGAAATGGGTACATTTTGGCCGGCTATAATATCCCAGAAAAAGAACAGTTAGGAAAGATTTTGGTGATTGTTGATTCGACTTACAAACAGGTTTTGTCAGAAGAGTTAAGCGAATACCTAAAACAAATTCGAATGGAAGGTTTTGATGTACTAGAGTATTGGGTTAATCGAAACACTTCGGCTCCAACAATTAAAAATTGGATTTACAATCAATGGAAAACCGATAGTTCCTCCATTAAGTCTGTGTTTCTCTTGGGTAGAGTGGCGGTGCCTTACAGTGGTAATTTTCGTCCGGATGGTCATACTGAGCATACCGGTGCTTGGCCTGCGGATCTGTATTATGGAAATTTTTATTCAAATTGGTCGGATAATACGGTGAATAATACCCAGGCATCACGAACTGAAAACGACAATGTCCCCAATGATGGCAAATTTGACCTTTCAAGATACAATACGTCAGCCACTCAATCGAATCAAATTCAATACCAACAGATTCCAGTTGGTCGTGTTGATTTAACCAATATGCCCGCTTTTGGAAATGATACTTTTTTGTTGAAACGTTATTTGAGAAAAGCGCTATCCTTTAGGTCGGGTTCCATGAAATTTGAAAACAAAGGTTTGGTTGATGATAATTTCGGATACTTCAATTCTGAAGCATTTGCGAGCGGTGGATTTAGAAATATTTCCACTTTTACAAAATCCAATATATCAACTGATGACTACCGTTCAAAAATGTCAGGTACCTCCTTCTTGCTGAGTTATGGTTGTGGTGCAGGTACTTATACCGGTGCTAGTGGAGTGTCAACGAGTTCTGATTTTGTTAACGACAGTTTGTTGAATCCCATTACAATGACATTCGGAAGTTACTTTGGAGATTGGGATAATGAAAATAACTTTTTGCGTGCCCCTTTAGCAAGTAAAGGTTGGGGATTGGTTAGCGTTTGGAGCGGACGACCATATTGGGTAATGCATGAATGCGCCTTAGGTTCACCATTGTATAAGGCGGGATTGTCAACCAAAAATGCCTACAGTGTTTATAATACGGCGTCGTTTGTTTCGGGTGTACATGTTGCACTAATGGGAGATCCTACTTTGCGAGCCTTTGTCGTTGACAATTTCGATCGAACAAAAACCAGTTCTACTTGTAATTCTGAACTAGAATTAGAGTGGAAAAGCAATGCAGACGTAGACAGTGTTCTGTTGGAAGTGTTTGATTCAAAAGCAAGTAGCTGGAAATCGATTTACAGAACTTCAGGTTCGGATTCTTCGCTGAAATTGAAATTGCCCCGTGGATCTCACCATTTTTCAATTCGATATAAGCAATTATTGGAGTCAGCATCCGGATCATGGTGGCAGTTAGGTGCGAGAGATACATTTTCAGTGTACATTGACTCTTTTCCAACTACACGAATTGTAGGTGATTTTAGAACCGCTTATTGCATAAATCAAACATATAAATTTTATGATTCATCCGATTTTAGTCACGGAGAGTCCAGTTCTTGGCATGCAACGGGAATGAAGTATGACACTTTGAGCAATTCAACAAGTTATAGTTTCTATTACGGAGTTTCAACCAAGGATTATTTGATTTTAAATCGTTGGTCCAAAACAGGCTGTTTTCATGCTGATACGTTGTTTATACAAGTGAATGACAATAAAGTAGCTATTCAAAAAAGTGCGGATTCCATTTGTTTTGGTACTTCGCTTACAATAAAGCCTTCAAATAGTATACAGTCAATCGGTTGGTATTTAAATGACACGTTGCGAAGTGCGGATTCGATTTTTAGTATTTCTAATCCATCAATAGGTCAATTTTTTGTGAAATTAACTGGAAAGGACCAAGATAATTGTCCCGTTCAAGGTTTAGATACTTTTGAGGTTCTTGAAAAACCATTAAAGCCAGTAATTCAAATTGTGAAAAATATGGGTAGAGTGGGAGATACGGTGGTGGTGGAAGTAATGCAAAAGGCCGATATATATGAGTTTTATTGGAAAGGAAATTTACAGTCTTCAAGTAAAAACAGATTGACATTTGTAGCTCAAGAGCCTGGATTTGTAAAAGTGGAATGCAAACTGTTTAATAACAATGGATGTATTTCTGACACTTCGGCAATTCAATTTGAATTTGTAGTGAACTCCAACTTGAAATTTTCAAAATCCCATTTGAAATATTTTCCTAATCCCGGCAGATCGGGTCAAGAAATCCATTTGGAATTGCCAGAATATTCATCCCCCGAAAAGAACCAAAAAATTATTTGGATAGATATGGTGGGTGTAATTGTTGCGCAACAGGATTTGAAATTGGATGTTGAAGCTTCGCTCGGCTCTAAACCAAACGAGATTATATTGAATTTACCGGATGTGAAAACAGGTATTTATTCACTTGTTTTGAATGGCGAAATAGTTGGTAGAGTTATGATTTTAAATAATTAATATACAATAATATAATAACTTTTAATGGCTTTTAATACTTCAATTTTAAAGAAATACGCACTTCTTGTTGTTGTTTCGATTATTTTCATTTCTTCCGCATATACCCAAGCCTTAATCCGCTCAAATAATTGTCTTGATTTTGATGGGTATAATGATATAGTAGAAATATCCGTTGATTCAACATTGGATGTTCGTGCAAAAAAGAATTTTACCATTGAGGCCTGGGTAAATACTTCTTATTTTAGTGCTGACCCAGACGGGGCTACCGTATTGGCTTGGTATGATGTTCCTGGAAATAGAGGATTTAATCTATCCATAGGCGGTAGCGGGCAGGTATATTTTGGTGTTCATAACGACACCGTTGATGCAGAATTGATTAGTGCATCTAATCGTGTTAGCACATCTAAATGGTATCATGTGGCTGCTACCTACGACGGAATTAAATTAAAGTTATATGTAGATGGAACTTTGCGCGATTCCTTGTCAGATACCATTGCAATTGGATTACCTATTTCCACCCCTTTTACGATTGGAGGTTTGAATGCTGGAGTCAGTCTCTGGAATGGTAAAATTGATGAAGTAAGAGTATGGAATAACGCCAGAACGGCTTTTCAGATTTTATCTAATTACAATCAACGTTTTTGCGGTTTCGACGCTTCTTTAAGAGCATCTTTTACATTTAATCAAGGTAAAAGTGCTGGTTCTAATGGAACCATTAAAAAACTGGCGGATTATTCAGGCTATGGACATGATGGAACCTTAAAGAATTTTGCATTGAATGGAACATCTTCCAACTGGTTAAGTGGTTATTTGATTAATTCCTCGGTAATTAACTATGTTGATACCGTAATGCGTTGTGATCGATATGGTGCTCCCTCCAAAAGAACTACTTTTACCAATTCTGGTACTTATTACGATACGATTTATTCAGTTCGTGGATGTGATTCTGCTATTAAAATTGTCCTAACCATAAAGAAGTCATCGGCTAAGTCAATCAAAGTTCGAGCGTGTAAAAGTTACACTGTTCCTAGTGGGCTGAAAACTTATACGGCGTCTGGTATTTATACCGACATTTTAACCAATTCAGTGGGATGTGATAGCGTCATTACGATTAATTTGAGGTTAGGTCCTGATTCAACGTGGTCGAAAGTATCGGTTTGCGATTTTTTTGTAACTCCACACAGTAAAAGGACTTATAACAAAACGGGTATTTATAGAGATACGTTGAAGAATTATATAGGTTGCGACAGTATATTATTCTATGATGTACAGGTTTTAAAGGCTACCTTGAAGAAGGTTGCGATTTCATTCTGTCGTTCAACTACATTGCCATCAAATGGTTTAAAAGTGACGGATCCGGGTGTTTATTTTGATACGTTGATCAATTCTGTGGGATGTGATAGCGTGATAGAATATCAACTGGTTTCAAAGCAAACGATCAGTAATTTTAATGACTTTGCATGTGGTTCGTATTTGAGTGCTACCGGTAAATTGTATACAAAATCTGGTTTTTACAAAGATACGTTGGTCAATTATAGAGGCTGTGATAGTATAATCAACCTCAATCTTACAGTGATTACTTCAACATATGGTTCAGTGAATTTGAGTGGTTGTAGAAAAGTGAGATCGTTATCTCGGAAGTATTGGTATTATCGTTCAGGAGTTTATTTAGATACTATTATGAATACGGAGGGTTGCGATAGTATAGTGAGTCAAAATATTACTATTTCCCAATTGAATGATAGTGTGGTTGTTGCTGCTGATACCATTTTTGCTAAGTTTAATCCATTGTATCAATATCAATGGTTTGAGTGTTCCAATGGGTTTAAGCCAATTTTGGGAGCCAATCAGCATTATTACGTTCCAGTTAGTTTGGGGTCGTTCGCTTGTCGCGTAATCCAAGGTTCATGTTCCGACACGAGTAATTGTGTTCAATATCAAAAAAGTGCAATTGATTTCACTTCGAATCCAGGAGTGCAAGTGTTTCCTAATCCAAGCGACGGACGCGTATTTCTCCGTGTAAAATCAACTGGAATCATGCCAAAATCATGGCGTTTGTTGGGTTTTGACGGTGTGTCGGTTTTTTCGGGGGATGTGAATTCTGCAATAGCACAATCAGAGTATTTGTTGGACTTCTCTGAAATCTTGAATTATTCTAAGTTGCCAAAATACAGTAATTGGTATGTTTTGGAAGTCCGTTTATCGAACGGTTCGTTCACTTATCATAAAATCTGCTTCTAAAGGTTTAAATTCGGGTACGAATTCCGGTCAAGTATGACTGAGACTTTTTATCGCAAATTTTAACTGTGAAACATATGAAAAATAAACTGATTTTAATCTGTACTTTGTTTTTTTGGGGATATCAATCCAATGCTTGGGCTCAAAGAATAGCAATGATTGATATTAAGGCTACGGATGAAGAATTCGTAACCAATTTTAGTAAAGCTGGAATGAATTTGATTTCTAGAACGACCAAACAGTTAGTTATGGAAGGTGTTTTAAGTAAGGAATCAAATACACCCATTACTATGGTTGCCGATTTGACTCCCATAACACATGTTGTTTATAGAGTAACAGTGCGACACAAAACACTGTTTACTTCCATTAAGCCAAAGCAAAAGTGGATTGAGGCAAAATCACATTATGAAAGAAAGAAGGAAAAATTGGTTTCGCGTTATGGTGGAATTTATAAGGAAGACCGTGTATTTGAAAAGCCTTTCAAAGAAGGGAAAGGGAAGGAACTTAAGGCGATTTCGTTGGGAAAAGGAAAGTATATGGCCGATTGGGGAGATATGCAATATTTTCAAAATTTGAGGTTGACCATGCGTCTTGATATGGAGGGGGATGTGTTGGTGGAGTATTGGGTAAAAGATTCATATTTGAAGTTTCTGGAAGAAGAGAAACTTACACAAAATCAATTATAACTTTAGTTGTAATTATTAAAAACTATAACAAAAGACGGTGTTTTGCCTTTTAGTGTCATTAAATTGTCTGTAAATGTTATTTTGTGTAAAAAAATAGCAATAAACTATAGTATTTTGCTATCCGGGTTACTATAATTAATAATAGGTGGTGTATTTTGCCAGTGTCAAACTGTAAAAAAACATCATTTATGAGAAAAAACTACAAAAAACTATCATTGCTTTCGCGTTGGATGGTCGGCTTGTTGTTAGCCGGATCCTATCAAACGCTGAATGCGCAGTTATCGGGTACGGTAACCGTTGGAACCAATGGGACTTACACCTCTTGGGCTGCCTTTGCAACAGCGCTGAACAACAATGGGGTGAATGGTTCACTAATTGTGAATGTTACCAGCGATTTAAGTGAATCGAATACGGTAACCTTCAACCAGCACTCCACAAATCCATCTAGTTCTAGTCGCACCATAACAGTAAATGGTAATGGTTTTCGCTTAAGTAGTTCAGCTACCAATGCGGGTATCTTGTTGAACGGGATGGATTACATGAAATTTGATGGACTTGTTTTACAGAAAACAGGTACAGGAACTGCTCAATTTGGGTTCTTGCTAACGGGTGGAGCAGATTACAACACCGTAGAAAAATGTACGATCGAGTACACCAATTTAACCACCGGTTCAACAGCTGGAGGTGCTTACATCGCGATAACTGGAAGTACAACAAGTGCCACAACAAATGGAACTACTTCTTATCCCGGTCGTTTCAATGTGTTTCACAGAAACTTGTTGAGAACTACCAATGTAAATAGTCCTGGACCATCTTATGGTATCATTATTAAAGGAGCTACATCCATTTTTAGTTCTACACCATCCGATAACTCAATAACCAATAATGTTATTGAAAACTTTAACTTCCAAGCCATACATACCAATTATACCAACGGCGATCAAATTATTAGTAACGATGTTTCTCGTGCTAATTCGTTGCTGAATAATGGTGCTACAAGCGTGTCGGTGATTTATGCATATTATACCTATGGGACTAGCAGAGCTACAATTATTCGTTCAAACTACATTCACGATTTGCCTTTTAAAGGAGCTACTTCTGGTTATACCAGTACGTTTAATGGTATCAATGCATGGTACAATTACGGTTCTAGTTCTTTGTATTTTGATATGACAAAGAATCGCTTTGAGAATATTGTTACAAATGCAACCAGCTATTTTATTTATAGTTGGTACATATATTTCACAAATATGTCTGAGAACGTTATCGAAAATTGTCGTTCGCTAGGAACATCTGCACATTATGGTTTCTACACATATTATGCATACAATGATCTGATAATGAATGATATGGTTTACAGAAATAACTTTACAAAAGGTTCCACCTATTGGAGTTATCATTTCTTTTCCGATAAAGTTACTTGTAAAAGAAATATTTACAAAAACAATGTAACAGCAGATGGTTCTACTGGTATAACATATGGATTGTATATATACAAGCGCAATTCAACTGCAAATAATGATGATATTTCTGAAAACGTATTGGATTCAAATATTTTGGGTTCCACGGCTTATATGACCTATTTGTTTTATGTAAATGGTTTCATTAACAAAAATAAAATCACAAACAATCAAATTTTCAATGCAAATAACTCTAACTACAATGGTTATTTATATGGTTTAATGATTCCATATTTCTTGAATATGCAATGCAATAACAACTTGATTGCAAATAACTGGGGAGCATCTGGGATGTTTGGAATTTATGGATATTCGTATGTGAGTGGTAGTTTAAGAGCTGAAATGCGTCAAAATACCATTTATGCGGATGTATCAAAAACCAGAAATACATTTAACTACAACTATGGTTTGTATTTCTTGCCTTATTACCATTCTGATATTGCTGTTGATGGAAACATTGTGGACATGCAAAATGGATACTACGTTTATCCGGTGTATGCGTTCAACTTAAACGGAGCACAGAACTTTAAATCTTGGGACTACAACACGTATTGGATTAGAAACTTCTCATTCCAATTCTGGTATTGTAATAATGGAAATGCAAGTGATTATGCGGGTTGGAAAGGGTTGAGTTTTGCGGGAAATAATGAAAATTTCTTAAATCCTGCTTGGGCTGAAATTGGAAAAACCGATTACCGTTCAAATGCATTTGAAACTCAAAATAACGTGCCTAGACTTGAAGCTATTTGGCCAATGGGTTCGGGTGTGAATTCAGAAGATGTAAATTCCAAAGCTCGCAATAAAGTGCGTTCAGATCGCGGTGCCGTAGAGAATTTTATGAATATTACCAATTTGAAGACCGACTTTACCATTGCTAAAACTGTTTGTGCGGGAAGCGAGTTCTCAACGAATATTTATTTGAAGAACAATTTCGTTGATACAATTTATGGTTTCAACGTGAGTTTTGGTGCAGTAGGTAATGGTCCACGTGTGTCTCAAAAAGTGAATTCACGAATCTTACCTGGAGATTCTGCAGAGGTTAAAATTTCAACTCCTCTGGTTCTTGCTGTGGCGGGAGATTACAAATTGGCAGTATATGTAGATGCGTCAGATGACTTGATGTTAGATGATTCTATTTATTTCGAAACTTCAGTTTTAGAAGCTCCTGGAGGTGCGAATTTTAATACTCCATCATCAGCAGTTACTCAAGCAATTTATCAGCGTGCAAGACCTAACGATATCACAGTTTTGAATAATCCAGTTGTTTACGATATTCCTGCACCTCGCAAATACAATAATGCTTCTTACAGTACCTCACCAACAGGAAATTGGATGGCAGAAGTTACAGCCATTACTCCCTCAAAACGCGTAATCACTGGTGCTTCAATTACTTCTCCTACGTCGTCAAGCAACTTATTAGTTACATTCAAAACTTCCGACAAAGCCTTAGAAGATTCTATGATTACTATCGTACTTCGTATTTATGATCATAACAACGGATGCGATACGTTTATTCGTAGAAATGTGTTCATTTATCCATCAATTACACCCGACTTTAAGGTGCCAGCACAAATTTGTGAAGGACAAGATGTATTATTTGAAAATCTTTCTAAAGTAAAATCAGGTGGAATGGAATTCCGCTGGAATTTCGGAACAGGTAACGCGTTAGATACCACTGATGCTCCAGAACCAGTATTTGCATTCGCAAAAAGTGGAACTTACAAAGTAAAATTGGTTGCTAAAACCATCCCTCACTTTTTCAAATTTGATACTATTATCGATGTAGTGGTGAACCCAATTCCAAGTGTGTCATTTACCAAGAACAATGCTTGTGAAGGCGATAATATTGTTTTCAAAAATAATACGTCTCCAAGTTCTGCGAAGTTTGATTGGGCATTTGGAGATGGAACGACATCTTCTGTAGCTAACCCAACTAAGAAGTATTCTAAAGCAGGACAGTACACAGTTACATTAACTGCGGATTTGAATGGTTGCGTTGCAACTCAAACACGTAAAGTGTATCAATTCACTCGTCCAAAAGCAGCGTTCGATAAAGTTATTGGTACTTGCGATAACGATGAATTTGAATTCGATAACAATACTACGGTAACAGCAGGTCTATTTGGTAGCAACTGGAATTTCGATGACAACGGAACCGTTTCAACTGATTTGAATCCTATTCATGATTTCCAAACTTCAGGAACTAAGAACGTTAAGTTGGTAGTTACTTCAGAATTTGGATGTAAAGATTCAATTGTAAAAGCAGTGGTTGTAAAACCAAGTCCAAAAGCGTCATTCGTGAACGGACCATTGTGTTCAGTTAAGCCAACTGCATTTGTAAATACTACACCTGATGTAAGTGGAACCATTGCAAACTATACATGGAGTTTCGGCGACGGATCAACTAGTGGTGCAAAATCACCAACTAAAGACTGGTTTGGAAACTTAGGTCCCAAGAAAGTAACATTGAAAGTAACGTTGGATAACGGATGTACTGAAAGCGTGAGCAAAGACCTAGTAGTATTAACACAACCTAAACCAAACTTCACAGCTGAAGACGTATGTGCTGGTGACGATGTAATCTTCGTAAACAACACTACTTGGGCACAAGGCGATATCACTTACAGATGGAACTTTGGAGATGGAACTGAATCAACTAACAGCGATCCAACTAAGAAGTACAACACATCGGTAACTTTGACTCCATTCGTAACCTTGTATGCATACATTCAAGGTGGATGTGGTGACTCAATCACTAAAAATATCACCATCAACGAAACACCAAGAACATGTGATTTCGTATCAACAGTGGATTACGCATCTGGATTCTATGGTATGAAGTTCGAGCCAATCAATAGAAATGGCGTTGTAGGTGGACAGAATCAGGTAGACTACATCTGGGTATTTGAAGGTGGTGGAACTAAAAAATCTGCAGATGCAAGCGCGGCAGTAACCAACAACTTTGCTACAGACGGAACTTACAAAGTAACGATGCGTGCTATGATGAGACAGACTAAGTGTGAGTGTTCAATCACCAAAACGGTGGAGATGAACCGTAGCAGTGCAGAAAGCTTGATGACTTCTGGAGTTGCGGTTTATCCAAATCCTAACAACGGTCAGTTCACTGTAGCAACAACTGAAGCATTCGGAAAGAACGTTACTGTAGAGGTAATGAGCTTAAGCGGTGCAGTAGTTAAGCGCATGAGCAACCAAGTAGGAGGTATGATCAGTGTAGATGCAAGCGAAGTGAGCAACGGCATGTACTTGGTAAAAGTAATGAGTGGCGACAAAGTCGTTAGCACTAAGATCAATATCCAACACTAATCGAAGTTGATAAAACATTCTTATTCCAAATTATTGCGCGAATAAGGTTAAGGAGGATTCTGGGGTTTTCAAAAGTCTGGTTGTGTATTAAAACTGAAAACCCTGTTTTCTCAATTTTCGCTTCTTTTAGCGTTCACTAAAATCGAATACTATTTTTTAATCATAGTATTATTTACAAGTTGTCAATCAAAGGGCCCGGAAGGGCCCTTTGATGTTTAACAACGACCATTTGCCGTTTATAAGGATCATTTGAAGATTTACTGAAAAACAAGTGTAGTTATGTGAAAACTGCATCAATATGATTAGCAAATTTATTTTTAGGTGAAAGTAGTTTTACCTTCGCATTAATCCATGGATAAGATTTTCATTTTAATAGTTGCTTTGGTTTTGCATAATCCTTTAAAATCTCAATTGAATTACTTTGAATTTGATTATGAAAATCTGATTTGCTTTCAGGAAAATACTGGTAATTCGAATTTTCCAAATCAAATTAAAATAGGTAATGAAAAACCATCCATTATTCAGGTTCGAAACGTTGATTTTTCTGCTTATTCAGGGGCCAATTACTGGTATGGCGGATTCGCATGTGTAGATAGTTTAAATGGCGTCAAGCGAGTTCGAAAAGAATTGGATTTTTTGAAGAAAAATGGAGTAACTACACTCCGCGTTATGATTTCTGCAGAAGGAGATTCTTCGTATCCGTATCGTGTAAATCCAAGCATTCAGAACATCCCCCGAAAATACAATGAACCTATTCTAAAAGGATTTGATCGATTTCTAAAGGAAGTTGAACGGCGGCAAATGAAAGTAGTATTTGTGCTCTCCAATAATTGGGAATGGTCAGGTGGTTTTGGTCAATATGTGGAATGGTCGCGATCAAAATCGCAATCTGCAATGCCCCCGTTGCCTAAAACACCACTATGGGACTGGGATGCGTATTGTTATTATATTGGGTCGTTTTATTCTGATTCTACAGCCAAAAACATGTATTGGGATTACGTTCGGAAGGTGGTTTCAAGAATCAGTACAGTCGATGGTAAAGCCTATGCCCGTCATCCCGCAATTTTGTCTTGGCAATTAGCCAATGAGCCACGTCCCATGCGAATTGAGCAAACAGAGAATTTTATCGAGTGGGTCCGTGAATCAGCCGAGTTAATCAGAAGTCTCGATACTATTCATTTGATATCTATTGGGGTTGAGGGAAAAATTGGCTTGTTGAACTCAATGGATTTATTTAAACGAATTCATAGTTTGCCTCATATTGATTTTGCTACCATTCATCTATGGCCCAAAACCTGGAATTGGTATCAAGGCCCGTCATCGGAAGTGTTTAGTGCTGATTGTATCAATCAAATCACCCAATATATTTCGGAACATGCTGCTGTTTGTCGCGAATTAGGGATTCCGTTAGTTATTGAAGAATTTGGCTTAGAACGCGATGCGAACTTACGGTTTGATTTGCAATCAGAACAATATCAAGTATCTCGTTTTTCTCCAAAATCTAAAACAGTTTGGCGCGATGGATTTTATGCGCTTGTTTATTCTTTGGGGATGGAAAACGGGGTTAAAGGCTATAATTTCTGGGGATATTCAGGACTCAAGGAGAATGTAAATCCCAAGTATTTTATGCAGCAGGGGATGTCTTATTCCGCCGATCCGCCGCAAGAAGAACAAGGGTTGTATTCGGTTTTTAAATCCGATAAAAGCACCTGGAAAGTGATTCGACGGTATTCTAGGAGGTTAACCTTAAAGCTTGGATTTTAAAGATTAGATTTTAAATTTTGTATTTCAGTAGGGGCGCTGAACCAAAACCCCATTTCGGATTGACGTTTGCACGTTGCATGTATTTCTGCAGCTCCAGTGCGGTTCAAAATTTCAATGGCATTTTCTGCAGTAACTCCACAACCTGGCATGATTGTAATTTGATGACCAAACTGACTGATTAAATCTGAAATCAAATCCAATCCTTGTATTACGTTGGGTTTTTGACCGCTGGTTAAAATACGTTCAAATCCCAATTCAATGATTGCTTGTGCAGCTTGAAAGGCATTCGGAGTTTCATCATAAGCGCGATGGAATGTGGCAGGGCCATCCCATAGCTGTAAAAGCTCTTGACAACGTTCCTTATCGACTTGGTTTTCAGAATTTAATATTCCAAAAACAATTCCTTGTACGCCTAAGGTTTTGCAAGCCTGCACATCGGATTTCATGATTTGAAATTCAGCTTCTGAATATACAAAATTTCCTCCTCGAGGACGGATCATTACGTAAACCGGAATGTTTAGTGTTAATGATTGCTGTATCATTCCCAAAGAAGGAGTAACTCCTCCTTCAGTTAAATTCTCAAATAATTCAATTCGATCTGCTCCATTTTGAGAAGCATTTTCGCAGGAAATCCAATTGCAGCAAGCGATTTCCAATTTTATTGAGTTTTTGGTTTTCAATTGTCAAAGTGGATTACTGATCCTAGTAATGGGTTTGCAAAAAGGAATTTGGATGATAATAATTTCCGAAGCATTGATGTGTTAAGGAAAATCATTTTATAAACTCGCAGCTTCACGTTTTTCATGTTGCAAATTCGGATTGGTTACGGTATAATCAAATTTGGGATTAATGCTATAACCACCAAATTCACCCTTTTTGTTGATTGCTATAAAACCTACTTGAAATTCCGAAGCTTTTAATTTTGATTTTGAAACAATACGTTCAATGGCTTTTTTACACGCTTGAGTAGGGTTAAGGCCTTGGCGCATATATTCAACTACCAAAAAGCTTCCACAACAGCGAATGACTTCTTCGCCCAATCCACTGCATGTCGCTGCGCCCACTTCGTTATCTACATATAAACCCGCTCCAATCAAGGGAGAATCGCCAATACGTCCGTGCATTTTAAACGCCATACCGCTGGTGGTACAAGCTCCGCTCAAATTTCCCTTTGAGTCCATGGCAATCACCCCAATGGTATCGTGGTTGAATTCACCACCATCGAGTTTTTTGGGGGATGCTTTTTCAGGGGTAGTATTTTCAATGTTATTCGAATCGATAGTCGTTTTTTCAATGTTGATTTGCGGTCGGTATTCGGATTTTTTCAACCAATTTTCATAATTCTTTTCAGCATGACTGCTTAATTCGCCAGATTCTAATGGAAATCCTTGGCTTACAGCGAATTGTTGAGCCCCTAATCCAGCTAAAACCACATGCGGTGTTTTTTCCATTACTCTTCGAGCCACTGAAATGGGGTGTTTAATCCGTTCGAGTGCAAGAACAGAACCACACTGATGTTCTTCATTCATGATGCAGGCATCCAAAGTAACAATGCCATCGCGATCGGGATTCGCTCCCAATCCTACGCAGCAATTGTTTTCATCCAACTCACTCATTTTTGCCGCTTCTTCTACGGCATCGAGGGCATGACCATTGTTGCTCAGTATTTCCCAAGCTTTTGGGTTGGATATAATTCCTTGGTTGTGCCAAGTGCTCAATACAATGGGTTTGAACGATTTTTTACCGTTTACATCGTTTAAGGCATCAACTGATTGAGTAGCATTTTTCGAATCCAGCGTTTTCGAAATATTGTAAAATATACCTGTTAAACCAACGGTTTTAATCCAATTTCTGCGTTTCATTTAATTTGATAGCAATATTAATTTTAAAATTCTAAACTATTGATAGAATTAATTCTATCGAACCTGGATTTCGGAAATAAATAACCAAGCGGGCTCTCCCGTACCGGGAAAACCACTTGGGATTTTTACAGTAGGTTCGGCGATTACGCGAACATAATGGTACTTCGGCTTTAGTTTGAATCCAAACATGCCCAAAGCCCTTTCAGTTTTAGAAAATTGTGATGTTTTTCGTTGGGAAATCGTCTTGAATTTTGTTCCATCTCTGCTTACTTGGATGGAGATTTTACTGGGATAATGAATCCAACTCTCCGGTGCATGCAGGAAATGAACAAAAATAGAGTCTTTTTTATCAGTCTGGCCGTTTAATTGAATGGTCGCATCCAAGGTGTCGCTGGAAAATCCTAACCACTCTTTTGAAGTCCAAGGAACGCTTCCAATGATGCCATCCACTAACGTTAAACTTCCTCCAATATTGTATCTATTACTCGGATTTTTACGCAGATTGATCGTTTTTCCAGTGGCTTTATTGATAAAGAAGGTTTTGTTCCACGGTGTTAGAGTTTCATCCGATTCGACCACCGCCTGAATTTGGCAACTTTCTTTGATGGCAAAAGGACCAGAGTAGGTCTTTCCTTCGCCCAGCACTGGTTTTTTATCTCCTGGTTTATTAATTGGAGTATAGAGGTAGTAAATGGGTTTCTCTGGGAAATGACTACTTAATTTTAGATTGATCTGATGAATTGAATCCCTTAAAATCTCTGATTGAATCTGATAAATAGATCGTGAATAGTTCCAATTACGCTCTTTGTAATAAGGGAAATGCGATACCACACGTGATTTGAACTCGTTAAAATTTCTCTTTTCAATGGGTGTTTGCGCGTTGTTCCACAATACTTCCGATAAGGCTGCCATGCGAGGCAATACCATATACAACACCTGTTCCGAAGTGGCCATGTATTCCGTCCATACATTGGCCTGAGCCCCTAAAATGTATTTTCTGAATTCCGGTTCCAATTCTGAAGGTATCGGTTGAAAATTATACACCTTATCAATGGGTGTGAAGCCCCCAATGGCTAACGGTTCTTGGTTTTTTTCACCCTGATAATGGTCGAAATAACAATGCGATCCCGGTGTCATAACTACTAAATGCTGCAGACGAGCAGCTGTTATTCCTCCTTCCGTTCCACGCCAACTCATTACTTGAGCATTAGGAGAAAGTCCGCCTTCCAAAATTTCATCCCAGCCCATGATTTTTCTTCCTTTGGAAGTGAGGTATTTGTCCATCTTTTTAATGAAATAACTCTGTATGTCTTCCTCGTTTTTTAAATGATAATTTCGCATGGTGTTTTGACAGGAAATACATTCTTTCCACCTTGTTTTGGGGACTTCATCTCCGCCGATATGAATCGTTTTGCTTGGGAACAATGCAATTACTTCATCTAATATATTATAGAGGAATTTAAATGTACTGTCGTTGGCGCAAAATACATCTTCACTTACGCCCCACATGGTTAACGGTTCCATGGGTAGTTTTCTGCAACTATATTCAGGATATGCTGCAAGTGCGGCTCTCGAATGTCCAGGCATTTCGATTTCAGGAATGATTTCAATGTGCCTACCTTGAGCATACTGAATAATTTCTCGAATTTCTTGTTGGGTGTAATACCCCTTGTGCGGAGTATGATCGCCTACATACGGTTGGAAGTTCTTTCCCAACATGGTTTCTTTTCGATACGATCCAATTTGGTGCAGTTTGGGGTATTTCTTGATTTCAATTCTCCAACCTTGATCGTCTGTTAAATGCCAATGAAACGTATTGAATTTATAAAGGGCCAATAAATCGATGTAAGTTTTGATAAATTCGACTCCAAAAAAATGGCGACTCACGTCCAAATGCATACCTCGATAATTCAAAACAGCGGAATCGCTGATATGCCCCAACGGTAGCGAATAGTTGGTGGATCCGGATTTAGTTCCTTTTAATAGGAACTGGTTGGTGGTTCCAAATTTATCTCCTAATGGTTCGGACAGATAATTAGATCCGAATTTGAGTAATTGAAACAAGGTGTTTCCCGCATAAAATGCCCCCAATTTGGTTCGGGTTTTAACGTGAATTAACGACTTTAAAATGGTTATTTCATAGTAACTGGGTGAATAATCATGGCCATTGAACGCAGTGTCAATGCTAATTATTAGCGAATTTGCTGATTCGATGGGCGAAGCAATCGCAGGTTGAGTCAGAATCTCGCTTTTATCGTCAATCTGAACCATAATCCATGAGGAATCAAATCGGGTCAGCCAAAAAGCCAATTCAGCTTTAAATGGACTATTCGCTGAAATTTCAATGGAATTAAATTGAACTGTTTCGTTTTTGAAGTTTTGATAAATGGGTTTCGGTATGATATTCGTCGAATTTAATTGGTTGCTTAATTCAGAAACGGCTGAATTTGATTGAGCAGCAATGGATGTTGGATTCAGTGTTGTAACCAAAATCATCCCCCAAACAATGGATCTAAATATATTCACCTCAATTCTCAATTATTGATTATCCAAATAGGACGTTTAAAAGGAAACAGTAGTCCCGAATTTGTCAAAGGCACAATAAAATACAAGCCAGATTCTAAGTTTTCTGTGTTGATTTCTAATTCTCTTCTGTTGTTTGGTGTTAAGTTTTGAGTTTTTATTTGTCCCAAAGAATTAATAATAACAAATTGATTCATATTCGATTGAAGGATATCGCCCACATAAACAAGGTTGTGCGGTATTTGAATTAGCTGTGTTCCATTATTCTTTGTAGTATTAAAATGAGTAGGCTGTTCAATATTTAATTGGTACTCATAATTCCAAAGAAATGCACTGTCAACTATGATCGAATTGGTAGTGTTGATAATTTGCATATTTTCTTCTGTGGATACAAAAGGGGCAAATTTGCCTGTAGATAGTGGTTTGTCAAATAGTGTAGAATAAATGACTCCTGCAATGACAAAAGATCCAGTTATGGATGGATGGCTTCCATCGGGCTCGTACAATGATAGTTGAGTAGAATCGCGTAAATCCCTCCAAACAGAAGATACCGGTGCAACGCGGCAAGAATTGTCCTTAGCCATTTGGATGTATCGTTGACGTAACAATTCATTCATTCCCTTGAACGAACAAACCGGAGGCCAGGAAGCACAATTTTGCTGGTCACCGTTTTGCCTTCCCCAGGTAGAATAAAACACAATGCGTGTTTTTGGGTTAACCGAACGAATCGAATCTACTATTTGTTTTGCGTATGGAAAACATTGCGATTCGACCTGCTCTATGGGAAATGAGGGAAGTTGACTCTGTTCTTGCAGAATCACTGCATCGAAATTTCCATTTCGAATTTGGTCAAAAAAATCAGGAGAAGCACAGTGATTAGAGAAGGTAAATCCCCCGGGAGCGCGATCAAACACTTCAAAAGTGTCGCCATAACTCATTGCTAACGTACGAGTCAAGTTGGGTAAGTCGTTGCTGCCGGTATAACTATTTCCTACGAATAGTACTCGTTTGATTTGGGTAGTGCTTTGGGCAGAAATGACTTGGAAAAGGGCGAATAATAAAAACGCTGATATGTATTTTTTGAAAATCATGCACGACAAATTTACGCAATTAGACTGTTAAACCTCAGGGAGTGAGGGTGTTCAGATTCAATTGTGTCACAATTTTATTTGCGATAAATGCAAATTTTAGCACCGTTGGTTTTAAATTTTTATCTGTTCAAAGCCACAAGAAATGAGAAATTACTGAAACAGAATGAGCCATTCGTTGTTTAATTGAAAATCATCTTGCAAAATTTACATGTTGGAAAAATCGTCCTTTGTTTCGGTTGTGTGGTTTAAGCGCGATTTGCGGTTAACCGATCATGCTGCATTGGAGCGAGCAATTTCCATCGGAAATCCGATACTTTTATTGTATATACATGAGCCCAGTGTTTTTCAATCACCCCATTATTCTCCACGTCACGAACGATTTATTTGGGAATCGATTGTCGATTTAAAACAGGAGGCATCCAAGCGGAATTGGACATTTTTTGCGGTGGAAGCAGAAGTGGAGCAAGTGTTTGAGCAGGTATTTTCTTTTTTTGGGGATATTAGAGTCATTAGCCATGAAGAAATTGGTTTGGAAATTACCTACGCTCGAGATCGGAAAATGCAACAATGGTTCAGGCAACGAAACATTATTTGGGAGGAAATACCTTACTCCGGAATACGTAGAAGGTTAAAAAATCGACAAGATTTTAACGCCTATTGGTATGGGTATATGAACCACTCTTTGTGCGCATCTCTGTTAACGATTCAATCTGAAAAAGTAGATTCTCCTTCTCCTTGGAAACAATGGGCATTGGAGTTTGAAATGAACGAGAAGCCGAAAGTGGAAGGGATTACTCAGGTTGGAGGCTCCACGTTTGCATGGAAGTATTTGAAATCTTTTTTAGACAAAAGAATCGAATCATACGCACGATCCATTTCTAAACCCGGACCTTCACGAACAGGTTGTAGTAGATTGAGTCCTTATTTGGCTTGGGGGAATATCAGTTTGAGGGAAGTGTATCAATTTCAGAAAAACCATCCCCAGAAATCAAAACAAAAAAGAAATTTCAATCAATTCGCATCAAGATTAAGGTGGCGAGAACATTTTATACAAAAATTTGAGCAGGAATGTACCATGGAATTCTATCCGGTAAATTCGGGCTATTTGCACGTGGAATATCCCAATAATCAAGAGAATATTGAACGCTGGAAAACGGGAAATACGGGTATTCCCATGGTGGATGCCTGCATGCGAAGTCTAATAACTACAGGATATTTGAATTTTCGGATGCGAGCTATGCTGGTTAGTTTTTTAACGCATCACATGGGTGAAAGTTGGGAAACAGCAGCGTATCATTTGTCGAAATTATTTTTGGATTTTGAGCCGGGAATCCACTTTCCACAGATACAAATGCAAGCAGCGGTGACGGGAATAAATACGATACGCATTTACAATCCCACAAAACAAGCGGAAGACCATGATCCGAAGGGTGAATTTATTAAGATGTGGGTTCCGGAGTTGGCAAAGTTGGAAGTGCCTCAGTTGTTTGAGCCTTGGAAATTGACGTTGATGGAACAACAGTTTTTAGGATTTGAATTGGGAAAAGATTATCCGTTTCCGGTGGTTGATATGAAATTGTCACATTCGCTAGCAAGGGAGCGTTTGTGGGGTAGGAAGAA
>JACCDQ010731976.1_pt1 | contig 44673 bp, 32 predicted proteins | sample 7446031 | NCBI WGS metagenome assembly JACCDQ01 (sample SAMN15323442, study PRJNA562643) | freshwater metagenome | isolation source: river surface water | place: USA:Blue River Watershed | collected 2017-08-17
GATATTAAGGGCTGGACGCAAGATTCTATAGTATTTAGCAATGCTGAACGAGAGCTTGATTTCTTTGTAGAACCACCGCAAGAACAATTGGATTTGCCAGATGATTTTGCGGCAGTGGTCTTAGGGGGTACTTATTTTACCAAACAATTGCCGGTGGAATTACTGGTTAAGATAATTGGTAAGTTAGAGGGAAAGATTGTTTTGCTCGGAGGTCCTTCGGAAAAGGCTGTTGCCGAGAAGCTGAATGCTGAATTCAATCATACTCTTTTGGATTTCTGCGGAAAATTAAGTTTAAATGATTCGGCGTGGGTGACTTCCAAATCGAGGGTAGTGGTTTCAGGAGATACTGGAATGGCGCATATTGCGGCGGCATTGGGTGTAAATTTGGTGATGGTTTGGGGGAATACAATTCCGGAATTTGGAATGGTTCCTCCGGTAAAATCGCTTTCTAACGCACATCATTTTAATGTTTTAGGATTGGGATGTCGCCCTTGTTCTAAGCTGGGCTTTGATCGTTGTCCACAGCAACATTTTGCGTGTATGCAGAACCAAGATTCTGAGGCAATTCGTGCAGCTATTGAAAAATATTTATAATCCATTATTGGATAGCGTGAAACATCGAATTTTTCGTTATTTTCGCAACCTTAAAATTACAGATTGACTAAAACTGACAAATAAGAAATAATGAAAAACAATAAATCGCTTGTAGTTTTTTCCATCGTTCTGGCGCTGGCTTCTTTATTCCAGTTGAGCTTTACTTTTAAAGCCAGAGGATTTGAGCGCGAAGCAAAAGAATTTGCGGCTAAGAAAGCCAAGATGGGAATCAGTGAAAAGGATGCTTATCGTCGTTACATCGACAGTTTAGGAAACAAACCTTATTACAGTTTCTTAGGTATGGTGGATTACACCTACTTTGAATGTAAGCAAAGAGAAATCAACTTGGGTCTAGATTTACGTGGTGGTATGAACGTAATTTTGGAAGTTGAGAAAGATGCAATCATCAAAGTATTGGCTAACGATCCATCGGATGCTGATATGGTAAAGGCATTGGAAATGGCCAATGTTGAAGAGCGTGATAAAGGAACTGAATATGTTACTGCTTTTGTTAATGCATTTAAATCAGTTGCTAAAGACCGTAAATTGGCGGTGTTATTCGTTAAAGGAAACACTTCATCCATTCAGTCAGATGCATCTGAAGCGCAAGTGATTAACTATTTGAGAAGTTCAATTGCTACGGCGGTTTCTAATGTTAAGTCGGTAGTAGAAAAGCGTATTAACCAAGCAAACGTAACACAACCTGTTGTTCAAGAAGTTGATGGTGGTCGTATCAGTGTTGAATTACCTGGTGTTGACAATCCACGTCGTATGGAGGAATTGGTTGAAAAGAGTGCGGCTTTGGAATTCTACGAAGTTTACAGCGGACCAGAAGGCGTTCGTATCTTGAATAATTTATTAAAAGCAGGTAACGGTGCAGCAATTGCTAATACAAATACTGCAGTTCCTGATTCATCATTAACGGATAGTTCAGCTACCAACGATTCTGCAGCTCCAGCTGCAGTTGCTACACAAACAGGAAACAAAAACAATGCTTTAGCTGCGATTTTGAAGCCTTTTGGTAGAGGAGAAGGTCCAGTTGTTGCTAGTGTAAAAGGCGGTGACCGTGAAATGCTTGAGAAAATCTTGGCTCAAGAGCAATTTAAAAATATTTTAGAGCCATCAGTAAAAGTGGCTTATAGCGCAAAAGCTGCAGATTATGATGCTTCAGGTAAAGAGGTGGTTAATTCTGACGATTATTTCGTTTACTTCTTAAAGAGAGACCGCGACGGAAATGCTGCATTAGCTTCAGGAGATGAGAATATAATCGAAGATGCTCGTGAAAACACCAATCAAACGGGTCAAATTGAAGTAACAATGCAAATGACTGCTTCTGCTGCTTCTCAGTGGGCTCAAGTAACAGGTGCTAACATTGGAAAATATATTGCCATTGTATTGGATAACCGTGTTTATTCAGCTCCTGTTGTAAACCAAAAAATCACTGGTGGTAACTCTCAAATTTCTGGAAACTTTGATATCCGCGAAGCGCAAGACTTAGCCAACGTATTGAAAGCGGGTAAATTACCAGCTCCAGCACGTATCGTTGCATCTGAGATTGTTGGTCCTTCTTTGGGAGATGCTTCCATTAAGCAAGGTTTAAGCTCTTTGTTAATTGGTTTCTTATCGGTTATCGTATTCATGGTATTGTACTACAATCGCGCAGGTTGGATTTCCATCGTTGCGGTATTGGGTAACGTATTCTTGATCATGGGTGTATTAAGTAGCTTGGGTGCTGCTTTAACACTTCCTGGTATGGCTGGTATTATCTTAACTGTAGGTATGGCGGTTGATGCGAACGTATTGATTTACGAACGTATCAAAGACGAGTTAGCACAAGGTAAAGGTTTAAGATCTGCTATCGATTTAGGTTTCAAACATGCTTTGAGTGCGATCATAGACTCTAACATCACTACTTTGTTAGCTGGTTTTATTTTGACATTTGCAGGTTCAGGTCCAGCTTACGGATTTGCTGTAATCTTAGTAATTGGTATCTTCAGTTCAATGTTCACCGCTTTGTTTATCACTCGTTTGATGTTGGAGCGTCGCGTTGCTAAAGGTAAATCAATTGAATTTGATACTACTTGGAATAAGAATTTCTTAAAAGGTAAGAATATTGATTTCGTAGGAAATCGTAAGAAATACTATTTGGCATCTGGTTTAGTTATTGTTGCTGGTATTGCTGCATTTATTGCAAAAGGTGGAATTTCAACCGGTATTGATTTCAAAGGGGGTAACGCATTTGTTATTCAATTTGATGCTGCCAAGAATTATGGTACTGAGGATATTAAGAAAGCACTTGATGATAAATTGGAAGGTTCAAGTAATGAAGTGAAATCTTTTGGTTCTGAAGGTCAATTTAAAATTGTAACAACTTACAAATACAAAGAATCTACCAAAGAAGCACGTAAACAAGTAGAAGCAGATGTTTTGAAAGCATTGAATGGTTTTGCTATGGTAACTTCACCTGATACTCAGAGTCCAGTGTTGCAAACCACTAGTGTTGGTGCTTCAATTGCAACTGAAACTAGAAACAAGAGTGCCTTCCTTGTGATTCTTACTATTGTTGGTATATTCTTGTATATCGTATTACGTTTCAGAAGTGTTGGATACGGTTTAGGAGCTACAATTGCATTGATTCACGACGTTGCGGTAGTATTGAGTATTTTCGCAATCATCGATGGTTTTATGCCATTTGCAACTGAATTTGACCAGCATTTAATCGCCGCATTATTAACGCTTATCGGTTACTCAATTAACGATACGGTTATTGTATTTGACCGTATTCGTGAATTTTTAGGTGAAAATCGCGGAAGAATGAATGATGAGAAATTAATCAATAATGCAATTAATGATACTTTAAGCCGTACGATTATTACTTCAGCAACCGTATTCTTTGTATTGTTGGTGTTGTTTATCTTTGGTGGAGACGCACTTAAAGGATTCTCATTAGCATTATTAATTGGTGTAATTGTTGGTACTTATTCTTCAATCTGTATCGCAACTCCGATTGTTGTTGACGTAAATTCTAAGAAAAAAGATAATTGATCCTTGCACCTTGCGAGTCAATAAAGAGCGGGGTGTAAAAACCCCGCTTTTTTTTTGATCCTTTTTTTAAGTAGCATATTACCCCCGATAATATACCTAAAAATATCCCCCAACAATCGCATAATATTCTAAAATATATCTCTAGAATAATCGCCGCGAAAAACATCCCCCAAAAGAACCCGAATAATATTCCCAAAAAAGAAAATAAAATGAAAGATATAAATTCAAAACAACTATTAGAAATTGCAGAAGAATTTGGTACGCCTTTGTATGTGTACCACGGTGAGAAAATTGAATTTCAGTACGCCCGATTGAAAAAAGCATTTTCAAAAGTGGATGTGCATTTGCACTATGCAATGAAGGCACTAAATAACATCAATATTTTAAGAATATTAAAGAATCAAGGTTCAGGTTTAGATGCCGTATCCATTCAAGAGGTACAGCTGGGAATTCGTGCCGGTTTTACCCTGATCAAATCATGTACACTCCGAATTGTGTGGATTTTGAGGAAATTCGTCAAGCAGTAGAACTCGGCGTACGAATCAATATCGATAATATATCTATTTTGGAGCAATTTGGTAATGAATATGGAAATACAGTGCCTTGTTGTATTCGTTTGAATCCGCATATTATGGCGGGTGGGCATTCGCATATTTCTGTGGGACATATTGACTCCAAGTTTGGTATTTCTATTTACCAACTTCGACATGTTCAACGCGTAATTGAATCGCATAAAATCCATGTAAACGGATTGCATATGCATACGGGTTCTGATATTTTGGATGCCGATGTTTTCTTGAGAGGAGCGGAGTTGTTGTTTGAAGCGGCAGATCAATTTCCGGATTTAGAATTTATGGATTTTGGTTCTGGATTTAAGGTTCCTTATAAAGAAGGTGACAATGTTACAGATATTGAAGAGATAGGAAATCGCATTTCCGAGGCATTTTTAGCCTTCTGTGAGCGTTATGGTAAGCCATTGCAGTTGTGGTTCGAACCAGGTAAATTTATCGTTTCAGAGGCCGGATCTCTATTGGTAAAAGCGAATGTGATTAAACAAACCACAAGCACAGTGTTTATTGGCGTGAATAGTGGGCAGAATCATTTAATTCGCCCCATGTTTTACGATGCATATCATCACATTGAAAATATCAGCAATCCTCAAGCTACAACTCGTTTATATAGTGTTGTGGGATATATTTGTGAGACAGATACTTTGGGTTATGATCGAAAGATTGCCGAGGTACGTGAAGGGGATGTTTTAAGAATTAAAAATTCAGGGGCGTATGCCTATACAATGAGCAACAATTACAATGCTCGTTTGCGTCCAGCGGAGGTATTGTTTTACAAGGGGAAAGCACATCTTATTCGCAAACAAGAAACCTTGGAAGATATTACCAGAAATGAAGTAGAAGTGATTGGTATTTGATTAGATCGTCAGCAATTTTAGTTGGGTCGATTTTATTTGAGATTAAATCGATCTGACCTTTTTACTAATTTTTTATTTATCTAAGGATTAAACAAAAGGGCCGCGTAAGCGGCCCTTTGTTCACAATTACTAAACGATTATTTTGGATATTAAGTCGTTTTGTTTACAACTATTGGCAAACTGTATTAAACCAGTATTCTGGCGATTCAGCCACCCAATCGTATTGTTTGCGGATGTATCCGCGAACGATCTTGTATTTAATAGAAAGTATTTGCTTGCCTTGAGTGTTGGCAGCACTCATTAATTTATTAGGAATAAAGCTAAAACCGAATTTGCCATTACCGTAATCTTTCATTTTCATTTGAGGTAATTTACCAGCGATATCGCGGTCAGCCGCTTTGATGTTATCGCCATCAATGTAATAAATAAATTCTTCTGTACCCGTTCCTGTTCTTGCTTTTACCACGCAGTAAAAGTCGTTTCTTCCCTTAAGAGAATCGGTGGTTTCAAGTTTGTTGTCATAGAAAATAGTTATCACATCATTTGGCGTAATACTCAATGTATCTTTTGTTTTTAAACCGGGGAAAGAGTATAATTTTTTGGGTCCTGTTTTTGGAGCTTCGATTTTAATTTCTAAATCCTCAGTCTTACATTCTTGTCCTCCACAATCATCCGAGCCGTTTTTCTTTTTGACCAATAATTTTATTGGACTACCATAAACTTGTGCGGCAGATACTTCGTAAAACGCAGTGGGAATCATGCGGTAATATACCAAGCCGTTTCCTGCTTTTTGAAGTTTTAATGCTTCGTTTGAGGCGCCCCATGTTCCATTGTTTAGGGGATGACCGACAGGATGCTCACGTGGAGACCAGGTCCACATATAAACATCGTCAGTTGTTGTAGCTAAAACAGGACTTCCAAAATCAGCACATTTATTCAAATCAACCCAAACCGTAATACTGTCGTTTGGATTGATGGGATCGGGTTCAACCCAGGCCTTTTGCGCCATTGCGCTTCCCGCAGTCAATGCACTTAAAAGTATAAATAATTGCTTTTTCATTCTTTTTAAATTAATAGTTACACTGAAATTATTTGCGGACAAACCACAAATGGTAAGACACAGTGCGATCAGAGCCACACATTTTGTTGTATTTCAAAACCAAGTATTTGTCTTGTGGACGAACTGGACGAACCAACGGATAAACCGATTCATCGCTGGTACCTTTATTGAAAATCACTTTGCTTGGATATTTTTCGTTGTCGAAACTCCATTTTCCATCCTTCAAATTAAACATATCGCTCCCTTGTCCAGCTGTTACTGTAAAGGCAGAATCTTGTTGTTTGAAAGAGATTTCCATCGGACTCATTGAAGATAGCAAATCAATAACTGTTTCAGTTACATCAAGTAGCGTATCGCTTTCTTGGAAAGCAAGTTGTACATTAACATCAATTTGTTGCACCTTGTTTAAGGTCCATTCCGTTGAAATTCCCTCAACTTGATTTGCACGAGGACCCAACTCGCGAGCGTCTTTTTTACAAGCAAAAAATAGGGTACTAGTTATTGCAATTAATGCAGTTAATTTTATCGTTTTCATTAGTCACATCCTCCAGTTGGGTTAATGTTAAAAATATCTGTTTTTTCAGTAATGGGGAACTGCATCAGCATTCCTTTACAATTCCATTCATGTCCACGAATGAACATACGTTCTTTTTCAATTGCGCCCAAGCGTTTCACTTCGTGTATTCGATCTCCCTGGAACATCAATTCGATACGGCGTTCAAGTCGAATACGATCTAAAATTTCAGTAGGAGTTGCATTTGAAGCTACCGTTACAGGCGTGGTGTAAGCTTTGCTGATAATGGTGTTAATGTCTGAAACCGCTTGAGCATAATCCGTTCCTAAAATAGCCGCAGATTCAGCTCTAATTAACAACATTTGTTTAAGATGCAATACGGGAACATCAAAATATGGCGCATTAAACATATTTGTTTTAATGAATTCATTTTGAGCTCCTTTGTTTACCACAGTAAGCAACATTAAACGTTTGTCGGTGGTTTTGTTTTCGAAGGATGCGTACAAAGCTTTATCCATCTGACAAGCTGGAACACCAGATGCAAAATTAGACGTATATGAACCGCTTCTTTGATCATTTACACCAAAAGAAATGATTGAATATATATGTTCAGATTTGGCATTGGTTGCGAATACATTAACAGTATCTGATAATGTAAATAATCCAGAACCTATCACGTCGTTTGATTCTTTAATTGCTGTGGTGTAATCTCCTTTTTGGAACGCTACTTGTGCCATTAATGCTTTCGCTGCCCACTTATTGGCATACCCATTGTTTGACTCAGGTAGATTATCGATTGCGGTATTCAAATCTTCGATAATTGCTGAATAAGCGGTTGCCACACTTTCGCGTTTTTGAGGAGTAGTAACTACACTGCGAACCACAGCGATTCCATCATGAGAATTATCTGCGGTATATCCCCAAGGTTGAGCATACATTCTTACAGCCGTAAAATGGCAAAGTGCGCGAATAAATGCAACTTCACCTCTAATGCGTTTTTCGTCATCCGCGGTAAGGTCTTTTGCATCACCCATATGATCTTGAACAAAATTTGCTCTGAAAATAGCACGATACAATTGAGAATAGAATGCTCCACTCGTTGTGTTGAAGAACAATACATTGTGGTTGTAAATTTCACGGTAATCATTATTGTTGGGTAATGCCAAATTATCGGACATTAACTCTGCCATGGATTGATAAAATCCCCCGAAAGAGTTAGCTACTTCATTGTAACTACCATTCAATAATAATTGTAAGTCTTGTGTGTTTTTGATTGCATCCTTTACCAAAATTTCATTGGGTGGGGGAGTTTCAATCATTTTTTCGCAGGATGTTCCAACAACGCTAAGTCCCACAACAATTGCAATATATTTTCCAAATTTTAAAGTCTTTTTCATGATTTTTAGTATTTCAAATTAGAAACTTAAATTGATAGAAATGCTGTAACTTTTTTCTTGTGGAGGCGTCAAATAGGTAATGCTACCACTCATGTTACGATCTGTCGCATTTTCAAAGTCACGTGCAATTTCTGGATCCAAACCGGTAAAACGAGTCCAAGTTAAAATGTTGGTTGCAACGAACATGATTCTTGCATTTTCTAGTTTCCAACGTTGAACCAATGTTTTAGGCAAGTTATAACCCAATGACAAGCTTCTCAAACGCGCATAGGTACCATCTTGCAACCAAAGATCCGTGTTGATCCATGGTGTGGTTGCTCCGTGATTGAATGTGCTCAAGGTCATTTTTGGATAAATTGCATCATCACCTGGTTTTTGCCATCTGTCAAGAACACGAGGATCCATATTCCAATCCGTGATCAAGCTCATTTGACGCTTCAACGAAGATTCGTAAATGCTTCCCCCGATATTGAAATAAATATTTGCATTCAATTCCCAATTTCTCCAATTGATGGTGTTATTCAAATTACCGAATGCATCCGGTAGGATTTTACCAACAGCTACACGGTTTGAAGGATCCCATTTGTCGGTAATATTGCCATTAATGTCGTAATACATAGGAGCTCCTGTTTCTTTGTTTACACCAGCATAACGCACCAAGAAATTCGTACCAACGGGTTGGCCAACAACTACACGTGTGTCGTTAGTTCCACCACTGATAGCATCTGGTTGATATACCCCAATGCTAGTAATGGCATTCCAGTTACGAGCGATATTCAAATTCGAAGTCCAACGGAATTTTTTAGTACGAATGTTAATGGTTTTTAAGGTGAATTCAACTCCCTCGTTTTCAATTTCACCTACGTTATCGTAGAAGCTTCCAAAGCCAATGTGTGTGGGAATTGAAACGTTCATGATTACGTCTTTAGTTGACTTTCTGTAATAGGTTAATTCTGTACTCACTCTTCCACGGAAAAACGAAGCTTCTAATCCCGCATCGAAATTAATGGTACTTTCCCAACGTAAGTTTGGATTCTCCAAACGAGCTGGAGCAAGTTGTTGATTGCCATTGTATAGAGGAAGGTTGCTGCTCGGAGTTACAGTACCCCAACGTGCGTAATTGTCGAAATTTGCATTACCTGATTTACCAATACCTGCACGAACTTTCATGAAGTTAATGGCTTTGAATCGCTTCATGAATTTTTCTTCAGAAAGAATGTAACCCATTGCAGCTGCTGGGAAAAATCCGTAACGATTATTGCTACCAAAACGGCTGCTACCATCCCAACGAGAAGTCAACTGAATGTTGATTTTATTATTGATGTTGTAATTCAAACGGCCAAAGAAACTCAAGAAAGCCCAATTGTAAGGGGTGTTATATCGACTAACTAAAGCTGTATCGGGAATAGCAACTTGATCAATTGGACCCGATGCGTCGTAATTTTCTACGTATTTAGAACGAGTTAAGGAATTTTGATATTCATGACCTAACATCACAGAAACACTCTGACCTTTTGTGATTTCTTTGTTCCAGTTTGCGGTTACGAAATAATTGTAGTTTCTAGTCCAAGCTGGATACCATTTAGCATTACCGTTTTGAGCATAGTTTTGATTGTAATAACGGATTAATTTAGCTGGTTCATACAAGTACTCATTGTAATCCATGTAATCCATGCTACCACTAGCGTTTATCGATAAGTCTTTGGTGATTTCGTAGCTAATGCTGGCGTTGTTAATGGTACGGATCTCTTGACTTCTGTAGTTTTTCAAATCACGTACAGTATGCAATCCTACAGGCGATAAATAACTCTTCGTTGCAGAATCATAAACTGGATCTAACGGATAGATATTTAACATGGTACTCATTGCGGATCCCAATCCTCCAGCCCAAGCAGCATCTACACGGTAGTTAGTACCGCGACTCAAACTGTGCGATAATTGGACGTTCATTCCTTTGATTGGACGCAAATCAGCATTCAAACGATGGCTTAAACGCTCGTATTTATTTCCTTTAATATAAGCTCCGTTATTATCAGAGGAAATAATATATTTAAGTGCGAAATTTTTACCTGCATAGTTTGCGCCGATATTGTAGTTCTGCTTAATACCTACACCTATCATTTGGTCAACCCAGTTGGTGTTATTGTTTTGAACATCTTCCCAATTTAATCGCAAACCAATACGATCTAAGTTAGGTGTTCCTACATTACCATCATTGTACCATGCTTCTTCATACAATTGTAACCATTCTTTGCCTGAAAGCATGGTAGGCATTTTGGTTGGAACTGCAGCGCCAAATCGCGTACTCACATCGAATTTTAAACCTTTTTTACGCGCGCGTTTGGTGGTAATTAATATTACACCATTAGAACCACGAGAACCGTAAATACTGGTTGCAGCAGCATCTTTTAATATTTCGATATTCTCAATATCTTCTGGATTAATACTTGCTAATGGGTTATTGTTAAATCCACCACCATAGTTAAAACCATTACTTCTGTTCATGAAGTAATCTTGAGTAATTGGAATACCATCAACAACATACAATGGATCACCAGCGGCAGAAATAGAAGCAGCACCTCGAATACGAATCAAAGAGGCAGACCCCGCCATACCTGATCCAACTGTTACCTGAACCCCGGCAGCTTTTCCTTGAAGGGCCGCTTCGAAACTTTGCGTAGGTAATTCAGATATTTCTTTTCCGCTTACGGAAGAAATCGAACCTACTACGTTTCTTTTGGACTGACGTCCGTAACCAATAATTACCACATCCCCAATACTTTCAACGTCGTTGGGATTTACAGCGGTATCTTTTGCATTCGCACCCGTTCTAGACGTTTGCGCTTGCGATTGAGAAACCATCGTTATTCCGCATAACAATAGACCCAATAATTTTCCATTACGGTAAATTTTTCGCATAAATCGTAAATCTTTGACCGGCAATTTACCGAAAAACTAATAAGTGTCAAAATTACATTTACTATTTTTTTAAAGGAATTACATTTCTGATACGATTCGTACAACAATTCGAAACCCTAAATTAGCACTTTTATAATCACCACGTTGCATTTTAACCGCCCAAGGATCTAAGTAATGAAATTCATCGAGCCAGCTTCCACCTTTTACTGCAAAGTGAGTATTTAATTCTTTATCGGTGTGCAATAAGCCTTCTAATTCCGATTCTGAAACATGGATATCTGGATTCAAGATCAATCTACCTTGACGAGTGTACATCCACTGTTTGGAGTTAAATAAATGTCCCTTAGCCCTGGTGGAAGTCCATTCTTCTACGTTTCCTTGGAGATTGCAAATGGGAAATCGACCGGATTCCACCGCGGTTACATAAAAAATTCCTTGTTTGGATACAAACGATCGATCAAAAGGGTTACTCAGTTTGGAACTTCTTAGATTTACACCTCTTTCGGATATAATTTCACCACCATTGATTTCATCCAAACTGGCTAAAGTAACATTTAAAGAAAACTGATCTTGACTAAACCAACTGATTAATTCTGGATTTTCGGTTACTTCATTATTGACGAAATATCGAGGTTTAATCGTGATATTTTTTATTTGCTTTTTTGAAACCAATCCGCTGTAATGCATGCCCCAATAGGTTTGGTTGTATTTTACCGCTGCAGCAAATTCGGTGGCTGTGGGTAAATCGACTTGAATTCGATATCCCTTTGGTAGAAATTGTTTGTATTGCTGATTCCACTTTTGCTCTAACCAGTCGGTAAATTGTGTTGCCTGAAACTGACTAACTCCCACAACCGGATAATCACTGTAGGCTTTATGTTGATAATAATAATGCACAAAAGGTTCGCTGTAATTCATTCGAGTTATCCAAACGTTTGTGTCGGGTATTAATGCCGCAGGATTCCATCCAAAGCTATCGGCCAATCCCGTTTTTTTAGACTGACCTTGGGATATATCAGCTATGAATTCTCTCCATTGCTCGTTGGTAATTTCCGTTTTAAACATATAAAATGGAGAAACTGGAGATAACTCAGCTACTGAACGTATGGTATCATAACCCCAGTTGGAATATACCAATAATGTATCCGACAATGCTAAATATGAGGTAAATGGTGAATAGGCATTGTGCGGATAGGTTTTCTGAAAAGCTACCTCCTCTTTGACTCCCAATTGCACAAAATGTTTATTTAAGTGAATTTTTAATGGCGTGGCTTTATTTGATGAATTAGACAATTTCGTGATATCAATTCCTTTTAAAGGATAATCAAAATGCCTGAAATAATATTTCGTGTGATATTTGGTAGGAGGGATGTAGGTTTGATTTTGTGCATCTAAAACATGAATCGAAAACCCTAAATAATATAGAGTTAAAATAATCAGGGAATTAAATTTTATCATAAAAAAATGGATTTTTTAATTAAAAAAGAATGAATATACTAAATAATCGATGAACAAATGCGATGTGTTTTAATGCGCTTTATACCAACGATTTATTTTCGTGTTTATTGCCTCGTTCACAAAAATTGAATTATTTACAAAAATTGCTCTAGTCATAAAAATAAAGCAACGCAAAATCACAATAATCCCAAAGTTACATCAACGCGGGATTCGAATAAACACGTTTAGGCAGTTTTAAATCTTGCAAAAGTCTACTAACTGGACGTAATGTAAACACCCATTGTTTTCCGTATCCTGTAGGTACCCACATGAACTCCAATTGCCAACAATGTAGATTTCGAATCACAGAAAATTGAGATCCAGCAATCTCATTCAAACGGAAATTATAACCCGTTCTATAACTAACTTTCCAATTTTCAGTAATGGTAACATCACCAGAAATGCTGAATTCATTCGCGCTTACACGGTTTTGCGCATTGATAACATCGCCGTTGTAGTTAAACATATATCCGAAATTCAGACTCCAAGGAATGTTAAAATCATAGTATCCCATGGGGTTATTGCGAATATCATTTAATTCCGCTTCTTCCTCCTGATATTTTTTTCGGGGGACGCGATTGCCAACGCTTCCTTTTTTATTTTTATTGAAGTCATCGGCGCTTAATGTGGTATTGATATTCACACCAGCCGATTTAAATCGTAATAAATTTCCGCCTTTTTCGATGTTGAATGCATTTAATGTAATTCCATTTTCATTTCGATAATAAGGACTGAAATTCGCATTAGAATTAATTCGTAATTTTTTAAATAATACGGTGTTAAATGATCCTCTTAAATCACTCCATTTTAAACTATCTGCAAATATATTGTAATTCGTAGATAGTTGTATTTGGTCAATTATATTGAATTTTTCCGTTTTTTTGCCCGTTGAATCACCTGCAACTACGCGCTTACCTTGAAAGTTATTATTTAATGATAAATTTATTGAGCCATTTCGGTATTGTGATAAATTACCTACAGCACTTTTTTCAAATAAACTATATGATTTAATTTTATTAAATGTATCGCGATAAAAATTGCTCCAACCTTTCTTAAACGGATCAATTTCAGGAGCATAAGTAAACCCAATGGTAGGAGTGATTGTATGTCGAATGGTACGTATATTTCCGAGTTTCAAATTATTAAATGTACCGTAAATATTGGTCTTTACATTGGTTGATAAGTTATATCCATATTGACGGAAGAATCCCATCGTATCACGATACTGTATTTTGTTTGTTTGGTTATCTACCGATTGAATCTGCCCTTTAAAATGCCAATTTTCTTGATAATTAAACGAAGGTGAAACATTTAATATTCCTTTAAATAATTTAATATTTGTAGAAATGGGAATGCTATGTTTTAATCCCGAATTAATAGAATTAAACGCTTCGGTGTAGCGATCAGAAAATATAATTGTGTCCTTAGTTAAGATTTGATTTGCAATATTTCCGCTGTAACTCAATCGCAATTGTTGATACCATTTGTTGTTACTTCCCGTTTTATTTGCAAAGGGAGTAAGTGAAGATACCCCAATATTCACAGACGGTAAATCCAATTTAAAATCCCCATTTTGGGTGTTTTGCGAATGCCTTACCGCCGCAGATAGGTTTAATTTATTCTTGAATAATTGTTTGCTAATATTAATGCTAGACGTGAATTGATTATTCGATAAGTTGCTAATATCACGACTGTTTCGTCGATTAAATCCTTTGGTTACAATATTGATATTCCCTCCGAATGTGAAGCCGGGAAGTACTTTTGGATCTAAGTTGAATTGGGAACGAATACCAAAATCTTTAATTCGCGCAAAATTGGGCGAAGTTTGTTCTTGACCATTTGAGAACTGGCTGTATTGCACGCCCAATGTCCCTTTGAATTTGTACCGTTTAAAATATTGAGTTTGCATCCCCAAACGAAAATCGCCATTTAAATAAGCATCCGAGTTGAGTTGAACATCAGCATGTTGTCCCAGACCTAAATAATACCCGAAATTTTGCAAATAAAATCCGCTGTTTACGGCATTAAATCCGATAGAAGGGAAAATAATTCCATCTCTCTGTCCTTTTCGTAATGGAGCAAGTCCAAAAGGCAGTGCAATGGGAGTAGGAATTTCTGCGAAAACCAAATTGGATAATCCAAAAAGTGCTTTATTGTTGGGAATGACTTTTACCTTCGATGCGTTTAGGTAAAAGTGCGGGTGATCTGCATCACAAGTGGTAATTTTTCCATGTACCCCGGTAAATGAACCGTCATTTTGTTTTAATACAGTTCCTAAATGTATATGCGCTTGATCTTGAACCAATCGCAAGCCATACACTTTTCCTTTTTTTGATTCGCTGTTAAAACGTAACGAATCGGCCGTGTATTTCTCTTTATTATCAATTAAAACGGGCTTTTGACTGTATTTTCCAAGGCTGTCAATTGTTCCTTTAGCAAAAAGTTCCTTGTTTGTCAAATTGACATCGATATAAAAGGCTTCCAACTCAGTTTGTGCCGTTTTTAGGTTTGCGTCGCGGTATAGATATACTTTTTTTGTCGAAAAATCGAGAATCATCGAATCCTTAGAATTAAATGTTACGATGTCTTTGAATTCGTTTTTCTTCTTGGGGGATGCTTTTAAAGATGTAGAATCAGATATTTTTGTGCTATCAGTTAGTTCATTCGTGTCTGAATAAATCCTGTTACTTTGAGATTTGAAACGTTTTTGAAATTCGATAAAAGAGCTATGTCGGAGGTTAAAAAACGCGTTTTCGGAAATTGATTTCGCTGCGGAAAAGTGGGTGTTGTTTTTATTAGACAATGACCTCACATCCCACGAAAATAAAGGCGTAGAGCCTACGGAAAACGCCATTGTAACGACAATCCACATTATACTATATATATGTATCTGTTTGCGAATTAGCATAATTGAATTTGCAGGGCGAAATTCGGCAAGAATTTTGCAGTAGCGTAGGCAGTATGAAAGAAACGAAAATTGGGTTGAAACATTTTACAGGCTCATCGATAAAAATGGGTCGAAAACTTGCGTATTACGGTTTCCCATTTTTTGCTACTGCAATATTAATGCTATTTCTTCCGTCTGCCAAAAAGCCCTTGAGGAAAGTGGATCAGGTTAAGACCATTGTTTTGGATGCGGGTCATGGAGGATCTGATCCGGGGTGTAATGGGGCAGGTGAGATTTGGGAAAAACAAGTGACATTAGGCGTTGTGCTGAAATTGGGTAAATTAATTTCAGACAGTATGGAGGATGTTCGAGTGATTTATACTCGTACTACTGATAAGGCATTGAAGTTGTGGGAACGTCCGAATATTGCGAATCGCAATGAAGCCGATTTGTTTATATCCATTCACTGCAATGCCAATGACAACACTGCCGCAGAGGGTAGTGAAACCTATTTCATGGGTTTGCACAAGAACAAAGGAAATTTAGAAGTTGCAAAACGTGAAAATTCAGCGATTGTTTACGAGTCTGATTATAAGAATAACGATCGGTACGGAGGATTTGATCCCAATTCGCCGGAAGGACACATTATATTTTCATTGGTTCAAAATGCGTTTTTAAACCAAGCGCTGAGATTATCAACCTATGTTGAAGATGAAACTGGTAAGGTTAGCGACATAAGAAGTCGCGGAGTAAAACAGGCAGGATTTTTGGTTTTGTGGCAAACTTCTATGCCTTCAATACTCATTGAAACGGGGTTTTTAACCAATTCAGACAACCGTAAATACCTGAAAACTGCTGAGGGTCAACAAACCATTGCATTGGGTATTTTCCGTGCCATCCGTCGTTACAAACAGCACGTAGAAATTCGTAAGGTGAAGTAATTTTCATCGAAAGTGGCGATGTTGTATCATCTACAATTGTGTTTCAGATGATTTCAGAATCATACACAGGGTTAATTCGGGGTTAGTTTCGATGAACGTCACATTCTAATCGCTCAGTGGTGAAAAAAAACGCTCCAATCTGTCATGGTAATGTAAATTAAAAATAGGTTAAAGGTTTAACTTGTTGTTTTACAAGTGTTTGTATCATTGCGTTGATTTTGATGATAATATTTTTTTGGTGGGTTTTTGAAAAGATTTGCAACCTTTTTTGTTTATTGCGTCCTTAAGAAAAACTTAATACAAAAGGTATATCTATGAAATCAAAAATTACTATGTTTAAAAAAGCGCTGGTTTTTGGTGCGATGGTCTTGGGAGCATTCTCGGGAAGTCGCCTAGAAGCTCAGACACCCTGCTCGGGTACGTTTGCTTACGGCTGTCCTACAAACGCCGGGGTTTGCGGAGACATCGATGCAGTGACCATCAAGAACAAAGCGGGTACGGTACTTGCTTCTTACAGTAGCTTGAAGTGTAGTTCAAACACGTATGTGGGTGTACTAAACCAAGGTACTCCGATTGATTTGACCGCAGGTGAGGAGATTACAATCGAACTTACTGGTACTGAATGGTCAGGTTATTACACTCGTCCAGGTGTTTGGATGGATGTAGGGTTAAATTCACAATTTGAAGGTTCTGAGTGCGTTATTGATCCAGGTCAAAACGTAATTGGTGCTTCCGTAAACAAGTTTGACGTGAAAGTTCCTTGCTTTACCAAAGCAGGAAAGAGTCACATGCGTTTCCGTGGTGTTTGGACTGCTTACACTTTAAGTAAAAACCAAGGTTGTGGTTCAATTGCTGGTTATGGTAACGTATTTGACTTAGAAGTAAACTACAAACTTGGCCCAACTCCTGTTGCGAACTTCGTGGTTCCTACCGGTCCAAATTGGGAAGGTTCTCCTGTAGTTTTCCCAGCAACTAGCCCGAATCCAGGCGCAACTTACAAATGGACATTTGACCAAGCTGCGGCTGTAATTTCAGGTTCTGGTACTAAAGGTTCTGCACGCTGGACATCTGCTGGTAAGTATGATGTTAAAATGGTTGTAGATTATTGCGGTATTAAAGATTCCACCACCAAGGTAGTAACTATTACTGCTCCAACTGTTGTTCCAACTGCTGACTTTATTGCAGACAATAACGAAGTAGAATTGGGTTACGAAGTTCAGTTGTTCGACTTAAGTACGAATGGTCCAACTTCATGGTCTTGGGAAATTTATTCTCCAACTGGTATTGGTGATGATGTTTCTACTGCTCAAAATCCTAAATTTTTCATGAACGAGGCAGGTTGGCATAAAGTATGTTTGACTGCTACCAATGGTGTTGGTTCTTCGAAAACAGTTTGTAAAGACCGTTACGTAGAATGTTTACCTACATTGGATAACTACATGGGTCCTCAAAAAGAGGCTACAACACGTTTCGGACGTTTGTTCGACCACGCAGGTCCTACTGGTGATTATGCAAACAACCGTAAAACATCTATTGATTATTTCCAAATTCTTCCTTGTGGAGCTCAAGAAATCCGTTTGAAATTTGGTGATTTGTCATTGGCAGATGATGGTGATATTTTAACTATTTATGATTCTGATGAAGAAGATCCAAATAAAGTAGTTGCTAAAATCAACAAGAGCAACCAAATCATGTACGATACTGCAACTTTGAAATTGATGTCAGGTGCAGCATTCATCACATTCCAAACCAACGGATCAGGTGTATCTCGTGGTTTCATTTTAAACTGGGATTCTGATTTGGAAACTCCAACATTGCCAGAAGCTAACTTCGACATCGAATACAATCCAATTGGTAACGGTGCTGCTGCTAACTTCTTCAACAAAACTGCTAATACTAAAGGTGTTCCTAACTACGTTTGGGAAATCTCTGATAACCAAGGTAACGTTGTAAACAACTACTTTACTGCTGATGCAACTGAACGATTCTACACTGACGGAACTTATAAAGTTTGTTTAGTGGCTCAGACTTGTACCGGTTTTGATACTGCTTGTAAGAACATTACTGCATACACACCAACTAAAGCTGAATACGTAGACTTCAAAGCAAACAACTTGCGCCCAACTATTGGACAAGCAGTTAAGTTTACTACTACTACTGATTACGCCGATGTGTTCGAATGGAGCATTTTCCCAACTACATTTAAATATGTAAATGGAACTACTTCTAAGAGCCAAAACCCTGAAATTGAATTCACTGCTGGTGGTGCATATACATTCACTTTGAGTGCATATAACGGAACTGCTGGTCGTTCAGTTACTGAAAAGAAAGTAATCAAAGCGAAATATGTAATTTGCTTAGACTATTGCGTTCCTTTGACTAACATGACTTCAAAAGACGTTGCTATTGCTAAAGTAGCAGTTATTGACAAGAATAACAAATTCTTGGTAAATAGTGAAACTGAATCTGGTATTTCTTACACTTCTTTCACTGATGGTCGTGCAATGAATATGACATTTGGTGCTACTTACAGCATGAGTGTTGCTCGTAAGACTAGCTCAAACGAAGTAAACTACAAAGCTTGGATCGACTGGAACATCGATGGTGACTTCGACGATGCTGGTGAGGAAGTTATGTCTACTGGCGCTATCAAAGGTTTGACTGCTAACGCTACATTCACTGTACCTGAAATTGCTAAATCTTTTGAAGGTGTTACAAGAATGCGTGTAGGTGCTTCTTATGGTTCATTCTCTAACAGCCCATGTGGTGTAAACCAAGTTGGTGAATTCGAAGATTACCCAATTTTATTGGCTAACGATAACACTGCTCCAATGATTTCATTGGTAGGTTCTGATACAGTTCGTGTTGAAAGAACTTCTTCTTCTAGCTCTTGCTACCAAGAAGTGGCTTCTCAAACTTACAAAGCGAGCGATGCTACTGAAGGTGATTTGACTAACAAAGTAGTAATTACTTCTGATTTGGATTGTTCAGTTGCAGGTGTTTACAGCATGGAATTCAACTTGGTTGATGCATCTGGAAACAAAGCAACTCCTAAAACTCGTACTATTATCGTAGTATTGGATAGAACTGGTCCAGTGTTGACTTTACAAGGTAATGATACTGTTACTGTAGAACAATGTGGTACATTCACTGATCCAGGTGCTGTAGCTAATGATGCAGTTGATGGTGACTTGTCTTCTGCTATCAAAGTTAACGGATCTGTTGATCCTAGCGCGACTGGTGATTACACTATCACATACACAGTGAAAGACGCTCAAGGTAACGAATCTAAGAAAACTCGTTTAGTACGTGTTCGTGATACTCAAAAACCTGGTATCTACCGTTTAGGTAAGCGTATCACTAACAACATGACTATCAACGTTCAAATTAATACTGCATTCGTTGATGATATCTATGCTTTGGATCCATGTAACGGAAACATCTTCTTGAAGAAAGATCCAGGATTCAACGGAGTAGTAAACAATCAACAACGTGCTACTTACCCAATTTTCTACAGCGCAACTGACCCATCAGGTAACAAAGCTGACGAAGATGGTTATGTAATTAACTACATCGTTGATGACTTCATCGCACCAAATATTGAATTGAATACTTCAGATACAATTTTGCACGACGTAAATGATGCATACAGCTCTCGTAGTGTAACTGTAACTGATAACTACTATGGTCCTACACAAGTATCAGTTGTTCGCACTGGTAAAGTAGATCCTTACACCTTGGGTACTTATGTTGAAACATTTGTAGCATCTGATGCAAGTGGTAACAAAGCAACTAAGAAGAGATATGTAAAAGTAGTTGACCGTATTGCTCCTGAATTGACAGCTCCTCCAGTATCTGCTTGCGTAGGAACTCCTTTCTGGGCTATGACTGGTTTGATTTTGAAAGATAACTACTATTCAGCGTCTGATTTGACTCCATTGGTTAAAGTGGTATCTCACAACGTGAATGTGTTGGAAGCTGGTGTTTATTTCATCAACTACTCACTTTCTGATCCTAGCGGAAACCAAGCTGCAGTTGTATCTCGTACAGTATACGTAGCTTATCCTCCAAATTGCCAAAACACCTACATGGATGTTAAAGACTTCAACTTGGAAGAGGCTGTAAATGTACATCCTAACCCAACAACTGGTTTAGTAAATGTATCTTATTCTGTAAACAACAACGAATCTGTAAGTATCGAAGTTGTTAACGCAGTAGGTGCTACAATTGCTACTCGTGTTGTAAACGGTGGTATGGGTTCTGAAGAATTCAACTTGGCTGGAAATGCTAAAGGTGTTTACTTCGTACGTATCACTAACAACGGACAAACCGCTGTTAAGAAATTGGTTGTAAATAACTAATTTTAGATAACCTATATTAAGGAAAGGCCTTGGATTAATTTCCAAGGCCTTTTTTATTTTATAATTGTAATTTCAAGTAGCTGCAATTGTGGTGTCAAATTGTTTTAATTGTAATGTCAAGTAGTTTTATTTTTAGAAGGTTATTATTTCTATTTTACGGAGCACCCGTTATCAAATAAAATACTTGAATTTGATTAAAGAGAGAGATATTCAGTTACTATTCAAATAATCATACAGTTTCATCGACTTTTATCAGCATTTAAATTAATTTCAGTAATTTTGAAACAATGTCAATATTTAAAGGTCTGTCCAAAGAGTTTCAAGTTGGAACATTAACCACCATCGCTATAACTATTCTTATTTTAGGTTATAACTTCATGCGCGGAAAAGACAACCCCTTTACCAGAGGAAAGGAGTTCATTGTTTATTATGATAGTACTCAAGGTTTAGGCGTGGGTACATCGGTAATCTATAATGGTTTGCGAATTGGGCAGCTGTCTTCTATTGATATCACAGACGATGGTTTGCGAATGGAAGCTCGATTTGAAGTGGCTTCGTCTCTTGAAATACCAAAAGATTCCAAATTTCAAATTCAATCTGAATTGCTCGGAGGACAGAAAGTCCGACTGATATTGGGTAGTTCCAAGCGTTTCGCTGAAGATGGTGATACCCTCATAGGAACGTATGCGAGTGATCAATTTTCAGCAATTAACGAACAAGTGTTACCCATTGCTTCTAAGGTGGATTCCTTGTTAACTCAAATGAATCGGGTTTTACACCATCCGGGTTTGGATCAGGCTTTGGGCGAGTTACCTGGTGCTATGAATGAATTAAAATTATTACTTCGTGAGTCTCGGGGGATGGTAACTTCTAACTCGGATTATATCGAAACTTCCATGAAAAATGTAGCATTGTTTGCAGAGAATTTGAAGGAATACAATAAATCCATTCGTTCAACTTTGAGTCGAATTGATAAATCTACTGAAGGTCTCGATACCGTTAAAATTGCTCGTATTTTAAAACATTCCGATAGTTTAGTGCAAGGTTTGAATCAGTTAACCCAACAAATAAATTCAGGAAATGGTTCTGCTGGTAAATTTATTTACGATGAAGGATTATATAATAATTTATCGAATACCACTTATGAATTAAACAAGGTTCTGATGGATTTAAAACGTTATCCTGAAAAGTATGTGCCAGTTCCGTTTACCAAGCGCCAAAGAAAGCAAGCTAAAGAAGAATCTTTAAAGGATACCGCTATTTGGAATTAATTGGCTTTGCTTGATTCTGAAGTTTTGTTTTGTTGAAGGTATTCGAATAAACTGACACTCCAAAGCATATACAGAAAGTTGTAGAAGAAGTCTTCAAAAGGGATACTTCCAAATCTCAACGACATATTTTCAGCATTGTTGTAAATTAATACAGGTTTCGAAGTTAATACCCCATTAACGTATGCCATAGGCAACAGTGCAATGATCCATGCGAGGAATAAATGAGACCAGTATTTTTGAATGAACTTGTAGGCAAATGATCTCAGTAACAGGAGTGTAAGGAAAATCAAACCAAAAGTAATCAGCGTATAAATCTGATTAAAATACACAATACCTAATAATAAGGATCCTAATAAAACTATAAAATAGGTTAAATTAAATGGTAGATTGAATTTTGGGAAATAGATTTTTAGGCACATGTATATGAAAATACAGGCATACGGTACCACCGTAAAAAATCCGAATTCCTCTATGGGCAGGTTGGAAATATTGAGTCCAATTAAATATTCCTGATTAAATTCCCAAACACCTATTGAGGTAAACCAGATATCCCAAATAATATAAAACAAAGACGTTAAAGCCGTTGAAATAAATAGAGGTTTAAAATATTTATAAAAGGCTACTTTCTTATCAAAGGATAGAAATAGCGGACCTAGGATAGTGGCTATGTCAAGAAATAAATAGGTGTAATGATTACTTACGGGTACATACATTCCGTATCTAATTTACGCAGGTTGAAGTTGATAGCCAAATTCTAAAGCGTAATCTTTTAGTTTTTCACGAAGAACTCGACGAGCAATGAATATACGTGTCTTTACGGTTCCAATAGGAATATTCAGTTCTTCTGCAATTTCATGGTATTTGAAGCCTTCTGCATTCAATTTGAAGGTAAGTTTGAGATCATAAGGAAGTGCTTCAACAGCAGCGTCTAAATCTTTACGAATAAACTTCAATTCTGCATCATTATCTACTTTGTGAGAAGGGATGTCCAAGAAGTATGTATTTTCTGTACTATCTAAAAACGTATTGCGTTTTTGATTTCTTCTGTAGTTGTTAATGAATGAGTTTTTAAGAATGGTATATAACCATCCTCTTAAGTTGGTACCGGCTTTAAAATTTTCGCGGTAGCGATAAGCTTTAAGAATTGTGTCTTGCACAAGATCCTTTGTATCGTCCATATCGTGGGTAAGTGATAGGGCGTAATTTCTTAATGGAGCCAATTCTTGTTCCATCATTTTATCGAAATTTATTTGTGTAACCTTCATAGCAAATCGTTAAACAAATATCATATCTAATTGCGAATATGTCAACGTTTTTTGTTTAACTCCTTATTCTTAATAGTTAAACAAAAAATATGCATTAACGCCATGAAATGTTTTAAGTAGTTATTATACAAATAGATAGATAAATATGCGCTGATTATTTGTTTAGGGAATTATCGACAAAGTTGAACATTGTACGGATGAGTGGCAGTGTAACGTAATTTGTTTAGGAGTTTAAATGAAGAACAAATGCCATTAGCACAAAAAAAAGGCTACCCGATTGGGGTAGCCTTTATAAAAAGATGACTTGTATTAACTTTATTAAACCAACACAGTTACTTTATTGGAAAGTACTTCAACTAAACCTCCCTTAACATCAAAGGAGTTAGATTGAGTATTTGACTTTACTTCAATAGTACCTGCATTTAAGCTGGATATTAAAGCCGCGTGATTGTGCTTTACCTGAAAACTTCCTTTACTTCCTGGAAGAGTAACTAATTCAGCTTCTCCTGAAAATAATGTGTTATCGGGTGTTAAAATTTCAACAAACATATTCGTTTATTTTATAATTAAGCAGCAGCTTCTTCCAACAATTTCTTACCTTTTGCAATAGCATCTTCAATGGTACCAACCAAGTTGAATGCTGCTTCTGGATATTCATCCACTTCACCATCCATAATCATGTTGAAACCACGAATAGTATCTTTAATATCAACCAATACACCCTTCAAACCAGTGAACTGTTCAGCAACGTGGAAAGGTTGAGATAAGAAACGTTGTACACGACGAGCACGAGATACGACTAATTTATCTTCTTCGCTCAATTCGTCCATACCCAAGATAGCAATGATATCTTGTAATTCTTTATAACGCTGCAACAAAGCTTTAACACGTTGTGCGCAGTTGTAATGTTCTGGACCCAATACGTCGATAGACAAAATACGGCTGGTAGAATCCAAAGGATCCACCGCTGGATAAATACCTAACTCAGCGATTTTACGACTCAATACGGTAGTAGCGTCCAAGTGAGCAAATGTTGTTGCAGGAGCTGGATCCGTCAAGTCATCCGCAGGTACATATACTGCCTGAACTGAAGTAATAGAACCACGAGTAGTAGAAGTAATACGCTCTTGCATCACACCCATTTCAGTAGCAAGGGTTGGTTGGTAACCTACCGCTGAAGGCATACGACCTAACAACGCTGATACCTCAGAACCTGCTTGAGTGAAACGGAAGATGTTATCGATAAAGAAAAGAATGTCTTTACCAGCACCTTCACCATCTCCATCACGGAAATATTCAGCAACTGTCAAACCTGACAATGCAACACGAGCACGGGCTCCTGGAGGTTCGTTCATTTGTCCGAAAACTAGAGTAGCTTGACTCTTTGCTAATTCGTCCATATTCACTTTAGATAAATCCCATCCACCTTCTTCCATAGAGTGTTTGAATTCTTCACCGTAACGAATAACGCCAGACTCGATCATCTCACGCAACAAGTCGTTACCTTCACGGCTTCTTTCACCCACACCAGCAAATACAGACATACCAGAGTATGCTTTTGCGATGTTATTGATCAATTCCATGATCAATACGGTTTTACCTACACCGGCACCACCGAACAATCCAATTTTACCTCCTTTTGCATAAGGCTCCAAAAGCTCGATAACCTTGATACCTGTATATAAAGGTTCAGTAGAAGTGCTCAAATTTTCGAAAGTTGGAGCAGCTTGGTGAATAGGACGGCCATTTTCATTGTCCAATTTTTCCATTCCATCGATGGCTTCACCCACAACGTTCATCAGACGACCACGGATGGATTCGCCTGTAGGCATAGTGATGGTGTTGCCTTTGTCAACAACTTCCATACCACGACGCAAACCTTCGGTACCATCCATAGCGATTGTTCTCACCATGTTTTCTCCCAAATGTTGCTGAACTTCTAACACCAAAGTTTGTCCGTTATCTTTGGTTACTACCAATGCATTATAAATCTTAGGTAGGTGGGATCCCGCTTCGTTGAAACTTACGTCTACAACAGGACCGATAATCTGTGAAATTTTACCAATGTTAGCCATCTTATTTTTCAGGGTGCAAATATACGGTTTAAAATCGATGAAATCCTATTTTTTACAATTTTATAGGTAACAACTTTTTGAATTAACAAATAGAGAAATTAAAGATAGGCAAATTCTTATCAACTTAATCGTTTCTGTGTTCAGGGAATTGCACACTGAAAACTACATAGAATTGCGTTTTATCAGGTGTATTTTAAGTGGAATGCAGAGTCATTAAATAGCAATAACCATTTGTTAATCAATCCATAAATCTTGCAATTGCTCGAATGTAAATTATTGTGCATCTCCCATAGAAAATATTGTACCTTTGCACGAAATCATGGATCGTAATACAATAATTGGATTTTCATTAATCTTTTTAATCCTTGCGGGCTATTACTGGTACACAGCTCCAACTCCCGAACAAGCCGCTCAAATGCAAAGAACACAAGATTCTTTGGCAAAAATTGAACAGTTAAATGCTGAAAAAGTTAAAAAAGCAGATGAAACTGCAGCAAATGCGTCGGATTCTTTGAAGAGTTCGTCGGATTATTTGGGTGCTATTGCAACTAATAACTATTCAGCGTTTCAACAACCAACCAAAGAAACAGCTTCCCCCGAAACCATAAAAAATGTTGTAATCGAGAACGAACAGCTTTCGGTATCTATTGCATCTCAAGGAGGAACTATTTCCCAGGTTAAATTGAACGAGTTTAAACGATCTGATTCTTCTGAATTGATTTTATTAGACGGACAAAAGAATAAAATGGTTTGGCAATGGAATGATGAAAAAGGCAATCCATTAAACAGTGACCAATTCGTTTGGCAAGTTGTTGCTAAATCAAAAACAGCCGCTACGCTTCAATTGAAAATAAACGATTCATCCTACATCCAACAATCTTACAGCTTGGATATTAAGAAACCTTATCAGGTAGATTATAAGGTAGAAGTAGTTGGAATGGATAAATACATTCGTCGCGGAAATTCTGATTTTAAATTTTCTTGGAATGCTACCTTGCAAAAGCAAGAGCGCGATATGAAATGGGAAACTCAAAACGCGGCAATTGTGTACAAGTTGCCAGATGAGTCTCCTACTACATTGACTTCAACTGAGGAGGCAACCGAAACACTAAAAAATAAAGTACAATGGGTTGCGTTCAAACAACAGTATTTTTCAAGTATCATTTCCAGCCCATCTGATATTTTGACTGATGCCAAATTGAGCATGGGTTTAAATAAACCATCGGATTCATTGGATGTAAAACCTGTTGGAATACAATTGTTTTCGGCATACAATGGTGAAGCAAATCGCAAGATGGATTTCGAATTTTATTTCGGACCAAACCAATACAATACCCTCCAAAACGTTGACTTTGGAATCAAAGAAGCTTCTGTTGAGCGCATCATACCTATGGGTTGGGGGATTTTTGGTTGGGTAAACAGAGGTCTTGTATTGCCAATTTTTACTTTCTTAGAAGGTATCATTGGAAATGCAGGTATCATGATTATGCTTTTGACCATAATCATCAAAACCATGCTATTGCCTTTGGTTTACAAATCGTACATTTCTACGGCCAAAATGAGAATTTTAAAGCCCGAAATGGATGCAATCAAAGAAAAGCATAATAATGATTTGCAAAAAGTGCAAGCAGACAATATGGCGCTTTACAAAAAGGCCGGTGTGAGTCCCTTGAGTGGCTGTGTCCCTATGCTTTTGCAATTGCCAATCTTGTTCGCCATGTTCCAATTTTTCCCTCATGCATTTGAATTGCGCCAAAAAACATTCCTTTGGTCGAACGATTTATCTCAGTGGGACGGTCCTTTATTAGGATTTAATATTCCTTTTTATGGTGATCACGTGAGTTTCTTTACATTGTTAATGACTGCATCTACGTTGATTTACACGCACTTGAATAATCAAATTTCAGGTGTTACAGGCCAAATGAAATGGATGGGTTATTTGATGCCAATCATTTTCTTAGGGGTATTGAACGATTACGCTTCAGGTTTGACGTGGTATTATTTCGTAAGTAACATGATTACTTTCGGTCAGCAATGGGCAATTCGTAAAATGGTTGACGATGATAAATTGCACAAACAAATTGCCGAAGCTCGTAAAAAGCCGGTGAAAAAATCAGCATTCCAACAGCGTATGGAAGAAGCAATGAAAGCCAGCCAAGCAAGAGGAAAAAAGAAATAACAAACGGTTCCTATCATTTCTAATGTAGGAAATGAGTTGAACCACAATAAAATTATCTGAACAGGCCAACTGATGAAGTCCAAATCATGCCCGGGAGTAGTACTTCCCGGGCATTGTTTTTATTACTCCTTTGAGTTCCAATTCCAGCAATGACAAGGTTAGTTGATGCAATGGAATTTGGCTTAAAATCAGTAATTCGTCGATGTGTTTGGATTGATTGGCCAGTAAATTTAATATTTCCGTTTCCACCGGATTCATTGTTTCAAAAATTGTTTTTTGAAGTTTCGGGGGATGGTGGACGTGGTTGTGAATAATGTTGTCTTTTGGGGTTGAACGCGGATTAAAATTACTAAATTGGATTTTATTTAAATTGGATTCGAAAATGTTATTTGAGTTATTTTCGATGTTTGATTGGATGGTTGGTTCAGAAAATTGCCATTTCATCCATTGTGCAATGTCGTCTGCCGATTCAATTAAATAGGCTACGTTTCGCTTGATAAGGGCATTCGTGCCAGTGTTATAACCGTAAAATGGACTTCCTGGAATCGCAAACACTTCACGATCGTAACTGCGAGCAATTTGAGCTGTAGCCATACTGCCGCCTGTATTTTTACTTTCTACGACTAAAACAGCGTCGCTTAAGCCGGCAACTATCCGATTTCTACGCGGAAATAAATCCGGATGTAATTTCGTGTTGTGCAGCATTTCCGTTAACAATCCAGAGTTTCCAACAACCATTTCTTGAGCAGTATTTCTGTGATTGGTGGGATAAATGGTGTCCAACCCGTGTGCAAGTACACCAATGGTAGAAAGTTGATTCTGCAATGCACTTCGATGGGCAGCAATGTCAATTCCGTATGCAAGACCGCTTATCACTTGCACGCCCAATGTGCTCAATTCTTCAATGATTTGGTTGGTGAGTTCTAAGCTTTCTCGTTTAGGTTTTCTCGTTCCGACTACAGCAATGGTTCTCGCAGGATTTAAATTGGCATTGCCTTTGTGGAACAACAAAAGGGGAGCATCTACCAATTGCTTTAATCGCAACGGATAATCATCCCCCAAAAAACTCAAGATTTGAATGTTGTAGCGTTCGCAAAATGCCCATTCTTCTTCTGCGAGTTCCAGTAGCTGCCCTTTTTTCTCGCGGAGCAGCCGATAGATTTTTTCATTTCCAATGGGACTTGAAAGAAATTCCGACTCGCTGCAATCAATAGCAGCTTTGGCCGTGCCAAAATAACGGATCAATGTTTTGCCTAAAACGGGTCCAATTCCCGGTATTTGGCTAAGTACGATAAGTGAAATAAGTTCTTCCTTGGGTGTCATTCACCCAAAGTTACTAATCATTCAGTTTCAAAACCGCCATGAAGGCACTTTGAGGAATATCGACGTTACCGACGCTTCTCATACGTTTTTTACCTTCTTTTTGCTTCTCAAGAAGTTTGCGTTTACGAGAGATGTCTCCTCCGTAACACTTGGCAGTCACGTCTTTACGTAAAGCAGAGATGGTTTCACGCGCAATAATTTTTGCTCCAATTCCGGCTTGAATAGCGATTTCAAACTGTTGTTTCGGGATTAAATCTTTGAGTTTTTTGCAAATCTTTTTCCCTAAATCGTATGCATTGTCTCTGTGAATGATGGCACTTAATGCGTCAACTTGCTTTGCGTTAAGCAAGATATCCATTTTTACCAAGTGACTTTCTTTGTATCCAATAGGATGGTAATCGAAACTTGCATAACCACGAGAAATGGTTTTCAAACGATCGTAGAAATCAAAAACGATTTCGGCCAATGGCATATCGAAAGTTAATTCAACACGGTCGGCAGTGATATAAACCTGGTTTTTAAGAATTCCTCGTTTATCAAGACACAATCCCATTACAGGCCCAACCCAATCGGATTTGGTGATGATGGTTGCATGTATATAGGGTTCTTCAACGTAATCAATTTTATCGGGTGGGGGAAGATCGCTCGGATTATTTACAGCAATGGTTTCACCTTTGGTTGTATAAGCTATATAACTTACGTTAGGAACGGTCGTTATAACGGTCATATTGAATTCGCGCTCCAAACGTTCTTGGATGATTTCCAAGTGTAACATCCCCAAGAAACCACAACGGAAACCAAATCCCAATGCGGCTGAACTTTCGGGTTCGAACACAATGGATGCATCGTTCAACTGAAGTTTGCCCATTGCATCGCGAAGTTCTTCAAAATCTTCGGTTTCAACGGGATAAATACCCGCAAATACCATGGGTTTAACATCTTCAAAACCTTTAATTTCAGAATCAGCAGGATTCGCAAAATCAGTAATGGTATCACCCACTTTTACTTCTTTTGCATCTTTGATACCGGAGATGATGTATCCAACGTCGCCTGCTTTAATTACATCCTTTGGAGTTAAATCCAATTTCAAAACGCCCACTTCATCGGCATGATAGTCCATGCCCGTATTCATAAATTTTACGTGTTGTCCTTTGCGAATTTCACCATCCATTACACGGTAATAGGCAATAATTCCTCTAAAAGGATTGAAAACAGAATCGAAAATCAACGCTTTTAACGAACCGTTCGGATTTCCTTTTGGAGCAGGAACACGTTCAATTATGGCTCTCAAAATATCAAATACTCCCAAACCTGTTTTACCACTGGCAGGGATAATCGAATCGCGATCGCATCCCAACAAATCAACAATTTCGTCTTTCACTTCCTCTTGCATAGCGCCGGGAAGGTCGATTTTATTCAATACAGGAATGATGTGAAGGCCGTGTTCCAAAGCCATGAAAAGATTGGAAATGGTTTGAGCTTCAATTCCTTGCGCGGCATCAACAATCAATAGTGCACCTTCGCAGGCGGCAATGGATCGACTCACCTCGTAACTAAAATCAACGTGGCCAGGCGTGTCAATCAGATTTAGAATATATTTTTTACCATCCAATTCATAATTCATTTGAATGGCATGACTTTTAATGGTAATACCGCGCTCACGCTCTAAGTCCATATCGTCGAGCAATTGTGCTTGCATTTGGCGTTTATCGATGGTCTTGGTGTATTCCAAAAGACGATCTGCCAAAGTGCTTTTACCGTGGTCAATATGTGCAATGATGCAAAAGTTGCGGATTTGTTCCATAATAATCCGCAAATATAGTGAATTTAGCAGCGTTGCGTGGGGGAATTCGTCAAATTATTGGCCGGATTTTCTTTCAACGGCCCAAACCGCAATAAATGGTTTGAACCACTTGGCAAACAATTGAAAATTATAGTGTTTGTCGCCCCATAATTCACCGGAAAATTCAATAATTTGATCAAAATTTAGTTCAAACTCATGCACTTTCATTTGTTCACGAAAATCAATCTCTTTTTTTCCATAAGCTTTGTACATGGCTTCTTTTGCCGACCAAATCATTAAGAGTTTTTCTGGGGATGTTATTTTCTCGTACGTTAGGGCATTGTTCATTTGAGCGTGATCTAATTGTGAATTATCAAATCGTACACTATTTATTTGTTCTCTATCTGGTTGTGGGCCATTCAATGGTGTATGCTCCAACAAATGTGTGTGCTCCAAACGGGCATACTCCAATTCTTCGGGTCTGCAGAATTTGGATTTGATTTTTTCAATTTGAGGTCGTAATCGCTCAAAATCCACTCCTATTTGGTTTTCAGAATTGCATCCCCACAATACCCAACAATCCTTTCCGTAGGATGGATTTTCGGCATCGGTCAATGTGTGGCTGAAGTTGATGAAGGGTAATTCGCTGAGTGTTAAATTAGCTTCTCTTCGGTAGGTTAATTCCGGTTTTCCAAACTCGTTTTTTTCGATTTCTGTTTGGGGATGTAAGGTCGCTCGAATCCAATCCGTTGCTCCCTTTTCTAATTGGCGACCCGTAATTTTAGTCTGATTTTTTTCTTGCGTTTCGCTTTCCAACTCCGATGAGTTAGCTTTGTACAGCCAAAGTTGGGTGTTCGTTTTTTCGCAATCCCAAGAATCAATCAAAATCATGAGTTCAAAGTTAAATCTTTTGTTGGAAAATCATTTTTTGGGACACAAACAAGCGGTGTATTCTTTGCAATCTGATGGTTTTGGGGGATGGTATTCTGCGGGATCCGATGGTTGGATCGTGCATTGGCCGGATTCAAATAAAACCGAAGGAGTTCTGTTGGCTCAGGCAAAAGAGCCCATCTATCGATTATTTGTTTTTGGCCCAAATAGTGAATTCGTATTAGCCGGAGGACAATCGGGAACAGTATATGCATTTCGGATAATTAAAGATTTCGATTTGTTCCATTCCAAAACGGATACGTTAGGTTCTGCGAATGTTCAATTTATTGAAAGCCATGAAGTTGCTGAAAGTAAAAAAGTGAAAATGGTGCAATTGTGGAGTCAAAGAATCCATTCAAAAGGAGTGTTTGATTTTGTAGTTTTATCAAATAACTGGATTGCTTCGTGCTCAGCGGATGGACATGTCGCAATCTGGGATTTTGAGAATCCCGAATTAGGAATGTTAAAATCATCCGGATTAACTGGTAGTTTACGCTGCTTTTGCCGCATTGAATTCATGAATGTAAAACTGGATCCTGCTCAAACTGGATTAATGCCTGTAGCAGAAATTTCGATGGGGGGATATGAAGGAAAGGTGTACAAATTACAATTGGTTTATTCCTTAGAAACGGGTGAACCTTGTAAATTAAATTGGATGGATTCTGAATCAACAGCTGTAGGTCTCAATACGTTGTTTCAATGCGTATCATTCCCAAACGGATTTGTATTGGCTGGTCGCGATGCCAAATTGTGGTACACAAATGTTCAATTTAATGTTGTGAAAAAAATCGATGCACATTGGTTCAGCATTCACGCATTGGCAATTTCACCCGATGGTAGATTTTTAGTTTCCGGAAGTATGGATAAAACCATTCGAATTTGGGATTTAATTACTGGTGAATTATTGATTCATAAAGAATTAGCACATAGAAGCTCGGTAAATCAGATTGTTTGGTTGAATGAATTACAATTTGTTTCATGTAGCGACGATGCTCAGATTATTTCGTGGAAAATTGAGAATTAAATTCGTTGTATCTTTGCAGAAATGAAACTTCGCTTCGGATTTTTACTTATAACTTTCCTTCTAATAGGTTCCTTGTTGAAAGCGGACAATGTCGGAGTAAGTACCGATGTACTTCAAGCAGATTCAACATCCCCCGAAAAAGGAAAAATTAATGGTACATACGAGCTCGAAGAGGTAAAACTCATTGGTGGGCGGTATATTTTTATGCAATCGGGATACCCGGTGGAGAAACGTACTCTGCAATATCAGAATTTCAATGGGTTGTTAAACGATTTTCAATACGGTTTTACCAATAATATTTCCGTGGCTGCGGGAGTGGTTTTGCCTTTCTACGCATACGTTGCACCGCAATATTCCGTTGAAGTTGCTCCGAAACAACGTCTAATTGTTGGGGATATTTTGGCTACCAGTGTGTTTTTGAACGATGCCAACTCATTAACCACAAACATGGTGTTTGGCGGATATACCTACGGAGGGATTCATGATCATCTTACCGCTGCAATGGGAATTTGGTCTGCTAATTTTCTTCCTTCGACCTCTTTGGTTTTTCAATTTGGGGGATGCAAGCGCTTAAGTCCTTCCATTTATGTGCTAGGTGAATTGTGGTATTCGTCTGGATATCAAACCATGTCGAATGTGAGCAAATGGCAATTGGACGATCAGAAAAAACCCATTTTGAAGGATCCAACCAATCCGTTGGGATCCCCGTATTTACTGAATTATAAAGATATTACGGTTGGACGAAAATCAATTTACGCAAACGTGCAGTTTCGTTTGATTAGCAATAAAAATCCAAACAAAAGCTGGTCGTTGGGTGTAATGTACTTTGCAAATTGGGGAGGAAATTACACCGAAGAAGGACCCTATGGGGAAGTTCGAAAATTGAACAATCTTTTTAATTTACCGTTGCCAAGTATTAGTTTTATTCAGCGAATTGGCGACTATCGTCCTGTAAAAGATTTGAAGAAAGTGGATCGTATCATTCGCAGAGATTTTTAATATTTATATATTTGCATATTTTTGCGCATGATTTTGTCAGACAAACGAATTCTTGAGGAAATCGAGAAGGGTACCATAATAATTCAACCGTATGATCGGGGTGCATTGGGTAGTAATAGTTACGACGTGCATTTAGGTCCGCATTTAGCGGTGTATGAGTCTGACGTATTGGATGCTAAAAAACACAACACCATCCGCCATTTTGAAATTCCTGACGAAGGGTTTGTTTTGCAACCGGATACCTTGTATCTCGGTGTTACAGAAGAATATACCGAAACTCATGCGCATGTTCCATTCCTTGAAGGTAAAAGTAGTACAGGGCGCTTAGGTATTGATATTCATGCAACTGCAGGAAAAGGGGATGTGGGCTTCTGTGGAAACTGGACATTGGAAATTTCGGTGAAAATGCCCGTTCGTGTTTACAAAGGAATGCCCATTGGACAATTAATTTATTTCCCAGTTGAAGGGGAAATTTTGGTTCCATACAATTCAAAAGCCAATGCCAAATACAGCGGACAGCCCAATCGTCCGGTCGAAAGCATGATGTGGAAGAATAAGTTTTAAAAGGTAAATCAATTTGCTTTAGTGTTGCATTGACTTGAACTCTAGCTTGAGATGGAACCGAGCATGAGCATGAATGTAAACTCTAGCCTATTTCAATCATTTTCCTATTAATTGGCGTTTAGTTAAACTTTTACTGACATTAATTTTTTCGCAATTTCAACAACAGCGGGACACACCTTGATGTTTTGAGGAATCAAATGTAAATGGGTGTGCATTTTACGATGATTTGTATGAGGGAATTCTCTGCAAGCCTTGGGTCGTTGTTCATAAACTGAACAATAATTATCAGCTCCCAGAAAAGGACAGGGCGAACTTTTTAAGGCCCAAATTCCATCGGTATCTAGAAATAAATATCGTTCAATAAAATCGGCGGGTCTTAACTTAAAGTGCGAACTCAGTCGTTCAATGTCTTTCTCAAAAAACATCGGCGAAGTGGTTTTGCAGCAATTAGCGCATTCCAGACAATCCATTTTTTCAAAAACTTCATCATGCCAATCTTGAAAGGATTCATCCAGCTGTTTTGGAACTTTTTGCTTGATTTTTTTAATCGTGGCTTTGAGTTCTTTTTCTGGAAGTTTTTCGAGTAGGATATTCTTCTCCATTAGAAGTGTTTCAGAAATTAATGGACGGTCGGTTTTGCCCGTTTATTTGTCGTATTTATTTAAAAGTTTCAAAAAGACTTCCATGTCTTTGGGGTATTCAGCTTGAAAACTCATTGGAGTACCGTCTAAATCTTGGAAATCAACTTCTCTGGCATGTAACGCAAATCGAGACATCAATACCGTATCTTCCCCGGAAAGCTTACGTTTAATCAAACTCAATTTTGGAATTTGACTTCCATATAATAAATCGCCGGCAATTTTGGCATTTTGAGAGGACAAATGCACGCGAATTTGATGTAATCTTCCTGTTCTAGGTTGACATTCAATCAGCGTGAAGTGGTTGAAATTTTGAATGGTATTAAAAAGTGTTTGTGCTGATTTTCCGTTTTGTTTGTCAATCCTGATTTTAAGTACGTTTTCAGTGTTTATGGGCAAGTCTACCCACAGTTCTTGGAAATTCACTTTGCCATCTACAATTGCATGGTATAATTTTCGTACTTGACGTTTTTCAAATTGTATTGAAATATGACGATATGCTTCGGGTGTTTTTGCGATAATCAGACATCCTGATGTTTCGCGATCTAATCGATGACAAAGAATTGCATCATCCCATTTCTTTTTTGCCCATTCCATTACAGATTCAGCCGTATATTTTCCGCGTTCAGGAAGGCTAGGAATATAGGGTGGTTTGTTTATAACTAACCAATCGGCGGTTTCATGGATGATTTTAATGGCTGGAATTTTGGCAGAACCCGCTCGCGCTGCTTTATCTCTATTCTTTAGCCCATTAGATTGGCCTTGTTGGGATTCATCGGGGTTTCTTAAAGGATTAAATCCTGCTAATCCTATCTGATTCGAAGATTTGTGTTCTTTCGATGATTTTTTCCCTTGATTAGTTTCCAATCCCCAGCCCAAATCCATGGCCATTTCGTTGGCTGATTTGGTGTCACTTCCAGACAGAAAAGCTTTTAATGTAGCTGCATCCCAGCTTGTATAATCGTCATCGAATTGGTCATTCAAATCATCGTTAAAATCGTCATTGAATTCATCATTCAAATCAGAATTCACATCCTTGTCAACGTCTTCGTTTTTATCGTTTTCTAAATCCAGGTCTTTAGGCATTTTATTTATTTTGAATGGATTATTTATTCATTAAACTCAAACGAATTCGAGTAAGAACTTTTTTAGTTTGGAGAGGGAAATCGCCATCCATCATCCAGTTGTAATAGCTAGGCTCTGCTTTCAATACATCAACAATGGGTTTCCCTTTGTGTTTACCAAAGTTAAATACAGCGACTTTTTTGTCGTTATAAACAAATCTGCCTGCTAGATCTACCAAATTATCCTGTCCGCTGAATTGGTTCAATCCATTTAAATCGGTAGGTAAGTCGGAGTATCGTTCCAATTGTGCTTTAATAATTTGCCAAGTTGCAACCGTGTCAGCTTCAGCAGAATGGGCATTTTCTAGCGTTTGATCGCAATAGAATTTTAGTGCAGCTGCCAGATTGCGCGGCTCTTTAACGTGAAAAATACGTTGTGCATCAACAAATTTTCTGTTTTCAATTTCAAAATCAACTCCAGCTCTATAAAATTCTTCGACCAGCAATGGGAAATCGAATTTGTTCGAGTTGAATCCCCCAAAGTCACAATTTTGAATGAATAAATTGATTTCGGCTGCTAAATCTTTAAACGTGGGTTTGTCTGCTACGTCAGCATCGAAAATTCCATGTACTGCACTCGCTCCCTTTGGAATGGGAATTGTGGGGTTAATTCTATAAGTACGTAACTCTTCGTCTTCATTGGGATAAACTTTTAACAAACTGATTTCTACAATTCGGTCATTGGTAATGTTAATTCCAGTAGTTTCTAAGTCAAATATAACCAAGGGACGGGTGAGTTTTAATTTCATGCTGTGTTGTTGTTTTTAATGATTATGTATTTTTAATTTTATTGCTCAGCTTTTTTTATTCTTCGTCTTTTTATTACTCGTCGTTGAGTAAATCGGGTCTCAAAAGTTTGGTGCGCTCTAATGATTGTTCAAAGCGCCATTCCTCAATTTTACCATGATTCCCGCTAAGCAAAATATCAGGGACATTTAGGTTTTTAAATTCAGTAGGACGAGTGTATAGGGGAGGAGCCAGTAGGTTATCTTGAAAAGAATCACTTAGAGCGGACTCTTCATTTCCAATTACTCCTGGTATTAATCGAATGACAGCATCTGCGATTGTCGCTGCAGCAATTTCCCCGCCGCTCAATACAAAATCACCCAGTGAAATTTCATGTGTGATATACAGTTCTCGAATTCGGTGGTCTATTCCTTTGTAATGACCACAGAGAATGAGTATGTTTTCAGCAAGCGACATTTGATTGGCCGATTTTTGGTCGAATGTTTTCCCATCTGGGGTGGTATATATGATGTATTGATAGGATCTCTCTGATTTGAGTTTTTCAATACAATTGGAAATGGGTTCGGCCATTAATACCATTCCCGCTCCACCACCAAACGGATAGTCATCGATTTGACGGTATTTTCCCAATCCATAATCGTGTAAATTATGAATATGGATTTCAACCAGACCTTTTTCTTTAGCTTTTTTGGGGATGCTAAAGTTGAGTGGACTGTGAAGAAGTTCTGGTACTGCGGAGATAATATCAATTCTCATGATTGTCGGGATCGATAATGCCATCTGGCAGATCCACTGACAAAGTTCGCGAATTCTCGTCGATATTCACTATCCATTCTTCAACAAAGGGCATTAAAAAATTGCGATTTTCGCAAGAAACGGTGAACATGAGTTGTCCAGGATAGTTTTGGATTTCGGTAATGGTACCGATAGATTGATTTTGGTTAATTACTTGAAATCCGATCAATTGAATAGGGGAGTTTTGGAATTCTACATCGGCTTCATCGAGTCCAACGGTGGAACCGATAAGTTCTTGAGCTTGTTCTTCGGAGTCGATATTTTTCAATTTTACGATTTCTCCGGTGGTGTTCATGGATTCAATGAGAAAGGGGACCCCTTTTTCGTTAATTATTACGAAAAGGTAGTCCCCTTCTTCCGGGATGAGGTCTTCATCATCCCAAAATATGTTTACACTGCCTTTATAACCGTGTTTAGAGGTAATCTTACCCAGTTGTATAACTTGGGGAGGCAGAATATTCATGATAATTATTCTTCAGAAGTTGTAGCTTCTTCAGTAGCACCTTCTGCAGCTTCTTCAGCACCAGCGCTTTCTTCAGTAACTTCTTCTGTTGCATTTTCAGCAGCAGTAGCTTCAGCCGCTTTTGCAGCGATACGTGCAGCGATTTCTTCTTTACGTTTGGTTTCAGCTTTGAAGTCTTCAGCTTTTTTCTTAGCAGCAGCATCTGAAAGGCCATCGCGTTTAGCTTGAACGCGAGCTTCTTTTTCAGATAACCATTGGTTGAAACGCTTGTCTGCTTCTTCTTGAGAGATAGCACCTTTGCGAACACCTACTTGTAAATGCTTCTTGTAGCTAGCGCCTTTGTAAGAAAGGATTGCAGCAGCGGTATCGGTTGGTTGTGCACCGTTCAATAACCATTCTGTAGCACGCTCCAAGTTTAAATCAATGGTAGCAGGGTTGGTAATAGGGTTGTAAGTACCCAATTTTTCGATGAAACGACCGTCTCTTGGTGAGCGAGAGTCAGCCACTACGATGTGGTAGAATGCTCTTTTCTTTCTACCTTGTCTCTGTAATCTGATTTTGGTTGCCATAATTTTCTCTTTCTACATTTTTCATCCTAACCCGTAGGACGTTGTTGATAAATGGGTTGCAAATATACTAAAAATCATCCAAATTTCAAAGGATTGCATAAATAATATAAGAGTACAATGGAGTGTTTAAGTAATTACTGACTTTATAAAACAAATACAAACAAATAAGAACCCTTTGTCTGTCGCCCGTTGAGATTAATTGAGAAGTAAAATTTACCAAAATTTGGGTATGCTTGCAAATGGGGTGAATTCTAAATTTGACGACATGATTAACGTATCAAAATCATCGATAAAATTCGGATTGTTAAGCGTGATTGCTTTCGGAGTCACTTTAAGTTTTGAGTCATGTTCACTGCTAAATCAAGGGGTAACATATTCAACAGAGATTTTTACCACCTTAACCGCACCTGAGGAAGGAGGGGTTAATTTCACCCAATTAACAAAGGAAAGTGATATTGTACAGGGACCCGCATACCAATTAACTACCGAATCCATTCAAAATGGTAATGAGATTGTGCGTACAGAAGTACTCATGTGGAATACCGCTACATTTTTATCGATTTCCCCCGATGGAAAAAACTTTACCTTTTTAGGGAATAACAATAATTCGAATAACCTATATATTCGATCTACGGAAGGAGGCGCTTCTGCCGTACAGAGAACCTTCAGGAATTATGTATTTGATTTTGCATATTCTCCTGACGGTAAATTTTTAACATTTTCCGATAGAGTAGGTGTAGGTACTTCAGAGAACTATAATATTTATCAGATTGAGGTATCTAAAGGTAACGCAGTTCGTCAAATAGCAGCTACCGATGCAAGTGAATTGAACCCAGTTTATTCAAACGATGCCAAAACACTGTTTTACTCTAGGTCAAGTGGAAGCGGTTATTCTTTATGGAGTATAGATTTAGAGTCTGGTCTGCAAACTCAATATTCAGAAGGTTTTAATCCTTGCTTTGTGCCAGGAAAAACTTCTAAAGAGTTGTTCGTTACCCGTTCCGCTAAGAATTCCCAAAGAACAGAAATTTGGAAAATTGATCTTGAAACAGGTTCTGAAACACAGGTGATAACAGATAATCGCAGATCTTTTTCTAGTCCAAAGGTGAGTCCAAATGGTAAATACCTTTTGGTATCGGGAGCTACTCCGAAATCGAATGCACGTCCTATGAATTTAGATTTGTATTTGTTCCGTACAGACGGCACTGGAGAAACACAGTTAACATTCCACCCAGGAACAGATGCATCAGCAGTTTGGGCGCCAACAGGTAAGGAAATTTATTTTATTAGCACTCGCGGAAGTGCAACAAATAAATACAATGTTTGGAGAATGAATGTTGAACAATTCTTGAATTGATGCACAAGTTATTTATTAAGGAAAAAGCTATGTTCTTACATTCATCCGTAAAAAGATCTTACGTTCGTATACCATTTGTTCTGACTTTATTATTTCTAATGTCAAGTTCAAAAGCACAATGGGCAGGATCATCCAGCCCAGCCGGCTCCACAAAAGTTGTAACACAGAATAACACACGTCAAAATATTGCGGGTTCTGGTAAAATGAAAACCTATATGGGGATAGGCATAGGCGGTTATACTTCTGCATTAACCCGTGCTGCGAGCTATACTTATGCTCCTGGTTACTCCAGTTTTAACTATATAGTTTCAACCGATGAACAGTCAACAAAAGGTGCTGGATTTGTGCTGGGATTTTTGGGTAAAACCAATACCGATAAATTGAGTGTTGGTGTTGAGTTAGGCGGTGGATATCATAAGAAAAATGTTGATTACGTTTATTATGATTATTGGGATAATACCACCTACTCGAAATCGGGTTATATTGAATCCGTTCACTTAGGATTGGGTGTGCCCATTCGGTATTCATTCGTAAATAATCCTGATTTAGAAGTATACGTTCAGGGTGTATTGGGCTATGGATTGATTGATGTTACTGATGATGATTACAACTCGCTTATTGGAGATGCTCAGGGCATATTCTATGGAGGAGGTTCTATTGGTGCACGTGTATCAGTCTTATTCGCAGAAATCGGATATAATTCCTCTGGTTTTTTACGATTGGGATTGTCGTTTTAATTAATGTTTCAGCTATTGAAGCTGTTGAATGGATTAGAAATAAAGAAAATCTGTGTATTTACGGTTTTACAGGTGAGTTTTAATCTATAAATTGCGCGGTACACACATTGCAAAATTGTGATGATCAATTTGCAATGGCTTTATTTCTTTGATTTGCTTTTATACTAGTTGAATAAATCTACTGATTGTAAAAAGAAATAAAGGGTTTAAATGGTAAATATTGTCATTTGTGATGATCACCAAGTGGTATTGGCAGGCCTGAACTTGATTTTTTCAAAATCTGAGGAAATTAATGTTATTGGGGTATTTCAGGAATACAATAAAATGTTAGATTTTTTACATCAGGACAATAACATAGAGCCGGATGTAGTAGTTATTGATGCTCAATTGGGAAAAGGGTTTAGCGGATTAGAAGTTCCCGCACTCTACCTAGGTCAAAAAAAAATTAGATGGTTTCTCTTATCTTCTTTTGTTGACAAATACTTGGTTTATAAATCCAGAATTAGTGGATTTAGCGGTTGTATTTCTAAAGAGGTTTCAGCCGACTTTTTAATTCAATCCGTTATTAGTAACACGGATAAATTTATAACATATCCAGAGACTGTTGACACGCACAGTTCGCATTTTGAAAACGTTCATAACGCCATTTCTACATTAACTAAAAGAGAACAAGAAATTATTCGAGTTATTTCTACGGGCATGCCATCTAAAAGATGTGCCGAAGAATTACACATTAGCGTATTAACTTTAGAAACACATAAAAAGAATATTTTCCGTAAATTCGAAATCAATAGTATTTCTGAACTAATGCGGATCGCCGTCGATTTTAAATTGGTTTAGGTTTCTCTTTTAGCCTAACTCATGATACAAAAAATTAGTTATCTTCTTCTTACGCTAAGTTTAGTCTTTGGAAAAATACTATCCTCACAGATTTTAAATCCTGTCTCTGTAAATGGCAGTACGGAGTATGTGCCTCAAACAAATTTCAGAACGTTTAAGTTTTGGGAAGATCAAGGGCAATTCCCCCGAACATTTGACTATAAAATTTCTAACTTACCGCCCAATGGGATGATCTTTTTATCTCCTTTGAATCGGACGGATACCATAACATTATCAACAGCAGATGGCGAGATCATTGACTTCAAAATAGTAGCTATTGAACTTTTCGAGTGGGCAATCGTACCCGTTGAGTTTAACTCTGAACTCTCAGAAAATACGCTATTGTTGAAAATTAAACGAAAATTTAATTCTGAAGTAGGTATTCTACCCATTGTAAAATGTAGAATAATGGACTTTGAAACATTTACTTCCGAAGTCCAAAATAATCGCTTAGATCGAGGGTGGGTATTTGGATCTTCTATTTTCTTGCTGTTTTTATCCGTTTTATTTGCCATTGCTGTAAAAAATCCGCTTCTTATTCGATTTTCAGAATTGTGCTTTGTGATTTTTTTGATCATTTTATTGAATGAATCGAATATTTTTCAGAATCAATTAGAGTTCTTTCATCCAAGTTTGTTGCTTTTGAATGTTTTAGTAATTCTGGTTGGATTTAGGTATTCTGAATATGCTCGAAGTCTAAAAAAAGGTTTTGGTGAATACACGATAAATTGGAAAATTATAATCATTGGTTTGACCTTATTGGTGTTAGTCAATTTGTTATTTAGAGAATCAATTTGGTTAGGAGTTTTGATACTGGCATTGGAAGTTTTGGCTGTTTTTAGCCTCATCTTTCTCTACATTTATCATACCTATTATTTTAAATGGTATAATCAATTCATATTAATACTGTTGACCTTAACTAGTGAGTTTGTAATAGTATCCCAGTATTTCAATGATCGGGTTTTAGGTTTGAGTTTAACAGAGGTGTTAATTTCTGAGTTGGTAATCGCTGCGGTATTCACGGCACGTGTTATCGTTTGGGAGTTCGAAGAAAATTATAAAATCATGGAACAAAATCTCAAAATTCAACAACAAATGGGACTGATTCACATGGAATCTGTTGAAAATGAGAGAAAAAGAATTGTTCAGGAGCTTCAAGATGATATTTTATTTAAAATTAATAAGCTTGAAAAGCAAATCAAATCAGAATCAGTTGAATTGAGTGAAAATAATAGAAACGACTCATTCTTTGGTCAATTGGATAAAACCTTAAAAAGTCTAAGAAAATATACCTATCAATTGTACCCTCCCCATATTCAACAGCTCAACTTGGAAGATGTATTTCGTCGAGAAGTTGAAATTATGCAGTCTGGAGATAAGGGAATTAATTTTCAATTTGAGGGATCGATTTTTAATACAGCAACGTTTGATTTTAAAAGTAATCTTTATCGTATTTTTCAACAATTCCTTAAGAATAGAAATTGGAAAATTACCGAGCCAAAAATAAAAGTTGAATTCATTGAGAATGAACAATTTTCCAAATGGGTTTTTTCTACCAATGCAAAACGACCCTATGAATCATTTCAATTGGATAATCAGTCCATAGAATTGTATTTGAAGATTTTACAAGCCAAGTTCCATTTGTTAGACAATGGCAACACTTGGGAAATTGTGATCCCAAATCATAATTCAAATAAGGCAAACCAAGGTTATAAAACGTATTTAGTCGGATTGTTGTTTTTATTGAATACTGGTTTGTTTGCTGGTTCGAATGGACCTCGAATAAACCATGGAGATGTGGTTTTAAACGGTAATCAGAATTTTAAGAATACGTTTTTGAGCCCGCAGATTGAATCCGTTAATTTAGAACAGAATGGAGTGTCGTACTTTCATAGTAAAATAAGTGTTGACTCATTCCAAAATTGGATAAAAAAAGATTCTAATTTCAAACTAAATAGAACTTCAAAAGATATTTCTGAACATTGGTTTTATTACAGGTTATATGTGCCTGAAAAACTGGGGAATCGCGTTTTTTCAATTCCTGATTACCAAATTAATCTTTTGGAATTATATATGAAAAACCCCATGGGACATGTTCAAAAACTCTTGAATTTTGGTGACGAAATTTTGGTTAAGAATTTTAGCATGAACACGAGAACCGCTCAATCGGAGTATCTTTTCCAAGATACGGGTGTTTACGAAATTTTTGTTAGACATAACAGGGCAGGTATGCAGCCCAAACTGTATATCAGATTAAGTAAAGTAGATGTGTTTTTGCAGCATTGGAATTATTTCGAATGGATTTATGGGGTAATTTATGGATTCATTATTTCTTATTTAATCTTTGTTTTCTGGGGATTCTTGAACACTCAACAAATTAGTTATGGATACTTTTTCTTATGGGTGTTAATGAATTTTCTTCATAACTTTATATCAACAGGTCATCTTAAATTTTGGTTTTTTCAATATGCAGAGTATGGATACTCCAGTTTACGGCTTGCTTCGGCCATTTTTGCCGCATACGCAATAAATCAATATGCCTTGTTTCATTATGACCAAATTAAGAAACTAAAATGGTTGTATAAATTGAGTAATATTTTGGCCGGAATATTATTTGCCGTTTTGCTGTCAGTTTTTATTTTGAATTCACCTTTTTATCTAGGTTTTGAACGCATTGCAGTTATTCTTATCAGAATCATTATAGGTGTCTTTTTAATCGTTCAAATTTATTTGCCTTTGGTTCATTTTATTCGTTTTCGTAAAATCACCTACCTTACTTGGGTATTGATTTTGGGGATTATAAATGGAGTTGGCTTTGTTTATCAGACGGGCAAAATGGAGCCTGTAGATTTTGATACTTATTGCATCTTTACCAATATTATTTTCGTTATAGAAGTAATTATTGTTGCTTGGGGTTCTGTGAAATATACATTAAAACAGCAGCGTTATCGACAAACATTGATTGAGCAAAATATTGAGTTGCAAAAAGAAATTAATCGTAAACAAAATGAAGTCCAAGAAAAGGAAAGAATGAGAATTGCCATGGAGCTTCACGATAATGTACTAAATAGAATGAGTATCTTGTTGCTTCTTGCTCGCGACCAATATATCGACAAAAATCAGGTTTCAAATCATCTTAGAGAAATAGGTCAGGATATCAAACACTATATATTAGGCTTGTATCCATATTGGACCAAAGAAGCAGAATTAAATTCAGTAATCAAGAATAATTTATTGGAAATTGCAAAAAAATTAAAAATTGAATTAAAATTTCAGGCGCAGGTAGCAAATTTGAATTTTAGCAAATTAC
>JACCDQ011556851.1_pt1 | contig 44642 bp, 26 predicted proteins | sample 7446031 | NCBI WGS metagenome assembly JACCDQ01 (sample SAMN15323442, study PRJNA562643) | freshwater metagenome | isolation source: river surface water | place: USA:Blue River Watershed | collected 2017-08-17
CTTCGCTTTGGCGATGGTCGACTCCGCCTCGTAGCTCGTGAGGCGTTCGTCGACGAGGTGCACGGGCAGCGCGAAGGCGACGCGCAATTTGGCGGCGAACGCATCGACCTCCTTCGCCTTGAAACCCGGCGTATCGTCCATGTTGAGCGGATAGCCGACCACGAGGTCCGTGACCCGGCGCTGGCTGACCGTCGCCGCAAGTGCCGCCCAGCGGCGATCCTCCTCCGCCTCGGTCAGTGCGGGCAACGGCGTGGCGACGCCGAGGTCATCGCCGAAACTGAGCCCGATGCGGCGGGAACCGTAATCAATGCCGAGGCAGCGCATCGTGTGATTCCGGCATGACGGCCGCCCTTGGCGCAATTTCATTTGCGGCCCGCGCCGGGCCGGCTCTCCTTCGCGGCGATGGCGTCCCCTTCCCCGCTCAGTCCGGCCGAGCTCACCCGCTACAGTCGCCACATTTTGCTCGAACAGATCGGGGTGGCCGGCCAGCAGCGCCTGGCCGATGCCCGCGTTCTGGTCATCGGGGCCGGCGGCTTGGGCAGCCCCGTCGCCCTCTATCTCGCGGCTGCCGGCGTCGGCATCCTCGGCATCGCCGACTTTGATCGGGTGGAGCTGGCCAATCTGCAGCGCCAGCTGCTGCATACGGATGCGTCCGTCGGCTCCGCCAAGGTCGATTCGGCCGCCGCCCGGCTCCGGGCCGTGAATCCGCATGTCCGCGTCGTGACTCACCCCGATGGCGTCACCGCGGATAACGCCCGGGCGCTGTTCGCGGACTACGATGTCGTGGTGGACGGCACCGACAACTTCCCGTCCCGCTATCTGCACAACGACGCCGCCTGCCTCACGGGGCGACCGCTCGTCTACGGCAGCGTCTACAAGTTTGAGGGCCAGGTCAGCGTATTCGATCCCGCACGCGGGGGCCCATGCTATCGCTGTCTGTTTCCCGAGCCGCCCCCGCCCGGCGCCGTGCCCGGCTGCGGTGAAGTCGGGGTCGTCGGCGCGCTCTGCGGCGTGATCGGCAGCCTGCAGGCGCTGGAAACGATCAAGCTCGTTGTCGGTTTCGGCGAACCGCTGCGAGGTCGCCTGTTGACCTACGACGCGCTTTCCCAGCGGATGACGACATTGGCGTTGCCGGCCCGGCCTGCCTGCGCGGCCTGCGGTCCGGCCAAAACCATCGCAGCGATCGACGCCGCCCGCTATGCCGCGGCCCCCTGCCCGCTGGTTCCCCCTATGCCTGAAACCGACTATCCGATCGAATTCTCGGTGCACGATGCGCACCAGGCGCTCGCCGCCGCACCGGAGACGACGCTGCTGATCGATGTTCGCGAACCGTTTGAGCTCGGGATCTGTCGGCTGCCCGCGGCCCGTCATATTCCCATGCGGCAGATTCCGGAGTCGGTCGACTCCCTGCCGCGCGACCGGCACCTGCTCATTCTTTGTCATGCCGGCGGCCGCAGTCGGCGGGTGACGGAGTTCCTGCGCAGCCGGGGGTATTCGGCGGTCACTAATATTGCGGGCGGGATCGATGCCTGGGCCGCGGAAATCGATCCGACTTTGGCCCGATATTGAGTAACGACCGCATCGCCCGTGCACGCCGGACGATTTGACCGACGGCTCCGGCTGATATTTTGGTTAGTATATAGGCCCACTCGGGCCTGCGCAGCTACCCGATATCCGCCGAAACTCCTCGCCCATGCCCGGCAGGCCGTCCGGTAAATACATAAAACGCTGACCCGAGTGGCGAAAACAAAAGTGCCCCGGCGCGTTCGCCGAGGCACGGGAGCGGTCCGCGAAGACGATTGAGGTCAGCGCTTCTTCACGAGGCCCAGCGCCTTCTTCACGTTCTGCACGCTGGGAACCGAGATGCCGACCGCCTTGGCGATTTCGGCGCCCGACTTGCCGGCATCAACCAGCTTCTTTACCTGCGCGCGGATCTCGTCGGTGATCGGAACGCGGGCCTTGCGGCCGGATTTGCTCGCTGCCGCCTTGGCCTTGCCGGGCTTGCGTCCGCGCTTGGCCCCGACCGTGCCCGTCGCGGCCTTGAACGCAGCGAGAAATTCCGCCGGCGAGCCAAAGCCGAATTTCTCCGGGAGTGCCGCGAGTTCGGCGCTGCGCTCCGCCGCGATCGATTGCTCCAGCGAAGCGAGCTTCGCGCGGGCAGCTTCCAGTTCTTTCAGTTTTTCGGTAACCATGGGGACCATAAGGCACCTGCCGCCCCAATATAGCAAGCGTGAATATTGCGCCTGCTATAATTTGCGTCGGCAATAATCAAATGGTCATGGCGTGATATCCGCCATCCACCACGATCTCCGAGCCGGTGATAAAACCGCCGGCGGCATCGCTCGCCAGCAGCAACGTCGCGCCGATCAACTCTTTGGCCTCGCCGAAACGCTTCATCGGGGTGTGCCCGAGGATCGAGGCCACGCGTTCCGGGGACAGAATTTTGCGATTCTGCTCGGCCGGGAAGAATCCGGGGACGAGCGTGTTGACGCGCACCCGCTTCGGCGCCCATTCGCGGGCGAGGTTCTTCGACAGATTGTGCACCGCCGCCTTGGTCGCGGAATAGGTGAAGACACGCGACAGCGGCACAATGCCCGACATCGAGCCGAGATTGATGATCGAGCCGCCTTCGCCGCGGTCCACGAGGTATTTCCCGAAGATCTGGCAGCCGAGGAAGACCCCCTTGAGATTGATCTTCACGATCCGGTCGAACTCGTCTTCGCCGATGTCCGCGAACGGCGTCGCCGAATTCACGCCCGCGCCGTTGACCACGATATCGACGCGCCCGGAGCGCTTCAAAACGGTGTCGAGCAGTTGCTGCAGCGCCGCCTTGTCGCTGGCTTCGGTCGAGACGAAATAGGCTTTGCCGCCGGCCGCCGCGATCCGATCCAGCCGCGGCTTCGCCTTCTCTTCATTGCGTCCGACCAGCACGACTTCGGCGCCGGCGCCGGCCAGACCTTCCGCCATCGCGCCGCAAAGCTCACCGGTGCCGCCGATTACAACGGCAACTTTGCCCTGCAGCGAATAAAGGGACGCGAGATAATCGGAGGAGGTGCTCATGGAAAGAGGCGAACAAAGCGCGCCGCGCCCCCGGGAGGCAACGCGATTTATTACGGGTCCGTGTCGGCCGGATACGCCGGCAAACCGTGCCTTTCCGCAGGCCGGCGCCGCGCTCGCGCTTCGCGTCGGCCCCGCGGGTTACGGCGCTGCCCGCGGCCGCTCGGATTCGGTTCATCGATCCGGCAGCCGCGCGGGATCTATCGGCACGGCATCACCGCCATCCAGCTTGCGGCAGCCGGCGGGAATCCTTTAGTCCCCGTCATGGCCCGTATCCCGCTCGAGGACAATTTCAACGATGTCATCAACAAGGCCCAGCGCGGTCTCGCGATTTCCGATGCCGACCTCGCCAAGCGGGCCGAAGTGACCGAGGCCGATCTTGCGACGGTGAAGGACGGGAAGGCGATCGACGCCGTTATCCGCCGGGTGGCGCGCCACCTGAGGCTCTCACCCGATGCCCTCGAAGCGCTCGCCCACAAACGCTGGTATCCTCAATTGCCCGATTTTCCGAAGGGCTTCGCCGCTTTCAATACGCCTTGGAAGGACATGACGGTGAACAGCTACCTCGCGTGGGATCCGCGGGAGCGCGCGGCGGCGGTTTTCGACACCGGCGCCGATTGCGGCGAGATGCTGGACCTCATCGCCGCGGAGAAGCTCACCGTCCGCTATGTTTTTATCACCCACACCCATCCCGACCATATCGCCGCGCTCGACCGGCTTGTCGCGGCGACCAAAGCCGAGGTCTGGGCCAGCGAACTCGAGCCGGTGAATCATCCGGGGGCGAAGACCTTCAAGGAAAACGCCCACTTCCACGTCGGGTCGCTCGCGGTGAAAACCCTGTTCACGTTCGGGCATTCGCCCGGCATGACGACATTTTTCGTGACGGGGCTCAGTTGGCCGGTGGCGTTTGTCGGCGACTCCCTCTTCGCCAGCTCGATGGGCGGAAGTGCGACGCACTTTGCCGACCAGGTGCGCAATAATCGCGAAAAAATCCTGACGCTTCCGCGCGATACCGTGATCGCAAGCGGACACGGTCCGCTGACCACGCTCGCGCAGGAAAAGCTCCACAACCCGTTTCTCGCGCGCTGAGCCCGCGGCCGCCGCGGATTCGCTGCGACGGAAAAATTGTTGAATTCCCCCTCCCCTCTTCACGTCCGAAACCCCGTCCTCCCTATGTCCGAAAAAATCGCCTTCGTCGGTGTTGGTCGTATGGGCGCCAATATGGCGCGCCGCCTCAAGGATTGCGGCTATGCCGTCACCGCCGTTCACGACGCCCACGCGCCGACCGCCCAGGCCCTCGCGGCCGAACTCGGGGCGATCGCCGCCCCCACGCTGGCGGCGGTCACCGCGGCCGCCGACGTCGTCTTCACCGTTGTCACGGACGATGCCGCACAGCTCGCCGTGTTTGCCCCGTCCGGCGATTCCCTGCTCGTCGGCGCGGCCGGGAAGACCTTTGTGAATTGCGCCACGCTTTCCCCGTCGACTCATGTCGAGGTGGAGCGTCGAGCCCGGAGTGCCGGTGCCGCCAGCCTGGAGGGCTGCATGGCCTCGTCGATCCCGCAGGCCCGCAACGGCACGCTCTACCTCATGTGCGGGGGTGACCGCGCGACATTCGATCGCGTCCAGCCGATCCTCGCCCGGTTGAGCACCGCTCTGCGTTACATCGGCGCCACCGGACAGGCCGCGCAGGTCAAGGCCCTCGTCAACATGGTCATGAATATCAACACGGCCGCGCTCGCCGAGGGCCTCGGTCTCGGCGCCGCGCTCGGTCTCGACCTCGATATGTTGCGGGAGGTTTTCCTCCAGACCGGCGCCAACTCGCAGGTGCTGAAAACCGACGGCGAGGACATGCAGAACCGCGCGCACGATTGCTTTTTCTCCGCCGCCCACGCGGCCAAGGATTCCACCATCGCCTGGACTCTCGGCGTGCAGGCCGGCCTCCGCCTGCCGCTCGCGGGCGCGACCAAGCAACAATACGACACCTTGGTGGCGCTCGGTCTCGGTCACCTCGACAAGAGCGCGGTCGCCGAACTCACGTTCAAAGGCCGCCACGCCTGAACCCGCTTTCGCGCGGCCCGAAGCCGCCCTCGTTCCCCTCATGCCCTCGCCCCTCCGACTTCTCCTCGCCCTGGTGGCGCCCTGCATCGGCTTCCTCTGCGGCGCGGGGAGTGTGGCCGCGCAGGACGCGGCTCCGCTCAGTCCCGATCGGGTGACGTTCTACACGGAGCCCAACTACAAGGGCGAAGCGCTCGCGATCGAAGCCGGCGCCTCGGTCGAGAATCTCGACCGTCTCGCCCAGTCCGGCGGCAAATCGTGGGCGGGCGCGATCTCCTCGGTGCGCGTCGACGGCCAAGCCAAGGCGCTCGTCTACAGCGCCGCGGGCTTTCGCGGCGAGCAACTCGAGATCACCCGGAGCATCGCCGACCTCTATTCCGCCCCCCGCGGCGGCCAGGCAGGCGCGACGTGGGACCGTGCGATCCTCGCGGTCAACGTCACCTCCCCTGCGCCGGTGGCTCCGGCCGTTCCGGCCCCGCGGCCGGCACCGCGTGAGACCATTCCGGTGACCCCGCCGAGTCCGCCGCCGACGGTCGTGGTCGTGCCGCGGCCCGCTCCGCCGCCTCCGGCCGTCGTCGTCGTTCCTCCGCCCCCGCCGCCGCGCCGCGTGGTGGACCTCCGGGCCGTCGACGCCATGATCACGCAGGCCTTTCGCGAAGTGCTCCGCCGTCCGCCGGATCCGGCCGGCCTCCGGACCTACCGGGATCGGGTCATCAACGACGGTTGGACGGAACGCGATGTGATCCGGCAACTGCAACGCAGCGAGGAGGCCCGCGGCATCGACCCCACGACGGCGATCACGCAGATCTACCGCGAAGTCCTCGGCCGCGACCCGGATCCCAACGGCCTCGCCCACTACCGTTCCAAGTGGCGCGAAGGCTGGACCCAGGGCCAGATCCGCGACGATCTGCGCCGCAGTCACGAGGGCCGGGACACCTATATCCGCGCAGCCATCACCCGCGCTTACCGCGAGTTGCTCGGCCGCGACCCGGATCCCGCCGGCTACGCCACCTACGAACGCCTCATGCGCGAAAAAGGCATGACCGAACGCGAGCTGCGGGCGACGCTCATGAGCGGGGACGAGTATAGGCAACGGAAGCGCAAGCGTTGAACCCTCCGGGGCCGCGGCGCGCATCGCGTCGCCCCACGGCGGAGTTCGTCGGACCGTCGCTCGTCGCGCCCCGATCCCGCCAAGCCGGCGCCGGACTCAATCGTCCTCGACCTCGTTCTTCTCGGCGACCGCCCACTTCGGCTGGTGCTCGGCCCGATACTCCGCCGACGCATTCCCGCCGCCGCGGCTGCCGCGCACCTCGTCCTTCACCTTGCCGACGAGGTCGAAATAGATCGGGCAGCCCTTGAGATCGAGCTCCTCGACCAGCCCCGCCTCGAGGTAGCGCCGGTATTGTTCGGAGAGCTTTTCCTCGCGATTGCAGAACAGCTTGATCCGGAACGGGCGGGTGCCGGTCTGGGTCGCGTAGTAAATGCGGAACCGCTTGCCGCCGATCGCCGGGGGCGGATTGCGTTCCGCCAGAAACCCGAGGATGTCGTTCAATTTCGCGGTCGGGATCTTCTTGTCGAGGGTGCGGTTCAGTTTCACCGCCGCGTTGAGCATGCGGTCGACCTCGAAGCCGCTCATCGCCGAAACGAAGATCAACGGGGAGCCGGGAGTGAAAAACAGCCGGTCGAACAGGGCCTTCTCATACTTCTCGCGGAAGTCGCGCTCGCTCTTGTAGGGCGCGAAACCGCCCGCCTTTTTGAAACCCGCCTGCACGAGGTCCCACTTGTTGACCACGACGACGATCGGTTTGCCTTCCTTGATCGCCTCGCCGGCGATGGCCTTGTCCTGCTGCGTCACCCCGTCGAGCGCGTCGAGCACCAGGAAGACCACGTCGGTCTGCTTGATCGCGTCGAGCGAGCGCAGGCGCGAAAAATACTCCACGGGAGACGCCAGCTTCGTGGCCGCCTTGATGCCCGCCGTGTCGATCAGGCGGAAGGGATAGGTCTTGCCGTCGCGCCCCACGAATTCGAAGGGCAGCTCGATCGCGTCGCGGGTCGTGCCCGGGACGTCGCTGACGATCAGGCGGTCGCTTTTCAGCAGGCGGTTGCTCAGCGAGGACTTGCCGACGTTGGGCCGGCCGATGAAGCACACGCACAGCGGATCCGCCGCGGTCTTGGTCGCCGGCTCCGCCGCAACGGGCGCGGGTCCGAGCGCCTCGAGGATCGCGGCCCGCAATTCCGCCTCGCCGCGGCCGTGTTCGGCCGAGACGCGCAACGGCTCGCCGAGCCCGAGGCGGTAGGCCTCGTCGAGGGCGACTTTCTCGTCGCCGAAGTCCGCCTTGTTCACCACCAGACGCACGGTTTTGCCGCTCTTGCGCAGCGCCTGCGCGATCTTCTCGTCGAGCCCGCTGAGCCCGCTCAGGCCGTCGACGACAAACAGGATCAATCCGGCCGTCGCGATCGCGAAGTCCACCTGCTGCTCGGAGGCCTTGGTGAGGGCCGCCGGGGTGTCGACGCCCTTGTAGCCGAGGCCGCCGGTGTCGAGCAGCGTGTAGGCGCCGTCCGCGACCTCGGCCGAGATCACGTCGCGGGTGATGCCGGGCTGGTCGTGCACGATCGAAATGCGCTTGCGCGCGAGCCGGTTGAAGAGACGGCTCTTCCCGACGTTCGGTCGTCCGACGATGGCTACGATGCGATTCATGACCGCGGGTAGTGAAGGCGGCGCCAGCCTTGCGCGAGCTTGAAAACAGCCGGGTGGTCCGGGCCGGGGCGCCGGACCGGCGGATCGCCTGCGGCCGCGCGACCGCGGCTCCCCTTACTCCTGCTTTTTCTTCTTTCCCGCTGCCGGGGCCGGCGGCTTGGCCCGATCCGGGTCACTGAGCAACCGCGGCGTGCCGAACACGGTGCCCTGGTCGCCGGTGCTTTTCATCCAGGCGTCCACTTCCCCGCGCAACGCGGCGAGACGGGCCGCGTGGGCGGGATCCGCCGCGAGGTTGCGCTGCTCCAGCGGGTCGGCGGTCAGGTCGTAGAGTTCCTCGGCGGGCCGCTCGTGGTAGCGCCGGATCAGCGCCGCCGCCGCCGGGTCCGTCTTGGCGCGCTCCTCCCAGCTGCCGAAATACGCGCCGGCGTCGGGCGAACGCCCGATGTCGACATGGGTCGAGTAGTAGAATTCCGGATGCAGGTTGCGGATGTATTTCCAGTCGCCGGTGCGCACGCTGCGGATCGGATAGATGTTCATCCGTCCGTCGCTGCTGTGGGTCGTGAAGATCCGGTCGCGGTGCGCCGGCCGTTGGCCGCGCAGCACGGCCGCGAACGACCGGCCGTCGATCCCCGCGGGCGCCGGCCCGCCGGCCACCTCCACCAGCGTGGGCAGGATGTCGATCCAGCTCACCATCGCCGCCGTGCGCGTCGCGGGACGCACCTGCCCGGGCCAGACCACGATCATCGGCGTGCGGATGCCGCCGTCGTAGAGGCTCCATTTGCCGAAGGGCCACTGCGCGCCGTGATCGGAGGTGGTGAGGAAAAAGGTCCGCTCGCCGAGCACTTCGCGCGCGGCGTCGTAGACGGATCCCATGTCCGTGTCCATCTGGCCGATCGCCGCGTAATAGCGCGACCGGGCGGTGCGCGTGACGGGCGTGTCGACGTGGATCACCGGCACCCGGAGGGTCGCCGGGTCGGGACCTTCGCTCGCCGCGGGCCAGGGCACGTGCGGCCAATTGGTGCCGACAAACAGGGCCAGCGGTTTGGTGCTCTTCCGCGCCCGCAGCCACTTCACCGCCTCCGGCACAGCCACGTCCTCGTGATACTTGTCGTAGGCGAAATGATCGAAGCCGTAATCGCCGGTGTGCTGGTAGTGCGAGACCTTGCCGAAACTCACGACTTCGTAGCCGAGTTCCTTCAGGTAGGCCGGCAGCTTCTTGATCTCCGCCTTCGGCTTGCTGTGGTTCGCCTCGGCGCCGTTGCGCGCCGGCACGAGGCCGGTCAGCAACGCCGCGCGGCTGGGCGCGCAACTCGGCGACGCCACGAACGCCCGGTCGAAGACCAGGCCGGCGCGCGCGATCCGGTCCATGTTGGGTGTCTTGACGTCGGGCGAGCCGTAGACGCCGGAGTCGAGCAGGCTGTGGTCGTCGGTCAGGAAAACGACGAGATTGGGCCGCGACGGCTGCGCCGCGGCGAGCGCGACGGATCCGAGGAAACCGAGCAGGGAAAACAGGCGGGCGATCATGGTGCGGGGATACGGGTGCGGTTGCGAACGTGGCCGGCGGCGGGGCCGGCCGCGACTCAGAAGGTGAAGGTCGTGTTGACGATGATTTGCCGCGGCTCGACCCGGCCCCAGTCGAGGACGCCGCCGCCGAGGCTCGCGCGCAGGGGCTCGACGCGTGCATCGTCGAGGGCGTTGCGGACGTTGAGCTGCACCCGCCAACCGACGCTGCGGCCGCCGAAGACCTTCATCCGGCCCCCGTAGCCGGCCAGCAGGTCGACGGCCGTCTGGCCGTAGCCCCAGATCGGCCGGGTCACGTCGTCGCCCGTGCTCCCGTCGGGGTAGGCGCGTTGGTGGAAGCCGATCATCGCGCGGTCGAGCCAGCGCACGCCGCCGCCGAGGTTCAGGCCCCGCAATGCGCCCTCGGCAATGCGGTAGTTGGAGAACAGGCTGGCGCGCCACTCGCGCTGCCGGAAACGCGGCAGGTTGTTCCGCAGCTGGCTGCGCACGATCTCGGTCGCGATTTCCTGGTCGTAGTATTGGCGCACGGTGCGGGGGTCGGTCGCGGTGATGGCGACATTGTCCCACCCGAGGCCGCCGAAGCCCTGCCAGACCGGCAGCCGGCGCGCGACCCAGGCGTTGAACTCCGCCGACTTGTTGAAGACCCGCGTGCGCTGCTGACCCACGGCGAGGCGCGCATCCCAGTTGCCCGTGAGTTTGGCGACCAGCGTGGCGTCGAGACCGCGGCCGATTTTGTCCTCGACCGAGCGATACACATCGCCGCGCGTCACGGGATCGAAGCCGTCGGCCGCGACCGCCGCGATGCCCGCCGGGCGGTCGGTGCCGCGCAGGCGCTGCTCCACCACCGCCGACGCCTGCCGGACCGCCTGGCCGTCGCCGATCAGGGCGTGCTGGTGTTCCTTGTAGAAATTAACCCGGAGCGACAGATCGTCCTGGCGCAGCGAAACGCGGAAGCCGAAGTCGTAGCCGTCGCTGAAAATACCGGGCAGCTGCCGGTTGTCCGGATCGAGGAAGCCGGGCGGCAGGGCCGTGTTGTTCGACTTGCTCGCGAAAACCGACAGCCAGCGCGCGGCATGCACCACGGCCCCGTAGGAATAGGTGGTGCCGTCGTCGTCGAGCGCCGGCGTCGAATCGAATCCGGCCTGCGCCAGCGGAACATACAAGCCCTGCCGGTCGCCGGCTGTGAGGCGGTCGCCCCGGACCAAGGCCGAGGGCGCGATGAGGTAGCTCTTGAATTGGTCGAGCCGCCGGCCGGCGAAGATATTCACGCGGTCGTCCCAGAAGAAACTCTGCAGCGCGAGCATGCCGGTCGTGATTTCCTTCCGGGAGCCGCCGGTCGCGGACGAGCGCCCCGCCGGGTGGCCGAACATCGTCGCCGAGAAGGTTTCCCCGCGCACGCTGTCGGTGAAGGTCCACGGGCCGTGGAAACCGTTGCCGCTGCCGCCGGGCAGCGCCCGCGCGGTCAAATTGCCGCCCGCCGGGTCGAGGTAGTAGCGGTTGCGCACGAACCGGCTGTTGTTGAGCAGGTCGCCCGTGACGAACGACGGCGTGCCGAGAATCATCGCGCGCGAAGCCTGCGAGCGGTCCTCGTCGGTCCGCCGCGAAACCAGCCCCGCGATCCGATGGCGGCCCAGCAGGCGCGCCCGGCCCTCCAGCCGCTTGGCGGCATTGAATTCATACGACGCCGTGAGCCGCACCTCCTTGGTGAGATTGCGCACTTCCGTGCCCGTGGGGAAACTCTCGATGTAGAGCCGGCCGGCGTTCGGGTTGGCGGCGCTCTGCCGCGCCGTGGCCGTGCCGCCGGGCAGGAAGCGGTTCGGGTCGGCGAACAGATTGATCGACTCCGCGTTGTCGAACGGACCGCCCAGCAGCTCCGCCACGAGTTCGTGGTTGAAACCGAGCTCGACGAAAAGGTCGTCCGTCACGCGGTGCTCGACCGCCCCGCGCACCACGCGGCCGCCGAGCCGGTTCAGGCGCCCGCCGACGCGCACGTCGCGGTCCGTCGGGTAGATGGCATTGTCGGTCAGGCCGTAGTCGCGGGTGTCCGGCGCGCCGGCGAGCTGGTGCGGCCCGCGGGTGAGGCCGGATCCGTTCCAGACCAGCACGGAGGTGTCCGCGCCGCCGTAGGCCACCACGCGCAGGGCGTTGGTGTTGCGGTTGAGCAGCGGAAACGCCGCCGCCGTGATCGCGGCATTGCCGGCCGAATTGTCGTAGAGCGGGCGGCCGGCCGCGATCCACGGGCTCACGAAATCCTGCGCGAGGAAGTTGCTCGCGCCCGACGCGCTCTGCGCGACCTTCTCGAAACTCACCCGCACCGCGGTGCGCGGTGTGAATTTCCAGGTCGCCGCGCCGTGGATGCGCTGTTGCCGGTTGTAGGCATCCTCGACCGCGGCCCGGCCGGCGTGGTGGACGGCGGCGAAGCGGATCGCGAACTTCTGCGGCACAAGCGACCGGTTGAGGTCCACCGCGGTGCGGAAGGTGCCGAACTCGTCGCCCCGGAAAGAAACCTCGGTGCGGTTGCGGAAGAGCGCGCGCTTGGTGGAGACATCGATCGCGCCGCCGGCGTTGCCGAGGCCGAACAGGATCGATTGGGGGCCGTTCGCGATCGTCAGGCGCTCGACGTTGTAGAGGTCGCTCGGGAGATTGGTGGCGAAAAAGTCCGCCGAGGAGGTGATCGCGTCGAAGCCCCGGGCGCGCCCGCCGGCCCGGGTCGACGTGGTGCCGTTGTTGGGGCCGACGTTCTGCTCCGTCGGCCCGCCGTTGTTGGTGCTGAACGCGACCGCCTCGTCGATGCTGATCGCGGCGATGTCGTTGAGAAACTCCGGCGTCATCACGTCGATCTGCGCGGCGATGTCCCGCAGCGGCGTGTTGACGCGGCTGCCCGCGAGCGAGCTGGTCGCGACGTAGCCCTTTTCCGAGCCGGCCGTCGTCACGAAGGGCGACAGTTCGATCGTTTCGTCGGTCGCCGCCGGGCCCGCGCCTCCGCCCGGGGCGGTCGCGGGGCGCGGCGGCGCGGTCTGCGCGCGGAGCGAATGGGACGCGCCGCCCGACAGCGCGGCGAAGACGACAAAGGAGAGCAGGAATCGCGGGGAGGCCATGGGGGTGGGTTGCGTCCGGGTCCCGCCCGGCGCGCGGGTCCACCGTGGGCGGCCGACGGCCGCGCGAGAAGCGCGCGCCTCACACATTCGCCTGACGAATTTGCACAACCGTGCCCGCGCGCGGCTATTTTTCCGCGGTCGCCGCCTTGGCCTTCTTCTGCCCGCCCTTGCGCGCGGCCGGCTGCGCCGGCGCATCGTAGTGCGGCGACGGCGTGTGCTCCCGCGCCATGATCGCGGCCAGCCGCCGCGCCTCCGCCGGATGCTCCGCGGCGACATTCCTCGTTTCCGCCGGATCCGCGTCCAGATCGTAGAGCTCGGGCAGGACGGCGGTGCCGGTGCGATAGGCCTTCCAGCGTCCGCTGCGCACGGCCTGCTGGAACGGCGCCGGCCCCTCGTAGATTTCCCAGTAGAGGGAATCGCGGACCGGAGTCGTGTTCGCGCCCTGCAGCACGGGCAGGAGCGACACCCCGTCGTTGGCCGGCGCCGCGACACCGGCGAGGGCCGCCGCGGTCGCCATGAGGTCCACGTGGCCGACGAGCGCGTCGCTGGTGCTGCCGGGCCGGATACGGGCCGGCCAGCGCGCGAGGAATGGGGCGCGGATCCCGCCTTCGTAGAGCGAGCGCTTCTCGCCGCGCAGGCCCGCGGTCGCGTTGAAGGTTTTCAATCCGGGGCCGGCGGCACCGTTGTCGCTGGTGAAGATCACGAGCGTGTTGTCGTCCACGCCCGCCGCCTTCAGCGCGGCCATGATGCGCCCGACCCCGGCATCCAGTCGCGCGATCATCGCGGCGTGGATTTGCACCGGCTCGGGCCACGGCCGGTCCGCGAATGCCGCGTGAGAGGGAATCTCGAACTTCGCGTGCGGCAGCGTCCAGGATGCATAGCAAAAGAACGGGCGCCGCGCCTTCGCCTGCGTTTCGATGAACCGCAGGGTCTCCGCCTCGATCAGATCGTGGGCATACTGCGGACCGGCGCCGCCGCGGTTGCCCGCGAGTTTCTCCCGCTCGCCGTTCCGCGTCAGCTCGTCCGGGAAATAGCTGTGGGCGTGCACCTGGTCGTAGTAGCCGTAGAAGAGGTCGAACCCCTGTTTCTCCGCCGCGCCCGTGGTGCCTTCGTTGCCGAGGCCCCATTTGCCGAAACCGCCCGTCGCGTAACCCGCCGCCTGCAGCATCCGCGGAACGGTCGGCGTGCCCGCCGCGAGGGCGAGCAGCCCGATCTTGCTCTGGTTCGCCCGCCGCAGCCCGTGCCCCGTGTGGAGACCCGTCATCAGCACGCAGCGCGTCGGCGCGCACACCGCGCTGCCGCTGTAGGCGCGCGTGAAACGCATGCCCTCGCGGGCGAGCCGGTCGATGTGCGGGGTCGGGATCGCGGTCCCGCCGTAGCACCCGAATTCCCCCAGACCCGAATCGTCGGCCAAAATGAAAACCAGGTTCGGGCGGGACGGCGTCTCCGCGCCGCGGACACTCGCCGCCATCGCCGCGAAGCCGCCAAGAAGCATGCGCGCCAGCAACCGGCGCAATCGGGGTAGGTGCATCGCGGCACCCTGCGGACCGGGCCGCGGGCGACAAGCCCAACGTGCGGCGTCGACAAGCAGCCGGTGCACAACCACGGTCGCCCTCATGCCCCTGCCCCGATTCGCGACGCTTTTCCTCGCCGCCGTGGCCGCGCTCCCGGGCGCCTTTGCCGCCGACGCGACCGCCGATCGTCTCGCCCGTTTGTTGCGGCAATACCCGGCGGCCGATGCCAACGGCGACGGCGTGTTGTCCCTCGAGGAAGCCACCGCCCACGCCCGGCTCCTGCGTCAGGGCAAGAAGGCGTCCGCTCCGGACGCCAACGCGCCGACGCAAAAGGAAAAGGGCCCGCCGAAACCCGCGCCCACCCACACCGACGTCGCCTACGGCCCCCATGCCCGGCATCGCCTCGACCTGTGGCTCGCCCAGAGCGCCGCCCCCGCGCCGCTCGTCGTCTTCATCCACGGGGGCGGTTTCGTCAACGGCTCCAAATCCGGGGCGAGCGCCGAAATGATCCGGGGCTGCCTGGACGCCGGCGTCTCGTTCATGGCGATCAACTATCGCTTTCGCGACACGGCGCCGATCCAGGACATCCTCCGCGACTGCGCCCGATCCATCCAGTTCGTCCGCGCCCACGCCGGGACCTACAACCTCGACCCGAAGCGCATCGCCTCGTTCGGCGGCTCCGCCGGGGCGGGCAGTTCCCTCTGGCTCGCGTTTCACGCCGACCTCGCGGATCCGCAATCGCCCGATCCCGTCCTGCGCCAGTCCTCCCGGATCGTCGCCGCCGGCGCGCTCAACACCCAGGCGACCTACCACCTCGAGCGCTGGCCCGAGTTCATCGGCCCCTACAATCCCGACTGGAGCCGCCCCGGGGAAACCCTCGCCTTTTACGGGGCGAAGTCCGCGGCGGACGCCGACTCGCCCGCCTTCCGCGCGATCCGTGCCGATGTCGACATGCTGGCTCTCGTCTCGAAAGACGATCCGCCGGTGTTTCTCTATACCAGTCACGCGGACGGCGACACCGTCGACCGCGGACATTATCTGCACCACCCGCGCCATGCGCTGGCCGTCAAAGCGGCCTGCGACGCCGCGGGCGTGGATGCGACCGTTTGGTTCGCGCAACGCGAACCCCGGCTCACGGGCAGTTCCAACCGCGCCCTGCTGGACTTCCTGCTCCGACACCTGCGGGCCGCGGCGCCATAACGCGGTTCCCGCGGCGGTCGGATTAGCCCGGACTCCCGCGGGCGCCGGAGGTGTTTTTCCCTTTCGCTACCCAAGATCTCTCCCACTGCGGCCCCGCCCCCGGGCACGGTTGACAGGTAGCCGCGTGGTTACCAAAAACGCAGCGCCCTCATGACGTCGCCCCGCCGCCTCGCCGCGCTCGCCCTCAGCGCCATCGCCTCCGCCTGTGCGGCGGACGAAAAGGTCTCCTACAACGAGCATATCCGGCCCCTGCTCGCCAACAACTGCTTCGCCTGCCACGGAGTCGACGCCGCACACCGCAAGGGCAAGCTCCGGCTCGACACCTTCGAAGGCGCCACGGCCGAGCGCGACGGCGTCCGCGCCCTCGTGCCGGGCTCGCTCGAGAAATCCGAACTCTGGCAGCGGATCATCAGCCCGCACGACGACGAGATCATGCCCCCGCCCGAGGCGCACAAACCTCCGCTCACCGCCGAGCAGCGCGAGCACGTGCGGCGGTGGATTCTGCAGGGCGGCGAATACCAGCGGCACTGGTCGTTCGAGCCCGTCGCCCGCGTCGCCCTCCCGCCGGCCGCCGGCGGCGCCGCCGACCATCCGGTCGACCGTTTCATCGGGGCCAAGCTCGCGAGCCAGAAACTCAAGCTCTCCCCCGAAGCCCCGCGGGACGTCCTGTTCCGCCGCCTCACCCTCGATCTCACGGGCCTGCCGCCGACGCCCGAAGAAACCGACGCTTTCCTCGCCGACACCCAGCCGGGCGCCTACGACCGCGCCGTCGAACGCCTGCTGGCCTCGCCGCGTTACGGCGAACAATTCGGCCGGCACTGGCTCGATGCGGTGCGCTACGCCGACACCCACGGCCTCCACCTCGACAACATCCGCATGATCTGGCCCTACCGCGATTGGGTGGTCGCGGCTTTCAACCGGAACCTGCCTTTCGATCAGTTCACGATCGAGCAGCTCGCCGGCGACCTGCTTCCCGCCCCGCGCACCGACCAACTCGTCGCCTCCGGATTCAACCGCAACCACCTCACCACCTCGGAGGGCGGCGCCATCGAGGCCGAGGCCGAGATGCGCAACACCGCCGACCGCGTCGACACGACCATGGCTGTCTGGCAGGGGCTGACGGCCAACTGCGCCTCGTGTCACGACCACAAGTTCGATCCGATTTCCCAGCGCGAATACTACGCGCTCGGCGCGATTTTCAAGGGTCTCGCCGACCGCCCGTGGGACGGCAACGTCCGGCTTCCCGGCCCGATCGCGGTGATCGGCGACACCCCCGAGAAGCAACGCCGCATCGACCGGGTCGCGGCGGACGTGCAGCCGCTCGAGCAGGCCCTGACCGCCGCGGTGGAGCACGCGTTGGCCAACACGCACGAGTTGCTCACGCTGGCCAAGAAACCCATCGCCTACGAGGTGATCTGGGCGGACGACTCCGATGTCCTCGCGCCGCGGGATTTTCCGAACCCCGTCCGTGCCGGCACCTGGCGCGAAGGCGCGGACGTGCCGGTCGTATCCGGTCGGCGCGCCCTCCGGCTCGACGGCACCGTGGTGCGGCCGATCACGTTCACCACGGGTGATGTGACGCTCACGGTCCGCGGCGACGTGAAGGCTTTCGTCCATTTCCAACCCGATGCGGCGCGCCCGCCGCGCGCGATCAGCCTCGAGTTCGTTTCCGAGGAGAAGACACAGCGCGTGGTCTGGGGCGACCCGGCGGCCTTCGGCCCGGACGTCGCCCAGTCCGCCGTCCTCGCCGGTCCGCTGCCCGCGCCCGGAGCCTACGCCAAACTCGAGATCGCCGCGGTCGCCACCGGGATCAAGACGGGGAAGGCCTACACCGGCCTCCGCCTCGCGCAGAGCGACGGCGCCGGCTGGTGGGATCTCGTCGGCGCGGTGAACTCCACGCCCAGCGCAAGCGACGACCCGCTGCTATCCAGCGCCGCCTGGGCCTCCGGCCTGCGCAGCAACGCGCGCTTCGTCGAGGGCGTGCCCATCCGGCACGACATCAAGTTTCTCATCGGCCTCTCGCCGACCCAGCAGAACGAAGAGGAAAAAGCCCGCCTCGCCCGTTTTCATCGCGACTACATCTATGGACCGCTGCGGGGCGCCGTGGAGCGCGAGGCCCACGCGGTCCGCGCGCTGTTGTCCGAACAGATTCACCACGAGCTGTCTTATCCCGGCACGCTCATCTCCCGCGAACGCGCCGAACCGCTTCCGGCTCACGTCCTGATCCGCGGCCAATATGACAAGCCCGGCGAGCGCGTCGCCGCGGCTTTGCCCGCGTTTCTGTCTCCCCCGGAGAAGCCCGGTGCCCGGCTGACCCGCCTCGATCTGGCCCGCTGGCTCGTCGATGCGCGCAATCCGCTCACCGCCCGCGTCACCGTGAATCGCTTCTGGGCCCAACTCTTCGGTGCCGGCCTGGTGCGCACTCCCGGTGACTTCGGTGCCCAGGGCGAGGCGCCGACGCACCCTGCCCTGCTCGATTGGCTCGCCGGCGAGTTTGTCCGCTCGGGCTGGGACGTGAAAGCGCTCGTCCGCCTGCTCGTGACGTCGCGCACCTACCGCCAGTCCAGCGCGGCCTCGCCCGCGCTCGTCGAGCTCGATCCGGAAAACAAACTGCTCGCGCGGGCTTCCCGGCCGCGCCTCGACGCCGAGGTGCTGCGCGACCAGGCGCTGGCGATCGGCGCCTTGCTCGTCCCGCGGATCGGCGGTCCGCCCGTGCGCCCCTACCAACCGATCAACATCTGGGAGCCGGTCGCGTTCGGCGGCAGCAACACGAAGGTCTATGTGCAGGACAGCGGGCCCGCCCTTTACCGCCGGAGCATCTATTCGTTCTGGAAGCGCACCGCGCCGGCGCCGTCGATGTCCACCTTCGACGCCCCGTCGCGCGAGAATTTCTGCGTGGGCCGCGCCCGCTCGAATACCCCTCTGCAGGCGCTCGCCCTCATGAACGATGTGCAGCACTTCGAGGCCGCGCGCGGTTTCGCCGAGCGCCTGCTCAAACGCACGAGCACCGAGGAAGCTCGGCTCGACTACGCGTTTCGCTGCGTCACCGCCCGTCCGCCGACCGGTCCGGAGCGGGCCTTGCTGGCCGACAACCTCGCCGCCCATCGCGCGCACTTTGCCCGGAACCTCGATGCCGCCCAGCAGGCGATCGGCAACGGCGAATCGAAACCGGATCCCGCATTGCCCGCGGGCGAAGTCGCCGCGTGGACCATGGTCGCCAACCTGCTGCTCAATCTCGACGAGGCCATCGTCCGCAACTGACCCATGAATCCCGCGCACGAATACCTGAACCACCTCACCCGCCGGCAGTTCTTCGCCGGAGCCGGCCTCGCGATGGGTGGCGTCGCCCTCGATCTCCTGGCTCCCCGCCTGCGCGCCGCGGCGGCCGGCGCCGCCCGCCATCCCGCCCTCGAGGCGCGCATCCATCCGCCGCTCGCCGGCTTCCCGCACTTCGCCCCGAAGGCCAAGCGCATCATCTATCTCCACATGAACGGCGGGCCCTCGCAGCTCGACACGTTCGATTACAAGCCGCAGTTGCGGGAGCGGTTCGACCAGGACCTGCCCGACTCGATCCGCCAGGGGCAGCGCATCACCACGATGACGAGCGGCCAAACCCGGTTCCCGGTCGCCCCGAGCATTTTCAAGTTCGCCCAGCACGGCCAGTCCGGCGCCTGGGTCAGCGACCTGCTCCCTTATACCTCCAAGATCGTCGACGAACTCGCCATCGTCCGCAGCGTCCACACCAACGCCATCAACCACGACCCGGCGTGCACGTTTTTGATGACCGGCAGCGAGATTCCGGGCCGCGCGAGTCTCGGTTCGTGGCTCAGCTACGGCCTCGGCAGCGAGAACAACGACCTGCCCGCCTTCGTGGTCCTCACGCCGAAATTCTCCCCGAAGGTCGCCGCCCAGGCGCTCTTCACCCGCATGTGGAGCAGCGGCTTCCTGCCGACGGCGCACACCGGCGTCGCGCTCCGGGCCCAGGGCGACCCCGTGCTCTTTCTGGAAAACCCCAACGGCGTCGACCGGACGGCGCGCCGGACCATGCTCGACGCGCTGGGCCAGTTCAACCGCCTCGCCCATGCGCGCTACGGCGACCCCGAGACCGTGACCCGCATCGCCCAATACGAGATGGCGTTCCGCATGCAGACGAGCGTGCCCGAGCTCACCGACTTCAGCACCGAGTCCGAGGCGACGCTCGATCTCTACGGCCCCGCGGTCAAGGAGCCCGGCTCCTTCGCCGCCAGCTGCCTGCTCGCGCGGCGGCTCGCCGAGCGCAACGTCCGCGTGGTCCAGATCAACCACCGCGGCTGGGACCAGCACGGCTCGCTCCCCGAGCACCTCAAGATCCAGTGCACGGATACGGACCGCGGCTGCTATGCCCTGATCGCCGACCTCAAGCAGCGCGGGCTGCTCGACGACACGCTCGTGGTGTGGGCCGGCGAATTCGGCCGCACCGTCTACTCGCAGGGCACGCTCACCAAGACCAACTACGGCCGCGACCATCATCCGCGGTGCTTCACGGTCTGGCTGGCCGGCGGCGGCATCAAGCCCGGCACCGTCTACGGCGAGACCGACGATTTTTCCTACAACATCGTGCGCGACCCGGTGAGCCTGCACGACCTCAACGCCACGCTCCTCCACTGCCTCGGCATCGATCACCTGAAGTTCTCCTACAAATCCCAGGGACTCGATGTCCGCCTCACGGGCGTGGAGCCCGCCCAGATCGTGCGCGGCATCCTCGCCTGATCGGGAGCCGGCGCCGCCGGCGAAGGCCACCGCTCTCCCTCGCCCGTCTTGGCCTGCACCCGCTGTGGCGGGTGCTTGGTTCGGTTGGCGGCGCTTCGCCTCCACTCCGCCGGCCCTCACCCCTCCCTTTCCCGTTCAATCATGAAACTCTCCCGCTCCGCCCTGCTGGCCGTGTTCCTGTTGGTCGCGCCGTTGCCGCTCTCGGCGGCATCCGCCGCCGCCCCGTCCAAATCTGCTGCCGCAACCACCGCCAAGGTGGCCGCCCCGAAGTCGCCCTACACTGTCGTCGCCTCCGCCGATCGCCCCGAGGCGGTCTATGCCCGCCGTGAGACCGTGACCTTTCGCATCCGCGTCGAACACGACGGCCGCCCGCTCGCCGCGGGCGAGATCGAGTGGACGATCACGAAGGATGGCGTCGCCCCCACGCGCACCGGCCGGACGTCGCTGCGGGAGGGACGTGCGGAAATCACGGGCAACCTCGACGAGCCGGGGTTTCTGCAATGCCGCGCAACCTTTCAACCGCCCGGCGGCGGCGCGAAACTGACCGCGTTGGCCGGAGCGGCCGTCGCGCCCAAGGACATCAAGCCGAGCCTAGGCGTGCCCGACGATTTCGACGCGTTCTGGTCCGCCCAGAAAGCCAGATTGGCCGCCGTGCCGATCAATGCGCGGCTGACCCCGGTGAAATCCCCGAGCATCAAGGCCGAGGCCTTCGATCTGCAGGCGGACAGCGTCGGTGCGCCCGTCTCCGGCTACTATGCCCGACCGATCGGCGCGAAACCGCGCAGTCTGCCCGCCGTGCTCACGGTCCACGGCGCCGGTGTGCGCAGCGCCGGGCTGGGCACCGCTGTCGGCTGGGCCGCGGAAGGTGCCCTCGCCGTCGATCTCAACGCGCATGGCCTGCCCAACGGCCGCGAGGCGGCGTTCTACTCCGCCCTCGCCGAGGGCGAACTGAAAAACTACCGCCGCGCCGGCCGTGAATCGCGCGAGACGATTTACTTCCTCGGCATGTTCCTGCGTCTCGTCCGCGCGATCGATTTCCTCACCGCCCAGCCGGAGTGGGACGGCCGCACGGTCGTCGTCTCCGGCTCGAGCCAAGGCGGGGCCCAGGCCCTTGCCGCCGCCGGCATCGACCCGCGCGTCACGTTCTTCGCCGCCGGCGTCGCCGCCATGTGCGACCACACCGGCCCGGTCGTCGGCCGGATCGCCGGTTGGCCGAAGTTCATCGAAAGCGCCGAGAATCCCCCGCCGCCCGCCGTCGTCGCGGCCGTCCGCTATTTCGACGGCGTGAACTTCGCTGCGCGGGCCCGGGCTCCCGGCATTTTCACCGTCGGCTTCATCGACACGACCTGCCCTCCCACCACCGTTTACGCGGCGTTCAACGCCCTTTCGGCCCGGAAGGACATTTTCCACGACATCACGGCCGGCCACACCAACACGCCCGCCGCCACCGCCGCGATGCGCGACGCCGTGCGCGCCCATCTGAAGCGCTGAAACCCCGGTCGCCTCACGGCAGCGCGGCCAGCGCCGTCTCGATGTCCGGCGGCGACCACCAGACCGGCTTGCCGGCATCGGCGGCGATGACGCGGGCGGCGTTGTAGCCGCAAAGTCCCGTGACGTTGCCGCCCGGGTGCGTCGACCCGCCGCACAGGTAGAGTCCGGGCACCGGCGTGCGATAGGTTCCCGCCCCGGCGAAGGGGCGATTCCAGCCGATCTGCCCCTGCGCGAAAGAACCCACGAGCAGGTCTCCGCCCCGCATGTTCGGCAGCTCCCGCTCGGTATCGAGCGGCGATCGCGCGAAGGCATCGAGCACCGCGCCGCGCAAGTTTGGCGCGAATCGGCTCCAGGTCTCGAGCAGGTGGCGCCCGTGCGCCTCGCGTGCGCCGTCCCAGTTCAAGGCGTCGCCCCGGAGCGCGTAGGGCAGCTTTTCCCACAGAAAGGCGGTGTGGCATCCGACCGGCGCCTGAGTCGGATCAAACAGCGAGGGACATGCGCCCCACGCCACTGTCTCGGGGATCCGCCCCTGCTCGTGCGCCGCCACGATGTCGTGAAACTGGCCGAAACGCTCCAGGCCGACGATGAACATGAACGCGTGCTCCAACTCCGGTCGGCCGGCGGCGGCCGCCCAGCGCGGGGGCTCCGCGAGCGCCACATTCAGCGCAAACAGCGGCGCGAGCAGGTTGTAGCCGAACGCCTCGGCCCGGCCGCGCAGGTCGGCGGACACGGCGGAGGCCGGCAGCAGGTCCAGAAACGTCTGCTGCGGATTGAGCCCCGAGACCACCGCATCGGCCGTGATCTCCTCCCCGGTCTCCAGCCGCACGCCCGCGGCGCGGCCGTGGCGGAGGACAATTTCCCGCGGCGCCGCGGCGCACCGGATCTCACCGCCGTGCTCCCGCACATCCGCCACCAAGCCGCGCGCGAGATTCCCGCTCCCGCCCACGCACATCTGCGCCTTGCTCGGCGACGCCAACAGCGCGGGGATCGCGTGCCCGAAGCCCGGCAGCCGCAGATCGACCTCGCGCAGGCCGTTGAAAAACAGCAGCCCCGCCCGCACCGCGTCGTGCTCGAATTCCCGCGTGACGAACTCCAGCGGCGACCACGCCGACACCTCGAGCAGGCGGCGCCCCAGCGCGCTGCGTTCCAGCAACGCGCGGCGACGGGCCGGCTCGAGCGGAGGACACTGCGACTCCGGAATCAGGATTTTCTCCACGATCGGCCGGAACTCGTCGGTCCAGCGCCGCAGCGCCGCCGCATCGCGGGTCGAAAACTCCGCGAACGACGCCACGGTTCGCTCCGGATCCGTCCACCACTCGAGCGCGCGGCCATTGCGCAGCAGCATGGCGACATTCAGGTCCGGCTGCAGGTAGCGCACGCCGTGCCGCTCCATTTCCAGATCGCGAAACCACGGCATGCGCGTGATCGCCCGATGGAAGAAGGAGTGGGGATGGTGCAGGAAACCCGGGCGGCGCGGATTTTCCAGGGTGCGCAATCCGCCGCCGGGCACCGCCGCCCGATCGATCGCCAGGGTGCGCAGGCCGGCCCGGGCAAGATACGCCTGCGCCACGAGCGCGTTGTGGCCGGTGCCGAGGAAAACGAGGTCGTAGTGCGTCATGAAATTCAGCGCCGCGGCTTCACTTGCAGTCGCCGCAGCCGTCCGGGCGGCAGTTCGAAAGCGATCCGACGCGCGGCCGGCGACACTGTGCACGCGCCTTCACCCGCGACCGAGCCGTCGCCCGCGATCAGCCGCCACCCATACTCGCCCGGCTCCAGCAACCAGAGGCTCGCCTCGACGGACCGGGGCGCCGGCCCGAAATGGAAGAGATCGGCGGCAAATTCGTCGCGCCGGCTGACTGTCACCCGCACCGCCAGGTCGCGCGGTTCGGTGTGCCAGCGCACGCCGTTGAGCGGGAAATTCTCCACCATGCCGGGATCGCCGGTCACCACCGAGTAGAGCAGCCGCGCATCCACCCGCCCGGCGCCGGCGGCGACCGCCTTCGGCCACGCCTGCGGAAACGCCAGCACCCGGTCCGTGTAGCGCACCTCGTCCGTGAACATCGCGCGGTTCACGCCGAGCGCGGCCGCGGTGGCGGCCAATTCGCCGGCCAGCGCGCGCTCATCCCCCGTCAGCAGGAATCGCAGGTAGCCGCCGGCGTCGCGCGCCAGCAGATCGTCGAACTCGGGACTCCCGGACCACTGCCGCCACTTGGCGAGGGCATCGGTCACTACGCCGGCCAGACGCCGGCCGGCCCACGCGGTCGAGCCTTCCGGCCCGTCCGGATCCCCCGCCGCGAGGTGGGCCCGTCGCAGGGCGGCCATTTCCCGCAGCGGCGCAAAGAACCCGGGGGCCCCGGTCAGGGTGTGGGCCTGCAGGAGGGCGGACGTCATCGCGGCCACTGCGTAACCGGGCCACGAATACTGGGCCTGCATCGGGTCGCCCGCGAGGTCCGGGCCGATCCAGCCGCGGCGCTCGCTGCCCACCCGGCCCTCCGGCCACTGCAGCGCGGCCGGCACGAGGCCGGCGGGCTTGCCCCGATCCGATCCCGCGGCGGCCTCCGCCCAGGTTTGCAGCCACGGCCCCAGCGCGGCCGCGAGCGCCGGATCCCGCGTGCGTTGCCACAGGAGCAGAGCCGGCTGCAGCGCACGCACGTGATACCCCGTATCGTAGGCCCGCCCGGCGTCGGCGCCGACACGGGCGTGATTGAAGTCGATGTGCCGGAACTGGCGCCGACCGCGCCGGTTTTCGCCCCACCAAACCTGCTCCGCCAGTTCCACCAGGCGCCGGGCCCGCCGCGCCCATTCCCCGTCGGTCCCGGCCGCGTGGAGCATCGGCGTCAGGGTGTCGGCGGTTTCTTCGGCCGTGTGCTCGACGTCGGTCAGTTGGCTCGTGTAACCGGCCGCCAAGGCCGGTCGGCCGAGGTTGCCGCGCGCGAGACGCGCCTGCGCCTCGTTCACGACGGGGTCGTCGAATCCGATCAGCACCGGGGCCCACCAGCGCCACATCTCCACATCGTCGCCCCAGTTCCCTCCGAACTCCCCGTTGGGCAATTGGCGCTCCGCGATCCACCAGCGGATGATCGCATGCAACTGTTCCAGGGCCTGCCGCTGGCTGTTGGCCCACTCCGGTGCGCGGGGATCCGGCGGAGCCAGGCCGGGCACCGCGATGCGCTCCCCCGCATACATCCGCAGGAGGGGGTTGTCCGGAAAGGCGCGCCGGGCGAGTTCGAGACAACGTTCCGCTTCCCCGACGAACAGGGCTTTGCGTGCCGGCACCGCCGAAACCTCCGAATGTTCGATCATGAACCACGCGAGAAACCGGCCCCGGTAGAACGCCCAGACCGGCAGAAGCGGCGAGATGTCCCGCGGCGGCCGTGGGAATGCCGGCTCGAACGGACGCGTGGCCTGGTTGAAGAACTGATGCAGGTAGCGGTGCGCCTCCCCGCGGTTTTCCGCGATGTCTGCCCGCGCGCGGGCCCTCCCCCTGGACCACGCGGACGCGACGGCGATGAGCTCGTCCAGCTCCGCGCCGGTCGCCGCGTCCAGCGCCAACGCGCCCGCGCGGGCGCGGATCGCCCGCAGCGCCTCCGTCCGCGCGTCCTCGTCGGCCGCGTTGCCGGCGCGGGCAATCAGGTCGCCGAGTGCGTCCACCGCCGCGCGTCCGGCAGTCGGACCGCCGAACGCCGCGGCGGCGCAGACCGCGAGGCGGAAGATCGAGGGAAGGAAGAACCGCATGGCGGTGCGGTCGAACGCGCGCTCCTGCCGGCTCGCGTCAGAACCGGAACTTCACGCCCGCGGCGCCGTTCCACCCGCTGAATTCGAGCTCCTCGGGCCGGTTCGGCGTGGCGTCATACCAGCGCTTCATCTCCTTCGAGAGATTCTTCCCTTCGGCGAAGACGGTGACATTGCGGCTGACCCGATAGGAGAGCTGGGCATCCCAGCGGGTGGCGGCGTTGTTGGTGACCGCTCCGGCCAGGCCGCCGACTTCGCGCACGAATTCGTCGATGTAGTTCATCGCGACGCGGGCGGTGAATCCGTATTTCTCCCAGTAGACCTGCGCGTTGTAGACCCGCTTCGGCTGGGAGGGCACAAAGTCCTCCGTCCGGGTGCCGGCGGCGCCGGTCGTGACATTGAGCGTCGGAAAGACCGACTCGCCCCGGATGAAAGTCGCGTTGACGCTGAACCCGAGGCCGCCGAGCGGACCGGGCAACATGGGCAACGCCTGGGTCCAGGTCAGCTCCGTGCCGGTGATCGATTGGTCGGCGCCATTGAGATTCTGATACAGCGCGACGACGATCGGCGGCCGCGTCTCCCGGCTCACGCCCTTGTAGATGAAATCCTTGATCTCCTTGTGGAACACCCCGACGGACAGCATGCCGGTCGGCTGGAAATACCATTCGAGCGAGCCGTCGAAGTTCATCGACTTCTGCGCCTTCAGGTTCGGGTTGCCCCGGTAGACGCGGGTCAATGCGCCGCTGTCGAGGTTGAGCAGCCCCTCGGGATCGAGCGACGACTCGTAGGGTATCAGGTCGCCGTAGTCGGGGCGCGAAAGCGTGTTCGTCCACGCGCCGCGCAACACGAGATCGCGGTTCAGCCGGTAGTTGAGCAGCAGCGACGGAAAAAGATTCCCGTAGGACGAGCCGCCCGTCGCGGTCGTGGCCGGCGCCGGCCGGTAGGTATAGTCGACCTGCGTGCGCTCGTAGCGCAGCCCGCCCACGACCTGGAGCTTGCCGAACTGCGCGGTGCCCATGCCGTAGAACGACGAGATATCCTCCTTGGCGGTGTAGCGCGAGATCGCGAGCAAGGTGATTTCGTCGCCGGGCACGAAGACGAATCCGCCGGGATTGGCGGCCACCGTCGTGAACACGCCGTCGAGGGAGGGAAACGATCCGAGCGTCGCGACGCGGCCTTCGAAGAGCCCGCGCGGCTCGAAGTCCGTGCCGAAGCCCGCCTGGTTGGGCGCCGTGCCCGTCGGGGCGTAGTCGTCGATCGCGCCGTCGAGCTTGCGCTCCTTGCCGCGGAATTTCCCGCCGACCTTCCATTGCACGGGAATGTCGCCGAGCTTCCGCGCGAAGTCGTAATCGAGCTTGGCCGCGAGATCCTCGTCGTTGCCCTTCACCCGGTGAAAACGCACCTGGTTGAGCGCCATGTCCTGGACGCGGAAGAGCGAGTTCTCGCCGGTCGCGCGCTGGGTGAACGTCACTTTCGGATAAAGCGGGTCGCTGCGGTCGGTCACCCAGTCGATGTTGCGGCGCAGCGCCGACGACGCGGTTTCGAACTGGTAGCGCCGCGCGCGGGCATCGAGCTCGGCCAAGCCGTAGTTGATCTCATACGCCAGCGTGCCTTCGGCCAATCCGGTCTGTCCGCCCAGCGCGAGCCGGTCGTTGGTCCGCTCGCTTGCGGTGCGATCCAGGCGGCGCGTGATGCGCGCCTCCGCGCCGGTCGCGCGCAGGTCGGTCGAAGTCGCGGCGAAGGCCGCGAATCCGCGCTGCCGCAGGCGCCACCGCGCGGCGTCCGTCTCGCTGCCGTGGTGGAAAACTTTGGCATACAGCCGGGTCGCGTCGCCCAACTTGTAGTCGAAGTTCAGATTGCCGCCGAGGCTCTCCTTCGCGATCCGGCGGAAGCGTTGATCGAACTCCGAAATCGCCTGGTTGGTGATCCCGGCGATCGTGTTCACCGGCGCGATCGACTTGTCGAAATACGCGATCTCGTAGTCGTGCTGGCCGTATTTCTCGTCGGAAGCGGACAGCGTCGCCGACACGCCGAGCGTGCGCGCCGCGTCGACGACATCGCTGTAGTTCAGGCTCAGCCCGTAGCCGTCGTCTTTGCGCAGGCTGTTGTAGCGATACTCGAACTTGCCGTTGATGCTGCGGCCGGGAAGGTCGAAGGCGCTGCGCGTCGTGAGGTTCACGAGCCCGCCGAACGAGTCCGCATCGCGATCGGGCGTGAGCGCCTTGATGACCTCGATGCCGCCGATCATGTCCGACGGGATGGTGCTCAGGTCGACCGCGCGGGTCTCGGTGCCGCCGGTGGTGAAGATGCCGTCGTTGGCCGGGGAGCTGATGTGCGCGCCGTCGAGCGTGACCGAGTTGAGCTTGGCCTCCGCGCCGCGGATCGAAGCGAAGGCCGAGCGGCCGTCGGTCACGACGCTCACGCCGGCCAGCCGGGCCAGCGCCTCGCCGACGGTCTGGTCGGGCAGGTTGCCGATCGCATCGGACGAAATGACGTTCATGATCGTGTTGCTGGTGCGCTGCTGGTTGATCGCGCGGGACTGGCCCTCGCGGACCGATTCGACCGTCACGGCCGCCATCACGAGCACATCGCCCTCCGAGAGATCGATGGTCGTCGTCGTCGTGGCGCCGGCGCGCACCGCCACCGGCACCGTCTTCGGTTTCCGGCCGACGTAGGTGACCTCCAGCGAAAGGTTCCCCGGGGCGAGATTGGCCAGCGCGAACGACCCGTCGCGCGACGTCGCCGCGACGAGGTCGGTGCCGGCCACCCGCACCTCCGCCCCGACGAGATAACCGCCGCTCGCCTTGTCGGTCACGGTGCCCTGGATCCCGCCGGTCGGCTGGGCGGAAAGGGCGGCGGCGGAGAACGCAAACAGCACGGCGCCCACGAGGGGCAGCCGGCGCAACAGGCATCGGATCGCGACGGACAGGAGCGGGGTGGTCATGGTGGGACAGGGGCTGGACTGCGGCGGGGTCGGGGTCGGCCCCGCCGGGGACGAGCGGTAACTGGATGGTGCGCATGGCAGGGTCAACCGCGCGCGCACCGGAAGACGCGCGGACGGCGCCAAGGTTGTGCGTCCGCACCACCGGAGGGCGCCGCGCAACGCCGCCGCCGGTGCCGCCCTCCGGGCCACGCGCGGACTTGCCCTTGCCGCCACCGCCCGCATCGTCGCCCCTCGCGTGCTCCGGCACCCGCGGTTTCTTACCCTTAACCTCAACCTCGCTCCTCGAACCCGTCCTCATGAGATTCGGCATCAACTCGTTCCTCTTCGTTTCTCCGTTCACCACGGAAAGCACCAAGCTCTTCAAGACCTTCAAAAAGTGGGGCTTCGATACGGTCGAGATCCCGATCGAAGACCCGTCCCATATCGATCCCGCCGCCGTCAAAGCCGCCGCCGACAAGGCCGGCCTCGCCATCGGCAGTGTGTGCGCCTGCATGGGACCCGGCCGCGATTTCCGCGGCAGCGACGCCGACCAGAAAGCCGCGATGGACTACTGCGTCGCGTTGCTCGACCAGGCCGCCGCCATGGGCTGCCCGTCGCTCATCGGCCCGGTTTACTCCGTCGTCGGCAAGGCCGACGCCGTGGAGCCCGAGCAGCAGAAGATCGAGTGGGCCCTCGTGGTGAAGAACCTGAAGGTGCTCGCCCGGCACGCCGAGGCCAAGGGCGTCACGATCTGCATCGAGCCGCTCAACCGTTTCGAAACCGACTTCCTCAACACCTGCGACCAAGGCCTCAAGCTGGTGCGCGCGGTCGGCTCCAAAGCGGTGAAGCTCCACCTCGACACCTTCCACATGAACATCGAGGAGAAGAACCAGGCCGCCGCCATCAAGAAGGCCGGCAAACTCCTCGGCCACTTCCACGCCTGCGGCAGCGACCGCGGCACCCCCGGCAGCGATCACATCGCGTGGAAGGAAATCCGCGCCGCGCTCAAGGCCGTCGGCTACAAGGGCGACGTCGTCATCGAGTCGTTCACCACCGACGTGAAGGTCATCGCCCGCGCCGCGGCAATCTGGCGCCGCATCGAACCCAAGCGGAACGACATCGCGGTCAAGGGCCTCGCCTTCCTCAAAAAGACCTTCAAGTGACCGGCGAGCGGCACCGGAACCGGGTGCGAGCGGCGGCTGAATTTCTTCCGAAATTCCCGTTGACGCGTCCGAAGCCGGTGCCTTTGTTCGCCCTTCCTCAAGTGGCTCGGTAGCTCAGTTGGTAGAGCAGAGGACTGAAAATCCTCGTGTCCCCGGTTCGATCCCGGGCTGAGCCACCACTTTGGAACCCGCGGCGCTTCGGCGCCGCGGGTTTTTCTTTTCCCGAGGTCCGAAACGCCGTTCACGCAGGCCAAACCCGGCGGCCGCCCCACGAACGCAGGCTTGTCGGCAAGGCGGGCCCCGCGCCGCCGCGCGCCGGACGCTCTGGACCCGGTCACCTCCGCCCTGCCCCGCGCTCCCCTCAGGGGCGCAGCGACGAACGAACTTGGAATCGATAGGTCCCCGCCCCCACCTCGACGCGCAGGTCCGGCCCGACCGCGGCGACCGCCTTGACGCCCTCGGCCGCACCGACGGGGCGACCGCCCTCCGTGGCGCGTTCCGCGTTCGCCTCGGGCAAAAACACCTGCGCCCGCGTGTTGGCGGGCACCGTCACGTCCAGTTCGAACGCGCCGTCGTCCGAGCGGCGCCACGCGCTCGCGATGCGTCCGTTGATCGAGTCATAGTGCGCCCTGACCCATTGCACCGGTGCGGTCTCCGGATTGCTCCCGGCCGTCGGCGGTCGCGGGCGCAGCACGATCCGCCGGAACCCCGGGCCGTCGGTATCGATCCCGGCGAGCGTGCGGTAAGCCCACTCCATCACCGCACCGAAGGCGTAGTGGCTGAAGCTGTTCATCGCGGCGTTCTGATTGCCGTTGGCGCCGTTGAACCCGTGTTCGGTCGTGTAGCTGTCCCAGCGCTCCCACACGCTGGTGGCGCCGTTCACCACTTCGTAGCCCCAGCTCGGGAAGCGCCGGCTTTGGAACAAACGTGCGGCGAGGTCATGTTGGCCGTGGGCGGACAACACCGGCAACAGCGCCTTCGTGCCGAGAAACCCGGTCGCCATGCGATAGTCGTTCTTCGCGATCTTATCCGCCAACGTGCGGATCGCGCCGGGCACTGCCCCCTCCGCGAGCAGGCCCGCCGACAACGCGAGCACATACGCGCTCTGCGTGTCGACCGAGAGCGTGCCGTCCGCCCGCCGGTAGGTTTTCGTGAACGCCCGCTGGGTCTTCGCCCGGCGCGCCCGGTAGGTCGCCGCCTCCAGCGGACGGCCGAGGGCGTCGGCCATCTCCGCCATCATCGTGCAGACCATGGCGTGGTAGCAGGTGTCGATGAACTCCACGGGCGTCGTCTCGTTCACGTTCAGCCAGTCACCCCAGGGATTGCCCAGGCTGGTGCCGAGGCCCTCCGGCGTGGTGCTCGCATGGCGCCACTCCATGAACCGCGTCATCGATTCCCAGTGGCGCGCGATCAGCCGCGTGTCGCCGTAGACTTTCCAGATCGTCCAGGGGCAGATCACCCCCGCATCGGTCCATCCCGTGCCAAACGTCTTCCCCGCGGCGCCATGCGCCATCGGATACGGCGCGTAGTCCGGATAGGCGCCGAAACTCCGCTGCGATTCCGCCACGTCGTCCGCCCACTTGGTGAAGAAAGCAGCCACGTCGGCATTGAAGGTCGCCGTCCGCACGTAGGCCTGCGCATCGCCCATCCAGCCCAGCCGTTCGTCCCGTTGCGGGCAATCCGTCGGCACCTCCACGAAGTTTGCCCGCTGCGTCCATTGGGCATTCCGGCCGAACTGGGTCAGCACCGGGTCGCTGCAGGCAAATTCTCCTGCCGCCGCCGTGTCGTTGTGCAGCACGAGGCCCGTGACGGCCTCCGCCGTCGGTTGGCCCGGGAAGCCGGTGAGCTCGACATACTGGAAGCCGTGGTAGGTGAAGCGCGGGCTCCACGTTTCACCCGCCGGATCGCCGCGCAGCGTGTAGAAATCCGTCGCGCGGGCGCGGCGCAGGTTCTCGGTCATCAGCGTCCCGTCCCGGTGCAGCATTTCCCCGAAGCGCAGCCGCACCCGCGTGCCGGCCGCGCCCTGCACCTTCAGCCGCACGAGGCCCGCGATATTCTGCCCGAGATCGAACACGAAGACGCCGGGCTTCGGCTCCGTGACCCGTTTGGCCGGCAATTCCTGGGTCACCCGGATCGGCGGCGCCGCATACGCCTGGAGACGCGGCGGCCGCACGAAGCCGACCTCGACCTCGCGTTGCCCCGCGGCATCCGAATACACCGCGCGCCGGCTCGGGTTGGACTCGGCCCTCACCGCCGGCTCCCAATCCGTCGCCGCGTAGCCGGGCAAGCTCCAGCCCCCGAGATCCCGGCGGGCGTCGTGCGCCTCGCCCATGATCAAGTCCGCTTCCCGGGTCGGCCCGCGGTCGGTCACCCGCCACGAGGGATCGGAAATCACCGTCTCCCGTGTGCCATCGGCGTAGTCGATTTCCAGTTGCACGAGCAGCGCCGGGGTGCGGCCGTAAAAGTAGCGTCCCACTTTGTTCGGACCGTAGCCGACCAGCAGACCGTAGCCGACATAGCCGGAATACCACCCCTCGGCGACTTCGGCGCCGATCGCGTTGGCGCCGCTGCGGACGAGCGCCGTCACGTCGTGGGTGCGATAGTGCACCCGTTGGCGGTAGTCCGCCCACCCCGGCTGGAAGTAGGCGTCCCCCACCCGTTGGCCGTTGCAGTGCAGATCGTAGAGTCCGAGTGCCGCCGCGTAGACGGTGGCGCGGCGCACGGGTTTCCCCGCGGAGAAGTCCCGGCGAAAGTGACGCGTCGGCGGCAGGTGCAACGTGTTCCGGTCCGTGTGGAGCGGCGTTTCGTCGCGGGGCGCAATCCACTCCGCCTGCCAATCCCCGGCTGCCAGCAGGCCCATGCTCCACCGGGCCGGCGGACTCCAGGCCGACACGGCGCCGCGTTCATCCCAGACGCGCACCTGCCAAAAGCACTCGTCGCGCGACCCCAGCGCGCGGCCGGCGTAGGCGATCTGGTTGGTCGCATCGCCCTCGACCCGCCCGCTGTCCCAGCGGTCCGCCTCGCCCTGCCTGAGCTTTTCGGCCGACGACGCGACGCGCACCTGCCAGGCGGATTGGGCCGCCCCGCGCCGCGCCGACTCGATGCGCCACGACAGGCGCGGGGCCACCACGTCGATGCCGTCGGGTGCGTCGAGGTATTCGCAGCGCAGGTGCACGGGGCGAAAGTCGGCCGCAGCCGGTTGCGCCACCAGCGCGGGCGCGGCGCCGAACGTGGCGACCAGCGCTGCGACGGAAAACATCGGGAGGCACATTGCGCGGGCAACGCAGGTGAGAATTCGCATGGCGTGGGGCGTGGATGGAATTGGCTGGGGCAAACGGCAACCGGCCGCCTGCCCGGCAACCCGGATGTCGCGGGGCCGTCGGGCAACCGCGGCTGGGCCTGAGGCCAAGGGAATTGGCCTTGAATACAACTGGAAACCCGGGACGTTGCCGGAGGCGGGCCCGCCCCTTTTCGCCCGCAGGCTCGGTCCCGGTCCATCTGATCGATCCGACCCGCCCCGCTGCTTCGCGCCCCCTTCCCCGTTTCATCCCCCTGCCCGCGCTATCCGTTTCGATCATGCCGCCGTTGTCCCGTCGCTCCTTTCTGTCCGGTCTGGCTGCCGCCGGCATCGTGCCGCACCTGCCCGCCGCCGCTCCCGCACCCGCGCGCCGACCGGACCTGCTCACGCTCGAGAACGGCACGATCAAGGTGGGCATCGACCGCGCCCGCGGCGCCGCCATCACGTGGCTTTCCTCGCTGGCCTATCCCCAAAACCTGGTGAACTCGGCCGACCCCGGCCGCCTCATCCAGCAATCCTATTATGCGGGCAGGATCCTCGACCGTCGGACCGACGGCCAGAGCAAGGCGTGGAGCCCCTGGTCGTGGAACCCGATCCAAGGCGGCGGCGTTTCGTCGTGGGCCGAGGTGAACGCGTTTGAGCGTCGCGGTGAACGCACGCTCTACGCGGAGACTATCCCCAACCTCTGGGACATGCCCGCGGAGCCGGCGGCCGCGTTGATGCGCCAGTGGACGGAGTTCGAGCCGGACATGCCCGACGTCCTTGTCGTGCGTTGCGAACTCGTCTGTCGACGCGACCCCGGCGACCGCTGGGGCCCCGCCGTGCCGCGCCCGCAGGAAGTCCCGGCGTGCTACTTCACGCGCAATTTCTCCGCGGTGAAATCCTACCTCGGCGAGGGCGCGTGGCGCGACGAATCCCAGCCGCCCGGTCCGCCCTGGGGCAAGACCACGCCCCCGCGCCGCGCGATGGCCTGCTTCGAGCCCGGCGGGCACGGTGTCGCCGTCTTCAGCCCGGCCAGCGACACGCACCACTGGAATTTCGGTCCGCACGGGGGCGGCGCCAGCACCGATCCGCTCGCCGGCCCCTGCATGCACGTCGCGCCGGTCGTGCGCGCCCCGCTGGGGCCGCGCTCGGTCTACCGTTACCGCTACTGGCTCGTGCTCGGGTCCGCGGCGCAGATCGCCCGCCGCCTCGACGCGCTCTGGGGCCTCTACGCCACGGAGCGAGCCACCTTGACGGATACGCCCTGACTTCCATGCGCCGCTTCGTTTTTTCCTCTGCCCGGCTTGTCGTCCTGCTCGCCGCCTGCGCGACCGCGGCCGGACCGGCGCGGGCTGCGACTTCGCCGCGTCCCGCGCGTGAGAAACCCAACGTCATTCTGATCTACAGCGACGACCACGGCTACGCCGACCTGGCGGCCAACGGCGCCGATCCCGATATCCGCACGCCGCACCTGGATGCCCTTGCGCGCGACGGGGTGCGTCTGGTCAACGGCTACGTCACCGCCCCGCAGTGCGTCCCCTCCCGCGCCGGCGTGCTCACCGGCCGCTACCAGCAACGCTTCGGCGTCGAGGACAATACCCTCGGGCCGCTCCCGATCGCCGAATGGACGATCGCCGAACGCCTGAAACCCGCCGGCTATGTTTCGGGGCAAGTGGGAAAATGGCACCTGGAGCCGCCGCCGCGGCGCGCGGGCACGGCCGCCGGAACCGACGCCGACGAGCGCGCCTTCCATCCCGGCGCCCAGGGATTCGACACCTACTACAACGGCCCGATGAACACCTTCCTCGCGTCGCACGACCTCCAGGGCAACCCGTTGCCCGGTGCGCCGCAGCGGCTGACCGACCCGCGGTTCCGGTGCGTCTGGCAGACCGACGCCGCGCTCTCGTTCATCGATCGCCACGCGCGCGCGCCGTTTTTCCTCTACCTCGCCTATTACACGCCGCACGTGCCGCTGCAGTCGCCGGAGCCGTGGTTCTCGCGCACGCCCGCCCATCTGCCGCTCGAACGCCGCCAGGCACTCGCGATGATCGCGGCCATGGACGAGGGCATCGGCCGCCTCCGCGCGCGACTGCGCGAGCAGGGCATCGAGCAGAACACCCTCGTCTTTTTCATCGGTGACAACGGCGCCCCGCTGAAGGACGGAGCCTGGAACGGCTCGCTCAACCTCCCGCTCACCGGCGAAAAAGGCATGCTCACCGACGGCGGCCTGCGCACGCCGTTCCTCGCTGCGTGGCCCGGCGTCTTGCCCGCCGGCCGCACCTTTGCCCCGCCCGTCATCGCCCTCGACGTCGCCGCCACGGCGGTGGCACTCGCCGGAACGACCGCGCACGCCGCCGATCTCGACGGCGTGAATCTCGTGCCGTTTCTCCGCGGCGAGCGCAGCGGGGCGCCGCATGACGCGCTCTATTGGCGCTGGCGGTCGCAGGCCGCCATCCGCGACGACCGCTGGAAGCTCATCTTGCTCGGTCCCGCCGCCAAATTCCTCTTCGACCTCTCCAGTCCCGAGGGGGAAGGGAAAAATCGACTGGCAGAAGCGCCCGCGGTCGCCGCGGCTCTCGAGCGCAAACTGCTCGCATGGGATCGCACGCTGCCGGCGCCCCCGCTGCCGCGGGCCGAGAACGCCCAGGACAACGCCTTCTTCGCCGCGCACGTGCTCAAGACCGCTCCGCCCCCGGCCAAGCGCGCGCGTGCCGCCAAGGGCACTGCCGCGGCGGCGCCCGCCGGCTTGACCCAAGGGTGGACGGCCCGGAATTGCACCGTCCTTTCCGGCGACGGCGCGCTCCGCGTCGCGTCCGATACCGCCGGCGCCAAATCCGCGCGCGGGTTTCTCACCCATGCCGGCCTCGACCTCGCGGGACCGGTGCGCGTCACCGTGCGCGTGCGCGCGCCCGCGGGCGGCCCGCTGGCGCTGGCGTGGCGCGCGGCGGGCGAGTCCGACTTCGTCGCCGCGCACACCGTGCGCACCGCCCTCGCGGCCGCACCGGATTTTCAGATCGTCACGCTCGAGCTGCCCGTCGCGGGCCGCCTGATCCACGTCCGCTTGCATCCCCCGCTCGAAGGGCCGGTCGACCTCGCCTCGATCGAGTTGGCACCATCGGCCGCAAGCGCCGCGCGTCGCTGGGACTTTACGAACGGCTTCTCCGCGTCGCCGCGTTGACCGCTGGCACGCCGCCGCCCCGCCGCCCTTCGACGATCCGTTCTCACCCCATCCTCTCTCTCTGCCCGCCATCCTCGCGCTCGTCCCATGCCTTCCTCCCGCCTTCCGCTTGCCGGTCTCTTCGTGCTGTTCATCGGCCTCGTCGGCAGAGTGGCCTCGCTCCACGCCGCGACTCCGGCCCGGCCCAACGTCGTGTTCATTCTCGCCGACGATCTCGGCTGGGCCGACACCACGCTCTACGGGCACACGAAATTCCACGAGACCCCCAACCTCCAGCGGCTCGCGCGCCGCGGCATGACTTTCACGCAGGCCTACTCCGCGAACCCGCTCTGTTCCCCCACCCGCGCCAGCATTCTCACCGGGCTGTATCCCGGCCGTATCGGCATTACCTCCCCGGCCGGACATCTCCCGGAGGTTAAACTCGAGGCCTCGCTCGCGCCGCGCGCCCCCGCCCATCAAAAAGCCCGCACACCCGTCAGTGCGACCCGCCTCGCCCCCGACCGACCGACGCTGCCGCGCAGCCTGAAAGCCGCGGGTTACGCGACGGGCCACTTCGGCAAGTGGCACCTCGGCACCGCGCCCTACAGTCCGCTCGAGCACGGCTTCGAGGTCGACGTCCCGCATCACAACGGTCCCGGCCCGGCCGGCAGCTTCGTGGCGCCTTGGAAATTTCCCGCCGCGCTGAATTTCACCGGACGCCCGGGCGAGCACATCGAAGATCGGATGGCCGACGAGGCGCTGCGGTTTATCGATACCCACCGCGACCGCCCGTTCTTTCTCAACTATTGGGCGTTCAGCGTGCATGCGCCGTTCGACGGCAAACCCGAGCTGATCGCAAAATACCGCGCCAAGGCCGATCCCGCCGACGCGCAACGCTGTCCCGTCTACGGCGCGATGGTGCAGAGTCTCGACGAAAACGTCGGCCGGCTCCTGGACCGCCTCGATGCCCTGCAGCTCTCCGAGCGCACCATCATCGTGTTCTTCTCCGACAACGGCGGAAACATGTATGATCGCATCGACGGCATTCCGCCCACGAGCAACCGGCCGCTGCGCGGCGGCAAGGCCACGCTGTTCGAGGGCGGCACCCGCGTCCCCTGCATCGTTGTGTGGCCGGGGCGTGTCGCGCCCGGCAGCACGAGCGACGCCCTGTTCAGCAGCGTGGACTTTTTGCCCACGCTGCTCGCGATGACCGGCGTCCCCGCCCCTGCGGGCGCGACGTTTGACGGCGTGAACCAAGTGCCCGCGCTGCTCGGCCAAGGCGCACCGCGCGACGCGGCGTTCTGCTACTTCCCGCACTATACGCCGGCCACCGGCAACATCCCCGGCGTGTGGGTGCGCCGCGGGCCGTGGAAACTGCTCCGCTTCTTTCACGACGGTCCGGCGCAGGACGATCGCCACGAGCTCTACCGCCTCGACACCGACCTCGGCGAAACCCGCGACCTCGCCGCCGCCGAACCGTCCCGGGTGCGCGAGCTCGGCGCGCTGATCGACGCGCACCTCCGTGCCATGGCTCCGGTGCTGCCGGTGCGAAATCCCGCCTACGATCCCGCCGCGCCTCCACCGGCACCCCGCGCCGAGAAAGGCCCGGGCAAGGCCAAGGCCGCAAAATAGCCCCGCCCGGAACCCGCCTCTTTTTCTACCCCACCCCATGCCCCCCTGCTCCCGCCTTGCGCCCTCTGCTCCGATCGCCGCGAGGGCGTCGCTGCTCGTTTCTGTGGCGTTGTCCCTTTCCGCACAGACCGTCGCGCCGCCGTCCCCGAGTCCGGCCAACGCGGACGCCGCGGTCGTGCTCTCGCCGTTCACCGTCGAAGCCGGGTCCGAAAAGGGCTATCTCGCTACCCAGACGCTGAGCGGCACGCGTCTCAAAACCGACCTGCAGGACATCGGTTCCGCGCTCACGATCTTCACTGAGCAGCTGATGGACGACCTCGGCGCCAACAGCATCTACGATCTCATGGCGTTCGCGCCGAACACCGATCCCTTCGTCATGGCGACGTCGGATGTCACCGGCAACGGCAACGACTTCATCAATATACCCACCAAGTTCGTCAGCCGCGGCGGCGCCACGACGGTCGTCGGCCAGGATTTCTTCACCAACAACATCCCGAACGACCGCTTCAATTCCGAGGCGCTCACGTTCACCCGCGGCCCCAACGCCATCCTCTTCGGCCTCGGCAACGCCGCCGGCGCCTTCATCTCGTCGACCAAACGCGCGAAGTTCCGCGACGCCCGCACCGTCGAGTATCAAGTCGACGACCGCGGCTCCTACCGCGGCACCGTCGACGTGAACCATGTCCTCCGGAAGAACCTGCTCGCCGTGCGCTACGCCGGTCTCACGGAGAACCTGAACTCGTTCCGTCCGCCGACCGAGAGTTTCCAGCGCCGCCACTTCGTCACCGCCACGCTCACGCCTTTTCGCACGACCACGGTCCGCTTCAGCTGGGAGCAAGGCCTGATCAACGCTCCCGCCGTCCGCCCGTGGCCCGACTACGACGCCGTTTCGCCGTGGCTCGCCGCCGGATCCCCGATCGTCGAGCGCTTCACCAACGTCGCCGCGGGCAAGCCCGCCGGCACGCAGAACTACGCGCTCGCGGGCCTCGTCTCGACCGAACACACCGTCGGCGGCACGCCCGTCGCCACGCAGCGCTTCACCAACACGGCCCAGTCCGTGCCGACCACGTTCGCCAACGGCTTCCCCGTGAACGGCGCCAATTTCCGCTCGCTCGTGAATCCCGCGATCTTCCCGACCTTCGCGAGCAACTTCGGCAACAGCGCCTTTCGCCTCACGGACTACCGCATCCGCTCCGTGTTTGTGGAGCAGCAGGTCACGCGCGACTTTTTCCTCGAGGCCGCCTGGAACCGCGTCGACAGCGACCTCAAGGCCGTGAACGGCTTCGTCGGCCAGCTCGCCTACATCTACGTCGATCCCAACCGCCAGCTGCCCACCGGCGAACCCAATCCCAACGTCGGCCTGCTCTACAGCGAGTCGCAAAGCACCCTGATCGACGCCCCCAACGCCGCGGAAAGTTTCCGCGTGATGGCGTCCTACAACCTCGACTTCACCCGCAGTCCGCGCGGCTGGGTCCGGCACTTCGGCCGGCATCAGACCGCGGTCTTCATGGAGGACAGCAACCCGTCGGGCTGGTCGAGCAACAACAGTCTCTTCAACAGCACGCCGCAGGCGACCACCGGCGCCGCCGCGGCGATCAACAATGCCAACAACGGCATCCGCTTCCGCTATTACTTCGAGCCCGCCAAAGGAAAGATCGGCACCAACATCGGCGACTACATCAAAAGCCTGCCCGTCCTTTACGCCGGCGAACCGTTGCCGCCGCGCCACCCGAGCGGCATCACGCCGGCGTTCTTCTCGTTCCAGGGGCCGACCATGACGGAATCGGTGGTCCGCACCTACGCGCTCGCGACCCAGAGCTTCTTCTGGAAAGACCGGATCGTTGTGACTCACGGTCTCCGCGAGGACGACCAGGTCTCCTGGCTCGCCGTGCCGAACGACTTCGGCGCGCTGCGCGATGCCAACGGCGTCGCGCCGCGGCCGAGCAGGATCGACGTGCGCCGCTTCCGCCCCGGCAGCCGCACCTCCCGCGGCGGCAAGACCTATTCCCGCGGACTCGTCGTCCACGCCCGACCGTGGCTGAGCCTCAGCTACAATACGTCGAACAATTTTCAGGTCAACGCCGGCACCCGCAACGTCTATGGCGAACTCCTGCCCAACCCCGAGGGCGAAGGCAGCGACTACGGCCTGAAATTCTCGCTCCTCAACCGCCGGGTGTTTCTCGAACTCACCCACTACACCAACCGCAGCAACCACAGCGCCGATTCGATCTCCAGCAACTCCGCCGGCAACTTCAAGCAGTTCGACCAACTCTGGATCGGCATCAGCGACCTCACCGGCGACGTGAAATACCTCACCTCGCCCTACTCCACCCTCAGCACCGTCTGGCAGGACGTGGTTTCGACGACGTCCAAGGGCTACGAGTTCTCGCTCACCGCCAACGCCACCGCGCGCTGGCGCCTCACCCTCAACGGCAGTCGTCGCGGCGACAACACGACCTCTGCGCGCGGCGTCTACATCAACCGCTACATGGCCGAATACATCCCGTTGATCAAAGCCGACCCCGCGTGGATGGCCGCGCCGACCGCCGGCAACCTCAGCGTCGCCCAGCGGGTCGCGGACCTCGAGACCACCCTCGTCAACTTCAACGCCATCCGCAACAGCCCGTCGGCCAACTTCGCCTCGAAGTGGACGCTCAATTTGGTCCAGAGCTACGACTTTGCCGGCGAAGGCTTCCTGCGCGGGGTGTCCCTCGGCGGCAGCATGAACGCCCGCGGCAAGGCCATCAACGGCTTCGCCGTCGACGCCGCCAACGTCCTCGATCCGACCCGCCCCTACCACGCACCGGCCTACGCCACGTTCGGCACCTGGGTCACCTACCGGCGCAAACTCCTGCGCGAGCGCGTGGACTGGCGCCTGCAGGTCAACGTGCGCAACGTGTTCGACCGCCACACGATTTTCCCGCTCGTCAGCGTCGACTCCCGCGACGGCCGGCACCCCCCGGACGTCGCGATCTACACCCTGCGCGAGCCGCGCACCTGGCAGTTCACCAGCAGTTTTCGATTCTGAGGCGCGCCGCAGCGGCCTTGCGGCGCCGCCCGATCCGACCGCCGGGCGCCGGAACCGGTCGCGGACGCGAGTGCGACCGGATCGTAGTATCCGCCCGGCGGAGGCGTTATTCCACGCTTTCCAAGCGCGCCCGCGTTTTGTGTGCTCGCGGCATGCTCACCGATCTCAAGCGCGAAGCCTACGAGGCCAATCTCGCCCTCGTCCGTCACGGGCTGGCGTGTCTGCCGCAATTTTCGAGCGCGTCCGCCCTCGACCGCAGTCTCGGGATCTTTGCCATCACCCCCCACGGCGTGGACTGCGCGGAGCTGCGGGCGCGCGACATGATTCTCGTCGACCTCGACGGCAAGGTGCTCGAAGGCCGGCTCCGGCCCTCCTCGGATACGCCGACCCATCGCCGGCTCTATATCGGGTTCAAGTCGGTCGCCGGAATCGCGCACGCGCACGCGCCGCACGCCACGTCTTTCGCGCAGGCCGGACGCGCCATTCCGGTGCTCGGCACGACGCACGCCGATTTTTTCCAGGGCGATATCCCGGTCACCCGCAAATTGACCGAATTCGAGGTGGGCGGCGCCTACGATTGGGAAACGGGCAACGTGATCGTCGAGCGCTTCCTCGCCGACGACCTCGATCCGCTCGATTTCCCCGGCGTGCTGGTCCACCGGCACGCGCCCTTCACCTGGGGCCCGACCGCCGCCCATGCCGTCGATGCCGCCGCCGCGCTCGAGCTGATTGCCCAGACCGCGACGCTGTCGCTGCAGCTCGCCCCGAAGCTGCGGCCGGTCGAACCGGAATTGCTCCCGAAATCCAGCCGACGCCGCGGGGCCGCCGCCGGCGCCGTCGGCTCCTCCGCGCCGAAGTAAACGAGCGGCCCTGCCCCGGCCGGGCGCTCAGGTTTTTCGCACCATCCGCGCCATCGATTCCTCGGGATTGAGGCCGGTGACCGCGCCGACGTCGATCCACGCGAGGTCTTTCGATTCGTTCGTGATGCACAGCGGGATGGCCGGGTCGGCTTCGAAGAGGAAGCGCAGGTCGTAGTGGAAGTGCCCCGGCTCACCCTTGCGCTCCGGTATCCAATGCCGGTCGAGGTCGAAGATCGTTGCGCGCACGCTCCGCACCGCCGGCAGGCCCGACTCCTCGATCGCCTCGCGCCGCGCCACCGCGAGCAAGTCCGGATCTCCGTCCGCGTGCCCGCCGAGCTGCAGCCATTTGTCGAGCTTGCGGTGGTGCGTCAGCAAGGTGCGCGTCCGATCCGGGCTCACGACCCACGCCGAGCCGGTCAGGTGGCCCGGCACGCAGGTGCGCAGCAGGCAGTCGGCGTGCGCCTCCACAAACGCGAGGGTCGCCGCCGTCATCGCGGCTTCGTGGGCGTCGAGCGCCTGCGCGGCATGGGCGCGCAACAAACTGAGAACAGCGGTTCGGTGCATCGGCGAAAGCTCGGCGCGGCCAGCCGTCGGCGGCGATGCAAATCAACCGCCGCGCACGCCGCCCGATCTTCGGTGGCAAACCGCCCGTCCCGAGATCTCGGAAATCGGCCGGCTGATCACCCCGCCCGTCGCGCGTCCTTGGGCCGGTGCCGCAGTGCACGCTTGCCCCCGGGGCCCGACGGGCGCTTCCCTCCCGCTCCCCCCCCCATGAAGGCCCTCCTCCTCACCGCGCCGTCGAAACTGGACTACGTCGATTTCCCCGCCCCCGCGCCCGCCGACGATGAAGTCGTCGTGCGCGTCCACGCCTGCGGCATCTGCGGCAGCGATATCCACGGCTGGGACGGCTCCACCGGCCGCCGTCGGCCGCCGCTGATCATGGGCCACGAAGCTTCCGGCGAAATCGTCGCCACCGGACCGCGCGTGACGGGATGGCGTGCGGGAGACCGCGTGACCTTCGATTCGACGATTTCCTGCGGCGCCTGCCGCTTCTGCGCCGAGGGCCAGGTCAATCTCTGCGACAACCGCCGCGTCGTCGGTGTCGCCCCCGTCGAGTATCGGCAACACGGCGCCTTCGCCGAGCAACTCGCAATCCCCGCCCGTATCCTCTACAAACTCCCCGACACCCTGCCCTACGACCAGGCCGCGATGGTCGAGCCCGTCTCGATCGCGGTGCACGCCGTGCAGCGCACCAAAATCGCCGCCGGCTCCACCGCCGTGGTGATCGGCAGCGGCATGATCGGTCTGCTGGTCATCCAGGCCCTGCGTTGGGCGGGGGCGAAACAGGTCGTGGCGGTGGATCTGGCCGACAACCGCCTCGAATTGGCCCGCCGCCTGGGCGCGACCCACACGATCAACTCCGGGCGCGAGGACGCCGCCGCCATCGTCGCCAATCTGACCGGCGGACTGGGCGCCGACACGGCCTTCGAGGTGGTCGGCTTCACGCCGACTCTGAACCTGGCCCTCGCCACCCTGAAGCGCGGCGGCACCTGTGTGCTCGTCGGAAATCTATCGCCGAAGACCCAGGATTTTCCGCTGCAGGCCGTGGTCACGAAGGAAATCACCATCACCGGCTCGTGTGCGAGCGCCGGCGAGTATCCGCTTTGTCTGGACCTGATCGCCCGCGGCGTGATCGACGTTAAGCCGATGATCGAGGCCGTGGTCCCGCTCGCCGAGGGCGCCGGCTGGTTCGAAAAACTCAGCGCGAAGGACGGCGGCAAATACATGAAGGTCATCCTCGCGCCCTGAGGGCGGGATAGCGGCGGGGGGCCGGTCGCCGGCGTCCCCGCCTCCCTCCGTCCGGCTTTCAGGGCCCCGGCGCGAAACCGTCCTCGGTGCCGGCGGCAAGGCGGTATTCCCCGGTGCGGATATTCGCCGCCCGGTGATTGTAGAGTTCGATCATCCGCGTGAGTTCGACGAGGCTCAGACGGCCGTCGCGGTTGGAGTCGCCCGCGTGATACCGCACCAGCCCGACGTCGGTTCCCGCCGGCCGGTCGGGGTCGGCGGTGAGGCCATCCTCCGTCAGCGTGGTCGCCACGCGGTAGGCGCCGGTGCGGGTATTCGCGTTGCGCGTGTTGTAGAGCTGAATCACCCGCAGCAACTCCGCCAAATCGATCCGTTGGTCGCGGTCGATGTCGGCGGTGTGAATGCTGGAACGGGCCAACACCAGGGGGCCGGGAGCCGCGGGGGTCGTTTCGGATCCGGACGCGGTGACGCTGGTAAGGCCGGCGGAGATCGTGCGCGCGCCGCCCGATTCGATCGCCGCCACCCGGGCCGTATAGGCGAAGCGGGCGGGGTTCGGCGGCAGCGTCGTCCATTTCCAGACGAGCGTCCCGGTGGCGCCGCGCGGCGGAACCTCGGATCCGAGATCGCCGGAGGTCTCCTCCAGGCTCCATCCCGCGGGCAAGGTCGCGCTCCATTCGACGCGCTGGGGCGTGCCCGCGTAGGCGAGGACCGCTTCGACCGTCACCGTCTTGCCCGGTTCGTAGAAACCAGCCGTCTCCCGATGGCGGGCCAGCGGCGTGGGGGGCGCATTCACCACCACGCGGGCGGTTTGGCTAAACTGGGGCGGCCATATGTTCGTGATCAGCTGATACTCGCCCGCATCCGTCGAGCGCGCGACGTCGACCGAATAACTCGCGCGACTGGCGCCCGCGATCACGACGCCATCTTTGGTCCATGCAAACGAATTGGAGGTCGGTCGGCCCAAGGTCACGGCACCGAGCGAAAACGGCTGGCCAAACGTCACCGTCACGGGCTTGGGCTGGACCACAAACACCGGATCGAAACCGTCACCGAGCTGTGCCGGGTCGAAAATTTCCATGAGCGCCGTGCCGGTCGTGCCCCCCACGCCGTGCACGGAGAGGGCGAGCGTGGTGGCGCCGGACAAGGTGACGCGCGTCGCGGCATCCTTGCTGCCGGCCGGCAACATCATCGCGCCCAGGCCGATGGCGGACGGCACTACGCCGGATTCGTTTTGCCAGTTGTCGTTTTGCGCCAGGATGGAGCCGCCCTGTCGCACGGTCAGGTAGGGATCCGCCAGCGCATCGAGCGAACCCAGCGCCGGCCCGAGGGCCCGCACCAGGTAGCTGCCCGCGGGCAGCCGGATGTTCACATGCTGCGTCCAGGCATCGGCGCCGGTGCCCACGTGCGCCCGCGTGGCAAAATAGATCAGCCGCGGCGTCGCGTCGGCCTCATACACCTCCAGCAGCGCCCGCCCGCCGGCGAAGCCGGTCGCCTCGGTCACGCGCACGTGATGCAAGCCGGGCGCCAAGTCGATGAGCACCGCGGCGTCTTTGCTGCCGACGGCGAGCGGGGTCGCGCCGAGACGCGCGGCCGCCGCGGCGACCTCGGTGGCGTTCGGCGCCGTGCTCCAATTGTCGTTACCCGCGACGACGGCCCCGTCGCTGCCGCGGAGAATCTC
>JACCDQ011558048.1_pt1 | contig 44640 bp, 30 predicted proteins | sample 7446031 | NCBI WGS metagenome assembly JACCDQ01 (sample SAMN15323442, study PRJNA562643) | freshwater metagenome | isolation source: river surface water | place: USA:Blue River Watershed | collected 2017-08-17
ACGGAATTGAAGTGAACTTCACTTCTATTCTCATGAGCGTTTGTAAGTCAATTAAGACTTAGTTCCGTAGAACTTGGCAATCGCCATCAAACGCCCACGCTTATCGGCTGTATATTTTTAAAGATCTCTTTGCAAACAATTTCAGACCTAAGTCTTTGTTGTTTTTGCATCACTCGCTGCGATCAGCGAAGCCTTGCAGTATAGCACGCATATTTTGCATGCTTTGAAAAAATTTTCATTTATTTGAAACTTTTTTCAAACCACTTAAGTGTGTTGCATCTTTTAAATTACACAACAACGTCTTGTGATCTTAGCTGCCGATGTTGTAACAACTATTCAGCAGCGAAGCCCTCGACTATAACACTACTTTTCGGATGTCCGCAAGTCTTTTGTAAAAATTTTTCATTGGGTCATTGATAATGGCCCAATGGCTTTAATCACTTTATTAGACGCGTCATTGGCTTATGGCCATGTTGCACTCTTGGATCACGCAGACTTTGCACTCGAAACGTCCGAACGCATTGGTCTGATCGGCCGCAATGGCACAGGCAAATCATCCTTCCTCAAAATTCTGGCGGGCATGGAGCATGCCGATGACGGCAACATGCATGTTCAGCAAGGCGTACGCATTGCGTATGTCGCGCAAGAACCCCTATTAGATCCTGTGGATTCCATTTTCGAATCCGTTCAACGCGGCCTAGCACCGGTGATGAAGCTGATCGACGATTACAGCAACTGTGTGGGCGACCTTGACACCTTGCAAAGTCAAATTGAATCGTTGGATGGGTGGGGCTGGGAGCAGCGGGTCGATGAAACATTGCATCGACTGCATTTGGATCCATCCGCAAAAATTGGCACACTGTCTGGCGGCAATCGTAAACGCGTGGCACTGGCACAAGCACTTGTTACTCGGCCAGATGTCTTGCTGTTAGATGAACCTACCAACCACCTTGACTTGGACTCCATCTCTTGGTTGGAGCAATTACTGATCGACTTCAAAGGCAGTGTGGTGGCCATCACGCACGACCGCGCTTTTTTGGACCGCATTGCGACCTGCATTGTTGAGTTGGACCGTGGACGCCTACGAAGTTACCCCGGCAATTTTGCGCAATATCAAATTAACAAAGAAGAGCAACTGGCTCAAGAAGCCGTGATCAGCGCGAAAGCAGACAAGTTGTTGGCGCAAGAAGAAATTTGGATCCGCAAAGGCGTAGAGGCTCGTCGCACACGGAGCCAAAGCCGAATTGTCAGACTTGAAAGCTTAAGGGCGACTCGCAGTGCAAGAAGAGAACAAGTAGGTCGAGTTCGCATGGAAGTGGCCTCTGGCGCCCCCAGTGGCAAGTTGGTGGCGGAGCTAACAGATGTATGCAAATCTTTCACTTCGCCAGAGGGTGACGTGAAGGTCATTGTTAAAGACTTTACCGCCACCTTACTGCGCGGCGACAAGATTGGTTTGCTGGGTCCGAATGGTGCTGGTAAAACAACTCTTTTAAAGATGATCTTGGGCGAACTGGAAGCCGACAGCGGAAGCATTCGTCAAGGCGCCAATTTGCAGGTGGCTTATTTTGATCAAATGCGAAACGCTTTGGACCTTGAGGCCTCGTTGGAGGACTTCATTAGCCCAGGCAGTGAGTGGATTGAAATTGGCAACAAACGTCAGCACGTGAAGAGCTATTTGGGCGACTTCTTATTTTCTCCCGCTCGCGCCACCTCACCGGTCAAATCGCTATCGGGAGGAGAGCGCAATCGTTTGCTGCTGGCCAGGCTGTTTGCGCGTCCCGCCAATGTCTTGGTACTGGATGAACCCACCAACGACTTGGACATTGACACCTTAGAGCTGCTGGAAGAGTTGCTTCAAGACTACGAAGGCACTGTGTTTTTGGTCAGCCACGATCGCGCTTTTATGGACAATGTGGTCACCAGCATCATTGCTTGCGAGGCCACGGAAGCGCAGCCTGGATTTTGGCGCGAGTACGAAGGCTCTGTTCAAGATTGGCTGACTCAATCTCAACGAAGCCAAGCAATTCAGGCTCAAAATAAGGCCGCGGCGGCTAAGCAAGCGGTGTCTTTGCAAAACACATCCACTGCCGCAAGTTCAACGGCATCTCCTTCTGTTGCATCCAAAATGGAGGGGTTGCAAGGGCCCGGTCCAAGCAATGGTGCCGCGATAACCGCAAAGGGTGCCGCAAAAGCTACCGTAAAGTTGAGCTACAAAGAGCAACGCGAATTGGATGGCCTTCCAGGCTTGATTGAATCACTCGAAAAAGAACAGTTGGGCGTCCGCTTGAAGCTAGGGGACAGCAACTTGTTTGCGAAGGATCCTGGCCAGGCAACGGCGCTGTACGCACGCGATGCTGAAATTGACGCAGAATTGATGCAAGCGCTTGAGCGCTGGGAAACACTCTCTGCCAAATAAACATCCGAGAACGCAATGGCCGCACGCTTTTCCTTCGCTCGCGTCACATGAATTTCATTTTAAATTCAGAAGAAATGACGGCGCTGCTGGTTTTGTCAACCGCGGCCAGTTTCACGCCTGGCCCCAATACAACGCTGGCCACCGCGATTGCTGCGAACCGTGGCATGCGGGTGGCGCTGAAGTTCATACTGGCAGTCCCCATCGGTTGGGGGCTTTTACTGGGCATCTGCATGGCCGGATTAGGGCATTTGGTTTTGGCCATGCCCGCGTTGCGCTGGATCATCCTGATCAGCGGTACGCTGTATTTGCTTTGGATGGCCCATCGGTTGTGGGGAACTCGGGAAATGGCAAGCGCCCATTCAGACCGTTTACACATCACATTCTTTCAGGGCGTGAGTATTCAGTTCTTAAATATCAAAGCATGGATGCTGGCACTGTCTGTGGTGGCCGGCTGGATAGCGGGCAAAGATGACGCCCTGGCGCGCAGCTTGGTGCTTCTTCCCATCATGATGGGCTTCGGTTTGGCCAGCAATTTGACCTATGCCATCCTGGGCAGCTTGCTGCGTCAATGGCTGTCACAAGGCGATCGTTTGCTGGTGTTCAATCGCTGCATGTCAGGCGCTTTGATTCTCACAGCCGCTTGGATGTTTAAAACCAGTCTTTAAGAAAAGAAATCTCCCATGACTTCGAGGCCCTTCAAACAAGTGGATGTATTTACCTCCGAAGGCTATTTGGGCAATCCCGTTGCCGTTGTATTGGACGGATCAGGTTTAAGTGATGCCAGCATGCAAGGTTTTGCGCGCTGGACACAATTGAGTGAAACAACTTTTCTGTTGCCGCCCTCTCCACAGGCCAAGGCCAACGGTGCGGATTACAAATTGCGCATCTTCACCCCTGGGGGCGAATTGCCGTTTGCAGGTCACCCCACCTTGGGCAGTGCGCGGGCTTGGCTTCATGCGGGTTGCCTGCCTCAAAAGAAGGGGGTCATTGTCCAAGAGTGTGGTGTCGGCTTGATTCAAATCGAAGATCGCAGCGGCCGCTGGGCCTTTGCTGCGCCGCCCACGCACAAACGAGACATTCCAGAAGACAAATTGCCTCAGTTGCTGGCGGCACTTGGCATCCGTTCTGATCAAGTTTTAGCGCATCAAATCCTAGACAACGGCCCCATGTGGTGGTCCTTTCTGCTGGACTCCACAGCGACCTTACGCGCCGTGTCCCCCAATCATTTGGCGTTGAAGCAATTGGGCATCAAAGTAGGCGTGGCGGCCATCGGCCACCAAACAACGACCAACTCAAGCCTTTTGATTTCACGCAGCAATCGCGAGTCAAGGGCCTTCATTGGTCGTGCGCCTCAAGGCTCTCGGCCAGTGACGGCTGAAGAGGGCGCGGAGTTGGAGGTTCGCGCCTTTGCAGCGGCCATTGGCATCTTGGAAGATCCTGTCACCGGCAGTTTGAACGCTTCTTTGGCGCAGTGGTTGATCGGGATGGGCACAATGCCAGACAACTACATGGCAACGCAAGGCCAAGCACTGGGACGACAGGGGCGCGTGCACATTCAGCAAGATGCCAAAGGGCAGGTGTGGGTAGGAGGCGACACCGTGGTCTGTATTGACGGCCATGTGGCGTTAGACTGATTGCCATGGGACAACTGATATTGGTGCGCCACGGACAAGCGTCCTTCGGCGCCGACGACTACGACCAGCTAAGCGAATTGGGCAAACGCCAAAGCATTCGCTTGGGCGCCTATTGGCAACAAGCTGCTGCGCATACACCTCAAGCCTTGGCATTTGACGCGGTGCTGATGGGCAGTCTCAAACGGCATCGTCAAACGTGGGAGGGCATTGCAGAGGGGGCAAATCTTCACATGACGCCTGAAGTATGGCCAGCGCTGAACGAATACGACAGCCATGCACTGATTGAAACGGTCCATCCCATGCCTTTGGCCAAACCCGATACGCCAGAGATGTACAAGCATCATTTCAGGCTACTGAGAACCGCACTTCAAAAGTGGATGGCAGGCGAGACTCAACCCAAGGGCATGCCAAGCTACCTAGAGTTTGGGCAAGGCATCCAAGAGGTGCTGAACCATGTCCGAACTCGCTACCAAGGGCGTGTGCTGTTGGTCTCAAGCGGCGGCCCTATTTCAACGGCTGTAGGTCAGATACTGGGCGCGCCAGCCGACACCAGCATTGAATTGAATCTGCGGATTCGAAACACCGCTTTAACTGAATTCATTTACACACCCTCAAGGCACATGTTGCTGTCATATAACAACTTGCCGCACTTAGAAGATGAAAAATATCAAAAATGGGTGACTTTTGCCTGACATGAACACCTCTTGTCGTTTGCAAGCAGGGTTGCGCGCCTTGTTTGTGGATAGTGTTTGTACCGATAGGGTGCGATCAGATATATTGTGAAAATGATTCGAATGCAGCCAAAGCTCTCGCCACATTTACACCTCGATCGAATCCAAGGCATTCGTCTGGCTGAAGACTCCGTAGAAAACTGCCGGGCCTTCATGCTTGGACACGGCATTCGCAATGAGTTGGTGGTCGAGCAGATTGAGGGATTCACGCATTGCCATATGAGCTCTGCATGGACCGCAGGCTTTGCACCAGACAACAACACCTTGTCGTTTCAGGACCATGCCCGCGATTTAACCCAAGAAATTCTGTGGGCGTTGTTGATTTCGCCGCATCTGTTTGAATTCAAAAATTTAGAAGCCTTGGCAAGTGGCGTGCGGGTTCGCGAAAACATCGCCAATGCAGCACGCAAAACGGCTTTGGCATTCAAAACAGAAGCCGCTGAGCGTCCGGTGGCGTTTTGGCAATATGTTGAAGAAGCAGGGTTCATTTTGCAACCAGGCGCGAATTTGATCACTGCGTTGATCAGCGCGACACAACCTGAAGCCACGGGCAAACTCTACGATTTTTCGTGTTATCGCGCCAGCGAGTACGTCATCCTTTTGGGTTTGGCGCAAGAGGCGCACGCGCATCACCCCGAATTGTTCGACGCACTTCAAAAACTCAATGAAGTTCATGCGGTCCGTTCTGGTCAATTCCATGAGGTTTTTTTGCATGAATACGGCTCGCTTGCAGCGCCCTTGCCTGCTCATTTTTTTGTGCCTGGCGATCGGCTCTGGTTTCGCAATCCCGACGAGGCATCTTCAGATGTGACGGGTTACGAAGGCTCGTGGGTCATTTACATGGGCGGCGGCTTGTTCAGTAATTTCTGGAAACGCGACCAGCCTTTTACGTTGACGACCAAATGTGTTGAGATTTATCACTGGCGAGACGGACTCCAAATCAATAGCCAAGGCGAGGCTTGGATGGACGAGCGCATCGTAGAAGCTTGCGTCGCAGACACGCTGGCCAACCCTCTCAAATTGGAAAAAGTCATGGCGCTCATGATGCGCATGAGAGATGACAAAGGTATTTATGCCGAAGGTGGGTGTCTGGACGCGAGTCGCGAACATCCCCGGCAAATTGACCCCAGTGCGTGCGAACTACAGTTGCCCTTGATCAACTAAGAAGACGCAACCCAAAGGCACTACCGGCTCTTTAGCGGCGCAGGGTTCCATTGGGCAAGCGGTCTATTTCAGCCAAAAGTTGCGCCAGGGATCTGCCTGCAGCCTCTATCAATGCATGACCTTTGCTTGCAGTTGCCGCCGCTGCATTGCCTGCTGCGCCGGTGGGGTTGTAATCTTGCATTTGCCAAGCCAATTTGGCAGAGCGGCCATTGCCCAAGATGGGAAAATCTGCGGCGCGCTGTTCGGATGTTGAAGGAAAATTTTGTGCCAGCGCCATGCGCACAGCATCTGGCTGCAGCGCCAACATCGCAGATGTTTCGACATCTCCCGCATGCACCCCAAAGCGGTGTTCATGGGCTGAAAACAGGCTGTTCAAATCTTCACCCTGGGCGTTGCACAAGGGTAGCTGATACCAGCTGACACTGTAGACCAGCATGCCCAAACGTGCTCGCAAATCACGCGCCACCACATCCATGACGCCCACATGCCCACCGTGCGAATTGAGTAACACCAATTTGTTGACGCCAGCGGCTTTGACGGACTCAGCGATGTCTGTCCAAAGCCGAATCAGGGTTTCAGGCTTCAAGGTGAGCGTGCCAGGGAATGCGGAATGCTCTGGACTGAGTCCCACATTTTGCGTTGGCAAAAAATACACGGGCAGGGGGGCATCCGTTGAGGCTTGGCTGCCCTCAAGGTGGGCCAAGCTGGCTTGCACCACGCCATTGACGATGTCCGAATCGACAGACAGGGGCAGATGGGGGCCGTGTTGCTCGGTTGCAGCCAGCGGCAGAACCGCAATGGCACGGCCGAGGTCGATGCTTGCGAAATCAAGGGTGGTCAAATTTGACCAAAAATAGGTTGCGCGCGGCTTTACTGACGAACTTTTCATGTTGCCAGTTTAATAGACACACCGCATTTAAGTGAATGATTTTGAGGTGTAGAGTTCAGACATTGCGTCTTCGCTGTTTTTGGAATGCTTCTGGCCTATGTTGTTGATGAACTTTCGTCGTCTCCTGAACCTTTTGCAACACCCCTTGCTTTGGGGTGCGACGTGCCTTCTCATGGCCTTGACCGTACATGCACAGACTCTTGTACTGGGTCAATCTAAAGTCACCCATGTGGTTCAGACCCCGCAGGTCAAAGCCAGTTTATTGGTTGAGGCGCCACAGGGCATTGCAGCGGGACAAACCATTTGGTTGGGTCTTGAGCTGAAACATCAACCGCACTGGCATACCTATTGGCGAAATCCTGGCGATTCTGGCTTGCCCACTGAGTTGACATGGCAACTGCCCGCAGGCTTGACCGCAGCGCCCCTGATTTGGCCGGCCCCTAAAAAGATTCCAATTGGCAACATGGCCAATTTTGGTTATGAAGACACCGTGCTGTTGGTCACCCCAATTCAGATCGACAAAGGCTTCAAGCCCACGCCTTTGGCAACCAGTTTGACGATTCAACTGCATGCCAACTGGCTGGTGTGCAAACAAGAATGCATTCCACAGGAGGGGGATTTCCAGCTGTCTATTCCACTCAACGGCTCGACCCGCATGGATCCCAATGCGTTTCAAAAAGCCTTGCAACTGCAAGCGAGCAATTTGCAAGGGGCCCATGCAGCACGCATCGCAACCGATGGTCGCACGCTGACGCTGACCATTGCAAACTTGCCCGCTGAACTTCAAAACGGGGAATGGACGGTGCTGCCACAAACCCCTCATGTGATACAAAACAATGCAGCGCCCGTCCTTCAGAGCAAGGCTCAAGAGGGCGAAGTCACACACCACGTAAAAGTATCTGTCTCCAGTGAAAGAATGGACAGCCCGGCCAAATTGACTTGGTTGTTGCTGCAAGGAAAAGCGGCGTCACCGACGGGCTTGCAATGGACGTTTGAAACACCGGTACAAGGCCAATGGCAAGATTTTGCAGATGACGCCAACAGCGGCGCAAGTTCGGCCAATGCAATGCCGCCCCTCAACACGCCTTTGGCAGCACCGTTTGCAACTTGGGCCTTGGCGATGCTGGGGGCTTTTGCGGGCGGTTTGTTGTTGAACTTAATGCCCTGTGTATTTCCCGTTTTGGCCATCAAGTTATTGAGCATCACGCAGCATGCTAAGAGCACCCAACAAATGAAAGCCTCGGCTTGGGCCTTCACGGTGGGTGTCTTGTTGTCTTTCTTGTTACTGGGCGGCCTGATGTTGGCATTCAGGGCGGCAGGCTCTCAAATGGGTTGGGGCTTTCAGTTGCAATCGCCTTGGGTTGTGGGTGGATTGGCCATGCTGTTTGCGGTGATGGGTCTGAACTTGGCCGGCATGTTTGAATTTGGTGCCTTTGCGCCCAGTTCTGTGGCCGGTGTGCAATGGTCCAAACCTTGGGTGAATGCCCTGTGGTCTGGCGTGTTTGCCGTGGTCATCGCCTCACCTTGTACGGCGCCCTTTATGGGTGCGTCTCTCGGACTGGCCATTGGCTTGCCGTCTTGGCAAGCTTTGCCTATTTTTGCAGCCATGGGCCTAGGCATGGCCGCCCCGTTCATGGCCATGACAGTCAGTACAGCTTGGGTGCATCGCTTACCGCGTCCTGGCGCATGGATGGTCACTTTCCGTCACTTCATGGCCTTCCCGATGTTTGCAACAGTCATTTGGCTGGTGTGGGTTTTAGGACAACAAGTGGGCTTAGAGGGGGTCACGGGCTTCCTCATTTGCTTGCTCAGCGTAGCGTTCTTGTTGTGGGCCTTGCCGCAAACAGGCAAAGTTGGTTGGGGATTGCGCGCCCTCACCGCGACTGTGTGTCTTCTTTCCTTTTGGCAATGGGGACCAAGCTGGACACAACTTGACCCCGGCCAGGCGCAAACGTCTCTGACATTGGAAAAAGCGGCTCAGAGCAAGGAGGGCTTGCAGGGGCTTACCTGGGAAACGTGGTCTGAAGACAAATTGGCCAAAGCACGTGACGCAGGCCGTCCGGTCTTTGTGGACTTCACAGCCGCTTGGTGCGTCACCTGCCAATTCAACAAAAAGACCACGTTCAGTCACCCGGAAGTGTTGGCGAGTTTTGCAGAAAAGAAAGTATTGCTCCTTCGTGCTGATTGGACGCGATACGACCCTGCCATCACGCGTGCACTCAATGCCCTCGGGCGCAATGGCGTGCCGGTTTACGCTTGGTATGCCCCCGGGCAATCAGTTCATCTGCTGTCCGAGCTGCCCTCGGTGTCAGAGATCCAAACATCATTGAGCCAAGTTAAGAGTTCGCCATAATTTGAATTGACGCGCGTCAATTCAAGTGGCGGGCAGCAAGCAGTCTGCGAGAATGCGTCAAACACATTTGGAAACGCCAGATCGGCTTTGATTGCTATGACCTTTGACAGTTTTGCCCCTTTGTCCAACGACACGTTTTTACGCGCCTGCTTTCGCCAAGCCACCGATCACACGCCAGTTTGGTTGATGCGCCAAGCGGGTCGCTACCTGCCTGAATATTGCGCCACCCGCGCCAAGGCCGGCAGTTTCATGGGCTTGGCCACCAATGTTGACTTCGCCACCGAGGTCACACTCCAACCCTTAGAGCGCTATCCCTTGGATGCAGCCATTTTGTTCAGCGACATTTTGACGGTGCCCGATGCCATGGGCTTGGGTCTGAGTTTTGCGCTGGGTGAAGGCCCACGTTTCGCCAAGAGCGTCAGAGACGAAGCCGCTGTGGCCGAATTGGCCGTGCCAGACATGGCCAAATTGCGCTATGTGTTTGACGCAGTCACCTCTATTCGCAAGGCATTGAACGGGCGGGTGCCCTTGATTGGTTTCTCTGGCAGCCCCTGGACTTTGGCATGCTACATGGTGGAAGGCAAAGGCTCGGATGACTACCGCTTGGTCAAGTCGATGCTGTACAGCAGACCTGATTTGATGCACCGTATTTTGGACATCAACGCACAAGCGGTGGCCAACTACTTGAACACGCAAATTGAAGCAGGCGCTCAGGCCGCCATGATTTTCGACAGTTGGGGCGGTGTGCTGGCCGATTCGGCTTTCCAAGAATTCAGTTTGGCCTATACCGCCAAGGTGCTGGCACTTTTGAAGAAAGAGCACAACGGCGTTCGCATCCCAAGCATTGTGTTCACCAAAGGGGGCGGCTTGTGGTTGGCGGAAATGGGACAACTCGATTGCAATGTGCTGGGACTCGACTGGACCATGAACTTAGGCCGCGCACGCCAAATGGTCGGCGGCAATGTGAACGGTCCGGGCAAAGCTTTGCAGGGCAACATTGACCCCAATGTGCTGTTTGCACCACCCGCGCAAATTGAGAAAGAAGTCATTCGTGTGCTGAACAGTTTTGGCAAGCCGCACACAGATGCTCAAAGTACCGGTCCAACGCACATTTTCAACTTGGGCCATGGCATTAGCCAATTCACACCGCCTGAGCATGTTTCTGCGTTGGTGGCAGCGGTTCACAGCCATTCAAAAGCCTTGCGCCAATGACGCTCAAATAGCCATTTGCTTAACGCATATGCCGCATCCAAGAACCCAAAAAAAATATAAATTTTTGGGTTTTTTCTATTGACTTATGCACAAAAGCAATTTTGATCAAATCTCAAATTCAAACAACTTGCATCAGCGCAATGAAGCGTTTCAAATTTAACTAAGTCATTGATTTTATTTAACTTTATGATTCTGCTCAGTTCTCGAGCAATCCAAGGAAAGCCTTATTTTTCAAGGCTTGGCGAGGCATCAGGCAGAGTTTTCAACAAAGTTATCCACAGTTTTTTGGGACTGCTTCTAAAGCCCATGAAAAACAAGGACTTACCTGCGATTTCAAGAATATTTATGAGCAAGAAAATGACAGAATGCGTGAACGGCTTCAAATTGAAGCTTCATCACAAAGGACTGGATGCAAATGTGGCTTGACGTTGCTGTGTCAGCGCCTGCCCACAGTCAAGTGGGCGGCTTGCTGACTTACAGCTGCGAACTACCTGTCCAGGTGGGGCACTTGGTGCGTGTACCTTTTGGCAAACGCGAAGTCTTGGGGGTGGTGTGGCGTGTTCATGCGCAAGCGCCGTCGCATTTGACACAAAGCGCCGTCAAGAACGTGACCGCTGTGTTGGATGGCGTGAGCCCCTTAAGTACCCATTGGCTTCAGTTGGTTCAATTTACCGCACAGTATTACCAACGCACTTTGGGAGAAGTGGCCATGGCGGCCTTGCCGCCCCAATTGCGCGACTTGACACCTGTGCAATTGGCACGGCGATTGAAGAAAACCGACGTCAGCGAAGATGCCATCAAGGCCGCGCTAGAAACGCCTTGGCCCTTGTCTGAACAACAAACCCAAGTGCTGGCCCAAATGGCCGACACATCCGGACCCTTTTTGGTCCATGGCGCAACTGGGAGTGGCAAAACGGAAGTGTATTTACAAGCCGTCGCCAGGTGTCTTGCAGAAAATCCTGAAGCGCAAGCTTTGATGATGGTGCCGGAGATCAATTTGACGCCTCAGCTAGAAGAGCGCGTCAAGGCTCGCTTTGGAGAGCATGGTGTGGTCTCGATGCACAGTGGCATGACAGGCCCGCAGCGCCTGAAGAGTTGGCTGGCCGCTCACAACGGCACGGCGCGTATTGTGCTGGGCACCCGCATGTCGATTTTTGCCTCAATGCCCCATCTGAAATGGATTGTGGTCGACGAGGAACACGACGCCAGCTACAAGCAACAAGAAGGTGCGCGCTATTCAGCTCGCGACTTGGCCGTTTACAGGGCAAGGCTGGAAGGCGCCAAAGTGATTCTGGGCTCGGCCACACCATCTTTGGAGAGTTGGCACCACAGCAGGCCGGCCGCGGAAGGTGGGCGCTATCTGCGATTGCAAATGCCTGCGCGCATTGGCGCTGGCAAGTTGCCTTTTGTTCGGCGCGTGGACATGAACCATCAACCGCGAAAAACAGTTTTGTCTGCGCCACTGATTGCCGCCATCCAAGAACGCGTGGCCAAAGGCGAACAAAGCATGTTGCTGCTCAATCGCCGGGGCTATGCACCCGTGTTGCACTGCGCCGATTGCGATTGGAAAAGCGAGTGCGCGCATTGCAGCGCATTTCGCGTGTTTCACAAAATTGATCGCACATTGCGTTGCCATCATTGCGGCTTCACAGAGCGAGTGCCAAGGGCATGCCCGGCGTGCGGTAACGCGGACATTGCGCCCATGGGTCGCGGCACCGAGCAACTCGAAGAGCATTTGGCCGAATTGCTGGCCGATGTCAAACGGCCAGATGGACAAGCCGTCCGCGTGATGCGCATTGACGCAGACAGCACCAAACTGAAAGGCGCACTGGAGGCGCAGTTGGCCGATGTCCACAGTGGTGACGTCGACGTATTGATAGGCACTCAAATGATTGCCAAGGGACATGATTTCAGGCACATCACCTTGGTTGCGGCCATCAATCCTGATGGTGCCTTGTTCTCCAGTGATTTCAGGGCGCCTGAGCGATTGTTTGCATTGTTGATGCAAGCCGGTGGCCGTGCGGGTCGCGATGCGGCGCAAAGTGCGTCGAGTGAAATGTGGGTGCAAACCTTCCATCCATCACACCCACTGTTTGAAGCACTGAAGAAACACGACTACCCTGCGTTTGCAGAACAGCAGTTGAAAGAGCGCCTGGAAGCCGGCTTGCCGCCCAGCAGTTTTCAGGCTTTGATTCGATGCGATGCCCGCATGCAAACCGTGGCGCAAGCTTTTTTAAACAAAGGCAACGCACACTTGCAAAGCCTGGCGCAAGACGATGCGCAGCTTGCCGCCCTGATGGCAGAGGTCAGTGTATTTCCTGCCGTACCGATGAGCATTCAGCGGGTGGCCAACGTAGAGCGTGCGCAAATGCTGCTGGAAAGCACATCAAGGCAGTCACTGCACAAAGTCTTGGATTTGCTTCAGGCGTGTTTGCATGAAACACGCGCCAATCCTGAACACAAAGGTTTGATTCGCTGGCTGGTCGATGTCGACCCGCTGGCCATTTGACGTCTTTTGCAATTCCTCGCTTATTGAAGCAAGGTGACGGCGCCTGAGAAGGTGAGGAAAGCGGCCGAGGTAGAGACCAAAATAATGCGGGCAATGCGGCCATTGTCTGCGCCAAAGCGCTCGGCCAACATCGATACATTGCTGGCACTTGGCAGTGCGGCCACCAGCACCATCACTTTGAGTGCAAAGACGTCGATGGGCACGCCCATGGAAATGACCGCCAAGCCGACCAACAAAACCAAAATGGGATGAAGAAACAATTTGATGAGTGCCACAGGCACGTAGTCTCGCCATGTGAGTGGACCATGCTGCGCATGGTGCGCAATTGTTTGAGAACGCGCCAGCACAGCGCCAATGGTGAACAATGCCACAGGCGATGCAGAATCGGCCAACAAAGAGACCGTTTTGTCGACAGGGCCAGGCAACTCCCCTTGAAATGCCGAGAACAAAGTTCCCAACAAAATCGACCAGGGCATGGGGTTCTTGAGCATGCCCCACAACGCATTTTTGGCAGCTTGGCCGACGCCTTGCTCACCTGCGCCATCTAAGCGAGACAGGGCAATGCACAAGGAGGTGGTGATGACCATGTCGATGACGATGGTGACGATGGCTGGCCCCGCAGCAGCAGACCCCAGCAGTGCCACCAACAAGGGCACGCCCATGAAACCGGTGTTGGGGAACGCACCCACCAAGGCGCCAAAAGCGCCATCATTCCAACCAATGCGCCGGTTCATGGTAACCGCCAAGACAAAGGCCACCATGACCAATGCGCAGAACAGGTACATGAAAAATGCCCCTGCATCGAGCAGTTGCGCAATAGGTGTGCTGGCGCCAAACCGAAACAACATGCATGGCAACGCAAAGAACAACACAAACCCATTGAGCCCCGGAATGGCTTCAAACGGCAGCATGTGCCGACGTGCGGCCAAATAGCCACACAAGACCAATGCAAAGAAGGGGAAAGTGACGCGCAAAACATCTAACATGGTTCACATTGTGCCTTGGAATTTGAGCTGCATTTGCCCGCTATGATCCATGACCATCCCCCTGACTTTCAGCGTGGTGTTTCTGTTCTTAAAGCATGTCATCCCCCTCCCTCGGTTTAAACCCAGCTCAGCTTGAAGCTGTCAATTACGTCAAAGGCCCTTGCCTTGTGTTGGCGGGCGCGGGCTCGGGTAAAACACGCGTGATCACCCAAAAAATTGCCCGACTGATTGAAGTCGGCCTTGAGCCCAAACGCATTGCGGCCATTACCTTTACCAACAAAGCGGCCTCTGAAATGCGCGAACGCGCACGCAAACTGATTGGCAAAGGCGCACAAGAGGTGTTGATTTGCACCTTTCACGCCTTGGGGGTGCGCATCATGCGCCAGGATGGCCATGTGTTGGGACTCAAACCTCAGTTCAGCATCTTGGATGCCGACGACGTGGTGAGTATTTTGAAAGACTGCGGTGGCGGCTCCACCGACGTCAACACTGCGCGTCAATGGCAGTGGGCCATCAGCGCATGGAAAAACAGCGGTCTGAACAGCGCGCAAGCCGAAGCCATTGCCAAGACGGACAACGAGCGAGTTCTGGCCCGCATCATGGCGCGTTATGAAGAGCGCTTGGCCGCCTATCAAAGCGTGGACTTTGATGATTTGATTGGCATGCCGCTTAAATTGTTGGCGCAATTTCCAGAGGTGCGCGAACGCTGGCAAGCCGCCATGGGCCATGTGCTGGTGGACGAATATCAAGACACCAATGCCACGCAATACGAGGTTCTGAAGAACCTGGTGGGAGAGCGTGCCCGATTCACGGCGGTGGGTGATGACGATCAATCGATTTACGGTTGGCGAGGCGCCACTTTGGACAACTTGAAACGTTTGCCACAAGATTTTCCAGCCTTGAAGGTGATCAAGCTGGAACAAAACTACCGCTCTACCAGCGCCATTTTGCGTGCCGCCAACAATGTGATTGAACCCAATCCCAAGCTTTACCCCAAAACACTGTTTTCGGAGCTGGGTGAAGGTGAACCCGTCCGCGTTGTCGACGCCGACAATGAAGAGCATGAGGCAGACCGCGTGGTGGCACGCATTCAATCCTTGCGCGCAGGCACCCTCACCACGGCAGGTGGTGCCCAATATCTTGACTACCGTGAATTTGCCATTTTGTACCGCGCCAATCACATGGCCAAGCCTTTCGAAAAAGCCTTGCGCCGCGCACAGATTCCCTACAAGGTATCGGGCGGTCAGAGCTTCTTTGACCGCGCGGAAATCAAAGACTTGTGCGCGTGGTTTCGCTTGTGGGTCAACAACGATGACGACCCCGCTTTCTTGCGCGCTGTGACCAGCCCCAAGCGCGGCATTGGTCACCAAACACTGGCCAGCTTGGGCACGCTGGCCAGCCAATACAAATTGAGCTTGTTTGAAGCGCTGTTTTCCAACAGCCTTGGCTCTTGCTTGTCTGCACGTGCCGTGGGCAGCTTGCATGAATTTGGACGCTTCATGAACGACTTGGAGTACCGCGCCAAACGGACGCATGGCGCCGAAGAAGCCAAGGCATTTCTGTTGCAATGGCTCAAAGACATTGGCTATGAAAAACATTTGTACGACGGCGAAGACAACGAGAAAGTTGCGGCAGCGCGCTGGACCAATGTGCTTGAATTTTGTGACTGGATGTCAGGTCGCTGTGGCGGCACCATCGATGATGCCGCCGGCGTGAGCGTGGCCTCTGAGACCAAGTCACTGCTGGAAGTGGCGCAAACCATCTCGCTGCTGTCCACCTTGAACGAACGCGAGCAAGATCCGAATGTGGTCACACTTTCCACTTTGCATGCGGCCAAGGGTTTGGAGTGGCCACATGTGATGTTGGTGGGTGTGAATGAAGGTTTGCTGCCTTTCAAGATGGACGAAGACAACAAAGAGTCCATCAATGCAGAAGTTCATGCAGAGGGCCAGCTCACGCGGCTGCAAGAAGAACGCCGGCTGATGTATGTGGGCATCACACGTGCGCAGCGCACCTTGTCGGTTAGCTGGACACGGCGGCGCAAAAAGGGACGCGAAACCATTGCCGCACTGCCCAGTCGTTTCATTGCAGAAATGGCACTCGACAAAGCCACCGTGAAAGAAGACCCGCGAGAAAAATTACGCGCCTTGCGTGCTGAGTTTGCGATGAAAGCGGCAGCTTCTGCGGCCAGCAAAGACTGACGCACAGCGCGATTGCTCTGCGCGTAGCCTGCGCTTAAACTGCGGTTTGAGAAGAAGCACGAACCACCAAGGGGCTGTTCAATTGGCGCGGCGCTGGTTGCCGTCCTTGCATCACTTCTTGTAGGCATTGCAAGAGTGCACGCGCAGCCAAGTCCAAGGGCTGATGCACGGTGCTCAAAGGCGGAAAACTGTGACGTGCTGCATCGACGTCGTCATAGCCCACCACCGCCACATCTTCTGGCACCTTGAAGCCTCGCGCATTGAGCACGCCCATGGCATTGATGGCGATCAAATCACTGGCCGCAAAGAGTGCATCAATGGGTTGCTGCAGAGCGCAAAACTGGTGCATGGCCTGCTGTGCCTCAAGGGGCGTGAAGGGCGATGGAATGACCAACGCAGGATTGAGGGGCAGGCCCTGTTGCTGCAGTGCACGGCAATACCCGTCATATCGAAACTTGGCTTCACCAGAATGGTAATCACCCATGAAGGCGATGTGCCGACGACCCTGCTGGATGAGATGCATCGTGGCTTCGTAACCGCCTTTTAAATTGTCGCTGCCGACGCTGCAATACAGCTGATCGGGCAATTGGGCACCCCACACCACCAGAGGGACATGCCTTTTGGCCAGCGTATTGAGTTGATCGTGATGGTCCCACTGTCCCACAACCACCATGCCCGCCACGCGACCTGAGTCGTACAGCGCGGCACACTCATCCAAGTGGTCTGCATTGACCCGCGACAAAAGCAAATCGTACTGAGCCTCTGTCATGGCGTCGGCCAGATGTCCCAACATCGACAAGAAGAATGGATCGGTCACCTGCATGCGCAGCGATGCGCGGTAAGGAATGACCAAGCCCAGCGTGCGATTTTCACCGCTTCGCAAATTTTTGGCCCCCGCATGAACGGTGTATTGATGGGCCTGAGCCAATGCCATGATGCGTTCGCGCGTTTCTGGGCGAATGGCCTCGCTGCCATTGAGGGCACGCGAAACCGTGGCCGTAGAGACGCCTGCCAATTTGGCAATGTCTGACATTTGCAGTTTGCGTTTGTCCACAGGTGACGGCATCAATGCACTGAAATTGGTTGTTGAAATGACATGATGCCTCAGTTGTTGACCAACCAAGCCTTCCACAATTGCGCAATGTCGACTGCAGTGGCATCGCCCTGAACGCTGTCAAACATCGTGAGGGCTTCTGCCTTCTGTCCTGCTTTGAACAAGACAATGCCCGCATGCAAGCGCGTTTCGGCTTCACGTCGCAGGCCGCCCATGGCCAAGGCCTTGCTGTAATAAGTTTGTGCTTGTTCCCACTTTTGTTTGGAGGCGTATACATCGGCCAAGCTGGCCAAGGCATTGGCCTCTTTGGCAGACCGCTCCAAAGAAGGCATGGCTTTGTCATCTTCCGTTAAGCGCTGCTGAATTTGTTGTCGCAATTTTTGGTGGTTGGCCGCATCGCTGCCCTTGCCCAGCAGTCCAGCGGTATAGGCTTGTGCCACTGTGCGCTCAGCCTCGGCTGGCAAGCCCGCTTTGAGGGCCAAATTGGCCATGTCAATGTATTCAATGGCATCTTCTAAATTGCCAGTGAGGGCCAGCAAACGGTACAGGTCGAGGTCAAACCGGGCGTTGAAATTGGCCTGTCGGGCCAAGCGCGGAATCATCTCGCCCCAATACGCCTTGGAGGGATAGTTTTGCAGCAACAACTTCAATGTGCCGTTGTAACCCGTATCGTCTTTTAACTGACGCTGGCTGACGGCCATCATGCGCAATTCGCTTTCGGCTGTTTTGAGCTTGGCAGCTTCGTCTAGGCGCATTTTTTCTTTGACCTCTTGAATCACCTCCTCATGGCGTTTCAGGACAGACAAGGTTTGAATGAGGACCGGGCGGACCGACGGGTTACTTCCTTCTAACTTCAAATAAATGCGGGCCCAGTCAACCACCCGCTTGTGGTCTTGTGCTTGTTGGCTGGCGTTGAGGAGCGACTCGATCAAAGCTCGCTTTTGCGCAGCAGGGGCATCGGCGGGCATCTCTTGGATCAAATTCTCCAGCGTGCTAACCGCCAAAGGAAAATTCTTGGCTTGAAGGGCAGCGACGGCCAGGGTGCGCTGAATGATGGGCTTTTCGAGAGGCGTGATGCCCGGCATGGCCATGGTTTGTTGCGACAGCGCCAAGGCAGACTCAATGTGTCCTGCTTTTAAGGCATCTTGTGCCGCCTGTAAGGTCTTGGCCACCTCTGGCCTGACGGCAACTTGAGTCTGCGTGTGACCGGCCAAACTGAAGCAGAGCAAAGCGGCAGCCATTAAATGAGATGGGCGAGAGAGTTTCATGACAAGGTCTTCAAGAAGGAACTTCAGCAACTGTATCGACAGTCGGGCTGTAATTTTGGTACAAGAATTAGAATTTTGTGCGATTTTGGACTACGTCACGAATTGGCTAAAAGTCATTTGTAGCCTTAAAGTCCTCATTATTGCTTGGTTTTATTTGCGCAACAGCTAGGGTTTTTCCCAAGTGAAAGACCATCTAGTTTTACTACACAATCACTCCGTGCAATCGTTTACATGAAGTTCCCAAGGGCAGCACACTTCTTTTTTTCAATCTAAGGTCAAAAAAAATGACACAAACCAATCAGAAATCGCGCAAAGCGGTGAGACAAAGCGGCTTCCAAGTCAGTCCCGTAGCGGCTGGCTGCGCAGTTTTGTTGATCAGCGTTGCAGGCGCTACACATGCGCAACAAGCGGCAGGTGAGCTGGTGGTGACGGGCATCCGCGCCTCCATCGAAAACGCCATTGCCACCAAACGTAACGCCGACGGCATCGTTGAAGCTTTGTCTGCGGAAGACATCGGCAAGTTGCCCGACACCACAGTGGCTGAATCTGTGTCTCGTTTGCCTGGCGTGACAGCACAGCGCAACAAGTCCACAGGTCGCGCGCAATCTGTGAGCGTTCGCGGCATGTCGCCCGACTTCAACGGCGCGTTGCTGAATGGCCGCGAGCAAGCTTCCACTGGCGACAGCCGTGGCGTAGAGTTCGACCAATTCCCCGCAGAATTGCTTGGCTCCATCGTGATCCACAAAACACCTGAAGCTTCTTTGGTCGGCCAAGGTTTGGCGTCCACCATCGATCTGCGCACGGTGCGTCCTTTGGACTTCAAAAAGCGCACTTTCTCTGCCAACGTACGCTCACAGCGCTCTGGCATTGACTCTGGCGCCGGCGAAGGCAAAGGCGATCGCCAATCTTTCTCTTATGTTGACCAATTTGCAGACCGCACATTGGGCATTGCATTGGGTTACACCAAGCTGAAAGACGAAGGCGCTGAGCAGTTGAAATTCAACTCTTGGGGCGGCTGGAACCGTGACATCACCTACAACGGTCAAGACGTCAAGATTCCTGGTGGCTTTACAGCTGACACAGAACAAAGCACATCCAACCGCGAAGGTTTGATGGCCGTTGTTCAATACAAGCCCAACAAAGACTTTGAAACAGTTTTGGACGTGTTCTCTTCCAAAGGCACATTTGCTTTGAAGAAAACTGGTTTGGAAGGCGCATTTTTAGAAAACGCCAGCTATGACCCAGCCGGCAAATTGTTGCCAGGCGCCATCGTCAACGCTGCTGGCTTCGTGACCAACGGCACCATGGACGGCTACAAAGGCGTGGTGCGCAATCACTTGGAATCGGGTGACGACAAGCTGGACTCTTTTGGTTGGAACACCAAAATGAAAGTGGGCGACTGGAAAGCCACTGCAGACATCTCTCAGTCCAAAGTGTCACGCGTGAGCTCACGCTATGAGACAACGGCTGGCTTGCCTGGCGATGGCAACACCACGGGCAAAACAGACACCATTTCGTGGTCTGGCTTCAATGGCACCAACCTGGCAGACACACTGTTCAAAACAGGTCTGAGCTATGCCGATCGTTCACAAATCAAATTGACGGACGTGAATGGCTGGAGTGGTGGTCCTTCATCACCCCAAGCTGGCTATGTGGCCATTCCAGAAGTGTCCGACAAAGTGGACAACGTTCGCTTCTCAGGTCGTCGCAATGTGGAATATGGTCCGATTTCTTCCATTGAAATTGGTGCCAACTTCTCTGACCGCACCAAAGTTCGCACCACCCAAGAAGGCCGCTTGGTCGTCAAGGGCGGCGATCCTTACGGCGGCGCAGCCGTTCCTGGTACAGCCACCAATGTCGCTGGCACCACCGGTTTGGCCGTGGTGTCTTGGGACCCACGTGGCTCATTGGGCACGGTCTATGATTTGGCTAAAAAAGTTGACAGCGACATCTTGAACAAAGACTGGTCTGTCAGCGAGAAGGTCACCACCACTTACATCAAAGGTGATGTGGACGGCACTCTGTTTGGCATGCCCTACCGCGGCAACGTCGGTGCGCAATTGGTCAACACAGATCAAAGCGCCACAGGCTTTAACGTCAATCGCGCCACTTGCACAGGCAACACCGTTGCAACTTGCCCTGGCATCTCCATTGGCAATGGCAAAACCTACAGCGACTTCAACCCCAGCTTGAACTTGAACTTCGACGCGGGCAATGACCAAATGTTGCGTGTGGGCGTGGCCAAAGTGTTGGCGCGTCCCAACATGGGCGACATGCGCTCTAGCATGAACTTCAGCTACGACAGCACCAAGGGCACTTACACCGGCGACGGTGGCAACCCAGAGCTGGAACCTTTCCGCGCCAAGTCATTTGACGTGTCATACGAGAAATATTTCGGCAAGAAGGGTTATGTGAGCATCGCTGGTTTCTACAAAAACCTCGACACGTACATCCTGAAGACAGCCACACCCTTTGACTTCAAGGCTTACGCACCGACTGGCTTGCCTTACGGCACCATGGGCATGCTGACACGCCCCATCAACGGTCAAGGTGGCGACATCAGCGGCGTAGAAGTGGCCATCAACGTGCCCTTCTCTATGTTGACGCCTTCTTTGGACGGCTTCGGTGTGATGGCCAACATGTCCAGCACCTCCAGCAACGTGAATTTGCCCGCAGCCAGCTTCAGCACGCAAGACATTGGCCGCGACAAAATTCCATTGCCAGGCTTGTCTAAAAACGTCAACAACTTGCGCTTCTACTACGAAAAGAGTGGCTTCCAAGTTGCAGTGGCAGGTCGTCAGCGTTCCGACTTCTTGGGCGAAATCAGCGACTTCCAAGACAACCGTCAGTTGACCTTCATCAAAGGCGAAACTGTGGTCGACTTGCAAGCCGGTTACGAGTTCCAACAAGGTCCTGCCAAAGGTTTGTCTTTGATGTTCCAAGTGAACAATGCAACCAACGCACAGTTCCAACGTTACAGCAACACGCCCGACAACATCGTCGAAAAAGTTCGCTACGGCAAGATCTACTTGATGGGTGCCACCTACAAGTTCTAATTTGAACTTGTCAGTTAATTCGCCTCAAGCCTTTGGGCTTGCGGCGCGTTAAAGTAAGGGGAGGCTTGTCCTCCCCTTTTTTTATTCATGGTGTTGATGATGCAAAACCCTTTAATTCAAAACATTGTCATTGTTGGCGGCGGCACTTCGGGCTGGATGACCGCCACCGCTTTGGCAAGCGTGCTGCGCGGCAAGTACAACATCCGCTTGGTCGAGTCAGACGAAATTGGCATTGTGGGTGTGGGAGAAGCCACCATCCCCATGATTCAACGCTTCAACAAAGTTGCAGGCATTGATGAAAACGAATTTTTAAAAGCCACTTATGGCACCTTCAAATTGGCCATTGAGTTTGTCAATTGGGGCCAAGTGGGTGATCGCTACATGCACGGCTTTGGCGCCATTGGCCAAGACCTTTGGACCGTGCCCTTTGAGCAGTATTGGCACAAGATGCGCGCTGCTGGCAAAGCCGCAGACCTGGGCAGCTATTCCATCACCCGTGCTGCCGCACGCGCCAACAAATTCATGCGCCCCGATTTGTCAGTGCCCAACTCACCCTTGGGCGATATCACTTACGCGTATCACTTTGATGCCAACTTGTATGCCAAGTATTTGCGCAAACTGTGTGAGGCCCGCGGCGTGGTTCGCACCGAAGGCAAAATTGTGCAAGTGTCGCAACGTGCAATCGACGGGCATGTGGATGCGGTGGTACTGGCCAGCGGTGAGCGTGTTGAAGGTGACTTGTTCATTGACTGCTCTGGCTTCAGAGGTTTGTTGATTGAAGAGACGCTGAAGACCGGCTACGAAGATTGGACGCATTGGCTGCCTTGTGACCGTGCGCTGGCAGTGCCCTGCGAATCGGCACCCAAACTATTGCCCTACACGCGCTCTACCGCGCACAAAGCAGGTTGGCAATGGCGCATTCCATTGCAGCATCGCATTGGCAATGGTCATGTGTTTTGCAGCCAGCACATCAGCGAAGATGAGGCTGCAGCCACCCTGCTGTCTAACTTGGATGGCAAGCCCTTGGCAGACCCACGTTTGATCAAGTTCAACACGGGCATGCGCAAAAAAGCCTGGAACAAAAATGTGATTGCCATTGGCTTGTCCAGCGGCTTCCTAGAGCCCTTGGAGTCCACCAGCATTCACCTTATTCAAGCCGCTGTGGCGCAGTTGATTGAGTTTTTTCCGGACAAGGGCTTTAGCCAAACCGACATTGACACCTACAACGCGCAAAGTCGTTTTCAGTACGAGCGCATTCGCGACTTCATCATCTTGCACTACCACGCCAACCAACGCACCGATTCCGAGTTTTGGAAAGCCTGTGCACACATGGCCGTGCCAGCATCGCTCAAAGAAAAAATTGCCTTGTTCCAAACCCACGGCAGAATTTTCAGATTCAACGAAGAGCTGTTCTCACAAGTGGGTTGGTTGCAAGTGATGGAAGGGCAAAACCTGAAGCCAGCCCACTACAACCCCTTGGTGGACTTGCAAGACGAGGGCAGCATTCAAGCGTATTTAGAAAGCGTTCGCAACGTGATCAACAAGTGTGTGGACTTCATGCCGGATCACGCCGACTACATTGCCAAGCACTGCGCTGCAGCAGCGATGTAATGCAAGGCTAGCAGCACGCACGTGTTACTAGCCTTGGCTTAGCTGGTTTGAATTTGGTGTTCCCAGGCGCCCAGCTTGCGCGGCTTGCCGTGCAAGTTGAAGGTTTGATTTTGCCCAGTCAGGTTAACCTGCACCGACACCACATTGATGCCCTTTTGGCGACGGAAGGCCAAGACGTGATGATTTTCCACCTCAAACACTTCCACAGGCGCGCCTGACGCACCATTGTGCAAGGCAGGGTGCTTCTTCTTCATGGCAAGCAAATTGGCATACAGTTTTTCGTATTTAAAAGTTTGCCAATCGATGGCATCTTTTTCAAAGAATTGCAGCATTTTGTTCAAGCCCGATTCCTGGCCGCTGTAAACCAACGGCATGCCAGGAAATGTTGCCGCGATCACAGCCATGGCCGCAAACGCGTCACCAAAATGCGCCGCATCGTGGTTGTGCCATGAATTGGTGTCGTGGTTGGCGGTGAAGGTCATGCGGTAAGCATCCGCAGGCAATGCGGCGGCTGACGTGGCCAGATAGGACTTGAGGTCACGCACGTCGGCATTGCCTTTGGCAATCTTTTTCAAGACGTCTTGCAAGGCCCAGTCGTAGGTCATGTCAAAGGCGTCATCGTGCAATTGCGCGTTGTCTGACTCCGCCAACATGAACATGGGCTTTTGCGTCTCCAGCTTGGCGCGGGCTTGTTGCCAAAATTTAAGCGGCAGCAGATTGGCCACGTCACAACGGAAACCGTCGATGTCGGCTTCTTTGACCCAGAACTGCATGGCTTGGGTCATGGCCGTCCACAATGGCTTTTGACTGTAATCCAGTCCCACCACATCTGACCAGTCTTCCACTTCGGTACCGTTGTTGTACAGGTAGCTGTGGATTTGGCCTTTGTCGTTTTTAAGATACCACTCGGGATGCTGTTTAACCCAGACATGGTCCCATGCCGTGTGATTGGCCACCCAATCGATGATGACCTTCATGCCAAGGGCGTGTGCTTGCTGCACCAAGGATTTGAAATCTTTGAGGGTGCCAAACTCTGGATTGACCGCGGTGTAGTCGGTCACGGCGTAATAACTTCCCAGGCCGCCTTTGCGTTTGAGTTTGCCGATGGGCTGTATGGGCATCAACCACAAAATGTCCACACCCATTTGATGCAAGCGTGGCAAATGGGCGGCGAATGCATTCAGCGTGCCCTCGGGCGTGTATTGGCGGACATTGACTTCGTAAATGTTGGCACTGCGTGACCAGGAAACGTGTTGCATGAATCAAAAATACTCAAGGCTCAAGGGAAAAAATTTGCACGGATTGTGCCGGTATTGTCCCCTGCTTTGAAATTTTCTGTTCAGAGGACGGGCCGGCATAGAGCAAACGAGGCTGGCCTAAACCAGCGGGCACTTTTAAATCTGCCGGCTGCGTACTGTAATTGATCACGACCCAGGTGGTCTCAGAACCCCAACGGCGAACATAGGACAGGACCTGATTTTGACCTGATGCGTGCTCATAAGTCCCCTGTGCTAGCGACTTGCGGGCATTGCGCCATGTCAGCAAGTCTTTGTAAAAGGCGCGCAGACTGTTGGGCGTTTGCGTTTGCAAGGTTGCATGGTGCGTGGCCACGTTAACGGCCAAGGCTCGGTAGGGCTTACCGGTGGTGAAACCTGCTGTTTGCGTATCGCCCGCCCAGCTGTAAGGCCCCCGAATGAAGGGGTCATCGGTCAGGCCTTGGGCACCGGACATGCCAATGTCTTCGCCGTAATAGATGAAAGGGGTGCCCGGCAACAACAAATAGGTGGCCGCGGCCAGTTTGTAATGGGTCTGGTTGCCGGCCACTTGGTCCCACAGGCGCTTGCCTGCAAATTGGTCGTGGTTTGAGGCAAAGCTGGCCAATGTGTGGGGTGCTGTTTGGTAGTACTGGGCCACCTTTTGAATGGCCTCTGCCTGGCCTTGGGCGGCTTTGGCAATTTGGTTTTCCAGCCCAAAGGCAAAAGCGCCGCCGCAAATGTCCTCGCGGGCATACACCTTGGGCTCGGCCGTGGCCTCACAGACCACGTAACGGCCCGGGTAAGACTTGATCAAGCGGGTGAAATGGCCCGTCAGCTGGCGGCTCTCCGGCTGGTCATTCCATTCTTTGGCACTGTTTTCAATAAGGTGGGGCACGGCGTCTAAGCGAAAGCCATCAATGCCGCGGTCTAACCAGAACTTCAAACTGTCTTCGTGGTATTTCACAACGGCTGGGTTGCGCATGTTGAAGTCAGGCATGGGCGCACCAAAGGTGGCCAAGTAGCTGCCATGAGGGGTGACGACCCAGGGATCACGCCCCCAAATGTCCCAGCCCACGGGTTTTTCTTGACGCCATTCGTACCAATCCCGGTAGGGGCTGCTGGGGTTTCGCAGCGCGTCCTGAAAAAAGGGGTGATCTGCGGCACTGTGGTTGAGCACGTAATCCATGATCAAGCCAATGCCCCGTGCGTGGGCGGCTTTGATCAGGTCATCAAAGTCGGCCAGACTGCCGTAGTCGGGGTCGATGTTGCGAAAGTCTGTGGTGGCGTAGCCATGGTCATGGTCTGCGCTGGTGGTAATGGGCATCAACCAAATGCCTTTCACACCCAGGTCTTGCAGGTGGTCCAGCGATTGGGTCAGCCCCTTGAGGTCGCCAACGCCATCGCCATTGCTGTCACGCCAGCTGCGCACGAAAATTTCCATGAACGCGCCGTGGTGCCACCCCGCCTGCAATGGGGCTGATGGCGACTGCGCCGCTAAGTGTGAAGACAAGAAGATCGCCAAGGCACACGCGCAGGCCTTTGATTGGAGAAAGTGTTTGAAGTTCATTGAGCAACAACCAGGATGACAAGGCAAGCCGACTTGTTAGAAATGTAGAAAAGCTACAGATTTTCAATGCATAGCTTTTTCCAATATTCAGTATTTACCCTAATTCAATCGATTACATGATGATTTTTTGTAGTTTTATTACGATAATTTCGCAACTTTTGAAAGAATCGTCATTTGATGCCCCGTTTTACGTTTGTCTCCATGCGTGCGGCACCGCGCTACCTGGCCATGGCCTTGCTGCCATTGGCCAGCGTGAGCATGGCCAATGGCACTGCGCAAGAGAAGCATTTGTCGATGTGCGATGCACCCTTGGGCCATCAACTACTGCAAGCGAATGCGCTCAAACTGCCTGCGGCTGCCGCATGGTTAAACGGCACACAGATTCAGTGGCCAGAAGGCGCGATGCCATCTGCGCAAGCCACCGGTGCATGGCGCTTGCTAGCATCGCAGAGCGGCGCCTTGCAAGTTCAAATTGGCCAGAACGCTTCAGGGCAGGACCAAGCCTGGACCTTGCAGGGTCACGCTGACACGCGCCAGTTGCCTGCACTTGCTGCCTCTGAGTTGCGGGCCATTCACACCGCGCAATTGGTACTGGTGCAAGAAGACCCCGAAGGTCGCGTGCAAAAGGCAACTCGCGTGCAAGCTGCAAACGCCTTAGACAGCTTGTTTGCGCCAGCCAGTTTGAATGCACAACTGGGTGCGAACATCACGCATGCGGCCAAGGGCAAAGCAAGCACCTACACCACTTTTGCAGTGTGGGCCCCAACGGCACACAACATCAGTGTGTGTGTGTACCCAGACGCACTGGCCAAAGCCAGTGCACGCGTCTCACTGAAACGTGACGACACCAGCGGTGTGTGGTCTGTGCAAACACCCAAGGCTCCGGCGGGCTCTTATTACCGCTATGCCGTTGAAGTGTTTGTGCCCGGCCTCGGGCGCGTGCTCAACCATGTGAACGATCCCTATGCGGTGAGCTTGAGTGCCAATTCGTTGCGCAGTTATGTGGCCGACTTGAATGCACCGCATTTAAAGCCTGCCAACTGGGACACGCACAGAGCCCCTCAAACGGTGAAGCATGCCGCCGACATGCGGATTTATGAATTGCATGTGCGTGATTTTTCAATTCAAGACATCACCGTTCCTGCAGCGCAGCGCGGCAAGTACCTGGCGTTCACGCAAAAGCAGTCACAAGGCATGCGCCATCTGAACGCTTTGGCGCAAGCCGGCATGACCGATTTGCACTTGTTACCCGTGTTTGACTTTGCCACGGTGCCAGAACAAAACTGTCGCAGCAGCATCGATGCCAAACAGGCTTTGTCGCCCGAGAGGCGTGCACAAGATTGCTTCAACTGGGGTTACGACCCTTTGCATTTCAATGCGCCCGAAGGCAGCTACGCCAGCGATGCCAACGATGCGGCCAAGCGCATCCTTGAATTTCGCCGCATGGTCAAAGCCTTGCACGAAGCGGGTTTGCGCGTGGGCATGGACATGGTCTACAACCACACGTCTGCATCTGGGCAACATGTGCATTCCGTGCTCGACCGCATCGTCCCTGGCTACTATCAGCGTTTGAATGCACAGGGCGAGGTCGAGCGCTCCACATGCTGCGACAACACCGCGACCGAGCACCTGATGATGGGCAAGCTGATGTCGGACTCGATGCTGATCTGGGCTCAACAATACAAGCTTGACTCGTTCCGTTTTGACTTGATGGGCCACCAGCCGCGACAAGTGATGGTGAACATCCAGCAGCGTGTGCAGCAAGCCACGGGTCGGCGCATTGACTTTGTGGGCGAAGGTTGGAATTTTGGTGAAGTGGCCAATGGCGCACGCTTTGTGCAGGCGTCTCAGCTGTCTTTGAATGGCACGGGCATTGGCACCTTCAACGATCGTCTGCGCGATGCCATTCGCGGCGGTGGCGCCAGTGATGCGGTTGAAAACTTGGTCAAAATGCCTGGCTTCATCAGTGGGCAAGACGCTTCTAAGCGTGTCGCAGAACAAATCCGTGCGGGCTTGGCGGGCTCGTTGCGCACATATCGCATGATGACCGCAGATGGCAGCGTGAAAGCCTTGCAAGACATTCCCTATGGCGACCAACCCACAGGTTATGCCAGCCAGCCCAGCGAAGTGGTGAACTACGCAGAGAACCACGACAACCTGACTTTGTTTGACAGCTTGGTCTACAAGTTGCCCCCAGACTTGCCAAGCGCCGAACGTGCACGCGTTCAAAATTTGGCATCCGCGCTCACGGCATTCAGCCAAGGCGTGGCGTACTTCCATGCGGGCATGGACATCTTGCGCTCTAAGTCGTTGGATGGCAACAGCTATGACTCGGGTGATGCGTTCAATCGACTCGACTGGTCTTACACCAGCAATGGCTTTGGCGCTGCAACGCCCGAACAACAAGGCTCGGCCAGTGCCAATGCTTTGAGTTTGTCTTTGCTCCAAAACCCAAAGTTACGCCCCACGGCACAAGACATTGCTTGGACGCGTGATGCCTTTCGCGATCTGTTGAAAATTCGCCAAAGCACTGAGTTGCTGCGCTTGAAAACGGCCCAAGACGTGCAAGACCGTTTGCGTTTTCTCAACACCGAGCCAACAGCCGATCCCCGCATGGTGGTTGGCCATCTGGATGGCCACGGCTTGAAAGACTTCGCAGAATTGATTTATTTTGTCAATGCGGCACCTCAAGCGCAACACTTTCGCACGGACACATTGGCACACAAATCATTTGAGCTGCATCCCGTGCAAGCGGCCCAACAAGCGGTCGACCAACGTGTGCGTCAAGAAGCTCGCTACAACAAAACAAACGGTGATTTTGAGATTCCAGCACGCAGTGTTGTGGTCTTTGTCGTGAAAGGGCCTCAACCATGAACCGATCTTTCAACGGAGATGTCGCATGATGCGAAATGCCTTGCTGCACACCTTGTCCGGCCTGAGTCTGAGCCTTGCCATGGGCGGTGCGTCGCTGTCTGCCCGCGCCGTGGAGATCACCATCACGTGCGGGCCCAGCGGCAGTGACGTGGAATTTTGCTGGAAACATGCACAAGCATGGGCCACCAAAACCGGCAATACCGTGAAGAATTTTTCGCCACCCAGCAGTCCTACCGAAAAGTTGGCCTTGTACCGGCAACTGTTTGCTGCCAAGTCAAGTGACATCGATGTGGTGCAAATTGACACGGTGTGGCCTGGCTTGCTCAAAGACCATTTGGCCGACCTCAAGCCCTACAGCAAAGGCATTGAAGCAGAACACTTCCCCGCCATCATTGCCAACAACAGTGTGAATGGCAAATTGCTGGGCATGCCTTGGTACACCGATGCCGGCCTGCTGTATTACCGCTCCGACTTGCTGAAAAAGTACGGCCTGCGCGTGCCGCAAACTTGGGAAGAGTTGACCCACAGCGCAGCCAAAGTTCAGGCGGGCGAGCGCGCCAAAGGCGACAGCGATTTTCATGGCTTCGTGTTCCAAGCCAAAGCCTACGAAGGCCTCACTTGCAACGCCATCGAATGGGTGGGCGGTCAAGGTGGCGGGACGGTGGTCAACCCCGACGGCGAGATCACCATTCGCAACGCGCAAGCGGCCAAAGCCTTGAACTTGGCGGCCTCTTGGGTGGGCACCATCAGCCCCACGGGCGTTTTGAATTACGAAGAGGAAGAAGCGCGCGGTGTTTTTCAAAATGCCAATGCGCTGTTCATGCGCAACTGGCCCTATGCCTGGTCTTTGATGCAAAAAAGTGACAGCTTGGTCAAAGGCAAAGTGGGCGTGGCCAAATTGCCTGGCAATCCCAGCGCAGCCGCTTTGGGGGGCTGGCAACTGGGCGTGTCCAAGTATTCCAAACACCAAGCCGTTGCCGCCGATTTGGTGATGTACATGACCAGCGCCGCTGTGCAAAAAACACGCGCCATTGATGGCTCATTCAATCCCACCCTGCCAGCCCTTTACAAAGACAAAGACGTGATTGCCGCCAATGAATTCATGGGCTCTTTGGCAGAGGTGTTTGCCAACAGTGTGGCCAGACCCACCACCGCCACCGGCTTGAAATACCCGCAGGTGAGTCAAAGCTTTTGGAACGCTGCGCACGAGGTGATGTCCAAGCGTGCCACAGGTGAAGAGGCAGTGGCCAAACTGGATTCGCGGCTGAAGCAAATCAGACGCAAGCATTGGTAAAGGCCAGAGAGAAATCACGATGAACGCAAGAGTCAAAACCGCATGGTTATTTTTAGCGCCCATGGTGCTGCTGATGTTGGTGGTGGCCGTCTGGCCCTTGGCGCGCTCCATTTGGTTCAGCTTCACAGACATCAACATCAATGACATTTCTGCCGCAGAGTTTGTGGGTTGGGAAAACTACTTTGGTGAATACGGGTTGTTTTTCAACCCCAATGACGAAGGCGGATTTTGGGCAGGCGATTGGGGCGTGTCCATGCGCAACACCTTCAGCTTTGCGGTGGTGTCCGTCATCTTAGAAACGCTCACAGGTTTGGGCGTGGCCTTGCTGTTGAACCAAGAGTTCAAAGGTCGCGCCTTGGTCCGCACCGCCGTGCTGGTGCCTTGGGCCATTCCCACCATTGTGTCCGCCAAGATGTGGGGTTGGATGTTGAACGACCAGTTTGGGGTGCTCAACAACTACCTGATGGCCTTGGGTTTGATTTCTCAAAAAGTGGCTTGGACCGCTGAGCCCGCCTATGCCTTGTGGACGGTGGTGTTGGTGGACGTTTGGAAAACAACGCCCTTCATGGCCTTGCTCATTTTGGCGGCACTGCAGACCGTGCCCAAAGATTGTTACGAAGCAGCGCGTGTGGATGGCGTTCATCCATTGCGCGTGTTTTGGCGCATCACCCTGCCCCTGATTCGCCAGCCATTGATGGTGGCCGTGGTGTTCCGTTTGCTCGACTCGCTGCGTGTGTTTGATTTGATTTATGTGCTGACCGCCAACGGTAGCACCACCATCAGCATGTCGGGCTTTGTCAGGCGCGAAATGGTGGAGTACGGCAACATGGGCTACGGCTCTGCAGCCTCCACCTCTTTGTTCTTAATCATCTTGCTCACGGCCATCGTCTTCTTGAAGTTGGCGCGCGTGAAACTGTCGGAGGATGCCAAATGAACAACCGTTCTGCATGGACCACTGCGTTCATCTATGTGGCCTCGGCCTTGGTGGTTTTGGTCTCGGTCTATCCTTTTGTGTATGCCATCTCAACGTCCTTGAAGACAGGTACGGCGCTGTTCAATACGCAAATCTTTCCGGACCAAGCCGATCTGCGCAACTACTACGCTTTGTTTGAAGGCGTGCAACCCTTTGGCAAAAGTTTGGTCAACTCCGTCATGGTGGCGGTGCTCACCGTGAGCTTCGCCATGTTGATGGGGGTGACCGCGGCCTACGCACTTGGCCGCATTCGCTTTAAAGGCAAAGGCTTGCTGCTGGTCTGCATTTTGGGTGTGTCCATGTTCCCCCAAGTGGCCGTGCTGTCGGGCATGTTCGAACTCATTCAGTGGCTGGGCATTTACAACAAGGCATGGGGTTTGGTCTTGCCCTACACCATCTTCACACTGCCGTTTACGGTTTGGATTTTGACCACCTTCATGCGTGAGCTGCCCGGTGAATTGGAAGAGGCGGCCATTATGGATGGCTGCGGACCCCTGCGCATTATTTTTCAAGTCTTCATGCCGCTCTTATGGCCTGCACTGGTGTCCACTGGCTTACTGGCGTTCATCGGCGCCTGGAATGAATTCATGTTTGCCTTGACCTTTGTGGTCAATGACACTGAGCGCACCGTGCCTGTGGCCATTTCTTTGATTGCCGGCGCCACAGCGTTTGAAATTCCTTGGGGCACCATCATGGCGGGCTCGGTCATTGTGACTGTGCCTTTGCTGCTCTTGGTGTTCTTCTTTCAAAAACGCATCGTGTCGGGCCTCACGGCTGGCGCGGTCAAAGGTTAATTTTTTCTTTCTGTTCTATTTGCATTTTTAAATCATGAGCAAAGCACCCAACAACAACTGGTGGCGCGGTGGCGTCATTTATCAAATTTACCCTCGCTCATTTGCCGACAGCAATGGTGATGGCGTGGGCGATTTGCCTGGCATCACACAACACTTGGACTATGTGGCCAAACTGGGTGCCGACGCTGTGTGGTTGTCGCCTATTTTCAAAAGCCCCATGAAGGACTTTGGCTACGACGTGAGCGACTATTGCGACGTCGATCCTTTGTTTGGTTCGCTGGACGATTTCCGCGCCATGGTCGAAAAAGCCCACGGCTTGGGCCTGAAGGTGATGATTGACCAAGTGCTGTCGCACACCTCAGACCAACACCCATGGTTTGCTGAAAGCCGCGCCTCGCGCGACAACGCCAAAGCGGATTGGTATGTCTGGGCCGACGCCAAGGACGATGGCAACCCACCCAACAACTGGCTGTCTATTTTTGGGGGCAGCGCATGGCAGTGGGACACCCGTCGCCGTCAGTACTACCTGCACAACTTTCTCACCAGTCAACCCGACTTGAACTATCACAATCCTGACGTGGTGGAAGCCATTTTGGGCACCGTGAAGTTCTGGTTGGAATTGGGCGTCGACGGCTACCGTTTGGACACCGCCAACTTCTACTTCCACGACAAAGAATTGCGCAACAACCCCGGCCGCGGACAACCCAAGGGCAACGACCCTGCGGTGAACGATGTCAACCCCTACGGCTGGCAGTGGCACAAGTTTGACAAGACCCAACCCGAAAACTTGGGCTTCTTGAAAAAACTTCGTGCACTGTTGGACCAGTACCCCAACACCACCATGGTGGGCGAGATTGGGGACGACGATGGCTTGGCCTTGATGGCCGAGTACACCAGCGGAGGCGACAAACTGCACATGGCCTACAGCTTTGACTTGCTGGGCCCCGACAGCAGCAGCACGTACTTGCATGATTTGATGACGCGCTTTGCCGAGAAGAACGCCACTGGCTGGCCCTCATGGGCATTGTCCAACCACGATGTGGTGCGTGTGGGCTCACGTTGGGGCGGAGAGTCTGCCGATGTGCGAAAACTGCGAATTGCAGCGGCGTTTCAAATGTGCCTGCGCGGCTCACCTTGCTTGTACCAAGGTGATGAGCTGGGCTTGCCCGAAGCCCAAGTGGCTTACGAAGATTTGCAAGACCCCTATGGCATCACCATGTGGCCCGAATTCAAAGGCCGCGATGGCTGCCGCACGCCCATGCCTTGGGATGGCAAAGCCGCCGACATGGGCTTTGGCAACGGTGCCCACAAGCCTTGGCTGCCTTTGACCGAAGCCTACCGCGCGCTGGCCGTGTCAGAACAAGACAAAGATCCTCAGTCTTTGCTGAACTTCTACCGCGCTTTGCTCGCGTGGCGCAAAGGCCAAGGCGTTTTGTTGCATGGCGATCAAGCTTTGCTGCCCGTGCATGCCCAAGTGATGGCCTTTGTGCGCGAACACGAAGGCAAGAAAGTTTTGTGCGCCTTCAACTTCAGCGACAGCGCCGCCAGCATGGACTTGCCTGCCAACTTCAAGTCGGCAGCGGTCTTGCCCGTACCAGGCTTGGGTGGCGGCAGCGTGGCAGGCGACAGCATGAAATTTGACGCCCATGGCGCTTTGCTGTTGGCACTTTGATCCACGCATTGACTCTGCCTTTGACCTCGCACCTTATTTGAACTGACATCGGAGACCAGCATGTCACGCATTGATTTCCAAAACGTCTGCAAACGTTACTCACCCGAGTTGCCTTTGACGATCAATAACGCCAACCTCACCATCGAACAAGGTGAGTTCTGTGTGTTTGTGGGCCCCTCGGGTTGTGGCAAGTCCACCTTGCTGCGCATGGTGGCCGGCCTGGAGGACATCACGTCCGGTGACTTGCTGATTGAAGATCAACGTGTGAATGACTTACCGCCGGCCAAACGAGGCGTGGCCATGGTGTTCCAAAGTTACGCGCTTTATCCGCACATGACGGTGGGCGAAAACATGGCCTTTGGGCTGCGCGTCTTGGGCTCTGATAAAACCGAGATCGATCGCAAAGTGAAGGCAGCCGCAGACATTTTGCAACTCACGCCTTTGCTCGATCGATTGCCCAAGGCTTTGTCAGGCGGCCAACGTCAACGTGTGGCCATTGGCCGCGCCATTGTGAAAGAGCCCAAGCTTTTTTTGTTTGACGAACCGTTGTCCAACTTGGATGCGGCTCTGCGCGTGCAAACCCGCTTGGAAATTGCCAAGTTGCACAAAGACATGAACTCCGCCAGCATGATTTATGTCACGCACGATCAGGTCGAGGCCATGACGCTGGCCAACAAGATTGTGCTGCTGCACACTGGCGCCCTCATCCAAGAGCGTGGCAGTGTGGCCCAAGTGGGCTCGCCCATGAACCTGTACCACCGCCCCGTGAGCTTGTTTGTGGCGGAGTTCATTGGTTCACCCAAAATGAATTTATTGCATGGCCATTTGGTCGATGCGCAAGAAGGCTACGCCACGGTCAAGGTGGGTGAGCAATTGATCAAAGCCGCGGTGGATGCACGCCACTTGAAAGCCGGCGAGCAGGTGCAACTCGGTATTCGACCTGAGCACATTCCATTGACCTCGTCTGGCGCAGGCAGCAACGTGGCAGGCCACTTGCAACACATTGAGCGTTTGGGCGATTCGTCTTTGCTCTATGTGCAAATGGGCGAAGGCCAAGCCGTGACCACCGTGAAAGTGGAAGGCAGTGCCATCATTAGCGCAGGCACCTCACTCAACTTGTGCATGCTGCCGGACCAACTGCATTTGTTTGACAGCCACGGCATGGCCTGCCAGCGCACCGTGGAATTGCCCAACTGACATGCCTGTAGTTCCAAACGATTGGCGCCAACAGGTCGCTTATCAAATCTACCCACGCTCGTTCGCCGACAGCAATGGCGATGGCATCGGTGACTTGCCAGGCATCACCTCGAAGCTGGATCACTTGGAGGCATTGGGCGTTGGCATTGTGTGGTTGTCGCCGGTGTACGACTCGCCAAACGATGACAACGGCTACGACATTCGCGACTATCGCAGCATCATGAAAGAGTTCGGCACCATGGCCGACTTTGACACCATGCTGGCCAGCATGACGGCCCGCGGTATTCGCTTGATGATGGACCTGGTGGTGAACCACACCTCCGATGAACATGCGTGGTTCGAGCAAGCCCGCAGTTCACGCGACAACCCGTACCACGACTACTACATTTGGCAGGACCCAGTGGAAGGCCGCGAGCCAACCAACTGGGAAGCCGCCTTCAATGGTTCGGCTTGGACCTTCAATGAGGCCACGGGCGAGTACTACCTCCACATGTTTTCCAAAAAACAGCCGGACTTGAATTGGGAAAATCCCAAAGTGCGGCAAGAGGTTTATGACCTGATGCACTTCTGGCTAAAGAAGGGCGTAGGCGGCTTTCGGATGGATGTGATCAACATGATCTCCAAGCCCTGGCAATTCGATGCGGCAGACCAACAAGCCCCTCGCCTGCCTGACGCACCTGTTGTTCAAGGCGGTTTTTTGCAACCGGCGTTTGAGATGGTGACGCATGGCCCACGCTTCATGGAGTTCATGCGCGAAATGCGGCGCGAAGTACTAGACCATCACAACTGCATCACGGTCGGTGAGTCGCCTTGCGCAAGTGTGGAACAAGCGCAGGCCATCACAGATGAAAAGACGGGCGCATTGAACATGGTGTTTCAGTTTGAACACATGGACGTCGACAGCCAACCCGGGAAAGGCAAATGGGCACTCAAGCCTTTGCACTTGCCCGATCTGAAAGCCAGCTTGAGCCATTGGCAAACTGGTTTGCATGACAAAGGCTGGAACAGTTTGTACTGGTGCAATCACGATCAACCGCGCGCCATTTCACGTTTTGGTGACGATGACATGTTTCGCATTCGTTCAGGAAAAATGTTGGCAACATGCTTGCACCTGATGCAAGGCACACCTTTTATCTACCAAGGCGAAGAGCTGGGCATGACCAATGTGCGTTGGCCGCACATTGACGCCTACCAAGACATTGAAACGCGCAACATGTTTCATGTGGCCGTGGTTCAAAAAGGCCAACACCCAGAGCAGGTCATGAAGGCCATCCACGCCAAGGGGCGCGACAACGCCAGAACACCCATGCAGTGGTCGGATGCGCCGCAGGCGGGGTTCTCCACAGGGCAAGCTTGGCTGCCCGTGCACGACAACTACCCCCAAGTGAATGCGCAGCAAGCGCGTGCCGATGAAGACTCGCTGTTTCACTACTATCGCCACTTGATTGCCTTGCGCAAAGCATGGCCCGTGATGGTGCATGGCAACTTTGAATTGCTGTTGCCCAAACACACCGCTTTGTTTGCCTACACACGGCAACTGGGCAATGTGCGCTTATTGGTGCTGTGCAATTTCAGTGGGCAGTTTCAAGGCTTGCCTTTGAAACAGTTGCCCGACTTTTCAAAAGCCACACCGTTGATTGGCAATTTGCCACACGAAGAGTGGCCTTTGGCGCCAGACACCTTGGCCGCTTGGGAAACCCGCGTTTACGTCTTGTCTTGAAGCGACGCCAGTGGCGTCAAGGTGGCGTGTGAACTTGATGCCGCATTCTGGCGTGCGTGGCACGCGCATGGGGAATCCAACCGCGTGACAACCACCGGTGCCACATCATCAATCCGCGAATCCATTCATCGGCCGCATACGCAATCCACACCCCCGTGAGCCCCCAGCCCCAGTGCACCCCCAGCAACCAACTGCCGCCGGCCAACACCACCGCCATGGAGCCTGCACCTGCGTAAAACGGATAGCGCGAATCGCCAGTGGCACGCAAAGCCGAGATCACAATCAAGTTGAAAGTACGACCCGTCTCTAGCAAGATGGACCACCAAAACAAGCGTCGGCCTTCTTCCAAAATGAGGGGATCGCTGGTGAACCAGCCCAACAAACTTGAGCCTTGCCAGGCCATCAACACCGCCACCACCGTGGTGATGGCAAAGCCAATGGTTTGCGCGCGCTTGACCAACACATGCGCCTCGCGCAAATGCCTCGCGCCAATCAAGTGCCCCACCACCATTTCAACGGCCATGCCAATGGCCGCGCCGCTGATCAGGATCCACATGTTGAACTGCAGCACATAGGCTTGCGTGGCCAGGGCCTGGGTGCCCAGAACCCCCACCGCAGCCACACTGACCATGAAGGCCAATTCCCAAGACAGGTTTTCGGCGGCACCTGGCAAGCCAATGTGCAGGATGTGTTTCATTTGCGCCCATCGAACGCGCCAAAAATCAGACCACAGCGGATGCAAGTTCAAACGCCATTGCCACAGCAGCCAATGCAGACCCATGCCCACCCCGCGGCTCACCACCAAGGCCACAGCAAACCCTGGCAAGCCCAGTCCTTGCCATCCTGCCAAGAAAGGCAGCCACGGTGTACCGTGCATCAGTGGCCACGCCAAGCCAACGTGAACGGCGTGCATGACCACCATGACCCACAAAGTTTCACGCGTTCGCAAATGTGCACGCATGACACTGGCCATACAAGCATTCCAAGCATCCAGCAACAAAGCCAAGGACAAAGCCTGAAGCAGTGGCACGGCCAAGACCAACACATCGGGTGGCGCATTGAGCAATTGCAACAAAGGGCTTGCAAACAACAAGGCCACCACCGCCATGCTGCCGCCCATCCAAGTGCCCGCAGCCAATGCTGCGCGCGCCACACGATCGGCCTCTGCAAATTGTTTGGCGCCTAAATTTTGACTCACCACCACCCCAATGCCTGCGCCCACCAAGCGAAACACCATGAACAGCAAGCCAAACAAATGATTGGTCAGCGCAAACGCACCGCCTGCTGCGTCTGAGATGTGCGCTGCAAAGCGGGTGCCCAACATGCCCACAGCAATGCCCACACCCAACTCTAAAAACAAAGGTGCAGCGACGGCACCAAATCGCAACTTCATGGTTTCAGCTCTAGCACCACGCGGTCCATCCACAGCGGCATGTCGGCGCGCCCCCCGCCCACTTCAGAGCTGCCGCCTTGGGGCGTCAGCTTGCGATAACCATTGTCATAGTCCCACGTGTTCACGCTTAACTTAAGACCCGTCAACGACGGGACATCGGCCAACAAACTGGCGGGTAAATCGAATTGGACGGTACGCGCAGCCAGGTCGACTTGGATCTTGGCACCTTCAGGCAATGCCACGCCCTCAGCAGTCGCGTGGGCGCCATGCGCAGCAAACAGCGCGTTCGACCAGCCATGTGCGCGCAGCCGGAAGTGCCAATGTGCATCGGCAGGCAAGCTGTCTTGTTGCAAAGGCAGGACGCGCAGGCTGTTACTGGCATCGGGTTTACCAAGCAACACCGTGAAGGCCACATGGTCAAAACCGTTGGCCGGATTCCAACTTCGATTGATCGCACCCATTTTGAGTTTCAAGCGCAAGGACTTGCCTGCAGTCCAGACGTCTAATTTTTCGATGTCAAAAGTGCCTGGCACGTACGTCGGATCTTGGGGATACACGTATTGGCCTTGGGGGCCGCGGTCATCACCGACAGGGTCGTCCACACTGGCCACCAGCTGCCACTCTTTTTTCAGATGCACTTGCTGCGCCTCACTCACCGCCACCAGCGCTTTGCTTTGTGCATGTCGCGCCAACAAGACCACGCGCTGAGTCGCCTCATCGGCCCAGCGCGCGGTGTCAACGCGCAGCCGCCACTGCGAGGTGGGTGCACCGCTTGCGGGTTGAATGACTTGCGCATGTTGCAAGTTGCCATTGACCACCCACAAAAGCTCAAGATCGGAGGTGGCGGGTAAGGGCCATTCACCAGCGATGTCAAAATCGCCAGACACTTGCGTCGGCAAGGTGTGCGGCAATTGCAACTTGAAGGCTGGCGACACGGTGTTCTGCGCAGGGCTGTCCGACTTTGCGCGGCCCACCCAAACAAGGGTGCTGCGTGGCGCCAATGACAGGCTGAACAAGTCTGTGTTGTGTGACGAGGACGGTGGGTGCGGCATCACGCGCACATCTTGCGGCAGCTTGAATTGCGCGCCCGTCACGCCCCACACACCTTGCAAGGCATGCGGCCTGTGATGTGCAGGCAAGTCTTTCATCAGGTCCAAGTTGTCCATCAGCACGGCATGCTCTGCTGTATTGAAAATCACCCAGGCCGATTGACCTGCGTAGTCCATGCGATAAGCCAACACGCCGGCGCCTGCCGCATCGTCGCGCAACACGGTTGGCACGCCACGCGAGAACACACGGTGCTGCTTGCGCAACTGGGTGAGGCTTTGGGTGAAAAGATACAGCGGCGCTTGCGTGTCAAAGTGGTCTTTGTTGCCAGACCCGTACCCCGCAGCGAACATGGCGGCACGCTGCTCTTTGAAACCTTGCTCTGTGCCGTAGTACAAAGTGGGAATGCCGGGCAACGTCATGATCAAGGCCAGGCTTTGTCGCAAAGCCAAGTCGTTGCCACCCTTGAGGAACCGGTCGACATCGTGGTTGTCGACAAAGCTGGGCATGCGGTGAGGGTCGCTGTGCACGCGCATCATTTGCCGAATGCGCTCGCCCAGTTGCTGGGTCGGTCGGCCTCGTGCCATTGTGTCGCCCACACTGCCATACAACGGAAAATTGAGCATGCCTTGCAAAATGGGTTGACCTTGCGGGTCGCGCACATAGGATTCAATTTTGGCCATGGCCTTGGTTTCGCCCGCCTTGTCGATGGCAAAGCCTTCACCGAAGGTCAAAAAGTCTTTGCGTCCGGTTTGCTTTGCCACGATGCGCATGCCCGGATGCTGGGGATCTTTGGCGTACAAAAAATCTTGCACTGCGTTGGGCGGTACAAAAAAAGCCGTGTCCAAGCGAAAAGCATCCACCCCCACGGTGCGAATCCAATGCCCATAGCTGTCACGCAACGCACTGCGCACAAGCGGGTTGTCGGAATTCAGATCGTCCAAACCTGACATTTGAAAATTCAACTCTTGCTGGCGGTCGTTGTAATTGGTGACGTCGGGCGTCCAGTGGTAAATGCCTGCCTCACGATGCACCGGATTGCGGGGATCGTTCAGGTTGAATGGCGCTTGCGTTGGCGCGGTCATGGGGACCGATTTGGGAATGAGCTCAAAGCCCTGCGCCGGGGCTTGTGGGTTCCAGTTTTGGTAGCGGAAAAAATCGCCGGTGTGATTGAGCACAATGTCTTGCACCAGGTACATGCCTTTGCGGTGCAAGGCATCTGACAACTGCTGGTACTCTTTCACGGTACCCACATGTGCGTCCATGCGCTTGAAGTCAGACGCCCAATAGCCGTGATAACCGCCATACACGCCATTCCACCATTGGTTGGCCACGGGGGGCGTAATCCAAACCGACGTGGCGCCAAGGCCTTGGATGTAATCTAATCTTTTTCTGACCCCCACCAAGTCGCCACCACTGTAATGAGACTCTTTCTGTGGGTTGAACTCACCCGCCCCTTGGTCGTTGTTGTGGGCATTGCCATCCTCAAAACGATCGGTCATGAGGAAGTAAATGATTTGATCGCGCCAGTCAGGCGAGGGCACATGCAACTTCAAATTGGCACCCGCACCAGCCGGCGACAGGGCACCCGCCCACAAGGCAAACACCGCCGAAACGGCTGTAGCTTTACTACGCAAGTTCAGAAACAACATGGTCACGCGATCTAGGTCTTAACTGAGATGATGCTTATTCTGCTTGAATATTTTGGGAATTAGCCTCTCATTTGGCTTGAAATGAAAGTAACAATGCGGTTACATTTCTCATGGTTTTCAACGTAGTTACATTACAAAAACTCAAAGACTCTGCTCCATGATCGCCTTCGACTCACCTCGCCTGATCGCTGACATTGGCGGCCTGTATGCCCGCTTTGCCATCGAAACCAGTTATGGCGAGTTCGCCCAACAGCGCAGCTTGCGCTGCGCAGACTTCCCCAGCTTTGAAGCCGCCATGGCGGCGTATTTGGACAGCCTCAAATCTGCGCCTGTGGCCCACGCCGCCGTGGCCATTGCCAACCCTGTCGATGGCGACCAGGTGCGCATGACCAACTACCACTGGCAGTTTTCCATTGAAGAAACCCGGGCCAACTTGGGCTTGGAAACCTTGGTCGTTGTGAACGATTTCACCGCATTGGCCATGGCCCTGCCGCGCCTGCCGGCCTCTGACTTTCGACAAGTCGGCGCCGGACAAGCCGTCAAAAACAGCGTGATTGGCTTGATCGGATCAGGCTCAGGCCTTGGTGTTTCTGGCCTGATTCCATCGGGCGAAGGCTGGACTTCGCTGGGTTCAGAAGGTGGCCATGCCAGTTTTGCCCCCGCTGACGCCCGGGAGTCTGCCGTGCTGCAATTTGCCTGGCGGCAATTTGGGCACGTTTCTTTTGAGCGTTTGCTATCGGGGCCAGGCCTCGAATTGACCTACCTGGCACTGGCCGAGCTACAGCAACAAAGCGTCAAACCCTTGTCGGCCCCCGACATCACCCGTCTGGCGCTGGACCAGCAAGACGCCTTGTGCAGCACCACCCTCGAAGTTTTCTGCAGTGTCTTGGGCACCGCCGCCAGCAATTTGGCCGTGACCTTGGGCGCCACAGGCGGCATCTACATAGGTGGCAGCATCGTGCCCCGCTTAGGCGAGTTTTTTGACCAATCTGGTTTTCGAAAGCGGTTTGAAGAAAAGGGGCGTTTCACCAACTACGTGGCGCACATTCCCACGTTTGTCATCACAGCGCCAGAAGCCACCTTCTTGGGGGCTTCTGCCATTTTGGACAACCAGTTACGCGCGCTGATGAGCTCGCCAGGTTCCGCCATCCTGACGCAAATTCGTCGGTCCAGAGCCGAGCTTTCACCGGCAGAGCAACGGGTGGCCGATTTGGTGCTGTCAAAGCCTCGCTCGGTGTTGAGCGATCCGATTCACGACATCGCCTTGGCAGCTCAGGTGAGCCAACCCACGGTCATTCGGTTTTGCCGTTCAGTGGGCTGCAAAGGCTTGTCTGACTTCAAGTTGCGACTGGCCTCAGGCTTGAGCATGTCGGTGCCCATCACGCACTCACAGGTGACGCACGATGACTCCATGCTGGAGTTGGGGGCCAAGGTTTTGGGCAACACCGCCAATGCCATCTTGCAATTGCGCAATGAATTACAGCGCGATGCCATTGACCGCGCCATCGACTTGGTCGCAGCCGCCAAACGTGTCGAGCTTTTTGCGGTGGGCAACTATGCGGCCGTGGCCCAAGATGCACAAACCAAATTTTTACGCCTGGGCCTGCCCTGTGGCGCACACACCGACCCCCATTTGCAAGACTTGACTGCCGCCACCATTCAAGCTGGCACGGTGGCCTTGATCATCAGCAGCGGCGGCAAATTGCCAGAATTGATGGCCTTGCAAGAGAAAATTCAACAACGCGGCGCCACCGTGATTGCCATCACAGCCAACCAATCCCCATTGGCCCGAAAAGCCGATGTGGCGCTGGTGGCCGAGCACAACGAACATGCTGCCACGCACTTGCCAATGGTGAGCCGCGTGCTGCACTTGTTGCTGATTGATATTTTGATTGTGGGACTGGAGATGCGACACGCGGCTGCACCCGACCATGCCAGCACACTGGAGTCGACAGGACATGGGCCCGCCTCTGCCCCTGGCATTCGGCTGGCCACACCTTTGAAGCCCTACATTTCTCACAGCCAATGAGGCTTCGGATAAGATCCTCAAATCAAGGGATAACCCTTATGTAATTTTTCTACGAATAACTTGCGTCGGCCTGTAACTTAATTACAATTCCGACCCAGCCAGAGTCAAAATCTGAGAACTTTGGGGTGTTGAACAAGCTCAACAGCCCGCCCACCCGAGAAGGAGTACTTGCGACATGATTGATTACGCCAGCCGGCAGCGAACACCCCGCAAACACGTTGTGGGTTTGACCGTTGTGGTGGTGTTGCACGGTCTGCTGTTTTGGGCCATCAACTCCGGACTTGCACGCAAGTTCGTCAAGGTCATCAAAGGACCGGTTGAGGCTGTTCTGTTGGAAGAAACCAAACCAGACATTCCACCACCCCCACCGCCTCCGCCACCCAAGAATTTGCCCCCCCCACCGCCTGCCTACGTGCCGCCAGTGGACATTCAAGTGGCGGCGCCCACGCCGGTCAACGCCATTGCGGCCGTGTCCAACACACCGCAACCCGTGGCGCCGCCGTCACCTTTGCCTGGTCCAAGCAAGCCAGCACAGGTGGCAACACCTGCAGTGATCAGTGCCTCTAGTTGTGAAAAGCCAGAGTACCCCAGCGCCTCCAAGCGTCTGGAAGAAGAAGGCACCGTCACGCTGAAGTTCCTGGTCGGTGCGGATGGCAAGGTCTTAGAGTCGGCCGTTGAAAAGTCTTCTGGCTTTAGACGCTTGGACGAAGCTGCCCGTGCAGGCTTGTCCAAATGTCAATTCAAACCGGGCACCGTTGACGGCAAACCTCAGCAAAGCTGGGCGAGCATGAAATACACCTGGCGTTTGGAATAACTCTTTTTCAAACAGTCACACACTTCAACAAGCATCCAACACCTCGTGTTGACCTTTTTTAAATTTAATTGAATCCGTTTCACAGGAGCACCTCCATGATCAAACAACTCAAAACCCTCGTTCTCAGCATCGGCTTGGTTGCCGGCTTGAGCTTGGCCAGCGCCAGCTTTGCGGCCAAACCCAAAGAAGCAGCACCCGCACCTGCTGCGGCCACTGCGCCAGCCGCACCTGAGGTTGCTGCAGCACCTGCGGCAGTTGCCGCACCAGCAGCTGCTGAAGCAGCCGCCCACGCTGGCGAAGAAAATCCTTACGGCCTGTCCGCTTTGTGGAATCAGGGCGACATCGTGGCCAAAGGCACTTTGCTGATTTTGGTGCTGATGTCCATGGGTTCTTGGTATGTGATCATCACCAAGTTCTTTGAACAATCGAAAGCCGCTAAATTTGCAGCAGCTGCACAAGAGTCTTTCTGGAAAGCCGCCTCTTTGCGTCAAGGCGCAGACAGCTTGGCCGAAGACAGCCCGTTCCGTTTCATTGCAGAAAAAGGTTTGGAGAGCGCCAACAAGCACACGGGTCTTTTGGGTGCTGTTGACTTCAACACCTGGACCACCCAAAGCATTCAGCGCGCCATTGGCAACGTCCAAAGCCGCATGCAAGACGGCTTGGCTGTGTTGGCCACAGTCGGCTCCACATCACCTTTCGTGGGCTTGTTCGGTACCGTTTGGGGCATCTACAACGCGCTCGTAAAAATCGGCATGTCTGGTCAAGCATCCATCGACAAAGTGGCGGGCCCCGTGGGCGAGTCTTTGATCATGACCGCCATCGGTTTGGCTGTGGCCGTGCCAGCGGTGCTGGGTTACAACTGGTTGGTGCGCCGTAACAAGGCTGTGATGGAAGACGTGAACGCATTTGGTTCCGACTTGCACTCTGTGTTGCTGGCTTCTAGCAACAAGTAATTCAAGTCCAGCACTTCAAACGTAGCACTTCAAACCTCAATGAACTGAGAGGCCAATCATGGCAATGAACGTAGGCTCAGAAGGCGATGACGAGATCATGAGCCAAATCAACACCACGCCCTTGGTGGACGTGATGTTGGTTTTGCTGATCATTTTCTTGATCACGATTCCGGTGGTGACAACGTCCATCAAGGTGGACTTGCCCAAAGAGAAAAACATGGTGCGGGAGACCAAGCCAGAAAACGTGATCATCTCTGTGGATGTGAAGGGCAAGATCTTCTTGTACGACACACCCATTAAAAATTCAGACGACTTGCTCCA